>Ga0335083_10008470_pt1 | contig 12550 bp, 10 predicted proteins | sample Lox_Sample_42_FD_206716 | JGI IMG/M metagenome (GOLD analysis project Ga0335083, IMG submission 206716) | Soil microbial communities from Loxahatchee National Wildlife Refuge, Florida, United States - Lox_Sample_4.2 | ecosystem: Environmental > Terrestrial > Soil > Wetlands | place: USA... | reverse complement strand
CTCCGCCATCAACATGTAGGACGAGGCGCGGTTCGGATCCATTTGAAGCGCCGTTTGCGCTTCGGCGATTGCTTGCGTGAGATTGCCGCCGGCGGCGTCTGCTGCGGCGATCAGAGTTTGCGCATCCACATTTCCCGGGTTGCCCTTGAGCACGGTCTGGCCGCGGTCGCGCGCCTCGGGGTTGTGGTGCCCGAGCAGCAAGAGATTCCCGAGTTGCAACTGAGCCTTCCAATTCGTCGGATCGTACTCAACTGCGCTCATCAGCTCCTGATAGGCGTGGGGCAGATCGGTCTCTTTTAGCAGGCATTGAGCCAAGCCGAAGTGAGCTTCACTGGACTTGGGGTCGATTTGGATCGCATTCTCGTACTCAATCAGTGATTCGCGATACTTGCCTTGATCGAAATAGGACTGAGCTTTTTCGAGGTGCTTCTTCTTGCGCGCCTCGGGGCTGAAGGAACACCCTGACATCACGGATAACACGAGTACCAGCACGACTCCAAAACACAAGCGTCGAACAACCTGCATATCCTTCCTCTCTATCCGGCGACACGCGCTCAGAGGCGGCCTGGCCCACGGAGAACTCTGCAATCTGGCGTCCGGTCTCTGCCCGCTGGGTCTGGGAGCTCAATGCGGATGCAACTGGTTGAAAAGAAGTTATTTGCAGAGAACTGCGATCACCAAATGGCTTCCGACGCGCTTTCGAATTGTTTCAACGGAGGGCTGAGACCGCAGGCAGAGTGGAAGAAACCTTCCACATTTGTGGTGCTGGGCTACCGATCTGTGCCCCATGGGTGGGCCCTGAAGCACGCTATCTCCCTTGTCTCGCGCGACCTACGGAGTACAGAGATGCCCCCCGAACCGAGCTTTGCGGTAGGTCCAAAATCTTGCCACTTCGTGGAAGGCAGCTGGGCTTTTCCACGCTCCGGGCTGGACACTCACCTAAACGGCGTCACTTGCCATCCGATTGTAAAAGATAGGGTTAGAGTGGAATCCATCTGCACCGATGCGAACGGTGCGGCTGGCAACCGCCGTGCAAACTTGAGGCGTACGGTGGTGGCTACTGCCCGCCTGCTACGGGACCTGGGCGTTTGCGCTGCCACCAGACCTAATGACGACTGATCAGGCTACCGCGACGGTGCTACAGCGCGAAGACACGGTCTGGGTGTCAGGTTCGAGCCCGGCTATACAAACTATCGAGAGCGTCATCGCGGAGATCGCGCCGACGAGTATTCCGGTCCTTTTGGTTGGCGAGAGCGGAACGGGCAAGGAGATGTTTGCCAATCGCCTGCATCGGCTTTCGCGCCACGGTGGCAAGCCGCTCACAAGGATTTCGTGCGCTTCGATGACGCCGGCGATTCTGCCCGGCGAAGCCGGCATCGATGCGGCCGAATCGACGGATCACGTGGGCCGCGAGACGGGCACAGTGCTGTTCGACGAAATCGGCGACTTGGATTCGGCGTGCCAAAAGATCCTGCTGTGCGCGCTGCCGGATGGCGACGCGGGGGCGCGGCGAGGAACGCTGAGGGCGCGCGTGATTTCGACGACCAGCCGGAACCTGGATGAGGAAACGCGCGCGGGACGATTCCGGAGCGAGCTTTATTATCGTATCAACGGCGTCTGCCTCCGATTGCCCGCGCTTCGCGACCGCAAGGACGATATTCCAAAGCTCGCCGAGTTTTTTCTCGCCAAGCACGCGGCTCAATTCCGGCGGCAGCCGGGAGCATTGAGCGCGAGAACCGTGCAAGCCCTGATGGATCATTCGTGGCCGGGGAATATCCGCGAGCTTGAGAACGTGATCAAGAAAATCGTGGCACTTGGAGACGAAGATCTCGGAATCGCGGAGCTCAGCTCAGTCTCTGAAGCGAAGCCGACCCAGCAGCACGTGTCGACCGGATACTCGCTGAAAGCGGCGGCGCGTGCTGCGTCGCGAGAAGCCGAGCGCGAGCTGATCATGAAAGCCCTGGCACGAACGCGATGGAACCGCAAGCGGGCCGCGCAGGAGCTGCAGATTAGTTACAAGTCGCTGCTCTACAAGTTGAAACAAATCGGTTTCGAAGAAACGGAAGCGAACTAGTCGTCTCGGAGAAATAGATGTCGAAACGCATTCATATTTCAATTCTTGCGCTGGCTATGATTGCGACGCCGGCGACGGCTCAGAAGACCGAATACCAGCCGGGGCCGTGGAACGCGTCCACGGGAAAAGACGCGGCGCAGAAGCCGAGCGCGCAGACGCAGGACCCAAGTTACGTCATCGGCGCCCAGGACATTCTTGATATCAGCGTATGGAAGGAACCGGAGCTGACGCGGATTGTGCCGGTGCGGCCTGACGGAAAGATTTCGTTGCCGCTGCTGAACGATGTGCAAGCGGCCGGGCTGACGCCGACGCAATTGGCCGACGCCATTACGGCCGGCCTGAAGAAATTCGTCACCGATCCGCAAGTGACCGTGATCGTGTCGCAGATCAATAGCCAGCGGGTTTACATCACGGGCGAAGTGCAGCGCGCAGGGGCGTATCCGCTGTTGCCCGGCATGACGATGCTGCAGGCACTATCGAGCGCGGGCGGATTCACGCAGTTCGCGAATCTGAAAAAGATCTACATGTTGCGCACGGAAGGCGGGAAGCAGGTGAGGTACCCGTTCAATTACAAAGAAGTGATCGCCGGAAAGGACCCTGAGCAGAACATCGTAATGAAGGCCGGCGACACAATCGTGGTGCCCTGATGGCGTTTTTGCAGATGAAGAGTGCCGCTTGGATCGGACTGTGCGCGATCGCGCTGGCTGCGCCAAGTGTGCGCGCGCAGGATGCGGACCAGTCGCAGCAACAGGGGCAACAGCAGCAACAGCAGCCAGCGAAGCAATCTACCGGACCGATCCCGGCGTTTCGGTCGCCTCTGGCTTCGGTGGCGGACAACGGTGATGAGGAGAATGCGCAGGAGTTGACGCCCGACACGACGGCGCTGTCCGGCGCGCAAAACTTTACGTTGGGAACTCCGGTGTCGCGCAGCTACTGGCAGCCACATTTCGATATCAGCGCCTCGGCCGATTCAAATGCTCTCGAGACGGCGCACAGCAATGGATGGGGCGCATGGACCTCCATTTCGGGAGGGATCGACGTCCATCGGACCTCCGGCAGCAACAGCATGATCCTGAGCTACATTTCCGGCGGCACGTTCTCAAGTTCGACCGACGCGACGAACGGAGTCATTCAGGACCTGAGTTTTCTAGACAAGTTCGCGTTTCGCCGCTGGTCACTGTCTGTGTTGGATTCGCTGAGCTATTTGCCGGAAACCTCGCTCGGATACGGAGGGCTTGGAGGAGTTTCTCTGCCGGGCGGTTCTTCCGGGTTGGGTTCCACCTTTACGCCGGGCCAGTCGATTCTTGCGGGCCAGCAACAGAACCTGGGGAATTCGTTTGCGGCAGAAGCGGACACGTATTTGACACCGCGTAGTTCGCTAACGTTGGTGGGTGGCGATTCGGTGCTCCACTATTTTGCGAGCGATTTTCTCGACTTCGACATGTTCAGCGCTCGCGCCGGTTACAACTACCAGATGACGCGTAACGACACCCTGGCGCTTTCGTATACATTTAGCGGCATTCGCTACAGCAACTTCAATCAAACGATCGACGAGCACACAGCACAACTCTCCTACGGCCGCCGCGTTACTGGGAAGCTCGCCTTTCAAATTGGAGCAGGTCCGCAGATTGTGTCGGCGCACATACCTCTTCTGGGAGGCACTGCGTCGGGAGGCGAAGGTTCGCCGGCCGCGCAGAATACGACGCAACTCGAATGGTCGTTGAATACAGCGCTGCGATGGCAACCGAATCGAAATGCGCTGGGATTGTCGTATAGCCACAGCGCGACCGGTGGATCCGGCGTACTGGCGGGCGCTATCACGGATGTCGTGACTGGATCGGTAAGCCGTCAAGTTTCGAGGACATTCTCAGACGGCATTAGCGCTGGCTACTCTCGGAACGACGGCGTGCCAATTAAAGCTTCGACGCCAAACAACGAGAAGTTCGACTACGTGTTTGCGGGAGTCAGCGTCACGCACCCGATGGGCCGGGCGCTGGGCCTAACGTTTTCGTACCAGATGCAGTATCAGACGTCGAATACGAATTTCTGCATTGAAGAGACGTGCGGAACGAGCGCGATTCGTCACCTGATTTCCGTGGGCGTGGGCTGGCACGAACGGCCGTTGCTTTTCTGACGAGCTGCGGAGAGTTGACAAAGAACGGGAGAATCGATGCAAACGCAATCGACAAGCCATCGTGAGCTGACACCCGCCGACTACATCGCTATGTTGCGGCGCCGATGGGTTCTCATATTGGCGTTGACATTGATTGGCCCCGTGCTGGCCTACGGTGTTTCGCGATTCTTGCCGAGTCGGTATAAGTCGCAGACGCTCGTTCTCGTGCAGCCTCCGAATGTGCCCTCGACGATCGTTCCGCAGGTCGACGTGACCGACGTCAGCCAGCGGCTGGCGAGCATGAAGCAGCAAATTCTGAGCCGCTCACGCCTGGAGCCCGTCATCCGGCAGTTCGGACTCTATCCCGACGACATCAAGCGGAAATCGATGGACGAACTCGTCGCGAGATTACAGCTCGCGATCGACGTGACGCCTATTCAACCGATGGCTGAAACCGGGGCGCGGGATCTGCCTGGTTTCTTTGTTACCGTGACGCTCGATAACCCCCGAAACGCACAAGGTGTATGCACAGCCATCACTTCGATGTTCATTGAGGAAAGTCTTGGGATCCAGGAACAGCATTCCGAGCAGACGACGCAATTCCTCTCCCAGCAGCTGGCCGAGGCGAAGGCCGATCTGAACGCGCAGGACGCCAAACTGGCCGCTTTCAAGAGCGCCCACGCCGGGTCCCTGCCGGACGATGAGCAGGCGAACCTGAACCTGCTTACGGGCCTGACATCGCAGCTGGATGCGGCGACACAGGCGCTGGCGCGTGCGCAGCAGGATAAGGGCTTTGCTGAATCGATGCTGACGCAGCAACTCGCGGCCTGGCAGGCTTCGCAAGGCGGACACAATCCCGAGACGCTGGAACAGCAGCTTGCGGCGCTGCAAGCTCTTCTCACCAATCTGCAGGCCCGATACACGGACGACTATCCGGACGTTATCAAAACAAAGGCGGACATCGCCGCGCTACAAAGGAAGATTGCGGAGAATCAAAGTCTTAAAAGCTCAAACGACCAAGCAGCAGCGCAGAAGGCTGCCGTCGAGCCGATGCAAATCACGCAATGGAGAGCGCAAGTGCACTCGGCCGAGCTCATGATCGCGGAGAAAACCAAGGAGCAAGAACAGATCAAGCAGCAGATCAAGCTCTATCAGAGCCGCGTTCAGGCCAGTCCTGTGGTTGAACAGCAATACAAGGAACTGACTCGCGGTTACGAAACCGCCCAAGAATCATTCAACGACCTCTTGAAAAAACAACAAGCCTCGGCGATGTCCGAGGATCTCAGCCGACAGCAGCAGGGCGAGCAGTTCCGTGTGCTCGACCCGGCGAACTTGCCGACGGCTCCATCATTTCCGAATCGGCGGTTATTCGCGCTCGGCGGCTTGGGTGGCGGACTGGGTGTAGGACTCGGGATCGCTTTTCTTCTCGAGATGCAGGACAAGTCTCTGCGAACCGAACGAGACGTCGAATTCATGCTCCGATTGCCGGTGCTCGCGATGATCCCGGCGATCGAGCCGGTTACGAGCACAAAGTCGAACCGAAAGAGCGTCCGACCGATGGCCGACTCCAGTGTCGGAGTGAGTGCGGGGGCGTAAGGACAACCATGTATCAACGATTCTTTGGGCTCCGAGAGAGCCCCTTCAACGTGAATCCCGATCCGCGTTACCTCTTCATGACGAGGCACATTCAGGAGGCGCTGGCCGGACTCACCTACGGCATCCAGAACCGGAAGGGCTTCATTCTGCTGACCGGAGAGGTGGGCACGGGCAAAACGACGCTGCTCAACCGGCTGCTCGATTGGCTTCACGGGCAACGCGTGGCCACCGCCTACATTTTCAATTCCCAGCTGGAAGTGAATCACCTGTTCGATTACATGATGGCCGACTTCGAAATTCCGTGCGAATCGCGCGAGAAGAGCCAGATGCTGCTCCGGCTCAATCAATGGCTGCTGGAGCGATATCGCGCGGGAGAAACTGCCACACTGATCGTCGATGAGGCGCAGAACCTTTCGCCGGAGGTGTTGGAAGAGATCCGATTGCTGACCAACCTGGAGACATCGACCGAAAAGCTGCTGCAGATCGTGCTGGCCGGGCAACCGGAACTTGAAGAAAAGCTCAAATTGCCGCAACTTCGCCAGCTCCGTCAGAGAATCACGTTGCGATGCCGCACGGCTCCGCTCTCGCTCGAAGAAACTTTCGGCTACATCGCCGAGCGGCTGCGAATCGCCGGGGCGAACGGTGAACCGATTTTCTCCAAAGAAGCGATTCAAACGGTTCACGTGTATTCTCGCGGCATACCGCGCGTGGTGAATTTGTTGTGCGAGCATTCGATGATCAACGCCTACGTGGACAGCCTGCGACCGGTGCCCGCGCACTTGGTCGAAGAGGTGGCGCGGGAGTTCCAGCTCGATGAAATTGCGCCAGTTGCCTCGGCGGCAGCCGCCGTGGCGGTTGGCGCGCGGCAATCAGCGAACACGCAAGCGTTGCTAGAGAACCTCGACGAGTTGCTGGGCCGCCTGCGTCAGCTGAATGTCGAGCCGTCTCGCGAAAGGAAGTCATGAGCCGCATTCACGAAGCGCTAAAGAAGGCGGAGCAAGAGCGCGCGGCGGGCCATGCCACCGAAGCGGTCGCGCTACCGCAGCCAGAGCCGGCGCCGCGTTTTGCCGATTGGAAGCCCAGCGCAGTCGGAGTGGTGGCAGTGCCTGTGGCGGAGCCTGCACCTGTCAGTGGCGGGACATCGGATTATTTGAGATTCGATGATCTCCGTGCGCACTGCGCCCGTCCGGAATGGCACTTGGATCCGAATGTAAACGTCTTCTCCAATCCGGCGTTGAGCACGCACGGGGCGGAGCAGTTCCGAACATTGCGGTCGCGTCTCTATCAGCTTCGAGGCGCCCAATCCCTTCGTACCTTGCTGGTTACAAGTTCGATTCCCGGTGAAGGCAAGACGTTCGTCGCTGCCAATCTAGCCCAGGTAATCGTCCGGCAACCGGATCGCAGAGCGCTGATCATCGACGCCGACTTGCGCTGTGCGCGCGTACATACCGTGCTGGGCGCGCCTGTTGCACCGGGCCTGACAGATTACCTGCGCGGTGAAGCGGACGAGATGGCGATAATTCAGCACGGCCATGAGGGCAATCTGTGCTTCATCCCGGGCGGAAACGACGTTACCAACCCGAGCGAATTGCTCTCAAACGGGCGTTTGAAAGCTCTTCTCGATCGTCTCACGCCAGTGTTTGATTGGGTGATACTCGATTCGCCGCCGTGTCTGCCGGTTGCGGACGCAAATATTCTCGCCGACCTCTGCGACGGTGTGCTCATGGTGGTGCGAGCCGGTACGACACCCGGCCCGACGGTTCAGAGAGCTTGTCAGGAGATGCAGGGGCGGAACATCGTGGGTGTTGTCCTGAACGCGGTTCAGGATTCGCACCTGTATGGCTCTTACTATTACCAACCGTACAGCTACGGTCGAGATGCCGGTAAGGTGCCGGAGAAGTAGAAGTTGCGAGACGAATCCGCTGGTGGCACGACGATGTTCGCGATCGAGAGAGATATCTCGTCTATTTTCAATGCCATAGAACAAGGCAAAAGTTTGGAACTTCGGGATAGAAACGTCCACACAAAGGGTGGCTGGCAAACCCCAGTCGTGGTTCTGGCGCCGCGATCGCCATACCAAGTCTATTGTTTTCTGTTTCTTAGATTGTATTCAATGATTCTCGTAACTGGCACTCAGCGTGCGATCTCCAACTGCTGGCAAGTGATGGCACCATTGGGCAGCTGTGCAACGAGTCGTGCGTGAACGAATTCTGACCAAGGGACGAGATGACAACAGTCGCTCAACACTTTTCCTGGTATGCGCTGCAGGTTCGAAGCAGGCACGAATCCGCTGTCGCCGGCTTCTTGGAAGGCAAGGGTTACGAGACGTTCTTGCCCTCTTACACGTGCCGCAAACGTTGGTCTGACCGAGTGAAGACTGTCGAGGCGCCCCTGTTCCGCGGGTACCTGTTTTGCCGGTTTGACGTGCAAGAAAGATTGCCGATTCTCAAGACACCCGGCGTGCTCCAAGTTGTCGGCTTCAATCGAATGCCGATTCCGGTCGAAGACTCCGAAATACAAGCAATACAGACTCTCGTCGCGTCGGGACTTCCAAACCAACCTTGGCCTTTCCTGTCAGTCGGTGATCGAGTTCGAATCGAAGCGGGCCCGCTGCGCGGATGCGAAGGATTGCTCGTGGAATTCAAAGGCAACCATCGGCTACTGCTCTCGATAACGCTGCTTCACCGGTCGGTTGCGGTCGAGATCGACTCAGCTTGCGTCGAATCGCTGCGGTCTTCGTCTGTCGCTCGCCGAGAGAAGACTGAAGCCTTGCTTCGCCCAGTCGGTTTGGCCATCTAGCGCCGCTTGTGCGGAGACCCACATTTTTCTAAGCTTCCCCAAGAAGCCGTGTGAAAGATACAGTCGGTTGACTCTCCGGCACGGACGGGCGACTCCGTGAATCGAGCCGCGGTCAACACAATCGGATCGGTGGGGAACAAAATCGGTCTAGTCATGCCAGACGCTTTGTGCCACGAACTTGAGGTTAAGGTGCATCCGCTTAGCGCGACGCGGCGCGTCTACTTGATTGATCCCCTGAACGACTCACGGTGGCGAGATTTGTTAGCGGCCCATCCCGACGCCTCACTCTTTCATTCCGTCGAATGGCTCGAAGCCCTGCGCCGAACCTACGGTTACGAACCCATCGTCTATACCACTTCGGCGCCGGGGCAGTGCCTTGAGAACGGTCTCGCACTCTGCCGCATCGACAGCTGGCTAACGGGGCGTCGTCTTGTGTCGCTGCCGTTCTCCGATCACTGTGCGCCCTTGGTAAGGAGAGAAGAGGATCTGCACATTCTTGTGGGAGCTCTGCAGGAAGAATCGCATAGCAAGCGATGGCGGTACATCGAGATGCGCCCCTTGGAACCGTTGGTAGCTGCGAGTCCATTGATTCATCCGAGCGCGGAATATACGCTCCATCAAGTAGACCTAAGACCCGATCTGGACGTACTTTTCGGGAATCTACACAAGAATTCGATCCAGCGGAAGATCAAGAGGGCGGAGCGAGAAGGTGTGAGGTACGAAGAAGGGTCAACAGCATCCTTTCTCACCACCTTCTATCGACTGCTCATAATTACGCGAAGGCGTCATCGTCTGCCGCCACAGCCTCTAGCCTGGTTTCGGAACCTCGTCGACTGTTTTGGCAAGGCGCTGAAGATTCGTGTCGCCGTCGGAAAAGACGGTCAACCAGTGGCGGGAATGCTCACGATCCGTCATGGAGACACTATGGTCTACAAGTACGGAGGTTCCGACCTTCGGTTTAATAGCTTGGGAGGCATGCACCTCTTGTACTGGCGATCGATCCAAGACGCGAAGGCCTCAGGATGCCACACTCTCGATCTCGGTCGCTCGGATGCGGATCAAGCCGGCCTGATTACCTTCAAGAATCGCTGGGGCGCTGAACAGTCGAGGCTGAGCTATTGCAGGCTCGCGCCTTCAGGCAGGACCGTCCACATTTTTGATCCAGCCGTCCGAACTTGGCGAACGCGGCTTGCCAAACACGTCTTCTCGCTCGCGCCTGCGAGAGCCCTTTCCGTTCTGGGCGCCGCTCTGTACAAGCACGTCGGGTAATTACCGCGTGGCGCTTGGACGACAAGGAATCGAAATTGACGAAGCTCATCGCGAGCAACGGTCCATCTGGGCATCCGCGCCGGCACGTATCCTTTGTCTTGTTTCTCGCCGCTTCATTGGCTTTGACGTGGCCAGCGTGGAGGGATCTCGTTTCATACTCACTCCAGGATGACTCCTACTCCCACATTCTCATCATCCCTTTCGTGGCATTTTTCCTCATAGTGATGGATCGACGAGAGATATTTCGTAACGTTCAACCTGCGATTGGATTCGGAGTGGCCCTGATCACATTGGGGCTCGCAGCGCTTTGGATGGCCACTCGGCATGCGTATTCGGATGACGGCAGGCTTTTCTTGTCCATCGCCTCTTTGGCGATCGTCATCGTTTGGGTCGGCGGCTTCATTCTGTTCTACGGCCGATCCGCGACGCGCGCGGCGCTCTTTCCACTGCTCTTTCTGCTGTTTATGGTGCCCTGGCCGGACGCCATACTGACGCCGACAATTTCATTTCTGCAGGAAGGCTCGACGGATATCGCATGCCTGATATTTCGGATTGCGGGCGTGCCGTTCCTGCGGCAGGGATTCGTGGTCTCGTTACCGACAGTGACAATTCAGGTGGCAAGCGAATGCAGCAGCATTCGCTCGAGTATCGCGCTTCTCATCACGTGCGTTCTGGCATCGCGTTTCGCCCTTAGGACGCAATGGAGAGCGTGGCTGTTGTGTATGCTCGTCGTTCCCTTGTCAGTTCTTAAGAACGGCATCCGAATCGCTACGCTGACGCTGCTCAGCATCTATGTGGACCCAACTTTCCTCAAGGGAAGTCTTCATCGCGACGGCGGATTCGTTTTCTTCCTTCTCGCCCTCGCCATGCTTTGGCCTCTGCTCGCACTGCTGCAGAGATCGGAGAGGCGTGCCCAGCCTGTGTCTGGCGATCTCGCAAAGGAACCTACCGCCGGACCTCTAAGTGCCTAGTGTCATCGCATCGGCCCTGTCCCGAGTGCAATCCCGCATCCTTCACTGGAATGTGTGCCTGCTGCCATGGACGCCACGACATGGGGTTATCTACCTGATTCGGGGCATGTTATGAGAGAGTCGGACCACTGTTTGGCAGCTTCCGGGAATCGAATTTCACAATTCCGGTACATGTTTTCACGGATTCTGGCCTGCAAGCGATCGGCCTCCGTCAGCGAACCCAGACATGGTGCCGTGACCTCTCTATCAGTCCCATTTTCAGTACCTTACAGAGGGCGCCAGTGGCGATCCCCGTCTGGGCTCCGTGCCCTGATTGGTAGGTAGATTGCACCGAGCATATGGGATAGCACCGATGATGGTGCTGTATCGGCGGTAGCGTGGTCGAAATTCATTTTGACCGCAGCCGCCCTTCACATCGCGCTCAAGCTCTTGGGAGCGCCAAGTCGGCTGGATCCGTTGTGCCGCCCGGCAGCCAGCTGAGCCCAGCAGGCGAGGTACATCAAGCAGGTCGACAGGAACCCATACCGAACGTTCCGCCGATGGCGACAAATCTCAATCCGGCAGCTCTCGACGTCCAGGCCATTCCCTCTGGCAACGGCCACAGGAAGCGACTGGTCGCTCGTCCCTTGGTAAACCCGTCCGAGATGATGCGGAGCATTCTCTCTGAAGAACTATTCCTCGGCATGCTGTGCTTGGACCGGAAGCGAGCCGAACGTTCAGGCCGCAAGATCCTGCTCGTCCTGCTCGATGCCGAAGACGCCGTCAGGGGCGGCCGCAAGCAGCATATCTTGAAGGGAATCGTTGCCGCAGCAAACCAAGCGCGCAGAGAAACGGATCTCGCCGGCTGGTACAAGCAGAACACCGTGTTAGGGATTATCTTCTCAGAATTCGGTGCGCCGGATGATTCGTCGACTTTCGATAAAGTTGCTGACAAGGTCAGAGAGGCGCTCGTCCTGAATCTTGTGCCGGCCGATCTGCGACATGTTCATCTAACGATGCATGTTTTCGGCGACGACACGGACGACCAACAGCGAAACGACTCGGCAAATCCAACTTTCTATCCGGATCTTTTCCATCAAGAGGATTCGAAAAAAGTATCGCGGATTATGAAGCGGGTGATGGATGTTGTTGGCAGCTTGACGGCCCTAATGGTCCTCTCGCCAATCTTTCTGTTGGTTGCCGCGCTCGTGAAGTTGACATCGAAGGGGCCGGTGCTGTTCAAGCAGGAGCGCCTCGGACAATTCGGCCGGAAGTTCCAGTGTCTCAAGTTTCGCTCCATGTATACGGGCAATGACCTCAAGATTCATCAGGAATTCATGAAGCGCTTGATTAGTGGCGCTCATGACGGACAGAGCGACGGCGGCGCGAAGCCGGTCTACAAGATGACGAACGATCCGCGGGTTACGCGAATCGGCCGTTTCATCCGGCGAACGAGCCTTGATGAACTGCCGCAATTCCTGAACGTGCTGAAAGGCGACATGTCGCTGGTTGGTCCGCGCCCACCTCTGGCTTATGAATACGATGAATACGACGTGTGGCATCGGCGACGTGTTCTCGAGAGCAAGCCTGGAATTACTGGTCTCTGGCAGGTAAAGGGACGAAGCCGAGTCCGTTTTGACGACATGGTACGGCTCGATCTGCAATACGTTCGCGAGTGGTCTCTCTGGCTCGACATTCAGATTCTGGCAAGCACGCCCCGTGCAGTTCTTCTCGGTGACGGCGCGTACT
>Ga0335083_10008469_pt1 | contig 12551 bp, 11 predicted proteins | sample Lox_Sample_42_FD_206716 | JGI IMG/M metagenome (GOLD analysis project Ga0335083, IMG submission 206716) | Soil microbial communities from Loxahatchee National Wildlife Refuge, Florida, United States - Lox_Sample_4.2 | ecosystem: Environmental > Terrestrial > Soil > Wetlands | place: USA... | reverse complement strand
GTCGATATCGGCGCGCACGTCCAGGCGGACGAGCTGCTCGCCGAGATCGACACGCCCGAGCTCGATCAGGAGCTCGCCCAGGCGCGCGCGTCGCTCGCGCAGGCGCAGGCGAACGTGCTCCAGGCGCAGGCGAACAAGGGCCTCGCGGTGACGCAGCTCGATCGCACGACGAAGCTCGTCGACGCCGGGCTCTCGCCGCAGCAGGACCTCGACTCCACGCGGTCGCAATCCGACGTGCGCGAGGCGGATCTCAAGGTCGCTTTCGCGAACGTCAACGCCCAGCAGGCGAACATCCGCCGCATCAACGATTTGAAGGCATTTTCCCGCGTGACGGCGCCGTTTGCGGGCACCATCACCGAGCGCACGATCGACCGCGGCAGTCTCGTCGCGGCCGGCACCACGGCGACGCCCCTCTTTCACCTCGCGTCGACGAACGTGGTGCGCGTCTTCGTGAGCGTGCCGCAAGACGCCGCGCCGAACATCGTGCTCGAGGCTCCGGCCGAGCTCCACATCCGCGAGTTCCCGAACGATACCTTCCACGGCACGGTCGCGCGCACGAGCGGCGCGCTCGATCAGGCGACGCGCACGCTCAGCACCGAAGTGCGGGTCCCGAACGACGACGGCCGGCTGCTCGCGGGCATGTACGCCGAGGTTCGTCTCAAGCTGCCGTCGGAGCGCCGCGTCTACGAGCTGCCGGCCACCGCGCTCCTGAACGACGCGGCCGGCTTGCGCATCGCCGTGGTCGGCAAAGACGACAAGGTCGAGCTCCGCCGCGTCTCGCTCGAACGCGACCTCGGCGCGACGGTGCAGATCGCGACCGGGCTCGAGGGCGGCGAACGGGTGATTCAAGTCGCGTCCGCCGAGCTCGCCGACGGCGAAAAAGTCGAGCCCATCGCGGTCCCGGTGCCACCCGCGTCCCCGAGCGCCGCGAGCGGTCCCGGCGCGCCCGTGCTGCCCTCGGCCGCGCCCTCCGCCGCGGCGTCGGCGCACTAGGGGTGTCCAGGGAGAGCCCCTAGACGCGAGGCGCGTGCCCGCGCTAGAGGCGGGGCGTGCCCACGCCGCAACGGCCGACGCTGCTTTCGTCGCCCGTCTCGCTCGCGGATTTTCTACTGCGCATCGCCTTTTTCGCGCTCGCGCCGGGCGGCATCGTGCTCGTGGCGGAGCTGTTTCCGGTGCGCGGCGCGCTCATCGACGTGGCTCTCGCGCTCGGCGTGTTCGTCGCCGGCGAGTACGCGCGCAACGTCGCCGCGCGCTCGAAGCTGCTCGGCGTCGTCCTGAAAGAAGCGCTCGCGTTCGAGGGCTACTACCGCGAGCGACCGCCGCGTCCGTTCCTCTACTACTTTTTTTACCCGCTCCTCTTTCCGTATTGGCTCACGAACCGCGAGGCGCGCCGCGAGTTCTTGATGTTCCGCGGCTACACGCTCGGAAGCTTCGCCGTTCTCGTGCTGCAGCTCGCCTGGCAGTACCACCGCGATTGGCTGCCGGAGCTCGGGATGCGCCGGTTCTTGCCCGCCGTCGCGTTCGCGCTCGCGGTGGAGACGCTGCTCGTGCTCGCGCTCTTGATGCCGATCGCGACGACCGTCGTCTGGTATCACGCGAGCTTTCGCCGTCGCCGCCTGGTGGCGCTGCTCCTCACGGGCCTCGTCGCGAGCGGCATCGCCGGCTACCGGCTCTCGAATCATCGCGATCCCGTCGTCTCGTACTTCGCGCGCAAGCGCGTCGCTTGGCGCACGGCTGCGGCGAAGAAGAAGGCGCACACGGTCCTGCTCGACGGCGTGATGCAGGCCTGGCGCGAGATGTACCGCGAGCGCGCGTCGGGCTCCGACGTCGAAGGCGACGGCAAGGTCGAGGGCAAGCCGCTCGCGGACGCGCGCGCCGAGCTCGAGAAGTTCTATAAGCCGGACGAGGCGTTCGCGTTCGACCTCTGGGCCAGTCCGAAGAGCCGCCCGCGCATCATCGTGCTCTACAGCGAGGCGCGATCGGGCAGGCCGCCGATCTGGGTCGCGCTCAAGGACGGCGCCGAGGTGCGCGGCAAAAAGGCGCTGCCCGCGAAGGCGCTCGACGCGATGAAAGAAGCGGCCGACACGAGTGACTCGCTCGGCATGCTGTGGGACGAAGAAGAGCCCCCGTGACGGCGGTCGCGGCGCGCCCCATTTCAGCGTAGCTGCTCCGACCGGCGGTGGGTGCGGGTGGGAGACGGCTTGACCCCGCGCGCGCCGGCCCCAAAAAACCCCCTCGGGACAAGGTTCAGGTGCTTGACGTGGGTTCAAATAGTTCTATCCTCTTCTACGAAGTGAACGAGGATTCAGAAAATCAACGCGGGCGCCAACGCCTGAGGGACCGGCTCAAGGAAGCCACCGGCAGGGAAATCCTCGCCGCCGCCGAAGAGGTCTTCGGCGAGAGCGGGCTCGACGGAGCGACCATGGCGCAGATCGCCGAGCGCGCCGGCGTGGCCGTCGGGACGCTCTACAACCGCTTCGCCGATCGCGACGCGCTCGTCGAGGTGCTGCTCGCCGAACGGCGCGCCGATCTCTTGCACATGCTCGACGAGAGCATGGCGTCGCTCGAGAAGGAGGGCTTTCGCGAGCAGCTCGTCGGCTTCTTCACGACGCTCTTCACGCACATGGACGAGCATCGGCCGTTCTTGAAGCTCGTCTTTTCGCGCGAGCTCGGTGCGAAGGAGGGTCGCGAGCGCATGGGCCGCGCGATGTTCGATCGGCTGGAGAGCATCTTGAAGCGGGGCCATCGGGAAAAGTTGCTCAAACGCGACGGCGACCACTATTTCGCGATGTGCTTGTTCGGCGCCGCGAAGGGCACGCTCCAGCGCGATGCGTACGGCTTGCCGCCGCTCAGCCCGCAGACGGCCGCGCGCGCGGTCGTTACTTTGTTCTTGGACGGTGCCGTTAGGGAGGATCGATGAGCTCGAAAGCACCGCGCCCGCCCGTCAACAAGTGGCTCGTCGCCATCTCGGTGACGTTCGGCACGTTGATGGGCACCATCGACGCTTCGATCGTGAACGTGGCGACGCCGCACTTGATGGGCGCCATGAGCTCGACCGTGCAGGAGATCACGTGGGTCACGACCGGGTTCGTGATCGCGAACGTGATCGTGATGCCGCTCACCGCGTTTTTCGGCCGCTTCTTCGGGCAAAAGCGCGTGTACATGGCCGCGCTGGTTCTGTTCGTCATCGGCTCGGGCCTGTGCGGTCTCGCGCGGAGCTTGCCGGCGCTCGTCGGGTTCCGGCTGATCCAGGGTTTGGGGGCCGGCGCGCTCCAGCCCACCGAGCAAGCCATTTTGCGCCAGACCTTTCCGCCGAAGGAGCAAGGCATGGCGATGGCGCTCTACGGCGTCGCCGTCGTGATTGGTCCCGCCTTCGGTCCGACGCTCGGCGGCTACATCGTCGACAACTTCAGCTGGGAATGGATCTTCTACATCAACCTGCCGGTCGGCGCGCTCGCGCTCTTCATGGTCCAGCGCTTCGTGCACGAGCCCGAGGACATTCGCCTGAACAACCTCGCGATGGCCGAAAAGCAGCGGAAGAATCTGGATTGGCAGGGCATCGCGCTCCTCACGGTCGGCGTCGCGTCGCTCCAGTACGTGCTCGAAGAGGGCAACACGAACGACTGGTTCGACTCGAAGCTCATCACGTTCATGGCGTTCCTCGCCGCCGTCGCGACGGCCGCGTTCATCATCCGCGAGCTCACGGCCGAGGTCCCGGCGGTGAACATCTCGCTCTTCAAGGAGTCGGTGTTCACCTCGGGCACGCTGGTCGGCGCGGTGATGTTCGCGATGCTCCTGTCGCTCACGTTCCTGCTCCCCGTGTTCATGCAGAGCCTGCTCGGCTTCACGGCCGTGCAGGCGGGGCTCGCGCTCATGCCGCGCTCGCTCGTGATGATGGTGACGATGCCGATCATCGGGCGCATCTACAACCGCGTTTCACCGCGCATGACGGTGGCTTTCGGCGTGCTCCTCTTCACGTGGAGCGCGTGGCTCATGAGTCACTACACGCTCGACACCACGTCGCGCGACGTCGTGTTCGTGCTGGCGATTCAGGGCGTCGCGTTCGCGTGCCTGTTCATTCCCCTCACGACGGTCGCGCTGAGCCGCGTGCCACGCCATCTGCTCGCCGACGCGACCGGCTTGAATTCGCTGCTGCGCCAGATCGGCGGCTCGCTCGGCCTCGCGATCTTCGCGTCCTTGATCCCGCGCATCACGAAGGCCGGCACCACGGCGCTCGTCGCGCACGTCACGCCCGATCGCTGGCAGGTGACCCAGCGCTTCACGGGTCTCGAGCACCTGTTCGAGGCCAAGGGCTTCGACGTGGCGAGCGCTCGAGCGGCGGCCGGTCGCGTGCTCGGCGGCGTGGTGGCGCAGCAGGCGACGGTCCTCACGTTCGAGCGGCTGTTCCTCCTGTCGGGCATCCTGTTTTTGCTCGTGCTGCCGCTGCTCATCTTTTTGAAGTCCCCTGATCACGTCCCGAATCAGGCCGCTGCTCCCAAGGCGGAGCCGGTACACGTCGAACTTTAGCGGGCGGTAAGCCCCTTTTTCAGGAACCAAGTCATGCAAGCCGAATCGCGACAAGAGTCGCAACCCAAGCGAATGTCAGAATCCACCATCAAGCTCGAGTCGGGTGCGAAGCCGGAAAAAGCCGAAAAGACGGAGCCGCGCACCGGCGCGCCCGAGTCGGCGGCGGCCGAGCCCGCCCCGAAGAAGAGCGGCAAGCGCCCGTTCCTCGTGCTCGGCGGCATCGTCGCCGTCGCGTTGCTCGCCTACGGCGGCTTCGAGTTCTTGACGGCCGGCAAGGAGAGCACCGACGACGCGCAGGTGGCGGCCGACGTCGTGCCGGTCGCGGCGCGCGTCGCCGGCCAGGTGCTGCACGTCTCGATTCAAGAGAACCAGCACGTGAAGAAGGGCGACCTCATCGCGACCATCGACGATGCGGACTACAAGGCGAAGGTCAAGGAGGCCGAGGCCGGCCTCGCGAGCGCTCAGGCGCAGAAGGCGGAAGCCGACGCGCAGGTGTCGATCGTGACGGCGACGTCGACCGGCAACCTCTCGAGCGCGAAGGCGGCGTACTCCGGTTCGTCCGTGGGCGTCGCTTCCGCGGACGCGCAGGTGGCGTCGGCGCAAGCGTCGCTCGTGCGCGCCGAGGCCGACGTGAAGAAGGCCGAAACGGACCTGAACCGCGCGAAGGAGCTCCGAGCCGCGAACGCCGCGCCGCAGGAGCAGCTCGACAACGCTCAGGCGACGTACGATCTCGCCCAGGCGTCGCTCGCGCAGACGAAGGCGCAGCTCGTCGCCGCTCAAGAGAGCAAGCGCGCCGCGTTCGCGCGCGTGTCGGAAGCGGCCGGCCGCGTGGCGCAGAGCGCGCCCATCGACGCGCAGATCGCGGCCGCGCGCGCGGCGGCGGATCTCGCGGCGGCGCGCGTGCAGAGCGCCGAAGCCGCGCTCGACCTCGCGAAGTTGCAGCTCTCGTACACGCAGGTGTTCGCGCCGACCGACGGCGTGGCGTCGAAGCTCGGCGTGCACGACGGGCAGCTCGTCGCGCCCGGGCAGCAGGTCGTGTCGATCGTCCCGAACGAGACGTACGTCATCGCGAACTTCAAGGAGACGCAGGTCGGTCACATGCGCCCCGGCCAGATGGCGAAGATCGAGGTCGATGCGTTTTCGCACCGCACGTTCGAGGGCAAAGTGCAGAGCATCTCGGGCGGCACCGGCGCGAGCTTTTCGCTCCTGCCGGCCGACAACGCGTCCGGCAACTTCGTGAAGGTCGTGCAGCGCGTGCCGGTGCGCATCGCGTGGGTCAATCCTCCGTCCGACGTGGTGCTGCGCGCGGGCTTGTCGGTCGACGCCGAGGTCGAGGTCGGGCAGTGAAACACCTGTCTTTAGCGTCGGGTGCGCTCGTTGGGGCGCTAGGATGGGTGTGTTCGGCAGAAGCCGAGACGCTCGATATCGAGGCCGTGGCGCGCATGGCGATCGCGAGCGGGCCGGAGCTGCAAGCGGCCAGGGAACACGCCGGCGCGGCCGAAGCGCAAGCCAAGAGCTCGGGTGGGCGACTCTTGCCGAGCGTGCACCTGAGCGACGAGGCTCAGGAGTGGAACAAGCCGTTCATCATTCCCCAGTTTGCCGCCTTCGGGCCGCTTCGCGACAGCTTCACGAACACCTTCACGGTGGCGGGGCGCCAGCCGCTCCTCGGCTTGCTTCACGGAGCGAACGAATATCAGGCGGCCGACAACAATGCGGAGGCAGCGCACGCCACCGTGAAAGTGAGTGAGGCCGACACCCGCGAAATCGTCGAACTGGAGTTCCTGCGCCTGTTCCAAGCTCAGGCGCGCGTCGACATCGCGCGTACGTCCGAGCAGGAGCTCACGCAGGAGGTGACGGAGACCCAGGCTCGCGTCAAAGCCGGCACGCAGACCAACGCGGACCTCTTGCGCATTCAAGTCGCCGCTGCCGGCGCGCGTCAGGACGGCATCGTTGCGGCCGCCGACGTCACCGTACATCGTGCAAACCTACTCTCCGCGGTCGGTCGCTCACCGGAGGACACCTCGGTCGAGTTTCAGCCTCCGACGGCGCTGCTCGCCGAGGCTGAGGTCCGCATGCCGGTCGCCACGGACGCGCTCTCGCGCCGCCCGGAAATGAAGCAAGCAGTGTTGCGGGCACAAGCGGCCGACCACACCGAGCGAGCGCGCGCTTGGGCGCTTTTGCCGGACGTCGACCTCGAGGCAGCCTATCTACGGGTGGACGGGCAGATTTTCGCACCGCATGACTCCGCCTTCGTCGGTATCAAAGCCGACTGGAACATCTGGGAGTGGGGCGCGAGCTACAACGCGAGGCAGGCCGCCGCGGCCGAAGCTCGCGCGGCGCAGGCCGATATCGAGGCGACGCGCCGCCGCGTGCTCACCGAGGTGACTTCGGCCAAGGCCGAGCTCGTCGCCGCGGCCAACGCGGTCGCGCTCGCCAAGCAGACGATCACGAGCGCGCAAGAAGCGTATCGCGTCACCGAAGCACAGGTGCGAGCGGGCGCGGGCACGACGACGGACCTCTTGAACGCGGAATCGGCGCTCACGCAAGCGCGCCTGCAGCTCGAGAACGCGCGGTACGCTCAAGCCGCCGTGCGCGTTCAGCTCGAGCGCGCCATGGGCGGACGCTGATCGACTCGACGAGACGGCGACGCGCGTCGCCGTTTCGCTGACGTTGGTCGCGACAGCGGCGCTCACCAAGGTTTGAACACGAACGCCGCGCCCACCGCGATGAATCCGAACCCGACGAAGTGATTCCAGCGCAGCGTTTCGCCGAGGTAGAGCGTCGCGAAGATCGAAAACACGACGAGCGTGATCACTTCTTGAATGGTCTTGAGCTGCGCGGGCACGAGGCCGGCCTGCGCGCCGATGCGGTTCGCCGGTACCTGAAAGCAGTACTCGAAGAACGCGATGCCCCAGCTCGCGAGGATCACGATCCAGAGCGGTGAGCCCTGGTTGTGTTTCAGGTGACCGTACCAGGCGATGGTCATGAACACGTTCGAGACGACGAGCAGGAGGACGGTGACGAGGGCCATGCGTGACCGAGCCATCGCAGAGACGCGCGTGCGTGTCACGCTGCGCGCGGCCGGCTCTTGATTGTCGCTTTGTGGTATCGATGGGCGGTTGAAAACGCTGCGTCTCGGCCCCGTCCGTTTGCGGCCGCACCACCCCACCGTCATCGCGCCGTTCACCGACCGAACGCCGCTCCGCGTGCTCGAGCGCGCGGCGAAAGAGGGGCTCTCGCTCGCCGAAGCACGGGTGGATCTGTTCCGCGACCGGACGCCGGACGCGGTGCGCGCGCACATCGAGGCGGTGCGCGCCGTGCTGCCGGTGCTCGTCACCGTGCGCGCCGCACGTGAAGGCGGCGCGTGGCGCGACGGCGAAGCCGCTCGGCTCGCGCTCTACCGCGCGCTCCTGCCCGTGGCGGACGCGATCGACGTCGAGCTCGCGGCGCCGATTCGCGCCGACGTGGTGCGGGCGGCGCGCCGCGCGCGTCGCTTGGTCGTGCTCTCGCACCATGATTTCGAGCGCACCCCCGCCGCGGCCGCGCTCGGTCGCATCGTGACGCAGGGGACGCGCGCTCGGGCGGACATCGTGAAAATCGCCGCTCACGTCGCGGACGACGCCGATGCGGCGCGGCTCGCCGCCCTGTTCGCGCGGCACGCCGAGAGCGCGCTCGTCGTCGTCGGCATGGGCGAGCACGGCAAGAAGACACGCGTGTTCTTCCCGGCGCTCGGCTCGCTCTTCACGTTCGCTTCGCTCGATCACGCGACGGCGCCGGGCCAGCTCGCTTGGCCGGAGATGTGCCGTGAGCTTTCACTTTTTTTTCCGGACTACGCGCCTCGTCCCAAGCGGCGTCGCGCGAAGCGCTGAGACGCGTCGGCCGCCCCGTGCGCGTTGCGCGGCACGAACGCCGGCGGTATCGTGCGCCGCATGCGGGTTTCAGGGATTTTGGGCTGCATTTTCTGCCTGACGCTCGCGACGGCGTGCGGCGGCAGCGAACCCTCGCCGGAAGCGCCGAGCTCGAGCGCGAAGGACGACGCGTCGGCGAGCGCGCCGACGCCGTCGGAGCCGGCCCCGGCCGCGGCGAGCGATGAAGCGCCGTCGAAGCCGGACGCCGCCGACAAGCCCGCGCCCGCGTCGAAGCAGGACGTTCCCACGCCGCCGTTCAAGGAGAACGGCTCCGTGCGCGACGCGGTGAACGCCGTCCCGCAAGGCACGCCTCGTCTCAACATCGAGCAGGAAGAGCTCGGACGCCCGCTCAACAACCCCGACCTCTACGAGCCGTGCAAGCCGGGCAACGCGCACTTCAAGGCGAAGGTCGCGGTTTGGGACGGTAAGGCCGTCGGTCTCGACCTCACGACCACCCCGAAGAACCAGAAGTTTGCCGACTGCATCGCCGAGCGCATCCGCTCCGTCACCTGGCCCGACAAGGTGAAGGCGCTGAACACCGTCGAATATTCGTTCTGAAGCGGAGAACGCGCGGGCGGCGTGCGCTTGGCAGGCGGCGGCGTCGCGCCGGCGCGCGTGGAGTAGACTCGCGGCGTGCCCATCAGCGATCACACCGCCGCGCGCATCGACGACGATTACGAGCGCTCGATTTTGCCGACGCTCGCCGAGTACGTGGCGATCCCGAACAAGTCGCCCCTCTTCGACCGCGATTGGCGAGCGGCCGGTCACATGGACCGCGCCGTCGCGCTGCTCGGCGACTGGGCGCGCCCGCGGCTGCCGAGCGGCGCGACGCTCGAGGTCGTGCGGCTGGGCGAGCGCACGCCCGTCATCTTGATCGACGTTCCCGCCTCGGGCGGCGCGACGGGCGAAGTGCTCTTCTACGGCCACCTCGACAAGCAGCCCGAGATGACCGGGTGGCGCGAGGGACTCGGCCCGTGGACGCCCGTGCGCGAAGGCGACAAGCTCTACGGGCGCGGCGTCGCGGACGACGGCTACGCGCTCTTCGCCGCGCTCTCCGCCGTGAACGCGGTGCGCGCCGACGGCTTGCCGCACGCGCGCTCGCTGATTCTGATCGAGGCGTGCGAGGAATCGGGCAGTCGCGATTTGCCGGCGTACGTCGAGCACCTTGCGCCGCGGCTCGGCACGCCGTCGCTCGTGGTTTGCCTCGACTCCGGTTGCGCGAACTACGACGCGCTCTGGGTCACGACCTCGCTCCGCGGCCTCGTCATCGGCACGCTCGAGGTGTCGCTCCTCCGCGAGGGCGTTCACTCCGGCGACGGCACGGGCGTCGTCGCCGCGAGCGAGCGCGTCTTGCGCGTCTTGCTCGATCGCCTCGACGACAGCCGCACGGGCGCGATGCTCTTGCCCGAGCTCACGACGCCGATTCCGGAGGGACGCAAGGCGCAAGCCGAGCGCACCGCGGCCGCGCTCGGCGACGCCGTTTGGAGCCGATTTCCTCTGCAACCCGGCGTCACGCCCGTGAGCCGCGACCCCGCCGAGCTCATCTTGAACCGCACGTGGCGTCCCGGCCTCGCGCTGACGGCGGCCGAAGGCTGGCCGACCCTCGAAGCGGGCGGCAACGTGCTGCGTCCGTTCACGAAGCTCACCCTCTCGATTCGCATCCCGCCGCGCGTCGATCCCGAACGCGCGGCGGCCGCCGTTCAGACGGCGCTCGAGCGTGACCCGCCCTACGGCGCAGAGGTGAAGTTCCGCCGCATCGGCGCGAATGCCGGCTGGGACGCGCCGCCCGTCTCCGCATGGCTCGAAGCCGCGCTCGACGCCGCTTCGCGGCGCCACTTCGGCGCGCCCGCCTTCTACCTCGGTGAGGGCGGCACCATCCCGTTCATGCACATGCTCGGCGAGCGCTTTCCGAACGCCGAATTCTGCATCACCGGTGTCCTCGGTCCCGGCTCGAACGCGCACGGCCCGAACGAATTCCTTCACGTTCCGACGGCCAAAAAGCTCACGCGCGCGGTCGCCGACGTGCTCGCGGCCCATGCGTTTCACGCGGATGTCGCCGTCTGAACTGGCGCTTTCCTGTTGAACTCGAAGGAGCGATTGATTACCGATTGACGATCGTGCCGGCGGAAGATTTGTCGCGCCGGCGGAGTATCGTAATCACATGATCAAGGTTCAATTAGCTTGTATTCGAGTGCTCGCGCTCGCGACCCTGTGCGCCGTTTCCACGGTCGGTTGCGGCGGTGGTGACGACGACAGCGGTTCGTCCAAGGGCGGTTCCGGCGGGACTTCGGGCGGCACGTCCGGCGGCGGCTCCGGCGGCACCTCGTCCGGCAACAAGGTCTCCTGCGACATCGTCGAGTCCGGCCTTCACTACTGCGAAGAAGTGACGGAGTCGGGCACCGCGCAGACCGGCTGCCCCATGATGACGGGCTTCACGCAGGGCACCGGCTGTTCGATGGACGGCGTCACGGGCACGTGCACGAGCGGCATCTACACGCTCTACGCTTACGACAACGACACCGCTCAGGCGCTCCTCTCGAGCCTGTGCGCGACCGGCAGCGGTGGCAGCGGCGGCGGCAGCTCGAGCGGCAGCGGCGGCACCTCGAGCGCGAGCGGCGGCACGAGCGGCACCTCGAGCATGGCCACCTGCGACGACCTCGCGAAGTGTTGCGCTTCGATCACGACCGCGGCGGTTCAAACCGCGTGCAACATGGTCGTGAGCGCCGGCTACGCGGCGGCGTGCTCCGAGGCGTACGACGTTTACGAGACCGACAAGCTCTGTAACTGAGGCGTGGCCCGCGGGGGGGCCGCCGCTTCAGCTCGGTTGGTCGAACGGGTCGAAGGCCTGGACGTTTTTCGCGACCTGCTCGGACGTCATGCCGAAGCGGCGCTCTTTCTGGCCGTAGTGCTCGATGGCGTCGACCAGCGTCTGCGGGCGGAAGTCGGGCCACATGATGGGCAAGAAGAGCAGCTCGGCGTAGGCGGACTCGAAGAGCAAGAAGTCGCTCACGCGCGTTTCGCCGCCGGTGCGGATCAAGAGATCGACGTCGGGCAGGGCGTGCGTCGTCATGTGGAGCGCGAGGCTCCGCTCGTCGATCTCTTCGGGGAGCACGAGGCCGGCGCGCGCCTTGATCGCGAGCTGGCGCGCGGCTTCGACGATGTCCTTCTTGCCGCCGTAGGAGAGCGCGAGCGTGAGGGTCATGCGCTCGCCGTCTTTGGTGTACGTGATGAGATCCTCGACGGCGTGACGCGTGACGGTCGGCAGGTCCTCGAGCGAACCGATGACGTTGACGCGGATGCCGTTCTGCCGGAGCTCGGCGCGCTCCGATTTCGCGAAGTCGACCAGGAGACGCATGAGCGCTTCGACCTCGGTGCGCGGGCGCGCCCAGTTGGCGACGCTGAAGGCGTAGAGCGTGAGGTAGGGGATGCCGATGCGCGTGGCCGTTTCGACGGCGTCGCGCACCGCGCGGGCGCCCTCGGCGTGACCCTCCGCGCGGGCGAGGCCCCGCGACGACGCCCAGCGGCCGTTGCCGTCCATGATGATTGCGACGTGTTTCGGGACCGGATGACCGTTTTTGCCCACGTTAAGAACTCGCTTTCCTCGAGCTGCCGCGGATCGGAAGCCTGACGCCGGGGTCACTATGACGCCGCGGCGACGTTTGGAACGGTGGAGATTTCATGGAGAAAGTCGCGCCGAGCCTACGAGCGCTCCGGTTTCAGCGCGAGCCCCGGCGCCGTTTCACGCCGCCGACGGTGCGGTTAACCGTTCGTATTCGTTACTGTTTTGGCTGAGTCGTCGCGACCGATTTGGCCGAGGCTTTCGCGCGCTTCGCTCACGGCCGCGCGGATTTGCTCGCCCGGACTCCGCCACGCGGCCGGCAGATTCAGCCGGAATTCGACTTCCGGCGGGCCGGGCAGGACGAGCTCGGCGCGCCCGCCGTGCGCTTCGGCGACCGCGCGGACGATGGCGAGACCGAGCCCGGTCCCGCCGCGATCGGAGCGGGCCGTGACGAAACGGCGGAAGAGCCGCGAGCGAATCGCCGGCGGGACGCTGCCCGTGCTCTTCACGCTCACGCGCACGAGCGCGCCGTCGCGCCGCACGTCGACTTTGACGAG
>Ga0335083_10008468_pt1 | contig 12553 bp, 11 predicted proteins | sample Lox_Sample_42_FD_206716 | JGI IMG/M metagenome (GOLD analysis project Ga0335083, IMG submission 206716) | Soil microbial communities from Loxahatchee National Wildlife Refuge, Florida, United States - Lox_Sample_4.2 | ecosystem: Environmental > Terrestrial > Soil > Wetlands | place: USA... | reverse complement strand
GCGGAAATGCTCGCGCACCCGCGCCATCACCCCGGCCTCGGCCATGCGCACATCCTCGCCCTCCGTCTGCGCGGCCAGAATGTCGGAGCCCAGATTGGAGGTCAGCACGATGATCGTGTTCTTGAAATCCACGGTCCGCCCCTGCCCATCGGTCAGCCGCCCATCATCGAGCACCTGGAGCAGGATGTTGAACACATCCTCATGTGCCTTCTCCACCTCGTCGAACAGCACGACCTGATAAGGCCGGCGGCGCACCGCCTCGGTCAGCACCCCGCCCTCGTCATAACCGACATAGCCCGGCGGCGCGCCGATCAGCCGGGAGACGGAATGCTTCTCCATGAACTCGCTCATGTCGATGCGCACCATCGCCCGCTCATCATCGAACAGGAATTCCGCCAGCGCCTTCGTCAGCTCGGTCTTGCCCACGCCCGTGGGGCCGAGGAACAGGAAGGAGCCGATCGGCCGGTTCGGGTCCTGCAACCCGGCCCGCGCCCGGCGCACGGCGTTGGAAACCGCCACCAGCGCCGCCTCCTGCCCCACCACGCGCTGGCGCAGGTTATCCTCCATATGCAGCAGCTTGGCGCGCTCGCCCTCCAGCATCTTCTCCACCGGCACGCCGGTCCAGCGCGAGACAACGGCGGCAATCGCCTCCTCCGTCACGGCCTCATGCATCAGGCTCCCGTCCTGCTTGGCGGCGAGCTGCTTCTCCAGCTCCGGAATCCGGCCATAGAGCAGTTCGGAGGCCTTCGCGAGGTCGCCCTTGCGCTGCGCCATCTCCACCTCGTTGCGGGCCTGCTCCAGCTGCTCCTTCACCTTCTGCACGTCGGCGTGCTCGGCCTTTTCGGCCTTCCATTTGGCGGTCAGCTCGGAGGATCTCTCCTCCAGCTCGCCCAGCTCGAACTCCAGCTTCTCCAGCCGCTCACGGCTGGCCGCGTCCGTCTCCTTGCGCAGCGCCTCACGCTCGATCTTCAGCTGGATCAACCGGCGGTCCAGCTCATCCAGCGCCTCTGGCTTGCTGTCCACCTGCATGCGCAGCCGGCTCCCCGCCTCATCCATCAAATCGATCGCCTTGTCGGGCAAAAACCGATCCGTAATGTAGCGGTTGGAGAGTGTGGCCGCCGCCACCAGCGCACTGTCGGTAATCCGCACGCCGTGATGCAGCTCGTATTTCTCCTTGATCCCGCGCAGGATGGAAATGGTGTCCGCAACACTCGGCTCATCCACGAACACAGGCTGGAAGCGCCGCGCCAGTGCCGCGTCCTTCTCCACATATTTGCGGTATTCATTGAGCGTCGTGGCCCCCACGCAATGCAGCGCGCCGCGGGCCAATTCAGGCTTCAGCAGGTTGGAGGCATCCATCGCCCCATCCGCCTTGCCCGCCCCCACCAGCGTGTGCATCTCATCGATGAACAGGATGACCTCGCCCTCCGCGGACTCGATCTCCTTCAGCACGGCCTTCAGCCGCTCCTCGAACTCACCGCGGAATTTCGCCCCCGCCACCAGCGCGCCCATATCCAGCGCCAGCACGCGCTTGTTGCGCAGGCTCTCCGGCACGTCGCCATTCACGATGCGCAGCGCCAAGCCTTCCACAATGGCGGTCTTGCCCACGCCAGGCTCGCCGATCAGCACCGGGTTGTTCTTGGTGCGCCGCGCCAGAACTTGAATCGTCCGGCGGATCTCCTCGTCACGCCCAATCACCGGGTCCAGCTTCTGCTCCCGCGCCAACTGCGTCACGTCGCGCGCATATTTCTTCAGCGCGTCGAATTGCTGCTCGGCCGTGGCGCTGTCCACCTTGCGGCCCTTGCGCACTTCGCCCACCGCCTTCTCCAGCGCCTGGGCGGAAACACCCGCCGCCTTCAGCGCGCGCCCGGCGGCATTATCACTCGCCGCCAGCGCCACCAGCATGCGGTCCTGCGCCACAAAGCTGTCGCCCGCCTTGGCGGCGGCCTGCTGCGCGGCATCCAGCACCCGCACCAAATCCGGCGTTATGCTCGGCTGGCCAGCGCCGGAGCCCTGCACCTTCGGCAGCCGCGCCACGGCGCCATCCGCTGCCTGCTTGGCGGCGGCGGCATCGCCCCCCGCCATGCGGATCAACCCGCTCGCGGCCCCTTCCTCATCATCCAGAAACGCCTTCAGCAGATGCTCGGGCGTGATCTGCTGGTTATACTCACGCATCGCAATGGTCTGCGCCGCCTGAATAAAGCCGCGCGCCCGCTCGGTGAACTTCTCAAAATCCATAATTTATCCCCTTCATCGTCCCTGAATCCCAGGCAACGTTCCGGCCGCGCCCCTCTTTGAGGCAGCGCAACCTTGCCAAGCCAATATGGGCAAGGCCATGATTTGGCTCAAGTGGATATTTAAGGTCATTCCATGCGCATCGAATCCCTCTACCGCTACCCGGTGAAAGGCCTCACCCCGGAGATCCTGGCGCAGGCGCGCCTGACCCCCGGGCGCTGCATCCCCTGGGACCGCGCCTTCGCCCTCAAACAGGGCGATGCCGTGCTGGACGAGGCGAACCCCGCCTGGATCCCCAAGATGAATTTCATGTGCCTGGCCAAGAACCCGAATACCGCCGCCCTGCAAACGCGCTTTGACGAGCAAACCGGAACCCTCAACGTCAACGGCCCCGAGGGCACGCTGTCCGCCTCGCCCTTCACGCCGGAGGGCCAGGCCGCTTTGGCCAGCTATTTCACCGCCTTCCTCGGCCAGGAGGCGCGCTTTGGCGAACAAGGCGAGGCCCCGCAATTCCATTTCTTCCCCGGCCATAGTTTTTGCGACCATCAAACCCAGGTGATCAGCCTCATCGGCCTCTCCTCCCTCGCCGCCCTTGAGCAGGCCGTGGGGGCAGAGCGCGACAAGCGCCGCTTCCGCGCCAATATCTATATCGAAGGCTCCGAACCCTGGGCGGAATTCTCCTGGCTCGGCCGCAGGCTCGCCATCGGCGAGGTGGAAATGCTGGTGCAGGACAAGATCGACCGCTGCCCCGCCACCATGGTCAACCCCGACACCGCCGCGCGCGACGCCAACCCGGTGAAGGAGCTGCGCGCGCATTTCGGCCATATCGAGATGGGCATTTTCGCCGAAGTGACAAAAGGCGGCGAAATCCGCCCGGGCGATACGATCACCCTGCTCTAAACTTATGTTTTAGAGTGCCGCCCGGGGGTCAATGCGTGATCTTCGTGCCCAGCAACGCCAGAAACTGCGCGATCCAGGCCGGATGCGCCGGCCAGGCGGGCGCGCTCACCAGATTGCCGTCCGTCACCGCCTCGCTCACCGCGATATCGGCATAGCGCCCCTTGGCCAGCCCCACCTCCGGCGCGCAGGCCGGATAGGCCGCGCAGCGCCGCCCCTCCAGCACGCCCGCCGCCGCCAGAATCTGCGCGCCATGGCAGATCGCCGCCACCGGCTTCCCGGCCTCGAAGAAATGCCTGACCATGGCGATCACCGCCTTGTTCAGCCGCAGATATTCCGGCGCCCGCCCGCCTGGCAGCACCAGCGCGTCGTAGCTCTCGACCTTCACCTGGTCGAAACTCGCATTCAGCGTAAATCGGTGCCCGGGTTTCTCGGTATAGGTCTGGTCGCCCTCGAAATCATGAATCGCGGTGGCGATGCTGTCCCCGGCCTTCTTCTCCGGGCACACCGCATCCACCTTGTGCCCCACGGCCAACAAGGCCTGGAACGGCACCATAATCTCGTAATCCTCGCCAAAATCGCCGGCGATCATCAAAATCTTCTTGGGCATATGGTCCTCCTCCTCCCGCCTCATGGCGGGCCAGGGCAGCATACGCCCATCCAGACAACACCAGGCGTTAAACGGCTGCGACAGCCCGTCTATCCGCCGGCGGATAGGCACGCAGGATCACCAGCAGCAGCAAAATCCCCGGCAAGGCCGCCACAGCCGCCGTCACGAAGAACGGAACGAAGCCGATCTGCGCCGCCAGAAAACCGGACAACCCGGCGATCGTATGCAAGGCCAGCGGCGCCAGCGAGGACAGCAGCGCATATTGCGTGGCCGTATGCTCCGGATGGCAGAGCCCCGACATATAAGAGAGGAAGGCCGTGTCCGAGAACGCGTCGGTAAACGCCTCCACCGCCGAGATGACCAGCAAGATATGCGGCAGATGCGGAAACAGCCCCAGCACGGGGTAAAGGCACAACGCCCCCACCTGCAGCAAAGCGGTCAGCAGCAGCGCCCGCCCCACCCCAAGCCGCATTACCAGCAACGCCCCCAGCCCCGTCCCGGCGAGGCCGCAAAACAGCGAAATCGGCCCGCTCGCCACCGCAATCGCCGCGCGGTTGAAGCCGAGCGACAGATAGAACGGCCCCAGCATCGTCGCCCCCAGCGCCCCCCCCAGCCGGAACAGGATGATGAAGGCGATGGCCACCACCGCCCCCCGGCGGGTCAGAAATTCCTGCAACGGCTCGCGCACCGCCGCGGCAAAGCGCGCCGCCACGCCTGCCGGCTGCACCTCGCGCCGCACCTGCGGCTCCGGCGCGACCAACGCCGCCAGCGGCCCCAGCAGGGCCAGCACCGCCATCAGCGCCACCGCCACGTGCCAGCCGGTTTTCACCGAAAGCGCGATCACCCCGGCATTGGAGACCAGAAACGCCACCCGCCAGCCCCACACCTCGCAGGCCAGGGCGGCGCCTTGCAGCCGGGGCGCGAAACTCTCGATTCGCCAGGCATCGATGATGATATCCTGGCTGGCCGAACAGAACGCCACCAGCGCCCCCAGCCCCAAGCTCAGCCAGACATGCCGGGCCGGATCGCTTAACCCCAAAGCCGCGATGCTCAAGGCCAGCGCCAGTTGCACAGTGATCAGCCAGCCCCGCCGCCGCCCGAAGAAAGGCGGCTTCGCCTCATCGAAAAACGGCGCCCAGACGAATTTCAGCAGATAAGCCAGCCCGATATTGGCCGTCAGCCCGATCAGCCCCAGCGCCACATGCTCGCTGGCCATCCAGAGCCGCAGCGTCGGGCCGGACAGCGCCCAGGGCAGGCCGGAGGAAAACCCCAGCACCGCCATCAACCCCAGCCGCCCGAAATCCGGTCTCGTCATGGCGCCGCGCGCCGGCGCGTCCATGTCAGGGATAAGAGGAGTCGTTGATATTGTCGGCCTTGACGAAAGCGCCATCGACCATGCGCCCCTCATCGCCGGGCTCCATGCCCTCCAGGCAGGGCCCCATCCATTGCAGGGAGGAGGTCATCGACATCCGGCCCGACGAGGTGGTGAAATCCGCCTTCAGCTGCACGGATTTATTGCCGGCATAATCCAGCGTCTCGTCAATCGTCACCGTCCCGCCCGGTTGCAGGCAGGTGCCGTCGATCTTGTAAGCCGCGCCCGCGCCGGACACCGTCAGCTGGCTGCACCGGCTCTGGCCGCTGAGCAGGAATTTCTGGTCCGTCGCCGGGTCCACGCAGGTCAGCGTCACCACATTCTGCGCCTGCGCCATCGGCACGCCGCCGGGACCTGTCACGCTGCTCATGCTCTGCCACAACCCCGGCGCGCGGGCGGGCAAAATATCGGCCCGCGCCAACCCCGCCAATGACAACGCCAAAACCAGTCCGCCCGCCATGCTTCGTGTCATGGACGGCAAATTACCCAGCGTGCCCGCGCCGCGCAATGGCAGACGCATGACGGCCGGACGCCACGCCCAGAATGACAACCTGTAGTGGCGCACATTTTATAATATGTCTAAACTGCAACCAAATAACAGGGGGCGGATATGACGATCTGGTTTGACGTTGAGGATCTCATTCGTTTCTTCCAAAGCGCCAAACGGCCGACCGGCATCCAGCGCTTCAGCTTCGAAGCCTGCGCCGCCGCCGCCCAGCTCGCCGCGGGCAGCAAGGAGGTCGGCTTCTGCCGCCGCAACGATCTCGGCACCCGCCTGCTCCGGGTCGATTTCCCGGCCCTCGAAGCGCGCATCCGCGCCATGTCGGATCAATCCTCCCCGGCGTCGGAGCCCATCCCCGGGCCGCCGCCCCCACCGGCCCGGCCATCGCGCCTCTTTGCGGCCGCGCGGCAATTGCCGCCCGCCTACCGCCTGCCGCTTGGTGAACTCTATCGCGCCGGCATCACCGGCGGCCGCGCGGTAAAAGCTCTGGCCAGAGCCGGGCTGTCCGCCCTCCGCTCCGCACCGCCGCCCCCCAAGCCCATCACGGAACCCCCCGCCGCGCCCGACTCCGGCCCCATCACGCTGCAACCCGGCGACTGGCTGATCAATCTCGGCGCCTCCTGGGAACGGCCTTATTCCACGGCCTTCCTGAATCATCTCGCCAGCGCGGGCGCCAGTTTCGGCCTGTTCGCGCATGACATGATCCCCGACCTCTTCCCGGAATGGTGCACCCACTCCATGGTCCGGGATTTTTCCGCCTGGCTGGATGAAACCGTACCCCGCGCCGACCGCGTGTTCGCCATCTCCACCCATACGCTGAAGGATCTGAAATCCTGCCTGGAGCGCCGCAACCGCACTGTGCCGCTGCGCACCCTCCTGCCCCCCGGCGGCAGCGGCAACGCCCCCACCGCCCTGCTGCCCCGGCCCCTGGCACAACCTTATATATTAATGGTCGGCACCATCGAGGCGCGCAAAAACCATGGCGGCATGCTGCGCGTCTGGCGGCAGCTTCTGAACACCCCACCCGCGGGTGGCGTCCCCACCCTGGTTTTCGCGGGCAAGGCCGGGTGGCTGACCGCCGACCTGATGCAGCAGCTGGAGAATGCCAGCCATCTGGGCGGCAAGATCCTGTTCGTCGACCAGCCCTCCGAAACCCAGCTCGCCGCCCTCTACCAGCATTGCCTCTTCACCCTGTACCCATCCTTGTATGAGGGGTGGGGCCTGCCGGTCACGGAATCACTCTGCTTTGGCAAACCCGTCGCGGCCTCCAACAGCTCCGCCATCCCCGAGGCCGGCGGCGCCTTCTGCTGCTATTTCGATCCGGATAACCTGGCCGACGCGCATGAGAAAATCCGGACCTGGATCGAGCAGCCCGAGCTTGTCGCCGCCGCCGCCGCACGCATCGCCGCGCAGTTCACGCCACCGCACTGGGCGGATACGGCCAGCGCCTTGCTGCAAGACTGCGGCGCCGGGCAGATCATCGCTGCCCCTGCGCCAGAGGCCCAGCTTTTTCCCCGGCTCGCCGCCGGAGACTGAAACGCGGCCATCCCTTAACAAATAGCGAACGGCAGACACGTCACGGTTGTCCGGACGGCGCGGCACACGGGGCCGGGCTCGCCCTCCGGGCTGGCTTCACGCGCCCCTCCCCCCGCGCACGCTTTCCGAAGCGCGCAACCAACAACATGAAAACATTCAAATTTTCCATGGCGCTTCGGATCGCCAACACAAAATTAATCATTTTACTGGATCCGTATTAATTTCTATACGCTACACGCATCGATTGAATAAATTTATTGACGTTTACCCTCCACGGTTGTAGTCATTGCCAGATCATAACGGAGGCAGCCGTGAAAATCTTATCCTTTGAGACAATCTCAAATAAAAAAGACTTGCTGACCGCTTTTCTCCGCTCCCGCATGGCCATCGTCGATGAGACAAACGACCCGGAAGAGGCGCTCGATCTGGTCAAATTCTACGACTACGACGCCATCCTGCTGCGCCTGTCGGAATCCCGGCTGGGAGACCTTGAACTCGTCCGCAAGCTCCGTCTCGCCCGGGTGCGCGCACCGCTCATCGCCATCGCCCGCACCATGAGCGAAGCCGCAAGGCTGCGCGTGCTGCAGGTTGGCACCGACGACCTGATCGTGGACGCCCTCTCGCACGAGGAAGTTTTCATGAAGGTGCAGAACCTGATCCGCCGCTCCCGCGGCTTCCAGGAGAACGCGCTGCGCCTCGGCCAGGTCGAAATCAACATGAACGCCAAGAAAATCTACGCGAACGGCAAGCCGGTCACCCTCACCAAGAAGGAATATCAAATCGCGGAGATCCTGGCCCTGCGCAAGGGCGTGGTCCTCAGCAAGGAGGCGATCCTCGACCATCTCTATGGCGGGCTGGACGAGCCAAACCCGAAAATCATCGATGTCTTCATCTGCAAGATCCGCAAGAAACTCCAGGCGCTCGGCGTGGATGATTTCATCGAAACCAATTGGGGGCGCGGCTACATGGCCATCGACCACCGCCAGGAAAGCCAAAGCCAGGACGCCGCATCACGGAATCTGGCGCCATCCTCGACCCGAATTGTCGCCTACCCCCCCCAAGCCGCGTCCAAACGATGGTTGAACGCAAGAGTTATGCAATAATAGCATAACACATGCCGCGCTTTATGCCCTAAAGCCGCTTCGTTCCACTCCGCTTGGAGTGTGTCCGATGCATCGCACGTGCCGCGAACCTGGGTGGTCCAGGTACAGCAACGACGAGACGCATCCTGGTAGGTCGAAAGTCGGCTTCTCCTGAAGCCGGGATCAATTGGGAGAGTTTTGATGTTGCTTCTTGAGCGGAATATCACAATGCGAAGTCCCCAGACAAACGCTTGAACACGCCGCGCATTCCGCGCGCTGCAAGATTTCATTTATTTTCAAGTACGCGGCGGGCCAGCCTCTGCCTGCCTGCGTTTGCCGGGGACCAAATCAATGAGCCTGATCGAAAACCGCGCGGCCGTGGGCCCGCTGCACCACCACATCTCCCTGCGCGCTGACGACAAGGCCCTGCCCAGCGTCAACGAGATGGTGAAAACCCTCCGCCCCGAGGAGCCGCTGCATTGCGTGCGCCCGGGCGTCATCAGCGCCACCGCCCGCGCCTTCGGCGCCGCCTTCAACGGCGATGTGCTCTATGCCGTGAAAAGCAACCCCGAACCCGCGGTGCTGCGCGCCGTATGGGATGGCGGGGTGCGACATTTCGACTGCGCCTCCATTTCCGAAGTCCAGCTCGTCCGCCGGCTCTTTCCCGGCGCTGAGATTCATTTCATGCACCCGGTCAAATCCCGCGCCGCCATCCGCGAAGCCTGGGTGATGCACAGCGTGCGCGATTTCGTGCTCGATTCCGAGGGCGAGCTTGAGAAGATCACGCAGGAGCTCGGCAAGCCGGAAACCGCGAAACTGGACACCAAGCCCGGCCTGTTCATCCGCCTCGGCCTGCCGGAGACCGGTGCCGCCATCAACCTGTCCAAGAAATTCGGCGCTGACCCCGAGGCCGCGGCGGCCCTGCTGCGCGCCGCGCGCCCGCTTTCCGGCAAGCTGGGCCTGGCCTTCCATGTCGGCTCGCAATGCCTGGACCCGCTGGCCTGGCGCGATGCCATTCAGCTCGCGGGCGAGGTCATCCGCGCCGCGGGCGTGCATGTCGACGTGCTGGATATCGGCGGCGGCTTTCCCGTCGCCTACCCTGACATGGACCCGCCCCCGCTCGGCGCCTTCATGGCCGAGATCGACGCCGCTTACGAAGCCTTGCAGATGCCCTGGCTGAAGCTCTGGGCGGAGCCTGGCCGCGCGCTGGCCGCCGGCGGCGGCTCCGTGGTGGTGCAAGTGCAGATGCGCCGCGGCAACATGCTCTACATCAACGACGGTGTTTACGGCGCCCTGGCCGATGCCGGCGCGCTGCGCTTTCGCTTCCCCGCCCGCCTGCTGCGCGCGGGCCGCAGCCAGGGCGCGCCGGACGCGCCGTTCGGCTTCTTCGGCCCCAGCTGCGATTCGCTCGATGTCATGCACGGCCCCTTCCTGCTGCCTGACGACGTGGCGGAAGGCGACTGGATCGAGATCGGCCAGCTCGGCGCCTACGGGACCTGCCTGCGCACCGCCTTCAACGGGTTCGACCGCGCGGCTTTGGTGGAAGTCGCCGACCGCGCCATGCTGGAAACCGCCGGGTACGAGCTGCCGGAAGGCTGAACACTGCCGCGGCGCATATGCCACCCGCATATAGCGCCGGCTGTCAAGGCTTTCGCGCCCGCCCGAATTTTGCCACAGTCAATGTACCATGCATTGGCACGCCTCCTGTGCTGCCCGGCAAAACCTGCCGGGTGGCGATGCTTTGCTGCTCCTCGGGCCATCCGGCACGGGGAAATCGGATCTGCTGCTTCAGCTGATCGACAGGGGGTTCACCCTGGTCGCCGACGATCAGGTGCTGATCGAGGCGGGCATGGCCAGCCCGCCGCCAGCCCTTGCCGGGCTGCTGGAAGTGCGCGGCCTGGGCCTGTTCCGCCTGCCCTACATCGCCCCCGCCCGGCTGCGCCTGGTCATCTCGCTGGGCAGCGCCCCGGCTGAGCGCCTGCCCGCGCCGCGCCTGCATCCACAGCTCGGCCTGCCGGACATCACGCTCGACGCCACCGCCCCCTCCGCGGCCGCCCGCGCCGCCCTGGCGCTGGAGGCCGCCTGCGGCCGTGTCACACAATGCGCGGGTGCCTTTGCCGCATGAGCAGCGCGCCGGATAAGCTGCAGGTGGTGCTGGTCACCGGCCTCTCAGGTGCTGGCAAAAACTCCCTGTTGCGCGCGCTGGAGGATCTCGGCTTCGAAACGGTGGACAACCCCCCGCTCGACACGCTGGAAGCCCTCACCGGCCAGGCCCGGCAAAACCTCGCCATCGGGGTGGATGCGCGCTCGCGCGGCTTCTCGGCTGACTCCGTGCTGGAGGCTTTGGCCAAGCTGCACCACCATGCCGGCCTCGAACCCTCTCTGGTCTACACCACGGCAAGCGACGCGGCGCTGCTGCGCCGCTATTCTGAAACGCGCCGCCGCCACCCCCTGGCGCAGACGGGCGTCATCGCCGACGGCATCGCGCTGGAGCGCAGCCTCACCGCCCCGCTTGCCCGCGCCGCCGACTGGCTGCTGGACACCTCCGCTTTGCCGCTGCCCAAGCTGCGCAGCATGGTGGAACAGCGCTACGGCGCCTCCTCCCCCGGGCTGGCGATTTCCCTCGTCTCCTTCTCTTACGCGGCCGGCCTGCCGCCGGAAGCAGACCTGGTCTTCGATGCACGCTTCTTGAGGAATCCCCATTACGACCCACATCTTCGCCCACTCTCAGGACTTGATTCCGCAGTCGGAAACTTCATCGAGCAAGATGCTGATTTTGCGATATACTTCTATAAAGTTCTGAATCTCATTGAATTTTTGCTGCCGAGGTTCGTGCAGGAAGGAAAGAAATATGCAACAATATGTGTCGGATGCACCGGTGGACAGCATAGATCGGTTTACATGGTTGAAAAATTGAATACCCACCTTACGCAGGCGGGCTGGCGCGTCGGTGTCACACACCGAGAGGCGGCGAGATTTCTGAGCCTGTCCCCAGGCTCGGCGCCGACGAGAAAGGCATGAGTCGCACACTATGATCGGTCTCGTTCTCGTCACCCATGGCGCGCTGGCTTTGGCCATGCGCGATGCTATGGAACATGTTGTCGGCAAGCAGCAACAACTTGCCACTGTCTGTATCGAATCAGACGCCGCGTTCGAAGGCCAGAAGGCTGAAATCGCCAAGCGTATCGCCGAGGTGGATGATGGCGACGGCGTCATTCTCCTCACCGACATGTTCGGCGGCACCCCCTCCAACCTGGCCATGTCGATGGCCTCCCAGCCCAATATCGAGATTCTCGGCGGCGTGAACCTGCCGATGCTGGTGAAGCTGGCCAAGATCCGCGGCCAGATGACCCTCGCCGAAACCGTGCAGATCGCCGAGGCGGCGGGCAAGAAATACATCTGCAACGGGCATGAGCTACAGCCGCAGGCCCCGGCCGCCTGCAACGCCGCGGAATAAGGCATGGACGGGTCGGTCATCACCGCCGAAATCGGCATCGTCAATCGGCGCGGGCTGCATGCCCGCGCCGCGGCCAAGCTTGTCACGCTGGCCGAACAATTCACCGCCAATGTGGAAATTGCGAAGGACGGGCAGTCCGTTTCCGCCCGCTCCATCATGGGGCTGATGATGCTGGGGGCCGGGATCGGCAGCAGCGTCACGCTCTCGGCCGAGGGATTCGACGCACGGGAAGCTCTCGACGCCATCACGGCGCTGATCGAGGCCGGCTTCCATGAAACCGACTAGCACCAAGGAAAAGCGCCTCACCGGCCAGCCGGTTTCACCGGGCATCGCCATCGGCCCGCTGCATGAGGCGGCCGAGTCCGCCCTCGTCATCTCCACCAAGAAACCCAGCCCGTCGGAAATCCCGGCGGAGCTGGCGCGGCTGGAGGAAGCGGTCATCCGCTCGCGCCACCAGCTCCATAAACTCAAATCCCGCCTCACCGCCCTGCCCAAGGACAGCCAGGCCGAGATCGCCCCGCTGCTGGATGTTTACCTGCACATGCTGGGCCACTCCCGGCTGCTGCGGGGCATCAAAACCCGTGTGCAGGAGGGCGGGCACGGCGCCGAGGCCGCCACCCACGCCGAAGCCGAGGCCCTGGCCGCGCTGATCCTGGACCAGCCGGGCGCCGACAAGGCCGGGCACCTGCGCCGCGCGGAGGAGGTGCGCGAGCTGGCGCGCCGGCTCATCCGCAACCTCACCCGCCAGCCCTTCCGCTCCTTCTCGGTGCTGCCGCAAGGCAGCATCCTGGCCGCGGAGGATCTGCGCCCGGCCGAGGCGGCGCTCATCCAGCCCACGCGCTTCGCCGGCATCGTCACCGCC
>Ga0335083_10008467_pt1 | contig 12553 bp, 9 predicted proteins | sample Lox_Sample_42_FD_206716 | JGI IMG/M metagenome (GOLD analysis project Ga0335083, IMG submission 206716) | Soil microbial communities from Loxahatchee National Wildlife Refuge, Florida, United States - Lox_Sample_4.2 | ecosystem: Environmental > Terrestrial > Soil > Wetlands | place: USA: Florida... | reverse complement strand
AGCCCGTCCTTCCCGGCCTACGGCTACGACCTGAAGCTGTGGCGCGAGTCCGACGCGAGCGAGGCCGGCGCGGGCGAGAAGGCCGTGGTGGTCATCGAGCCGCCGCTGCCGCCGGGCTGCATGACCACCATCTGGGGCGACGACGAGCGATTCGTGAAGACCTACTTCTCGATGTTCCCGAAGCACCTCGTCTACACCACCTTCGACTGGGGCATCCGCGACAAGGACGGCTATTACTTCATCCTCGGCCGTACCGACGACGTGATCAACGTCGCCGGCCACCGCCTCGGCACGCGCGAGATCGAGGAAGCCGTCAACATGCATCCCAACATCGCCGAATGCGCGGTGGTCGGGGTGGAGGATCAGCTCAAGGGCCAGTTGCCGCTCGCCTTCGCGGTCTTGAGGGATCCGTCGAAGAACACCAACGCTGGCGAAGTCATGGAGACCGTCGACAAGCAGCTAGGCGCGATCGGCCGGCCGAAGGCGGTCCATTTCGTGACGCTGCTGCCCAAGACGCGTTCGGGCAAGACGCTGCGGCGCTCGATTGCCGCCTTGGCGGAAGGACGCGATCCGGGGGACCTCACCACCATCGAGGACCCCGGCGCGCTGCAACAGATCAAGGACTGCCTGGGGATCAAATGAAGACGCGACAGCAACTGACGCTGGAAGACTGCCTGAATATCGATGCCGCCGCGCAAGCCGAGGCGCGCCGCCACAAGTGGATCGTGGCGATCGCGATCCTGGACGACGGCGGCCACCTGCTGCATTTCGCCCGCATGGACGGCGCCACGCCGGCCAATGCCGCGATCGCGGTGGAGAAGGCCCGCACCTCGGCGATCTCGCGCCGTCCCAGCGGCAAATGGGAAGAATTCGTCAAGGGCGGACGGACCTCGATGATCAAGATGCCGGGCATCCTGCCGGTGCAGGGCGGGGTGCCGATCATGGTGGAAGGCGCCTGCATTGGCGCTGTCGGCGTCTCAGGCGTGCAATCGCACGAGGACGAGCAGATCGCCCAGGCGGGCATCGACGCACTGCTGAAGTAGGAACGAAAACGGCGCCCCGCAGGGCGCCGTCTCGAGACCCGTACCCGATGCCTCAGGTCTGGACGAGCTGCGTGTCGCCGGGCCTCATTACCATTACCTGGACCGCAGGCGCGATCTGCGCCATCGCCTTGCGGAATTCTTCGCCCGCTTCGACGCCTTTCACCGCGGGATTGTGCGCGTAGTGCACGGGAATCGCGTGGGAAACGCCGAGCCACTGGCAGGCCCGGGCGGCCTCTTCAGGTCCCATCGTGTAAGGACCATCGCCCACGCAAACGATCGCCAGGTTCGGCTGGTAGCGCTCGCCGAGCAGCTTCATGTCGCCAAAGAGGTCGGTGTCGCCGCTGATATAGACGCGCATGCCGCCGATGTCCAGCATGTAACCGGCGGCAGGAAAGGCATGGAGCGTGGAATGCACCGCCGGCACCAGGTGTGCCGTCATGGCGCCGTACCGTGAAGTCCCGCCGAAATTCATGCCTGCGCCGCCATTCGCGATGATCTTCGCCGGATCCAGGCCCGCTTTCCTGAAGTCCGGCAGGATGCCGGTCGGTGCGCGCATCAGGTCGCTCTGCCCCGTCGTCATGACCGGCACGCCGGCGTCCACCAGCGCCTTGAGGGCTTCGAAGTAGTCGCCCATGTGATCGCCGTGGTCGTGCGTGAGCAGCACGAAGACCGCTTCCGGATTCTTGCTGCGCACGTACTGTGCGAACGCTTCCCTGCTGCTGTACTCCGCGGGCTTCTGCACGTTGAAGCGCGTCCAGCCGGCGTTGCCCCAGAACCAGGCGTCGCCGTAGGCAATCTGCTTGTGGTCCGGCGTCGCTAGCTCGACGATGCCGCCGCCGAGCCATCGCACCGAGATTTGCCCGCCCGAAAGGCGCGCGTAGCCGCCGGCGCCCGCGCCGAGCGGCGCGGATGCCGCGCAGCCGCCCAATGCGAGCGCGCCGCCGAGCGCAGCCATGGCGCGCAGCACTGCGCGCCGACCCGGTTCGGCGCCATGGGGCACAGGCAAGTTCTTTTCAATGTCCATCGGATCCTCCTTTGTGGAATCGTGTCAGCGTGCGGATAGGGCAATGATTCCAGACGCTGCGAGCGAGTCTATCTGGTCGGCTCCGTAGCCAAGCTCTGAAAGCAGCTCGCGCGCGCCTTCGCCGATGGCCGGCGGATCGTTGCGCTTGGGCAGGCGCTCGCCGTCGAGTTCCAGCGGCAGCCCGGGGGCGCGGAAGCTTGCGCCGCGCGGGTCGCGCATCTCCACCAGCCCGCCCGAGGCATTCAGGTGCGGGTCGTCGAACAGGTCCCAGGGCCTGCTGACCGGCGCATAGGGCAGGCCGATCGATTCCAGTTTCTTTGCCAGTTCCTTCCCGTTCCAATTCAGGAATATCTCCTCCAGCCGCGGGATCAGCCAGGCGCGTTCCTTCACGCGCTGGCCGTTGGTCCTCAGGCGCGCATCGGCGCCGAGCGCCTGCTCGCCGAATTCGCGGCAGAACACTTCCCACTGGGTGTCGGTGACCACGCCGACGAACAACCGGTCGTCGCTGGTGCGAAAAATGTCGTAGATGCCCCAGGCGGGCTTCTTCACCGACATTGGCGGCGGCTCCTCGCCGGTGATCGCCTGCTGAGCCATGTGCTGGCCGACCAGGAAGACGGTGTTCTCGAAGAGCGCGCTTTTCACCAGCTTGCCGCGCCCGGTCTTTTCCCGCTCGCGCAGCGCGGCAAGGATGCCGATGGCGGCGAACATGCCGCCCATGATGTCGTTGACCGAGGAGCCGACGCGCAAGGGTCGATCGGGCAGGCCGGTCATGTAGGCGAGGCCGCCCATCATCTGCACCACTTCATCCAGCGCCGGGCGATGCTCGTACGGCCCGCTCAGGAAGCCCTTGAGCGTGCAATAAATGAGCCTCGGATACTTCGCTGACAGGTCCTTGTGGCCGAGTCCCAGTTTTTCCAGCGCTCCCGGCCGGAAATTTTCCGTCACTGCATCCGCGCTTGAAATCAATTTCATGACCAGTTCAAGCCCCTGCGCCTTCTTCATGTCGACCGCAAGGCTTCTCTTGTTGCGGTTGAAGATCGGGTAGAAGCCGGCGCCGGCGCCGACCAGGCGGCGCGTGTTGTCGCCTTCCAGCGGCTCGACCTTGATGACGTCGGCACCCAGGTCCGCGAGCACGAGGCCGCAGGTCGGCCCCATGACCATGTGCGCGAACTCGACGACCCTCACTCCATCAAGCGGCAGCACGAAACCCCTTGGGCAGTCCGGCGAGCGCCATGTGGCCGTAGACCGGCTCCGCCGGCAGGGCGGCGACCATCAGCTTGCGCGCCTCCAGCAGCTTCGCCATGTCGACGCCAGTCGGCACGCCCATGCTCTCGAACATGAAGACCAGGTCTTCAGTGATCACGTTGCCGCTCGCACCGGGCGCGAACGGACAACCGCCCAGGCCGCCCATCGAGCTGTCGAAGTGGCGCACGCCTTCCTCGTAGGCGGCGAGGGCGTTGGCAAGGCCGAGCCCGCGCGTGTTGTGCAGGTGCGCGGCCCTGAGCTTGGGGCCGATTTCCTTGCGCACGCGCGCGAACACCCGCTTGATCTGCGCGGGGTTGGCGTAGCCCACGGTATCGGCCAGCGCCACGTGGTCGCAGAACTCCGCCAGTGCCGAAGCCAGGCGGACGACGTCGTCTTCGGGCACCTCGCCCTGCAGGGTGCAGCCGAACGCGGTGGACACCGCCCCCTCGACCTCGACGCCGGGGTGCGGATGCCGGGCGCACTTGCGCACCTCTTCGACCATCTGTTCCGGCGTCATGCGCACGTTCGACTCGCTGTGCTTGCGGCTCGCGGAAACCGGAAAGGTGACCTTGTGCGCGCGGGCCTCCAGCGCGCGCTGGAAACCCTTCAGGTTCGGGGCCAGCGTGACGACGTTGACGCCCTTGATCGTCAGGGCGTAGGCGACGATCTCGGCGGTATCCGCCATGGCCGGAATCAGCTTGGGCGGCACGAAGGAGCCGACCTCGATCTCCTGCACGCCGGCCTCGGCGATGGCCCGGATCCAGGCCTTCTTCGCTTCGGTCGGCATCAGCTGATGGGCGTTCTGCAGGCCGTCGCGCGGCCCGACTTCGCGAATGTGGATTTGTCGCATTGCGCCTCCGGAAGCTATTTTAATCCTCAGCCTTGCCCGTGGCGCCCGGGCCTCCGTTCGACAACGCCGAGCGCCGCGCCGCAAAGCGCCGCGCACGCGGCGAACGCAAGCATGGCCCCCAGCGTCGCACTCCAGCCGCCGTAGCGGGAGGCGAACCACGCGAGCAGGATGGGGCCGACCAGCTGCCCGATCTGGGCTGCCTGCATGACCATGCCGTTGGAGGTGCCGATGTGCCCCGGCGAGCGCGCGTGCACCGCGACCCCGGACAGGATCGAGGCGGGGATGACGCCGGCGCCGCTGGAAAATACAAGCACCAGCGCGAAGCGGGCGCCGTCGGACAGGCCGCCGCCCAGCATGCCGGCCGAGCAGGCGGCGGAGAGAACGCTGGCGACCACGACCAGCATGCCCCGTTTGACGCCGTGCGACAGCAACCAGCCGCCGGCGAGGTTGCCAGGCACGTTGGCGAGCACCATCAGCGCGCCGAGGAAGGCTGCGGTCGCGGGAGAGCCGCCGCGTTCGCTGACCACGAAAGTCGGCAGCCAGATCATTACCGAGGTCCATTGCGCGACGTAGAACATGAACAGCGCCGCCAGCAACCAGTTGCCGCGCTGCGAGAGCGATTCCAACGCGAGCCGCAGCGTGCCTACGCCGGAGGGGCGTATTGCCGGCACGCTGCGCCAGACGAGGATGGCGCAGGCGAGCGCGAATAGCGAGAGCGCGACCCAGTAGCCGCGCCAGCCAAGCTGCGCCATGGCCAACGGCGCGGCCAGCATCGCCAGCGCTGCGCCGCCTGGCATGTAGGCGGTCCACAAGCCCATCGCGCGATTGCGGTCGCGCGGGCCGGATACCGAGCCGTTGATGAGCGCCGCCCCGGTGACGGCGAACAGGATGAAGCCCGTGCCCTCGAGAAAGCGCGAGGCGAGGAGCGAGGCATAGCCCTGCGCGGTGGCGCCGAGGAAGCCGCCCCCGGCCATCGTCGCAAGGCCTGCGAGGCCCAGGCGCTTGTGCCCGAAGCGGTCGCACAGGAGGCCCATCAGCATGCCCACCAGGGCGCCGAGCAGGTTGATCATCGTGGCAATGAACCCGGACTCGACGAGCGTCAGGCCGAGGCTCGCGCGCAGCTCCGGCAGCGCGGGCGGTACCTTGCCCATGAAGGCGCCGCAGGCGACGCCGCCGGCGAACATCGCCCAGACGGCGCGCCAGTTGGTTCCGGTCAAGCTGCCGTGACCGGAATTTTCAGTTCGACGATTTTCTTCGACCACTCGGCCGGGCCGGTGTTGTGCACCGAAGTTCCGTTGGCATCCACCGCCACCGTCACCGGCATGTCCTTCACCTCGAACTCGTGAATGGCTTCCATGCCGAGGTCCGCGAAGGCGATCACTGTCGATTTGCGGATCGCCTTCGCCACCAGGTAGGCCGCGCCGCCGACCGCCATCAGGTAGGCCGCCTTGTGCTTCTTGATCGCTTCCAGCGCCACCGGCCCGCGCTCCGCCTTGCCGACCATCGCGATCAGGCCTGTCTGGGACAACATCAGGTCGGTGAACTTGTCCATGCGCGTCGACGTGGTCGGGCCCGCGGGGCCGATGACCTCGTCGCGCACCGCGTCGACCGGGCCGACGTAATAGATGACGCGGTTGGTGAAATCGACGGGCAGCTGCTCGCCTTTCGCCAGCATGTCCTGGATCCGTTTGTGAGCGGCATCTCGGCCGGTGAGCAGCTTTCCCGACAGGAGGAGTCGTTGGCCGGGTTTCCAGCTTGCAATCATTTTTTTATTCAAGGAATCCAAATCAACCCTGGTTGAACTTGCGTCGGCCGTCCACGTTACCTTCGGCCAGTCGCCAAGCGACGGCGCTTCGAATTCGGCGGGGCCGGAGCCATCCAGCACGAAATGCGTGTGCCGCGTTGCCGCGCAGTTCGGGATCATCGCCACCGGCCGGTTGGCGGCGTGCGCAGGGTAGGTGCGGATCTTGACGTCGAGCACCGTGGACAGGCCGCCAAGACCTTGGGCGCCGATGCCGAGTGCATTGACCTTGTCGTAGAGTTCGACGCGCATTTCGTCAACCTTGCTCTTCGGTCCGCGCGCCTTGAGCTCGGCCATGTCGATCGGCTCCATCAGCGCTTCCTTCGCCATCAGCATGGCCTTCTCCGCGGTGCCGCCGACGCCGATGCCGAGCATGCCCGGCGGGCACCAGCCGGCGCCCATGGTCGGGACCGTCTTGATCACCCAGTCGACGATGGAATCCGAGGGATTGAGCATGACGAATTTCGACTTTGCTTCCGAGCCGCCGCCTTTCGCGGCGACATCCACCGCCACCTTGTCGCCGGGCACCATTTGCACGTTGATCACCGCAGGGGTGTTGTCCTTCGTGTTCTTGCGGCCGAAGTCGGATTCGTCCAGCACCGAGGCGCGCAGCGGGTTGTCGGCGTTCAGGTAGCCGAGCCGAACGCCTTGATTGACTACTGCTTCCAATGAAGAATCGAAATCAAAGCGGACCTGCATGCCTACTTTAAGGAACACGTTGACGATGCCGGTGTCCTGGCAGATCGGCCGATGGCCCTCGGCGCACATGCGTGAATTGGTGAGGATCTGGGCGATGGCGTCGCGCGCGGCAGGCGACTGCTCGCGCTCATAGGCGCGCCCGAGCGCCTGGATGTAGTCGCGGGGGTGATAATAGGAAATGAACTGCAGCGCGTCGGCGACGCTCTGCACCAGGTCGGCTTGGCGGATGACGGTCATGGCAGGCGCTTTACAAGGCTTTGAATTGGTGATTTTATCTCGCTCGCAGGCCGGTACGACCAACAGGAGGAGTCCAATGTCGTCGCAGATCGAATCGGTATTGACCGAGACGCGCGTGTTCCCGCCGGCGGCGGCGTTCGTCAAGCAGGCCAACATCTCCGGCATGGAGGCCTACCGCAAGCTCTGCGCCGAAGCCGAGCAGGATTTCGAGGGCTACTGGGCGCGGCTGGCGAAGGAGCACCTGCTCTGGCACAAGCCCTTCACGAAGACGCTCGATGAATCGAAGGCGCCGTTCTTCCGCTGGTTCTACGACGGCGAAACCAACGCCTCGTACAACTGCCTCGACCGGCACCTGAAGACGCAGCCGGACAAGACCGCGATCATATTCGAGGCGGACGACGGCAAGGTCACGAAGATTTCCTACAAGGGCCTCTACCACGAGGTCTGCAAATTCTCGAACGCGCTCAGGGCGCGCGGCATCAAAAAGGGCGACCGCGTCCTGATCTACATGCCGATGTCGATCCAGGCGGTAGTGGCCATGCAGTCCTGCGCGCGCATCGGCGCGACGCATTCGGTGGTGTTCGGCGGCTTTTCGGCGAAGAGCGTGCACGAGCGCATCATCGACGCCGGCGCGGTCGCCGTGCTGACCGCGGACGGCCAGTTCCGCGGCGGCAAGGAAATCCCGCTCAAGCCGGTGGTGGACGAGGCCCTGGCGCTCGGCGGCTGCGAGGCGATCAAGACGGTAATCGTCTACAAGCGCTCCGGCAGCAAGGTGCCGATGGCCGCCGGGCGCGACCTGTGGTGGGATGACGCCGTGAAAGGGCAGGCGGATACCTGCGAACCCGAGTGGGTGAACGCGGAGCACCCCCTGTTCATCCTCTACACCTCGGGTTCCACGGGCAAGCCCAAGGGAGTCCAGCACTCGACGGCGGGCTATACGCTATGGGCGATCCTCACCATGAAGTGGGTGTTCGACAACAAGCCTGCGGACATCTTCTGGTGCACTGCCGACGTGGGCTGGGTCACGGGCCATACCTACATCTGCTACGGACCGCTCGCGGTGGGCGCGACCGAAGTGGTATTCGAGGGCGTGCCGACCTACCCGGACGCGGGGCGCTTCTGGAAAATCATCCAGGACCACAAGGTCAACGTGTTCTATACCGCGCCGACCGCGATCCGCTCGCTGATCAAAGCGGGCGGCGATCTGCCGAAGAAGTACGACCTCTCCAGCCTGCGCGTCCTCGGTACGGTCGGCGAGCCGATCAATCCGGAAGCCTGGATGTGGTACCACACGGTGGTTGGCAACGAACGCTGTCCCATCGTGGATACCTGGTGGCAGACCGAAACTGGCGGCCACCTGATCACGCCTTTGCCCGGCGCGACGCCTACCAAGCCGGGGTCCTGCACGCTGCCGCTGCCGGGAATCATGACCGACATCGTCGATGAAACCGGCCACTCGGTGGGCAGGGGCAAGGGCGGCATCCTGGTGATCAAGCGCCCCTGGCCGTCGATGATCCGCACCATCTGGGGCGACCCTGAGCGTTTCAGGAAGAGTTACTTCCCCGAAGACTTCAAAGGCAAGTATTACCTCGCCGGCGATGGCGCGAGCACCGACGAGGATGGCTACTACCGCATCATGGGCCGCATCGACGACGTGCTGAACGTGTCCGGCCATCGACTCGGCACCATGGAGATCGAATCGGCGCTGGTGGCGAACACCGCGCTCGTCGCGGAGGCTGCCGTGGTCGGACGCCCGGACGACCTGACCGGCGAGGCGGTCTGCGCATTCGTCGTGCTCAAGGGTGCGCGCCCGAGCGGGCCGGAGGCGCAGAAGATCGCCAAGGAGCTGCGCGACTGGGTCGGCAAGGAGATCGGCGCGATCGCCAAGCCGAAGGACATCCGCTTCGGCGACAACCTGCCGAAAACGCGCTCCGGCAAGATCATGCGCCGCCTGCTGCGCTCGATCGCCAAGGGCGAGGAGATCACGCAGGACGTGTCCACGCTCGAGAACCCGGCCATACTCGAGCAGTTGAAGCAGGCGACCTGACGTGCAGTTACGGGGCGCCGCGGCGAAGAGGCAGCGTCTGGTGGCGCTGTTCTTCCTCGGCTGCCTGCTGCTGAACTACCCGATCCTGTCGCTCTTCAACGTCGCCGCGCGCGTGCTCGGCGTGCCGCTGCTCTACGCTTACCTGTTTGCTGCCTGGGGACTGCTGATCCTGCTGATGGCGCTCGTGGTCGAATCGCGGCGCTAGCAGCGGAACGCGGCGGCCATGCTCCACGGCAGCGTCATCGTTCTGGTGTCGCTCGCCTACCTGGGCGTGCTGTTCGGCATCGCCTACTACGCCGACAAGCGTGCCGATGCCGGCCGCTCGATCATCGCCAATCCGTACATCTACTCCCTCTCGCTGGCGGTCTACGCCACGGCGTGGACCTTTTACGGCTCGGTCGGCCGCGCGGCGAGCGACGGCATCGGCTTCCTGCCGATCTACCTGGGGCCCACGCTGATGATCGCGCTGTGGTGGCTGGTGATGCGCAAGATCATCCGCATCAGCAAGGCCAGCCGCATCACCTCGCTCGCGGACTTCATCGCCTCGCGCTACGGCAAGAGCGCGTTGCTCGGCGGGCTCGTGACGGTCATCGCGGTGATCGGCATCCTGCCGTACATCTCGCTGCAGTTGAAGGCGATCGCCACCAGCTATGCCATCCTGCTGCAGTATCCCGACATCAGCGCGGGCGCGGGTACGGGCGCGACGCCGCTTGCCGCCGACACCGCGTTCTGGGTCGCGTTGATCCTCGCCGCGTTCACCATCCTGTTCGGCACCCGGCACCTGGACGCCGCCGAGCACCACGAAGGCATGGTGGCGGCGATCGCCTTCGAATCGCTGGTAAAGCTGCTGGCGTTCCTCGCCGTCGGCCTGTTCGTCACCTACGGCATGTTCGATGGCGTCGGCGACATCTTCAGCCAGGCCGGAGCAGCGCCGCGGCTGAGTCCGATGCTGACGCCGCTGGGAGGCGTCGCGGGCAGCTACGCCGACTGGGTCTGGCTGACGATTCTGTCGATGATGGCGATCATGTTCCTACCGCGGCAATTCCAGGTGGCGGTCATCGAGAACAAGGACGAAACGCACCTAAACAAGGCGATCTGGCTGTTTCCCCTGTACATGCTGGCGATCAATATCTTCGTGCTGCCGATCGCCTTCGGCGGCAACCTGCGCTTCCCGGACGGCAGCGTCGACGCGGACACCTTCGTGCTGACGCTGCCGATGGTGGCGAAGCAGGAGGGCCTCGCGCTGCTGGTCTACATCGGCGGCCTGTCCGCGGCCACCGGAATGGTGATCGTCGAGACCATCGCCCTCTCCACCATGGTGTGCAACGACCTGCTGATGCCGGTGCTGCTGCGGCTCAGGGGGCTGCGGCTGGCGGAGCGGCGCGATCTCAGCGCCCTGCTGCTTGCCATCCGGCGAGGTGCGATCGTGCTCATCCTGCTGCTCGGCTACCTTTACTTCCGCCTCGCGGGCGAGGCATACGCGCTGGTATCGATCGGCTTGGTGTCGTTCGCGGCGGTGGCGCAATTCGGCCCGGCGCTGCTCGGCGGCATTTTCTGGAAGGGCGGCACGCGCCGAGGCGCATTCTGCGGCCTGCTGGCCGGGATCGGCGTCTGGAGCTACACGCTGCTGCTGCCCGCGCTCGCGCGCTCAGGCTGGGTGCCGCTCGATCTCGTGGAGCACGGTCCGCTTGGCATCACGCTGCTCAAGCCGCTCGCGCTCTTCGGCCTGGAGGGGCTCGACCAGATCACCCACGCCATGATCTGGAGCATGATCGCCAACATCGGCGGCTACGTCGCGGTGTCGATGCTCGGTACCCGCGACGTGCGCGAGGCGCACCAGGCGAACATTTTCGTCGATGCTTACCAGCAGGGCGAGGCCGAGCGCGCGCAGCTCTGGCGCGGCACCGCTTCGGCGAGCGAGCTGCAGCGACTGCTGGTCCGGTTCGTCGGCGCCGAGGCGGCGGACGAAGCGCTGCGGGAATTTGCGCGCGGCCGCAAACTGACGTGGCCGGGCGAGCCACTCCAGGCGGACGCGGCGCTGATGCACTTTGTCGAGCAGCAGCTAACGGGCGCGATCGGCGCGGCGTCGGCGCACATCATGGTGGCGTCGATGGTGAAGGAGGAGGCGCTTTCCATCGAGGAGGTGCGCGAGATGCTGGACGAGGCCTCGCAGGTGATCGCCTATAGCCACCGCCTGGAGCAGAAGTCGAAGGAACTGGAGGGCGCCACGGAAGAGCTGCGCACGGCAAACGAGCGGCTCAAGGAGCTCGACCGGCTCAAGGACGACTTCGTCGCGACGGTGTCGCACGAGCTGCGCACGCCGCTCACCTCGATCCGCACGTTTTCGCAGATCCTGCGCGACCACCCGGATCTGGAGCCGGCCGAGCGCGCGCGCCAGCTCGGCATCGTCATCAAGGAAAGCGAGCGCCTGACGCGGCTCATCAACCAGATTCTTGACGTCTCGAAGCTGGAATCCGGCAACGTCGAATGGCATCCCGGCCCGGTGGACATGAAGGAGATCGTCGAGGACACGGTCGCGGCGATGAGCGAACTGTTCAAGGAGAAAAGCATCGAGCTGCAAACTCGCGTGCCCGAGTGCGTGCCGGTCGTCACGGCGGACCTCGACCGCATCGTGCAGGTGATGCTCAACCTGCTTTCCAATGCGGTGAAGTTCTGCGATGCCGGCCAGGGGCGCGTCGAGGTCTCGCTGTCGCAGGTGCCGGGCTTCATACAGGTGGATGTGCGTGACAATGGCCCGGGTATCGCCGCCCCGGACCGGAAGGCAATCTTCGACAAGTTTCGCCAGACGGCGGATCCGCTGGCAGGGAAGCCCCAGGGAACAGGATTGGGGCTGCACATCAGCAAGCGCATTGTCGAGCGGCTTGGCGGCCGCATCTGGGTGAGCGGCCGGCGAGGCGAGGGCGCCTGCATTTCATTCACTCTTCCCGTCGCGGGCGCCTGAGCGCCGCGGGGGTATCTGCTAAAATCGATTTTCGCGAGGGAAGGAGAGATGGCCGAGCGGCTTAAGGCGCACGCTTGGAAAGCGTGTGTACGCTAATCACGTACCGTGGGTTCGAATCCCACTCTCTCCGCCAGCCTGGCCGGTCCGGTCCGGGGTCTGGTCATCTGGCGAGTCCGCGTTTTCGCCTTCATAGCGGAACAAATCCATTACCTTGAACCAGAACTCGCCGCCGAGTACGAAGATGCCGGAGATGATCCCAATGTCGCCGACGATGCTCCAGAACATGCCGTGGGCCTTCCAATCGACGAAATAACCAGGGAAATAAGGCAGCATCAGGTCGAAGATGACTGCCGTCACGAACAGCGACAGTCCGATCCGATGGCGGACGCGGCTGACGTGATCGGGCCACATGCGGCCGGCAAGCATCGAGACATAGCGTTTGACGAGATTGAAACCCGGCTTGCCCATCACCGCGATCGCGGCGAGCTTCGTCAGCAGTGGCGATATGGCAAAGAACCCGGTCAGCGTGCTTTTCATTCCCAAGCTCAGATCCGAGCTGGTCACGGCGGGAATCAGAAGCAGAAATACGTAACCGCCACCGATCAGCCCGACGCCCAGGCCAAAGCGCCAGCCGCGCGGTGCGGC
>Ga0335083_10008464_pt1 | contig 12556 bp, 7 predicted proteins | sample Lox_Sample_42_FD_206716 | JGI IMG/M metagenome (GOLD analysis project Ga0335083, IMG submission 206716) | Soil microbial communities from Loxahatchee National Wildlife Refuge, Florida, United States - Lox_Sample_4.2 | ecosystem: Environmental > Terrestrial > Soil > Wetlands | place: USA: Florida... | reverse complement strand
CGACAAGGCACCGATCACGGCGCTCACGGTTCGGCCTGAGGCATTTCACATCTTCCACCAGTACGTCGTGCGCGCCTATCGTCGCGACGAACTGCGGGCCTTCCTGTCGGAGCGGGGAATTGGAACTGAGGTGTACTACCCTGTGCCCCTGCACCTGCAGCAGGCGTTCCAATACTTGGGATATGCGAACGGCGACTTCCCGGAAGCAGAACGGGCCTCCGCAGAGGCCCTGGCACTTCCGATGTTCCCTGAGTTACGCGAAGACGAGCAGCAACGCGTGGTCGCGGCAGTTGCCGAGTTCTACAGCTGATCCAACGGGTGCGCTGGCACCAGCCCTACTGCTCTTTGTTCTTCTTCCAATCGATAATGTTGGTCAAGTTCCACGGGTTCTTGCGCAGCTCCCACTGCAGATTGCCCTCGCTGTTGACGATAAGCTGAGTCGCCGGGAACAGGACGCCCTTGCTGTTTTTCTTGTTCTGGTCGTCGATGTTGATCTCGCCGGCGGTGAGGTCATATGCCTGCGATTGCGTGTTGCGGGCCGCTTCGCCAAAGGCAATCTTGCGATTGGTGACGAAACGGATCGTGCGGCCGGTGGGCGTCTTCGTCTCCGAAACGTACGCCAGCCCATAGCCCACGGTGCCGGGCATCTGAATCTGTCCCACCGGCTTCATCTTTTCCAGGGCACTGACTAATCCCTGATTCTGGCCCTTCTGAAAGGCCTCGACCAGCGCCTGCTTGTCTTCCGGCGTTGAGAACTCAGTGATGACGATCTTGATGTTGCGGACCGCGCCCATTTGCGTGCTGGTCCCGCGCGCGGTGGCGTCGATGGTTTCAGTCTGCGCAGATGCAAAGACGGGCAGCATGAGGCCAACCGTCAGGATCGCAGCAGCGATCCAGGATGTTCTGAATGTCGACTGTCTGTTCATGGGTAGCTCCCCCCTGGCCTTGTATAAAGCAGTCAGCATAATACAGCAATGGTTTTTATCCAGACTGCTGGGAGGAGCAATTCGCCGACAGACGTGGCGGAGGTAGAGACGGGAAAAGGCTGAGGCACGTCCGAGCCTCTAGTGGTGCTTTTTCTTGTGGGCGGTGCTCGGCTTCGGCGCCTTGGAGGCTCGCTGCTGCTCGCGCGCTTTCTGCCGTGCCGCCAGTTCAGCATCGTGCTTGGCCTTTTCCGCGGCCACTTCCTCGGGCGTCAGCACACGGCGCACGATCGGGCCGTTCAGCTTATAGGTGGTAGCGACCATCTGGCCCTGGTCGTTCTTCTTGCGAATCGTGAACGTCGGCAGGTCGCCTTCCTTGTCGAAGACCTGATGGCCGACCTCGACCGGGAAGTAGCCCTCCATGTTGCGCTCGCGATAGGCCGTCTCGTAGCGATGCTTGGCCCGGTTGCGGGTAAAAACGCGAATCTGGTTGTAATCCCAGGGCAGGCCGTCTTTGGGCTCGTTGAGCAGCACCAGGTACTGCGGCACCTGCTTGGTGGCATCGTCCTGGGTCTCGTCGACCGTGTTCAGCACGAAGTATCCGGTAATGCGCTGGCCCTCGGCATATTGGGCGATGTCGAGCGGGACGTCCAAGTCGACCATGCGAAGCAGGACCCATCCCACATGTCCCGATTGGTCGCGCACCTGGTACCAATCCTCCCAGACGGACTGCGGCGCCTGAGGCTCGGCCGAGGCTTCGGCTTTGGCCGCAGAAGCCGCTTTGCTGGCGGCTGCTTTGGTCGAAGGCTTCTTCGCGGAGGCAGGTTTGGCTGGTGCTGGCTTGGCGGGTGCCGTTTCGGGAGGCGCCGGGTTTGGAGAATTATCGGCGCTGGCGGCTTCAGCCTTCGCGGCCTTGGCTGCCGCCTCGGCTACTTTCTTGGCGTTCTTGTCGGTGGTGGCGCGCTTCAGGACCTCCAGCTTCTCGCCTTCCTTGAGCTGGTAGAGGTGTTCGGCGTCGCGTGCCGGCTCAAGGTGCATGTTCAGTTCAGCGCGCGTGGTTCCGTGTGCCGCAACCGGCATGCTCGCGCTGTCTTTGGCAAGCTTTTGAAAGCCGTCGTAAATATCCTGCGAAACCAGGCTCCGCTCTTCGATCCATCCTTCCTGCCCTTTATCGGTGCGCACACGAACGAACCGTCGCTGTTTCTCCAGCACCTCGACACGCTCTCCGTTGGACACCTTACCCACCTTCCCGTAGAGCGTAGCCACGCGGTCGCGCAGTGTGGTCTCGGCCGCCGAAACGTACATGTATTCGTGACGTTCAATCTTGGCGTGCTTGCAGCCGGAAAGGACAACGAGAAGCGCGATCAGGGCCAGAGCAAAGCGGCGATGGGACCTCGTTCGATTCGACAAAACAGGTGGAGCCTTCAGACCAGGGTACATCTCACTATAGCTCAGGCTTGACGGTGAGGAACTCCAGTACTTGCCATAGAAATTGCGCAGGAACCATCACGAGCAACGGCCAAGAAGAAAGCCCGGCCTTTTGGGGCCGGGCAGTCGAGATAGAGGTCGCGAATGCTTACCAGACGCGGCAAGCGGGCTTGCGGATCATTGCCGAGCCGGGCTTGCAGCCGAATGCCTTGGCGAAGTCTTCCATGTTGGAGACCACGCCGTTGACGCGATACTGAGGATAGGAGTGAGGATTGGTGAGGGCCTGGAGCCTGATGGCTTCTGGCTGCCTGTTCTCGCACCACACCTGTCCCCAGCCGAGGTAGAAGCGCTGTTCGGGGGTGAATCCCGACTTGTCCTTCTCGGGGGTGTTGGCCAGCACGTCGAGCAGCGCCATGTGAGCGATTCGCAGACCGCCGTTGTCGGCCGTGTTCTCTCCCAGCGTTAGCTTGCCATTGACGTGCACATCATCGACTACGACGAAGCTGTCGTATTCGTTCACGAGGCAGCCTTCCAGCTTGTCGAAACGCTCTTTGTCCGCTTTCGTCCACCAATCGCGAAGATTGCCCTGCGCGTCAAACTGACTGCCCTGGTCGTCGAAGCCATGTGTCAGCTCATGACCAATCACCGCGCCCACGGCGCCGAAGTTGGTAGCGTCGTCGGCCTTGGGGTCATAGAACGGCGGCTGCAAAATACCGGCAGGGAAATTGACGTTGTTCTCCAGCGGATTGTAGTAGGCGTTGACGGTCGGCGGCGTCATGCCCCATTCCTGGCGGTCGACCGGCTTGCCGATCTTGTTGACCTGGCGGTGGAACTCGAACTGGTTCGAGCGCACCGAGTTGCCCAGTGCGTCGCCGCGCACGATCTCCAGCGAGCCGTAATCGCGCCACTTGTTGGGATAGCCGATCTTGTTGTCAATATGCTCCAGTTTTTCCAGCGCCTGCTTCTTGGTGTCCTCGCTCATCCAGGAGAGTTGCGAGATGTCCTGCTTCAGCGCGGCTTCCAGCTCGTGCACCATTTTGAGCGTAGCGGCCTTGGACTCCGGCGGAAAGGCCACGGCGACATATGCCTGGCCCAGCGCCTCGCCAAGATCGCTATTCGTGAACTGGACGCAGCGCTTCCAGCGGGGGCGCAGCTCCTTGGCTCCGGTCAGGGTCTTGCCAAAGAAGTCGAAGTTCTCCTCGACGAAGGCCTTGGGAAGCACGGGAGCAGCCCCGTGCAGAGTCTGCCAGCGAAGATAGGTTTTGATCGAGTCCAGATCCGTGCCCGTAATAACCGCATTCATGCCCTCGATGAACTCCGGTACCGAGACGTCGATGGTCGTGAACTCAGGGGCCTTGATGGCGGTGAAATATTGGCTCCACTGGAAGGCCGGGCTGAGCTTTTGCAGATCGGCCGTCGACATAGGGTGATAAACCTTGGTGGGATCGCGGCGCGAGACAAGATCCATGGATGCCTTGGCCAGCGCGGTCTCGATCGCCATCACGGTTTTGGCTTCGGCTGCGGCCTTGTCGGGAGAATCCCCCGCCAGCTTGAACGTGTTGGTGATGTGCTGCAGATACTTCTGCCGCAGCTCGACCGACTTGGCATCGTCCTTCAGATAATAGTCGCGGTCCGGCAAGCCCAATCCGCCCTGGTCGGCATTGGCGATCTCCATGGTCGAGTTCTTAAAGTCGGGCTCCGACGAGAAGCCGAAAAACACATTGGCTCCTCCGGTATGCATTTGCCCGATAAGACCGGGCAACTCGGATTTGTCCTTGATGGCGGCAATACGATCAAGCATCGGCTGCAGCGGCTTGGTGCCCTTGGCTTCGATGGCCGCTTCGTCCATGCAAGAGTAGTAATAGTCGCCGATCTTCTGATCGTTGGGGCTGCGGCCGGCGTTGTCGGCAGACTGCTTCTCGAGAATGTTCTTCAGGATGAGCTGATTGTTCTCCCGAAGCTCGTTGAAGCGTCCCCAAGCCGACTGGTCGGCGGGAATAGGATTCTGCTTCAGCCAGTTACCGCAGGCGTAGTGGTAGAAGTCGTTGCAGGGATCGACCGATTTGTCGATGGCATCGATGTCGAAGCTCTTTACTGCCTTGGGAGCATCGCTGTCGGCGGAATTGGTTTGAGCGCGGCCGGCAATCACCGTAATCAGCGCCAGAGAAAAAATCAGAATACGATTTCGCATACCACCTCGCTTGCGGAATGAGGCTCCGCCCAGGGAACTTCGATTCAAGAGTCTTCCAAACACTTTTCGTCCAGCCGTCTACCAAACACGGCAGGCATTCTCACGCACCATGGGCTGCCCAGCTTTGCATCCGAAGGCCTGCTGGAATGCAGCTGAATTCTGCACTGCACCGTTGACGCGCCATCGCCCGGGGGAGTGCGGATCGGTCAGCGCCCGCTTGCGCGCCTCCTGATCAGTGACGTTCTGGCACCAGACTTGTCCGAACGCCAGGAAGAAACGCTGCTGCGGCGTGTAGCCGTCGATTTCCTTCACCGGGGTATTGCCCATGATGTTCATCAACGCCATGTAGGCCAGCTTGAGGCCGCCGTTATCGGCGGTGTTTTCGCCCAGCGTCAGCCTGCCGTTCAGCTTCACCTCGCCCTTGTCGTCCTTCACGGCGACAAAGCTGGAGTACTCATCCGCGGTGCAGGTGGCGCGCTGCTCGAACTCCTTGCCGTCCTGCGCCGTCCACCAGTCGCGGAAATTTCCTTCCGCGTCGTACTTGCGGCCCTGATCGTCAAAGCCGTGCGTCAGCTCGTGGCCGATCACCACACCGATGCCGCCATAGTTGACGGCATCATCCATACCCTTGCTGTAAAACGGCGGCTGCAGGATGCCGGCGGGAAAATTGATGTCGTTCATCGGCGGCCGGTAATAGGCGTTGACCGTCGGCGGAGTCATGTTCCAATCCTTGCGGTCGGTGGGCTTGTCGATCTTTTGCAGCGTGCGGTGGTTCTCAAACGCAGCCGCCCGCTGGAAGTTGCCCGCGTAGTCATTGCGATTTACCACGACACTGCCGTAGTCGCGCCACTTGTCGGGATACCCGATGTTGTTGACGATGCTGTTGAGCTTCTTGTACGCCTGCTGCTTGGTGGTGTCCGACATCCAGTCCAGTTGCTGAATGTCCTGGTGCATCGCATTCTCGATCGCTTCCACCATCTTCAGCGTGCGTTGCTTGCCCTCGGGACCGAATGTCTTGTCGACATAGAGCTGGCCCAGCGCCATGCCCAGACTCTGGTTGGTGGCACGCACACAGCGTTCCCAGCGGGGCTCGTTCTCCTGCTGGCCCGAAAGATACTTGCCATTGAACAGGAAGTCTTCATCCACGAACGCCTTGCTCAATCCAGGAGCGTAGAGGTTGATCGTTCGCCAGCGCAGATAGGTCTTCCAGTCGTCGACCGGCAAGGAGCCGAGCTGTTCGTTCACTTGCTTGAAGAACTCCGGGTTGCCGACATTGAGCGTGTCGAACTTGGGCGCGCCGCTCTGCGCGAAGTATTGCGTCAGGTCGAAATTCGGAGCCAGGGTCTCAGCTTCCGTGGTCTTCATCAGGTGATCGCGGTTCTTGGGATCGCGGCGCTCGGTGCGGTCCATCGAAGCCTTGGCCAGGACAGTCTCGACGGCTAGCACGGTCTTGGCTTCTTGCGCGGCTGCGTCAGGCGAGTCGCCTGCCAACTCGAACATCTTCTGCACATGTTGCACATACTTCTCGCGCGTTTCGACCGACTTGGCGTCGTCCTTGATGTAGTAATCGCGGTCGGGCAGGCTCAGCCCGCCCTGATCGATGTACGCGATGGTTTTGTTGGCATCGTGCATGTCGGGCTGGGAGTAGAAGGCGAACAGCGCCGGCAGACCATCGCGGTGCATCGCGGAAACCTGCTCCATGAGCTGCTGCCGGTCTTTGATTTCGGCGATGCGCTTCATTTGTGGCTCGATCGGAGTGGTGCCGGCTTTCTCGATGGTCGCCTCATCCATGCAGGAAGCGTAAAAGTCGCCAACCTTTTTCTCGATGGGAGACTTGGGCTTCGCCTGAACATTTTCGAGGATGTCGCGCATAACGTAGAAGTTATGCTCCTGTAGCTGGTCGAAGCGGCCCCAGCGCGACTTGTCGGCGGGGATGGCGTTGGTCTTCATCCAGTTGCCGCAGGCGTACTGATAGAAGTCGACGCAGGGATCGATCGTCTTGTCGATCGCAGTGAGATCGAAGCCTGGAATTTCCTTAATGTTTCCTGAGGAAGTTTGGGCGCTGCACAGGGTGGCACAGAGCAAACCTGAAAGCAGAAGAAGGCGGACGCGCATGAATACCTCTTGTGAATGAAATGGTCTGGTCGGCCGCAACCCCTGGCCCCTGATCCAGACACAAATTGCGGGCCTGCACGGGGACAAGCGGACAGGCATTTAACAAACTGTTAAATATAACCCTATTTGCGGCGGGACACGTCATGTAGAGCTTCGTGGCAGGGCGCAAGTTTTTCGGGATGAAGCGATAGAGGGTTGTGAGCAACCGATCAGAAGAGCTTCAGGTGAATGGTCAGATACTTCTTTGGATCTTTGTGCACTGCGGCGATGAGGCCGCGGATCTCGACCAGCATCTGATCGGCGTTGTTGTACAGAGACGGATCCACCAGGATCTTCCCGGCAGTACCTTCGCCCTTGTCGAGACGGTCCGCGATATTGTTCAGCCGGGCGATCGTGTTGTCGATTTTGGCCGCCAGTGCCTCGTCTCTCGCCAGCTTGCCGATAGTGCCCTTGCCCTGATTGATGCCGCCGATCAGGTCGTCAGCCTGCTTGATGGTGTGGTTGGCGTTGTCGTAGAGCGACGGATCTTTTAGCAGCTTGCCGACCGTACCCTTGCCGTTGTTGACCTCGTCGATCAGGTGGTTGACGTTGTCGACCGCCATGTTCGCCTTGTTGTAGAGCTCGTCGCTGTTGATCAGCTTTCCAATGCTGCCCTGCGGCGAATTGAGTTGCTGGGCGATGGCTTGCAACTGCTTGAGGGTCGCGTCGGCGCGATCATAGAGCGATGGATCGTAGATCGTCTTGCCGAGGGTGCCCTGCCCGTTCTGGATGTAAGAAATGATGTCGTCCACGCGCTTTAACAGAACGTTCACGTTTTCGATGGTGCCCTGCGTGGCACGCACCACGTCCTGCAGCTGTGGCACATCGCGGGTGGGCAGCACGTCGTTACCCTGCAACGGCCTGCCCTTGGCCTCACGGCAGTCCAGATCAACGAACACCTCGCCCAGTACCCCGGCGGTGTTGAGCGACGACTCGCAGTCGTTCTTCATGGTGTCTTCGTAGCGCGTCGTGATCTTCATGGTGATCTCGACCGGAGCCGCGGAGTGCTCGCGGTTGTGGACCACCCGAATGCGGGACACGTTGCCGATGTCCACGCCTTCCAGGCGCACAGGAGCGCCAACGCGCAGTCCGCCGGCGTTATCGACGTAGGATCGAATGAAGATTTTCCGGGTGAATAGACCGGTCGTGCCTGTCATCACGAAAATCAAGACGCACAGCGTGATACTGGCGAAGATGACGGTCAGGCCGACTCGCAGCTGAGACCATCTCACCTGTTTTTCGCTTGGCACAGGTCTAGCGGATGTCCCTTCGAGCTTCGGTTACAAGAGGCCGACCGAAGCGCATTTGACGCCCCAAAACAGTATCCCGAATATATCACCGAACGTTATCAGCGTCTTGCACGAATGTTGGGGACAGTTGCTGGAGACTACAGAGTCAACTCCGCGCGGATCATGTTGTCCTCCAGGCTGGAGAACATCTTGAACCCAAGCTTCATGCAGAGGCCCCGCATTTCCCGGTTCTCCGGCAGCATGTTCGAGATAAGCTTGCCCAGCTTCTCCTTGCGGGCCACCTCGATCAGGCGGCGATAAAGCTCGGTACCCAGCCCCTTGTGCTGAGCGGCGTCGATCGCCACCGCAGCCAGCTCGCCCTCGTTCAGGCCATGCAGTTGGCTCAGTCGCCCGACGGCCAGAATTTCCGGTTCGCCCTTTTCGTTGGGCCGCTCGGCGACCAGCACCATTTCGCGGTCGTAATCGATGAAGCAAATGCGCGACAGGCGCTCGTGGGCCACGCGCTGGGTGAGCTTTAACGGCTGGAAGTACCGCAGGTAGACGCTCCTCTCCGAAAGCTCCTGGTGGAACCTGATCATCAGCGGCTCATCCTCAGGGCGAATCGGACGAATCGTGACGCTGTTGCCGTCCTTCATGACCCACGACGTAACCATGTGCTGCGGATAAGGTCGGATCGCGGATTTCGGCAGCTCCTCCTCCTGCAGCTCGGAGTCGTAGATAACGACCCGCGCATCCAGCGCCAGCAGCCGCTCCGGCGACGCCAGCAGCGGATTAATGTCGATCTCCTTGATCCAGCGGTGCTCGACAATAAGCTGGCTGAAGCGCACGAGCAGCTCTTCCAGGCCGGCGATATCTACCGGCTGGCGGCCACGAACCCCCTGCAGCGCCCTGAAGATTCGGGTCTGTTCCATGAGCCGGCGCGCCAGGGTCGAGTTCAACGGCGGCAGCGCCAGAGCTCGATCCCGGAATACCTCCACCAGCTGGCCGCCGGTACCGAAGAGCATGACCGGCCCGAACTGCGAATCCACGCTGCTGCCGACAATCAGCTCGTATCCGCTCAGCTTCACCATCGGCTGCACCGTGACGCCCTGGAAATGTTCGGCGCCGGCCTTGTCGGTCACGAACAGCTCAATCAGGCGGAATGCCCTGCTCACCGCCTCGGCGTCGGCCAGATTCAGCATCACGCCGCCTACGTCAGTCTTGTGCGTGATGGTGTACGAGTAGAGTTTGACCACTACCGGGTAGCCGATTTCTTCCGCAGCCTTGACGGCCTCATCCACGGTGGTCGCGACCCGCGTTTCCACTGTCGGAATGCCGTACGACTTCAGCAATTCTTTGGACTCATGCTCGGTGAGTATCGTGCGCCCGGATGCCCGGACGTTTTGAATGATCTGCTTCGCTTTCTCCCGCTTCAGCGCCGAATCCGCGTGCTGCGGTAGTGCCGGAGTTTCGTACAGGCCCTTCAGGTTGTAGGCATAGCGCCACATGTAGTTGAAGGCCCGCACCGCGCTGTCGGGGAACTGGAAGGTCGGAATGCCCGCCTGATTCAGGATCTGTTCACCCGCGGCAACCTCGGCGCCGCCCATCCAGCTTGCCAGCACCGGCTTGCCGAGGCCCTTGGCGTAAGGCTTCAGCTTCTCAGCGATCTGGGTCGGGTTGGTCATGTCCTGCGGAGTCAGAACGACCAGCATGCCGTCGATAGCAGGGTCCTTCGCGGCGATCTCCAGCGACTTGGCGTAACGCTCGGGTTCGGCATCACCCAGGATGTCGACCGGATTGTTGTGGCTCCACTGCGCAGGCAGGATTTCATCAAACGCCTTCATGGTTTCGGCGGAGAGTTCTGCCAGCTCACCGCCCCCGGCGACTAAGGCATCGGTGGCAAGTACGCCCGGGCCGCCGGCGTTAGTGACGATCGCCAGCCGCTTGCCGCGCGGCCGAGGCTGCTTGGCCAATACGTCGGACATGAAGAAAATGTCAGCGATACTGTTGACCCGCAGCACCCCCGAGCGCCGGAACGCCGCATCCAGCACCTCATCGCTGCCGGTCAGCGCTCCGGTATGCGAAGCGGCAGCTTTGGCGGCGGCTGCCGTACGTCCGGCCTTGATGACGATCACCGGCTTGCTGAGCGAGACCTCGCGCGCCGCCGAGAGGAACGAGCGGGCATCGCCCACCGACTCCATGTAAATCACAATGCTGTTGGTGCGCGGGTCGCTTCCGAAGTAGTCGATCAGGTCACCCCAGTTCACATCGAGCATCGAGCCGGTGGAGACGAAGGCGCTGAAGCCGACATTCTCGTGCAAACTCCAATCCAGTACCGCGGTACACAGGGCTCCGCTCTGGCTGAGGAAGGCGACATTGCCTGCCCGCGCGATACTGTGCGCGAAGGTGGCATTCAGTCCCTTGACCGGATTCATCACTCCCAGGCAGTTCGGGCCGATGACCCGCATCTTCCCGCGGATAAGTTCAGAAATCCTACGCTCCAGCTCTTTGCCGTGCTCGCCGTGCTCTTTGAAGCCGGCGGAAATGATGATTGCGCCCGGTATGCCCAGTTCGGCGGCTTCACCGATGAGATCGGGCACCGTGTCGGCAGGAGTCGTAACCACAACCAGGTCAACCTTGTCGGGCAGGTCGGCAACCTTGGGATACGCCTTGATGCCCAGTACGTTCGGGCGCTTGGAATTCACCGGGAAAACCGTGCCGCCGAACGGACTGCTGAGCAGGTTCCAAAGCACAGAACGTCCGACGCTGCCGGGACGCTCCGAAGCGCCAATCACAGCTACGCTGCGCGGCGCAAAAATCGGGTCGAGCGGGTTGCTTTCCGAGCGGTATACGTCCGCAGAAGGATCGGCCTTGATCTTGGAAGCGGGGGATTTAGTAATGGTGCTCATGACTCCTCACTGCGAGGAAGACAATAATTCTTCCTTCAATAGTCTAGTTTCGCACTCAGCGGGCGGCTTTAGTATCCCTATCACTGCGGCAGGTGACTGCCATCACGAAAGCAACTCAACGTTGGCGCCAGCGTGCAGTGATACAATTGCGCTTCCCCGCGTGAATTTTCTGCGAATAGCTATTCCCGGGATGGATTCCTACTTTTGACACAATCGCTGACAGAAAATCGCGCCATCACTTACGCCGACGCAGGCGTTGACATCGAGCGTGCCAACCGCACCAAGCAACGCATCAAGTACCTGGCCCAGAAGACTTTCAATCGCGGAGTGCTGAGCGATATTGGCGGATTTGGCGGGCTGTTTTCCATCGACAAGCGCAAGTACAGCGACCCAGTGCTGGTCTCTTCGGTCGACGGGGTTGGCACTAAGTTGAAATTGGCATTCGAGATGCACCTGCACCACACGGTGGGCGCTGACCTGGTTAATCACTGCGTAAACGACATCGCCGTGCAGGGCGCCGCCCCAATGTTCTTTATGGACTACTTCGCCACCGGAAAGCTCCAGGCGGAGGTTGCCGAAAAGGTGATCAGCGGCATCGCCGACGCCTGCAAACAGAATGGCTGTGCGCTCATTGGCGGCGAGACCGCCGAGATGCCGGGCTTCTACAGCGATGGTGAGTACGATCTGGCCGGGTTCATCGTCGGTGTCGTCGATCGCGAACGGATCGTCACTGGCAAGGACGTCAAGGTGGGCGACGTGCTGATCGGCCTGCCCTCGACCGGCCTGCACACCAATGGGTATTCGCTTGCGCGCAAACTCTTCTTTGAGACCGCCCACTATTCACCTGAGACCTATGTCAACGAAATCAAGGGCAAGGTGGGCACCGAGCTGATGAAGACCCACAAAAGCTACTGGCCGATCATGCGCCGCATGGTGGAGGCCGAAGCCGTCACGGCCATGGCGCACATCACCGGCGGCGGCATCACCGAGAACCTGCCGCGAGTGCTGCCTAAGAACTGTTCCGCCATCGTCGAGATCGGATCGTGGCCGGTGCTGCCCATCTTCGAGCACCTGCAAGCCATCGGAAACGTTCCGCAGGACGAAATGTTGCGCACCTTCAACATGGGGATCGGTATGGTCCTGGTGGTGCCCGCCGCCAAATTCAAGAAGGCGCAACTCATCCTCGACCGCTGCAGCGAAAAGGGCTATACCATCGGGCGCATCGTGAAGGGCGACCGGAAAGTGATCTACCAGTAGGAAAGCCCGGCGCAAAGCCGGGCTCTAAGGACCGCTCGGTGAAAGAAGGTTATTCCTCTTCTTCCACTTCCTCGCCGCCGGCAGCCTTGGCTGCCGCGATGATCTTCTCCTGCGACGCCTGGGGCACGATGTCGTAATGATTCATCTCCATCGAGAAGCTGCCCCGCCCCTGCGTCATTGATGTCAGATCGGTGCCGTAGGTGAGCATCTCGGCCATGGGCACTTCCGCCTTGACGATGGTCTTGCCCGCCTTGTTGTCCATGCCCTGTATGCGGCCACGACGGCTGTTGAGGTCTCCCATGATCGCGCCCGCGAACTCATCGGGGATGGTGATTTCAACGTTCATGATCGGCTCCAGCAGCGTGGGCTTGGCCTGCTCCATGGCCTTCTTGAACGCTATGCGTCCGGCGGTCTTGAACGACAGTTCGTTCGAATCGACGTCGTGATACGAGCCATCGTAGAGGA
>Ga0335083_10008462_pt1 | contig 12557 bp, 7 predicted proteins | sample Lox_Sample_42_FD_206716 | JGI IMG/M metagenome (GOLD analysis project Ga0335083, IMG submission 206716) | Soil microbial communities from Loxahatchee National Wildlife Refuge, Florida, United States - Lox_Sample_4.2 | ecosystem: Environmental > Terrestrial > Soil > Wetlands | place: USA: Florida... | reverse complement strand
GGACGCGGGCCGGCTCGCCGAGGCAATCGAGCTGTACGAGCTGAACCTGGCCGAGCGGAAGCGACTGCTCGGTGACGACCACCCCGGGACCCTGACCTCTCAGGGCAACCTGGCCGGCGCCTACCTGGCGGCCGGCCGGACCGCCGAGGCGATCCCGCTGCTCGAGCAGACCCTGGCCAGCCGGGAACGGATCCTCGGTCCCGATCACTCCGATACTCAGACCTCACGCAGGAACCTGGCGAGGGCCTACCAGGACGCGGGCCGGACTGCGGAAGCGGCCCCGCTGCTGGAACAGGAACCGGCCGGCCTGCCGCCGATCCTGCTTTCCGAGCCGCCTCCGATCGATCAGACCCGGGTCGATCATCCCCGTATCGAGGCCCCGCTGAGCCTGCCGCCCAGCGGTGCCACGGCGGCGGTCCCGTCGGCCGGCTTCCGCCGGCCGCCCGCTGACTCGGCCCGGCCGGCGCTTCCGGTCAGCTTCCGCCGCCCGCCCGCTGACTCCGCCCGCCCGGCCCGTCCCGATCGCGTCGCTGGCTCGCGCGCCAGGCTGCCCGGCCCGGCGACCTCCGGCCCGGCCCAAGGCGCGCGGCCCGTCGGCGCCGAGGACGACCGCGAGGTGTACGCGGCGATCGTGGCGGGAGACCCGGCGGGCATCGCGACGGCCTACGACCGGCATGCGGCCGCTCTGTACGGCTACTGCCAGTGGAGGCTGCGCGACTCGGCCGCCGCCGCCGAGTCACTGCAGAACACGTTCGTCCTCGCTGCCGCTAAACCGGGCAAGCTGTCCGAGCCCGGCAAGCTGCGTCCGTGGCTGTTCGCCCTGGCCCGCAATGACTGCCAGCGCCGGGGTCACCCCCTGCCAGTAGCCCGAGATGACGGCGATGCGGCTGACCAGCGGGCCGATGGGGACCGGCCAGCCGGCCAGACGGACGCCCCGCCCGCATCGGGCCGGGAGCCGGGGCCGGGTGATGCCACGATGCGGTTCCGCGCGGTCCGCGACCCGGATGCTGCGGCTGGCGATCCGGATGATGCCACGGTGCGGCTTCCCGCGGTCCGCGGCGCGGGTGATGCGACGATCCGTTTCCGTGCGATCCGCGACGCGGGTGATGCCACGATGCGGTTCCGCGCGGTCCGCGACCCGGATGCTGCGGCTGGCGATCCGGATGACGTCACGGTGCGGCTTCCCGCGGTCCGCGACGCGGGTGATGCGACGACGCGGTTCCGTGCGATCCGCGACGCGGGTGATGCCACGATGCGGTTCCGCCCGGTCCGCGGCTCGGGTGACCGGGTTCGCGATCCGGGTGATGAGACGATGCAGTTCGGCCTGGTCGGCCAGCTGACCGATGCAACGATGCAATTCCGGGTGATCAGCGAGCCGGTCGATAGCGCCGATAGCGTAGCCGACTTCAGCGGTTACCTCGGGCAAGCCGAACTGCGGGAGCTGATCCGGTCCACCCTAGCCGACATGAAGCCTCGCGAGCGTGAGGTCGTCGAGCTCAGCTTCCGGCACGATCTGCCCGACGACGATCTCGGAATTGTGCTCGGCCTGTCCGGAAGCCGTGCCCAGCACCTGGCCGCGCGTACCCGCGGCCGGGTAGAAAAATCGTTCGGGGTGCTCCGGGCCACCCTGGCCGGCCGGCAGGCCTGCACGGTGATGGGCGAGTTGCTGGCCGACTGGGATGGGCAACTAACTGAGCAGACGCGCGACTTGGTCGCCTGGCACATCGAGCAGTGCCAGATCTGCGTCAACCAGGCGGGGGGTGCGCTGCGCCCGACCGTTCTGTCCGGCCTGATGCCGCTACCGGCACTCCCGCCGGGGCTGCGGAAGGAGGTTCTGGACCTCTGTTCCTCCGACGCCGAAGACGCGGTGGCTCACCGTCAGCGAGTGGTCCGGCGAGCGGAATCGACCTGGGTCGGGCTGTCGTCACAGGTGTCGAGCCGGATGAGCTGGCGCAGCATCCGGGCAAATCCCGGAACGGCGATCGCCGCTGCGGCCGTCGCGGTGTGGGTCGCGGCGGCTACGATCGTCATGATGATCACCTTTGCCGGCCCTCACGCTGCGCACTCCCCGACCGGCCAGCCGACTGGCTCCCCTAGCGCACATGTCCAGGCAACCCGGAACAGCGCCGGGATAGCCGCAACGAGTCCCGCGGTCGATCCGACCACAGCGATCACTTCTACATCCGCCGCCGTGAAGCCGTCTCCGACGGTTACTCAGCCCTCAGCTGACGTGCCGTCCCCGACCCAGCCTGCGTCATCACCCGCGCGTTCCGATTCGCCTTCGCCTTCGCGGTCGTCCGAGCCCTCGAAATCACCCTCGCCCAAGCCCTCGAAATCGTCTTCCTCTTCACCTACGGCTTCGCCCTCGTCCTCGGCATCCTCGTCGCCGGCGGCGTGAGGCTGATGGCGGACAGGACCGGCCGAACAGACTAGTCCGGCGGGGCGGCTTCGCCCCCCGCTAGCGCGGTCCAGTGGGCAAGCTGGTACCAGACGGCCAGAGTGTCGGCATGCTCGGGGCCGAGAACCCGTTCGTAAGCCAGTAGCAAAGCGGCGAACTGGTCTCTGGCGGCGGCCGCCTCCCCGGCGCACCCTGTCCAGTACGCCAGCTCCTCCTGCGCGGCCAGGGTGTCAGGGTGGTCCGGGCCATGGATGCGGGTGCGGATGGGAAACAGCGCGGCGAACTGGTCTCTGGCGGCGGCCGCGTCGCCGGCCCGTCCGGTCCAGTAAGCCAGGTTGAACCTAGTCACCAGGGTGTCGGGGGATTCCGGGCCGAGTACGCGCTCCCGGATGCGGAGGAGTATGGCGAACTGATCCCTGGCGGTTGCCGTATCACCGGCGTAGCCTGCGAAGTTCGCGAAGTTGTGGCGAGTGATCAGGGTGTCTGGGTGTTCGGGGCCGAGGACGCGCTCGGTGACTGGCAGCAGCGCGGCGAACTGATGCCGGGCGGCAAGCGCGTTCCCCGCCTGCCCGGTCCAGTAGGCCAGGCTGGCCCGGGCGGCCAGCGTGTCTGGGTGTTCGGGGCCGAGGACGCGTTCGGTGACTGGCAGCAGCGCGGCGAACTGGTCTCTGGCACCAGCCGCGTCTCCCGCCTGTCCGGCTGAATAGGCCATCTCGCTCCGCGAGGCCAAGACGCCAGGGTGTTCGGGGCCCGCGGCATAGGTGCCCATGTCGCCTTCAGGGGGGCCTGCGTCGCCGGGCTCCGGGCTCATTTCGGCTGACATTGCCGCCTGCATCCGCTGAACGAGGGTCCGCAACTCACGCTCGGCATCTGGATTCTCTTCCGGCTGGTCCGCTCATCGATCTGCTCGTCGCTCGCCAGAGCCGCGCCGACCAGTTCCATACCCGTCCCGACCCTGTCGGCAAGTTGCTCGCGTATCTCTTTTAGCCACTGCTCCACCAGTTGGGTCTGTCTGTTCAGGGTCCCCGTGGCCCATCAGTTGGATGTACTCACGCTCGATCATGTTCCGCCCGCCGGTGGATGCGGCATCCACCATCATCCGGTCGGCCAGCGTCGCCAGTACGAGCAGGATCTCTCCGCATGTCTCGATCAGTTCTGGTCTACCCACGGATGAGCGGCTATCACATCGACTATGAGGAAAGGACACGACCTGTTTATCGCAGCTGCGGCGGGTATGTAGACGTTTGCGGCCCCGCTCCGCGCGGTTAGCTGCGCAGAACCTGAAATCTTACAAGGGCCTAACGGTGGATCCGACAGCTGTCCACAAGTCCACGGCTAGTACCAGCATGCCGCCGGTGACGGAACCGAATGCGCCGACAGCGACGAGTGCCCAGGTCGTCGTAGGTGATATCCCAGACCAGCGAGCCAGGTTGCAACCTCGTCACAATCTGCTCACGAAATTGAATCAGCCCCGCCAAGAGCAGTCAGTAGTGGTGCTCGCGGGTGGGTGGGGGGTAGGCAAGACCCAGTTGGCGGCGACGTACGCGCGGGCCAGGCTGGCAGGTGGCTGGCGGCTGATCGCATGGGTCAACGCCTGCGACAGCCAGAGCCTGCTGGCTGGGCTGGCCGCGGTGGCTGAAGCCACGGCTCGGCCGGCTGACCGCCCCCCGCCGGGCTCGGCCGATGCGGGCCAGGTGGTCCGGCGCTGGCTGGAGGCTGATGGGCGCCGTTGCCTGCTTGTATTCGACGGCGCGGAGGACCTTACCGTACTGCGGCCATTCATCCCGGCCATCGGTGCGGCCCGGATACTGATCACCGCGACGGAGGAGCCGAGCGACCATCTCGGGACAATTATCCCGGTGAATGTATTCGACCCCGAGGAGGCAGTAGCCTTCCTGAACGAGCGGACCGGCCTCGCCGACGAAGCCGGCGCGTCGGCGGTGGCCGCTGAACTGGGGCAGCTCCCGCTAGCGCTCGACCAGGCCGCGGCGACGATCGCCAGGCAGCACCTGGATTACGCGACGTATCTGGCGGAACTGAGGGCACTGCCAGCCGAGGGTCAGCTGGCCAAACAGGAAAGCGGAGAGGTGCAGCCCTATCCGCCGGGCGTGGCGGAGGCAGTGCTGCTGTCCCTGCGGGCCGTCCGCGCAGCCGACCCGCTGGGCGTGTGCAGCGCTGTCATGGAGGTCATGTCCATGATGGGATCGGCCTCAGTTCGCAGCGATCTGCTACGTGCCGCCGGACAGGAGGGCGTGCTGCTTGGCGGTGGGCGCCGGGTGGCCGCGTCCATGGTGGACCAGGCACTGGATGGGCTGAAGCAGCGGTCGCTCCTGGGTTTCAGCCAGGACGGCCGGGCCGTCAGCGTGCATCATCTGATCGCCCGGGTGACCCGTGACGGAATGGCACAGCAGGGGCGCCTCGCCCCGGGGTTCCGGCTGGCCACCTCAGTCCTCGAAAGGGCCACTGACGCACTCGCGATGCCGCGAGATCACGCAGCCGCCAGGGAATTTCCAGCCCAGATCACGGCCCTGCTCAACAATGCGCAAGAGCATCCGGCTGACGTCGATGAGGAGCTGGTGAGCACGCTGCTCCGGCTGCGGCTCCAGGCGCTTCGTCACCTGGTTGAACAGGGTGACAGCATGCCGCAAGCCGTCGCGATCGGCGAGCCGCTAGCGGTGGACCTCGATCGCATTCTCGGTCCCAGTCATCCTGACACCCTGAATGCACACAACAGCCTTGCACTGGCGTACCGGGCGGTGGGCCGGACCGCCGAGGCGATCCCGCTGCTCCGGCAGATCCTGGCGGCCAGAGAGCAGTGGCTCGGTGCCGATCATTCCAGCACCCTGGCAGCCCGTAACAATCTCGCCATCGCCTACCGGAATACGAACCGCCCGGCCGAGGCCATCCCCTTGTTCGAGGTGAACGTGGCCGCCTGCGAGCGGCTGCTTGGTGCTCATCACCTCAGAACTCTGGCCTCACAGCGTAACCTCGACCACGCTCGCCAGGAAGCGGCGCAGGCCGTGAGTGAAGCGCATGACGTTGCGGAGGATGACTAGCCGGTCAGGTCGGCGGCCATCTCCAGCACGATGGCTCGGAGCTTGTCCCGGTCGTCCACCTGGTCCAGGAAGAACATGCAGGTGGCGCCCACGGAGAGCACGGCCGTGGTGGCCCGCACCCGGTCACGGAGCGGCGCGTCCTGGCCCACGAGCACCTCCACGAGCGCGTCGAGCCGGACGCGGACCCGCGCGAAACGCTCCTTGCCCGCCTCCATGGACTGCACCGCGGCCCGGTTCTGCTCGAGGAAGCGGAAGACCGCGTTGCTGGCCAGCACGATGCCGACGTAGCGGTCGAGGAGCTCACGGCGCGTCTCGTCGTCGCGCGGGCGGTCCTTGGCCCAGTCCAGGAGGGCGTCGAGCTCGGCGAAGTAGTCTTCGGTGAAGCTGTGGACGATGTCTTCCTTGGACTTGAAGTGGTAGTAGAGGGCAGCCTTGGTCACGCCCAGGCGCTCGGCTATCTCACGCAGGGACGTCTTCTCGTAGCCCTGCTCGGCGAATAGCTCGAGCGCCACCTTCTGCACGCGGGACCTGGTGTCGGTCCGCGGCGTGGACCCCGCATCGTGCATGTCCGTTCGGCACCCTCTAGTGGAGCTGGAACCGCCGTTTTTTACTTGACGGCCGGTAAGTGATGGCCCTAGCATAGTGACTTGCCGGCCGGTAAGTCAACGCAGCCACGTCAGTGACACCGAGCCGATGCGGACGGGAAACGGCGGAGTAATAAGGAGTTTGGGGTGGCGGAACCACAAGACCGTGCAGGGGCCGAAGTGGGCACGGGCGGGGCGGCGGCGGTGACCGCGGGGCCGGGGGCGGGCGGGCAGTTCCTGGCGCCGCGTCAGGTGATGATCGTGCTGCCCGGGCTGCTGATGGCCATCTTGCTGGCCATGCTGGACAACCTCATCGTGAGCACCGCGCTGCCGCGGATCGTCGGCGACCTCGGCGGCGTTGCGCACCTGTCCTGGGTGGTCACGGCGTACATCCTGGCCTCGACGATCACCACCCCGTTCTACGGCAAGCTCGGCGACATGTACGGGCGGAAAAAGTTCTTCGTCGCCGCGATCATCATCTTCCTGGCCGGGTCGGCGTTGTCCGGCCTGTCCCAGTCGATGGCGGAGCTCATCGCCTTCCGCGCGCTGCAGGGCCTGGGGGCCGGCGGCCTGATGGTCGGCGCGATGGCCACCCTCGGCGACATCGTGTCCCCGCGCGAGCGCGGGCGCTACATGGGCTACATGATGATCGTGATGATGCTGGCCACCGTCGGCGGCCCGCTGCTCGGCGGGTTCATCACCACCTCGTTCTCCTGGCGCTGGATCTTCTACATCAACATCCCGCTGGGTGGCGCGGCCTTGATCTACCTGCTGGCCGTGCTGCACGTGCCGACCCACAAGGTCAAGCACAAGGTGGATTATCTGGGCGGGACACTGCTGGCGGTGGCCGCGACCGCGCTCATCCTGCTCGCCACCTGGGGCGGCACGCAGTACGCGTGGGCCTCGGTGCAGATCATCGGGCTGGCCGTGCTCACGGTGGCCGCTACGGCCGGGTTCTGCCTGGTCGAGACCAGGGCGGCCGAGCCGATGATGCCACTGCACGTGTTCCGCAACCGGAACTTCTCGCTGGCCATGGTGATGACCTTCTTCACCGGCCTGGCCATGTTCGGCGCGATGACCTTCCTGCCGCTGTTCCAGCAGACCGTCCAGGGTGAGTCGCCCACGGTGAGCGGGCTGATGCTGACGCCGATGATGGTCGGGGTGACGGTCACCTCGATGCTGGCCGGGCAGGTGACCACCAAGACCGGCCGGTACAAGATCTTCCCGATCCTGGGCGGGGGCATCATGACCGTGGCCATGTTCCTGCTCACCGGCCTGGGTATCGGTACCTCCCGGCTCACCTCGGCCATCTACTACGTGATCCTCGGCCTCGGCATGGGCTTCCTGATGCAGATGGTCTCGCTGATCGGGCAGAACAGCGTGGAGCAGCGGGACATGGGCGTGGCCAGCAGCGCCCGGATGTTCTTCCAGCAGATCGGCGGGTCGCTCGGCGTGGCCGCGTTCGGCGCCATCTTCGCCCGTCAGCTGACCAGCTCGCTCGCCAGCGCGACGGGCGGGGCGCACATCAGCGCCAGCGGCGGCCAGCTCGACCCGGCCACCGTCAACAAGCTGCCCGCCGTGGTCCGGCACGACGTGTTCTTCGCGATCGCGCACGCCGTCCAGCACGTCTTCGTCTGGGCGGCGCCGGCCGGGCTGGTCATCTTCGTGCTGGCCTGGTTCATCAAGGAAGTGCCGCTGCGCGGCCGGGCCCCCGCCGCCGGGACCGGGGAGACTGCCAGCCAGCAGCCGGAACTGGTGTCCTGACCGGGGCGGCCGCCCGGCGATAACAGAGCGGGCCGCGGTGGCTGTCACCGCGGCCCGTTCGTTATCTAGGTTTTGCTCTTATGCGCCCACGTAAGGCACGGCGTCGAGGATCTCGACGCTGTTGGCGCGGCCGTTCGGCATCGAGTAGGTGGCCTTCTCGCCCACCTTCTTGCCCATGATGGCGGCGCCAAGCGGCGACTTGGGCGAGTAGACGTCGATCGGCGATCCGCTCTCCTCGCGGGAGGCGAGCAGGAACGTGACCTCCTCATCGTCCTTGACGAACCGGACGGTGACCGTCATCCCGGGGCCCACCACGCCGTCGGTGCGCGGCGGCCCGCCGACCCTGGCGTTCTCGAGGATGTGCTGGAGGGTGATGATCCGCGCCTCGATCTGGCCCTGCTCGTCCTTGGCCGCGTGGTACCCGCCGTTCTCGCGCAGGTCCCCTTCCTCGCGGGCCGCCTCGATCTTCTTCGCGATATCGACGCGTCCTGGTCCGGAAAGGTGGTCAAGTTCGGCCTTGAGCCGGTCGTACGCCTCCTGGGTCAGCCAGGTGACGCTGTCATCGCGCGTCTCGGTCACGGGCACTCCTAGGTACTGCGCAGGACGTACAGTCCGCGGGACCACTGTCGGTCCTCGGGGGTAATCTCCTTGAGGCTAACTAGCGTCGGCGACTATCGCCTTCTAGTCAAATGGGAGCACCGGATCAACTGCGCCGGAACGGGGAATGTCACGCAGCCGAACGGGTGTTTCGGGCACAGAAGGTTAAACGAGGGAGACCACTGTTGGAGAGCAACCCGGATCAGCTGCGGCTGATGGCGGTGCACGCGCACCCGGACGACGAGTCGAGCAAGGGCGCCGCCACCATGGCCAGGTACGTCCGCGAAGGCGCCCAGGTCCTGGTGTGCACGCTGACCGGCGGCGAGCGCGGCGACATCCTGAACCCGAAGATGGACCGGCCCGAGATCAAGGCCGACATCGCGGCCGTGCGGCGCGCCGAGATGGCGCGGGCCCGCGAGATCCTCGGGGTTGAGCAGCGTTTTCTCGGGTTCGTCGATTCGGGTCTGCCCGAGGGCGACCCCAAGCCCCCGCTGCCGGAGGGCTGTTTCGCGCTCACCCCGCTCGTCGAGGCGACCGAGCCGCTGGTCCGCGCCATCCGCGAGTTCCGGCCGCATGTCATGCTGACCTACGACGAGAACGGCGGCTATCCGCATCCCGACCACGTGATGACCCATCAGGTCAGCGTGGCGGCCTGGGAGGCGGCCGCGGACCCGGACGCGTACCCGGATTCCGGCGAGCCCTGGCAGCCGCTCAAGATGTACTACTTCGTGTCATTTCACGGGGCCAAGTTCGTCGCTTTCCACCAGGAGATGCTGCGGCGCGGGATGGAATCGCCGTACACGAAGATCTTCGAGGAGTGGGAAGCCCGCGCCAAGGAGCGCGGCCAGGAGGAGCGGCGCGAGCTGGAGATCACGACCCGGGTGCCGTGCGGCGACTACTTCGAGATCAGGGACCAGGCGCTGATCGCTCACGCCACCCAGATCGACCCGGACGGCTTCTGGTTCCGCTGCCCGATCGAGGTGCAGCGCGCCGTCTGGCCGACCGAGGACTATCATCTGGCTAGGTCGGTCACCGATACCGAACTGCCAGAAGATGACCTGTTCGCGGGCGTCCGGGAGAGGGTGTGCCTTTGACGTTCGATCTAGCCGCTTCCGTCCCGGCCAGCAGCATGGTGACTCCGGGGATCCTCGGGTTCCTCGTCTTCGCGGCCCTGGCCGTGGCCTTGGTGTTCCTGCTCAAGTCCATGAACAAGCAGTTCCGCAAGATCACCCCGCAGCCCGGCCCCACCGCCGCCGCCAGCACAGAAGACCCAGCCAAGCAGGAAACCCCCAAGTAACCCCGGCTTCGCCGGGGCGATTGTCCTACCCTCCTACTAGCGTACGGGGACGGCAGGAGGCTTATCACCATGCGGGTTGTCCACGGGATCTGGGCGCATGGGGCGTTGTGCCTGTGGGCCGAGGACCCGGAGCTGCCGCCGACGGCGGGCGCCACGGGGTCCGTGCCGTCCGGTGTCCGCCTGCCGCGACCGCATCCGTTCGCCTGCCAGGCCGCCGAGCTGGCTGACCTGGTGGCCAGGTGGCCCAGCCCGGTGTCGCCAGGCACCCCGTCCCTGGATGCCCCGTCCCTGGATGCCCCGTCTCTGGGGGACGCGGCTCTGGATGACGCGGTCCGCAAGGCTGTCCACGATGAGCTGACCTTGCAGCTGCCCACGGCCGGCGGCGGGCCGCTGGCCTCGCCTGAGCTGGTCCGGCCGGCCCGGGACGAGCCCGTGGCGGCCGGAGAATCAACGGGCCCGGTCAGGCGGGGACGCGTCTCGCTGGCCAGCTGGCGGGTGCCGATGCTCGCCTTCGGGCCCGCGGCCGCGCTCACCGTGCTGGCCGCGCTCGGCGGCTCCGGCCAGCCGGACGACCCCGCGACCGCGGGCGGATCGCTGGCCTACCTGGCCACGGTGGCCCGCTTCGCCTCCGGCCTGGCCGAACGCGGCCGGGTCCTGCCGGTGCTCGCGGCCGAGGACGGGACGCTCGCCGCCCGGTGGCGCCCGGTACTCGGCGGTGCCGACGTGCAGCGGGCCCGTGACCTGGCGGCGGCGATGCCTCCGATCGGCCGCGCCGCCGGCAGCGGACCAGGTGCTGAGGCCCCGGGGCCGCTGCTAAGTGACGCCCTCGACGCCCTGACGGACGCCGCCGCCCGGTCCCGGCTGCCGTCCTCGCTGCTGCCCGCCCGGCGCGGCCGCGCCCCGGCGCGCCTGCCGGTCGCCGAGCGCTACGCACTGGCCCTGACCGCACCCGACGCCCGCGTCGAGGTGCTGACGGCCGAGGACGAGGACGAGGCCGCCACCCTGGCCGCCGAGCTCGGGGCGTGGCTGGACGGCGCGCGGATACCGGCCGGGCCGGTGCGTACCTGCTTCCGGCTGGCCGAGCCGGAAGCGGCGGAGGGCGATCCCTGGCGGGTGGAATTCGCGCTGCAGTCCGCGGACGATCCCAGCCTCATGGTCTCCGCGTCCGACGTCTGGGCCGGTCTCGGCGCCGGGATGGCCCCCGGCGGCGACCCGGTGGAGGAACTGCTGGCCGGCCTGGGCGCCGCGGCCCGGCTCTTCGCCGAGATGGAGGACGCCCTGCGGGAGGCGGCCCCGGCCCTGGTGGAGCTGGACACGCCGGGGGCGTTCCGGTTCCTCAAGGAGACCGGGCCGCTGCTGGCCGGCGCCGGGTTCGGCGTGCTGCTGCCCGACTGGGTGCGCAAGGCCCGCCTCGGGCTGAAGCTGACTACTAGGTCCCGCAGCTCAGGCTCGTCGGCCGCGGGGCCAGGGGCGGCCCGGTTCGGCCTGGGCGACATCGTGGACTTCAAGTACGACGTGGCCGTGGGCGACGAGGCGCTCGACCCGGACGAGCTGGCCGAGCTCGCCCGGCTGAAGATCCCCCTGGTCCGGCTGCGCGGCCAGTGGGTCGAGCTGGACGACGCGCACCTGAAGGCGGCGCTGAAGTTCCTCGAGCGCGGCCAGGCCGGCACGATGACCGCGGCCGACGCGCTGGCGGCCGGGCTGGGGCTAGCCGGTCCCGACGGGCCTGACGAGGATGTCCCCCTGGTCGGGGTGGACGCCGACGGCTGGCTTGGCGACCTGATCTCGGGACAGGCTGACCGGCGGCTCGAGCCGATGACCACGCCGGCCGGCTTTCACGGGGAGCTGCGGCCCTACCAGGAACGCGGCCTGTCCTGGCTGTCCTTCCTCGGCGGCCTTGGCCTCGGTGGCGTCCTGGCCGACGACATGGGCCTGGGCAAGACGATCCAGCTGCTGTCGCTCATCGCCGCGCAGCGCTCCACGGGCGACGGGGCCCCTGGTGACGGCCCCACGCTGCTGATCTGCCCGATGTCGCTGGTCGGCAACTGGCAGCGGGAGGCGGCCAGGTTCACTCCTGACCTCCGCGTCCACGTGCACCACGGCGCGGACCGGCTGGAGGGCGAGGCGCTCGCCACGGCGCTGGGTGACGCGGACCTGGTCCTCACCACGTACGGCGTGGCCACCAGGGACCAGGCCGCGCTCAGCGAGATGAGCTGGGCCCGAGTGGTCTGCGACGAGGCGCAGAACATCAAGAACCACGCCACCAAGCAAGCCCGGGCGGTCCGGGCGCTGCCCGCCGCGGCCAGGATCGCCCTGACCGGGACGCCGGTAGAGAACCGGCTGTACGAGCTGTGGTCGATCATGGAGTTCGCCAACCCGGGCCTGCTCGGCCCGGCCGAGAAGTTCCGCAAGCGGTACGCGGTGCCGATCGAGCGGCGCGATCCGCAGGATCCGGCGGACGACGCGATCCAGGCGCTCAGGCGGATCACCCAGCCGTTCGTCCTGCGCCGCCTGAAGACCGATAAGACGATCATCTCCGACCTGCCGGACAAGCAGGAGATGAAGGTCTTCTGCAACCTCACCGCCGAGCAGGCCAGCCTGTACCGCGCCACGGTCGACGACATGCTGAGCCGGATCGAGGACGCCGACAGCGACATCGGCCGCCGCGGCCTGGTGCTGGCCACCATGGCCAAGCTCAAGCAGGTCTGCAACCACCCGGCCCACCTGCTCGGCGACGGCTCCCGGCTGCCGGGCCGCTCGGGCAAGCTGGCCCGGCTCGAGGAGATCTGCGACGAGATCGTGGCCGAGGGCGACAAGGCGCTGTGCTTCACCCAGTACGCCGAGTTCGGCCGGATGCTGCA
>Ga0335083_10008460_pt1 | contig 12559 bp, 10 predicted proteins | sample Lox_Sample_42_FD_206716 | JGI IMG/M metagenome (GOLD analysis project Ga0335083, IMG submission 206716) | Soil microbial communities from Loxahatchee National Wildlife Refuge, Florida, United States - Lox_Sample_4.2 | ecosystem: Environmental > Terrestrial > Soil > Wetlands | place: USA... | reverse complement strand
TCGCCCGAGATCAGGTTCGGGCTGGTAAGTCTCAACCCCGCCGCTCGAAGGGCCATGCCGGCTCCCGTGGGCCGTGGAGTGCCTCCGTCCACCGGCAGTGCAAGCCAATCCCAATCGTCGAAACTCGAGGCGCCGGCGCCATTCACCCCAACACACAACAGGTGGCGATTGTCGCTGGTCCAAACCGCGGCCGGATAATAATCCTGCCCCGGCTGCGTCTGCCCCCAGTTCCCCAATTCATGCGGTTGACCGAGATCGGTTGACATCACCATCAGATGCGGGCGCGAGTTGGCGCTCTCGGCTTCAAAGTAGGCGAGCAGGCGGCCGTCCCGCGAAAGGTCGCCGCCGACGATCCTCTTCCCGGTGGCCAGCACGCGAGCCTGCCCGCCCAAAGTGGGGATCACTTCAACGCTGGTCGTGTTGCGATCCGCCGATGCGGCGCCATAAATCAGCCGCGCGCCGTCCGGGAAGAAACGGGCGGCGATCACGGAGCCGGCCGCATGCGTCAACTGAATCGGATCGCCGCCGGCCACCTGCTGCAGCCACAACTCACGTTTGCCGCTCCTATCCGAAACGTATGCGACAAACTTGCCGTCTGGAGAGAGGTCCGGAAACCCGTAAGCGTTTCCGTCATCGGGCGACAAGCGCACCAGTTCAGGACCCTGAGGCGCCACGCCACCGCGGCTCATGTAGGTCCAGGCGATGGCCGCCGCCGCAACTGCAACGCAGCCGATCCCCGCCGTCGGCCACAACCGGCCGCGCCAAGCTACACGCGGCGGAGTCGCCGCCAGCTTGCCCGACTCCGACTCATCCCGCAGCTCTTCGAGGGCCAGCTTTACATCCGCCATATGCTGGCTCCGCCGGCCGACATCCTTCCGCAGGCATCGCGCGATCAGCCGTTCCAGCTCCGGCGGAGTGGCCGCCGCGATCTCGCTGGGCGGCTGCGGATCCTTTTCCACCACCGCCGCCAGCGTCGAGGCGCGCGACTCGCCCCGGAACGCCCGCTGCCCCGTGATCATCTCGTAGAGCACCGCGCCAAAAGAGAAGATGTCGCTGCGCGCGTCCACCGGCCTGCCCTCGGCCTGCTCCGGTGACATGTACGGCACGCTGCCGAGTACCACGCCCTCCTCGGTTCGCGGCTGCTCCACAGCCATCGTGCGGGTCGCTTCGTCCGCGCCGGCAGGCGATGAGGACAGCTTCGCCAGCCCGAAATCCAGCACCTTGACGCGCCCATGCCCGTCCACCATGACGTTGCCGGGCTTCAGATCGCGATGCACGATTGCCGCCGCGTGTGCCGCCGTGAGCGCGTCCGCCACCTGGGCCGCGATCCGCAGCGCCTCGGTGAGCCGCATCCCCTTGCGCGGGATCAGTTCGTTCAGGGGTCTGCCCTCCACGAGTTCCATGACGATAAACATCCGCCCATCTTCTTCGCCAGTCTCATGTACGGTGACGATGTTGGGATGATTCAGGGCGGAGGCCGCCTTGGCCTCGCGGATGAAGCGCGCCCGCCGCTCGGTGTCGGCAATCCGGGATTCGGGCAGCACCTTTATGGCGACCAGCCGCTCCAGGCGCGTGTCCCTGGCTTTGTAGACGCGTCCCATGCCGCCCTCGCCGATCTTCTCCAACAGGGAGAAGTGCCCGAGCCGATCACCCTCCATATTGTTTCCCATGGTAATCCTTCGGCGACAGCGCCGTGTCCGCGGGTTCCCCCGCCCTGCCGCCGCTGATACCATGCCTCAATCGTGCCGGATGCCGCGCCAGACGATTTTCAACCGGGTACCGCTCTGCCCACCGAGACCAGCGCGCCGGCGGAATCCGAATGGACAGTCCGCGTCCCAACTGGAGCAGTGGGTCGGGCGCCGCGTTGGACCCTATCGGATCCGCAAATTGCTTGGCCGCGGCGGCATGGGCGCTGTGTTTCTGGCCAACCGCGACGACGATCAGTTCCGCAAAAACGTGGCCTTCAAAATCCTGCGGTTCGACACCGATGAACCCGCGGCCCGGGCCCGCTTCCGCAACGAGCGCCAGATCCTCGCCGCTCTCGATCACCCCCACATTGCCGCTCTCTATGACGGCGGCACCATCGACGAAGGCATGCCCTACATCGTCATGGAGTACGTCGATGGCCAGCCCCTTAACGAATACTGCGCGTCCCGCCACATCGCCATTCACGATCGGCTCGTCCTGTTCCGCAGTGTCTGCGATGCCGTGCAGTTCGCGCATCAGAAGCTGATCGTCCACCGCGACCTGAAACCTACCAACATCCTGGTGACCCGCGACGGCGTCCCGAAGCTGCTGGATTTCGGGATCGCCAAGCTGCTGCTCAGCCCGGAGCTGCTGGGCGATGCCGCCCCGCAGACCCGAACCGGGGTCCTGGTGATGACTCCGGAATACGCCTCGCCCGAGCAGATCCTCGGTCAGCCCGTTTCCACTGCCACCGACGTGTACTCACTCGGCGTCGTACTCTACGAACTCCTCGCCGGTAAGCGCCCGCGCTCCCTCACCCGTCACGATCCTGCCGCGCTTCATAAAGAGATCGTCGAAACCGACGCGAAGCCGCCCTCGGCAGTGGGCGGCGCCGCGCTCCGCGGCGATCTCGACACCATCGTGCTCAAGGCCATGCACCGCGACCCGGCGCGTCGCTATCGCTCCGTCGAACAGTTCTCGGAAGACATTCTTCGCTACCTGGAGAACCGTCCCGTGGCCGCGCGGCCCGATACCTTCGTCTACCGGCTCTCGCGCTTCACCGCGCGCAACCGGTGGGGAGTCGCGGCCACCGCCGCCGTGGTGATCTCGCTCGCCGCGGGCGCCCTGATCTCGCTCTCCGAAGCGCGCGTGGCCCAGCAACGATTCCAGCAGGTCCGTAAACTGGCCGGCCGCTTCATCGAGCTTCACGATGATGTCGCCCGCCTGCCAGGCTCCACGCGTGTGCGCGAGAAACTCGTTGCTACCGCCCTCGATTATCTGGACAATCTCGCGCGCAGCGCCGGCAACGACCCGGAACTTCTTCACGAGCCGGCAGCTACTCTCGCGGCCGCCTCCACTTCATATCCGGGCTGCTCGCGATCGCACTCGCGGACAATGAACGATATGACGAGGCGTTAGCCGTGCTCCGCGAGTCGGAGCCGATCATCGACGGCCTGCTGGCGGAGCAGCCGCAAAATCCCGGTTATCTCCGCCAGAAAATGGCCGCAGCCAACTACGAGAGCAACATCTACGATAGCGAGACCGGCAAATCGCTCGGCAAGTCCGCCCAGGCGGTGGTTGCCGGCCGCCGCTACCTGGCATTGGCCCAGCAACTCTCCAGCGCCGACCCCGACAATGCTTCGGCTCGCCTGAGCCTCGCAATCGCCTGTTACAAACTGTCCTATCCCTTGGGTAAGATCGATCCCCGCGAGTCCCTCCAACTGGCGCAACGCTCGCTCACGATGTTCGATGACAGCCTGTCGCGCGCTCCCAACGACCGCCTGCTGCGCTCCCGACGCGCCCGTGCGCTCCGCCACGTCGCCTACGCGCTGGCCCGCAATCGCCGCCCGTCCGAAGCCCGCCAGGCGATCACGCAGGCGATCGCGATTCAGCACCAGTTGCTGGCGGAGACCCCCACCGACGGCAGCGAGCGCGAGCAGGTCGAGCTCTCCGAGAAAGCACTGGCCGCGCTACTCCAGTCGCGCTAGAATCTCCGCCGGAACCCGGTCCCGCAGGCCCGGATAGCTCTCCAACAGGCGCTCGATATCCAGCAGGTCCTTGCGGCGTTTGCTCGGCCGCCCCGAATCGCTTACAGCCCAGATCTTACCCTGCAAAACGTCCGCGATGTCCGCTACCGGCATCGAAATCCCGAGAATTTCCCGCCGCGCGGCGCGTCCCACAAACTCGAAATATCGGGGATCGGTCTGAACCTGCACACGGAGCTGCGACCCCGGCGAAGACACGTTCAGGCTGTGCGGAAACGCCTCCACCTCGAAGTTGGCGCGCAGCAACTTCTCCACGTTCTCCAGTTGTTCCACCGCGACAACCAGGTCCAGATCCAGGCTGACCAGGGGTTCGACATAGGCATTCACGCCTTGCCCCCCGATCACGCAATACCTGACACCATGATCGTCGAGCAGCGCCACCAGCGAATCCAGGAAATCTGAGCGATCGAGAGTCACGGCTTTCCAAAACGCTTCGGCCCGCATACTACCGTATTCATCCTAGCGCGAACCCCGGCTGCTACAATCACTCTCAAATGAGAAACCTCGTCCTCATCCTTCTGCTCTCCCTCTGCGCCTCCGCCCAGAAAAAGCCCATCACGCTCGACACGCTCCAGGGCGGACGCGGCGGCGGGCGCGGCGGGTTCGCCGCTCCCCCCACCTGGCTCCCCGACGGCAAAACCTTCGCCTTCCGCCAGGGCCGCTCCATCATGCTCTACGACCCCGCCACCAAATCCTCCAAACCGCTCATCGACACCACCCCCATCGATGCCGCCGCCGTGAGTCCCGCCGCCGAGGAAGGCCCAACCGACTGGACCAACCGCCGCGCCCGCATCGCCGGCCTCCAGTTCTCCCGCGACGCCAAGCTCCTCCTCTACTCCGCCGGCGGCGACCTCTTCGCCATTCACACCGACACCGGCAAGTGGGACCAGCTCACCAAAACCCCCGTCCCGGAGCTCGACGCCAAGCTCTCCCCCGACGCCCGCATGGTCGCCTTCCGCCGCGGCTGGGACCTCTACACCATCGACATCGCTTCCGGCAAAGAGACCCGCCTCACCGGCAATGGCACCGAAACCCTGCGCAACGGCGTCCCCGACTGGGTCTACCCCGAAGAGCTCGAGCTCGGCACCGGCTTCTGGTGGTCGCCCGATTCCAAATCGCTCTGCTACCTCCAGTTCGATTCCAGCCGCGAGCCCGTCTTCCCCCACGCCGACATGCTCGGCACGCGCGCCTTCGCCGAACCCGAGCGCTACCCGCAGGCCGGCGAAAATAATCCCGACGTCCGCCTCGGCGTCATCCCCGCCGCCGGCGGACCCACCCGCTGGCTCGAAGTCGGCGAAACCCGCGATACCTACCTGATCGCGCGCGCCGGCTGGATGCCCGGCTCCCGCGCCGTCTATATCCTGCGCATGAACCGCGTCCAGAACAAGCTCGAGATGCTTTCCATCGACGTCGAATCGCGCGAAGCCACGTCCGTCTTCAAAGAGTCCGACCCCTACTGGATCAACCTCGTCGGCGACATTCAGTTCCTCGACGACGGCAAGCGCTTCCTCTGGACCAGCCAGCGCGACGGCGGCTTCCGCCACATCTTCCTCTCCTCCAACGATGGCAAGACCGTCCGCCAGCTCACCCGCGGTCCCTGGGAAGTCACCGCCATCAACGGCGTCGATGAAGCCGCCGGCCGCCTCTGGTACACCTCCAGCGAGCCCACCCCCCTCGAGCGCCACCTCTACTCCATCGGCCTCGATGGCGCCGCCAAACGCCAGCTCACTGCCGCTAACTTCACCCACAACGTGTCCATGTCCCCGAATGGCGCCTTCTACCTCGACACCTACTCCAATCTCTCCGATCCGCCCCGCACCACGCTCCACTCCGGCGATGGCAAAGAGCTCGGCGTCTACCGCGAGGCCGACCGCACCCAATCGGACGAGTACGACATCCGTCCCACCGAAATCGTCAAGTTCAAAGGCCCCGACGGCAGCGATTTTTACGGCCGCCTCATCAAGCCGGCCAATTTCGAGCCCGGCAGGAAATATCCCGTGATCGTCGATGTCTACGGCGGCCCCGGCGTCGGCGATCCCGTGCGCAATGCCTGGAGCGGCATCAGCCTCGACCAGGTCTGGGCTCACAAAGGCTACGTCGTGTGGCAGTGCGAAAACCGCGGCATCATGGGCCGCGGCCACAATTTCGAAACCGCCATCTACCACCAGCTCGGCGTCACCGAGCTCGCCGACCAGGTGGCCGGCGTGAAATACCTCGTCTCCCTCGGATTCGCCGACCCCGCCCGCATCGGCATCACCGGCTCCAGCTACGGCGGTTTCATGACCATCAACGCCATGCTCAACGCCCCCGACGTCTTCAAAGCCGGCGCCGGCGGCGCCCCCGTCACCAACTTCGTCAACTACGACACCATCTACACCGAGCGCTACATGGGCCTGCCCAGGGACAATCCCGATGGCTACAAGTTGACCGCGCTCCCGCTCCACGCCGCCAACCTCAAGGGCCGCCTGCTCATCTATCACAACTTCGAAGACGACAACGTGCTCTTCCAGAACACGCTGCAGATGACCTCCGCCCTCCAGCAGGCCGGCAAGCAATTCGAGCTCATGCTCTACCCGCAGAAAACCCACGGCGTGACCGGAGTCTACAGCCGCCAGCTCCAGCAGCTCGTGGTCGATTTCTTCGACCGGGCCCTGAAGTAGGACAGGCTTCAGCCTGTCCCCCCTATCCCTCCAGCGTCTCCCGCACCTTCGCCGCCAGCGAATCCGCGCTGTACGGCTTCGCCAGGTACGCCAGCCCGCCCACCGTCTCCTCCGAGTACCCCGAAATGTACAGCACCTTCATCTCCGGCCGCGCGATCCTCAACGATTCCGCCAGCGCTTTCCCTTTCATCTGCGGCAGAATCACGTCGATGATCAGCAGGTGAATCTTCCCCGGATGGTTCGCCGCCAGTTCCATCGCCTGCGACGCGCTCCCCGCCTCCAACACCTCGTAGCCGTGGCTCCGCAGAATCTCCTCGGTTAGCTGCCGCACCGCGTCCTGATCCTCCACCACCAGCACCGTCTCCGAGCCTCTGGACACGGTCACGCTGCCCCCGCCGACCGCCGCTGCCTGCACCGCTACTTCGGTCCGCGGTAAATACAGGTGAAAACGCGCGCCTCTCTCCGGCTCGCTTTCCACCCAGATTCCGCCCCCGCTCTGCCGCACGATCCGCTGCACCGTCGCCAGCCCCAGCCCGGTTCCCTTCCCCTTCTCCTTCGTCGTAAAGAACGGCTCGAACACCTGCCGCCGCACCTCCTCCGTCATTCCGATGCCCGTGTCCGCCACGCAGAGCTCTACGTACCGTCCCGGCCTCAGCTCGGGATGTCGCTCCGCCAGCGCCTCGTCCACCAGCACGTTCCCGCTCTCGATCGTCAGCCTGCCGCCCTCCGGCATGCTGTCGCGCGCGTTCACCACCAGGTTCATCAGCACCTGCTGCATCTGGCCGCGGTCCGCCAGCACCTGGCCCAACCCATCGCCGCGAACGCACACCAGTTCGATATCCTCGCCCACCACGCGGCGCAGCATCCTTTCCGCTTCCTCCACAACCGTGTTCAGGTCCAGAGGCTTTAGTTGCGCCGGCTGCTTGCGGCTGAACGTCAGCAACTGCATGGTCAGTTCCGCCGCGCGTTCCCCCGCGCGATGGATCTGCCTCACGATCTCCTCGAATTGCGCGTTCCCCTCCACCTTCGACGCCAGCAGCTCGCTATAACCGTTGATCACCGTCAGCAGGTTGTTGAAGTCGTGCGCGACTCCCCCGGCCAGCCTCCCCACGCTTTCCATCTTCTGCGCCTGCAGATACTGCGCCTCCAGCCGCTTCCGCTCTGTCACGTCGCGCAGCGCGCTCTGCGTGCCCACGATCCGCCCGCCTTCCTCCACCGTGGTCATCAGCGCCTCGATCCAGATGCGCGTCCCGTCCGCGCGGATGCCTTCGTACTCCATCTGTTCCGCGGCCGCCTCGCCCGCCACGCGCCGGCGATGCTGTTCGCGCACCGCCGCCCGCCATTCGGGCGCCACGTACGCCTCCAGCATCATCCCGCCTGTTTCTCCCTCCTTCAACCCGAACCACTCGCGGAAGCGCCGGCTCGCAAACACCAGCCGCCCTATCCGGTCCGTCGTAATAATCGCGTCGTTGATGTTTTCCACCAGCCGCTGGTACCGCGACTCGCTCTCCTGGATCAGCGTCTCCGTCCGTTCCGCGCGCTTCTGCTCCGTGCGGTAGCTGAGCATCGTCAACACCGCGAAGTTGCACGCCAGCACACCGGTGGCCGGCATCGGCGAGAGCAGCACTCCCATCGCCGAGAGCGTCAGCGCGCACACGCCCCAGGCTCCCGCGGCCAATCCCGCCGTAATCAGCCCGCCCCATAACGATCGAATCAGCACGATCGCCGCCGCCGAGGCCATCCCCACCGCCACTCCCAGGCATAGCTCCCACAGGTACCCGTCCGCCGGGCGATAAATAAAATCCCCCTGCAACAGGTTGTCGATCGCCGTGGCCTGCACCTCCACACCCGGAAATAGGGCACCCTCCGGCGTCGCCACCGCGTTCTCCAGGCCGCTTGCCGAACCGCCGATCACCGCGATCCTGCCGCGCAGGCGCCCGGCGGCGCGCCCGCCCAGCAGGTCCGCCGCCGAAACCGACGGAAACGTCCGCCCCGGCCCCCGATACCGCAGCCGCATGCTGCCCAGGCTCTCCAGCGGAATCGTCTCCCCATCCAGCCGCAGCCGTCCTCCTCCGCCCGCGCCTTCCCGATACTGCATTCGCGTCACGTGCCGGTAGACGCTCAGCGCCGCCAGCGGCGCGCTGGGGTAATACTGGTCCCCGTACTCGATCACCAGCGGCACTACGCGCAGCCTGCCGTCCCGGTCGGGCGCCGCATTCAGAAATCCGCTTCCCGCCGCCGCCCTCGCGATTACCGGCACCGTGCATTCCACGCCGGTAGCATGGTGAAACACCCCGCCTGAGCCGGACTCCGGACCCGCCACCACCAGCGGCAGCGACGGCGGATTACAACCCTCTCCCGACGCCGCGCCCCAGAACGTCATCTTGTATCCGACCACCGCCGGCACCTTCGCCAGAGCTCCCGCCAGAACTTCGTCGTTCGTGCCCCGCCCCATCGCACCCGCCGGTTTCCCCCGATCCTCCTCGGAGAGGATCATGTCCAGCATCACCACCCCCGCCCCGTCGTCCGCCGCCGCCTTGGCCAGCCGCGCCAGCAGGTACCGCGGCCACGGCCAACGACCGAATTCCTCCAGGCTCCGGTCGTCGATCTCCACCACCGCCACCCGCCCCGATTGCCTGCCCCGGTCCGCCCACCGCGTCAGCACATCGCACGCCTTGGCATCCAGGTTCGCCAGCGGCTCCGGACGCAGTGCGAATACCGCTGCCGCGATCGCCACCACCGCGGCCCCGATTCCGGCAATCCGCTTCCGCGCCGTGCTCAGTGTACAATCACCTCCACCCGGCGGTTCTGCGGCTCCGCCTTGCCGCGTTCCGTCTTGACCAGCAAATCGGCCTCCCCGGACGAGACCACAAACAGACTCGATTCCTCCACACCCTGTGCCCGTAGCACGTCTGCCACGCGTTGCGCCCGGCGCAGCCCCAGTTCGTAATTGCCCTGCGGAGTCCCCGTCGTGTCCGTGTGTCCCGTCACCCGGATGTCCGTCGAGCGCCGCTCCTGTACAGCCTTCAGAATCGCCGGCATCGTGGACTGCGCCTCCGCGTTCAGCGTATCGCGCGCCTCGTCGAAGTACAGGACGAACCGCACCTCCGCGTCCGGCAGCGCGTCCAGAGCCATTCCGAACAGGCGCCGCACAGTCGGCGGATCGATCGAGAATGGAGCCGTCGGCGCCACATCCGCGCGTTCCACTCGCACCGCCTGGTTCGGCTGCCGGATCTCTTGCGTGCCGCCGGCATTCGTCACCACAATCGCCGTATTTCGTCCTTCGGCATCCGGCAGTAGCGCGAAGATGTTCTCCACCGGCGCCGGCGGCGGGGGCGGAGCCGGCGGCGCCGGTGCCTGCTTCTTGCATCCCCCTGCCAGGGCAATTAACAGGATCGCGCCCGCGGCCGCCGCTCGCCGTCCACGCATTCTACGAGCCCTCCAGCCTGATCGCCACTTCCGTGCCGCGCAGTCCGACCACCCCCACCGGCGTCTCCACCCGCACCGAATCGGGCGAAAGCTGGGCCATCTTGCCGGAAACATACACCAGCACCCCGCGCACCAGCTTCAGCAGCAGGCTCAGCCTCCCCTGGCTCGGCTCAAACAGGAACCGGTCGATCTCCACCGTGGTATTGGCGCCCATGGCGACCCGGGTTCCGTCTTCCAGAATGAATCCGACGCTCCCGCCCGCCGGCGTTTCCAGCACATCGTGCGCCACCAGGTGCATGCCTTCTTTCACCGGCAGCCGCTCCGCCCCGCGCCGAAGCATCACCTCGCCGGTAACCCTCTTTACGCTGCCCGCGATGTCCGGCGCCGCTTGCGCGCGTGCGCTCTGCGCGGTGAACATCGCTGCCGCTACGGCCAGCGCAGCGATTGCGGGAAATCCCCGAGGGGCGCAAATCCGCATCTTCTCTCGCTTACGTGCGAGTATACAGTACGCCGGTTTCGAGATCGGTGCAAGTCATGAGCGGCGGAGCTATATTGAAATGCGAGAGGTGCCCGGCCATGTTAAAAGCGAGCAGCGCCAAGGTCCACTGGGATGACCACCACAAACACTGGACCGTGGAGATCGCATTCGGCGCCGAGGTCGTAAAGCGTCCCATCCCCAACGCCGCCAAACCGGCGGCCGCCGAAGAGCTCAAATCGCAAGCCGTCGCCATCGGCCGCGACGAAGGCTACGACCTCGATCCCGCCCAGATCGTCGTCCAGACTTAGTGCTTCAACCGCGTGGGGCAGTGCTTCAGCCTGCGCGGGACTTCAGTCCCGCTGGCTCGATTAGCAGGCCAGGCCCCCCTTTCCACTCGGTCCTCGCGAGTTCAAGTGGGGCGGACTGGCCTCCAGGCTGTCGCCTGGGGCCTCCGCCCTCAGGCCCGGCGCCTCACCGATGCTTGATGAACGTCCCGTCCTCGAGCTCCGCGACCGCCTTTCGTAGCTCCGCCTGCGTGTTCATCACAATCGGCCCGTACCACGCCACCGGCTCCTCGATCGGCTTCCCCGAAACCAGCAGAAACCGGATCCCCTCCGGTCCCGCCTGCACCAGGATCTCGTCGCCGCGGTCGAACAGCACCAGCGAGTGATTCGTGGCATCGTACACCGCCGGCGCGTCCCCCTGCGCCGCCTGCTCGGTGAGCACCGCCTGCGGCTCCGACGCGTCCCGGAACATCCCCGACCCCGCGAACACATACGCGAACGCGTTGCGCGAGGTCTCCACCTTCAGCCGCTTCCGCGTGTGGGGCGGAACCGAAACGTCCACGTAATTCGGATCCGCCGCCACCCCTTCCACCGGCCCCTTCTTTCCCCAGAACTCGCCGCAGATCACCCGTGCCTTGGTGCCGTCGTCGTCGGTGACCTCCGGAATCGCGCTCGACGGAATGTCCTGGTACCGCGGATCCGTCATCTTCAGCGACGAGGGCAGGTTGGCCCAGAGCTGAAATCCGTGCATCCTCCCGCGCCCGTCTCCCTTGGGCATCTCCTGGTGCAGAATCCCGCTGCCCGCCGTCATCCACTGCACGTCGCCCGCGGTCATCTTGCCCTTGTTGCCCAGGCTGTCGCCGTGTTCCACCGACCCCGCCAGCACATAGGTGATGGTCTCGATCCCGCGGTGCGGGTGCCACGGAAACCCGGCCAGGTAGTCCTCCGGATTCTCGTTGCGAAAGTCGTCCAGCAGCAGAAACGGATCGAAGTCCTTGGTCTTGCCGAAGCCGAATGCCCGCTGCAGCTTGACTCCGGCGCCCTCGATCGTAGCCTGCGTTTGCATCATTTTCCTGATCGGACGCAGTGACATGTTCCCCTCCTTTTGATACTCCCTCGTTAGGCCCTGATAGCCTGCACATCCAATGTGATGGTAACCTCGTCGCCCACCAGCAGCCCGCCCGCCTCCAGCGCCGCGTTCCAGGTCAGGCCGAAGTCTTTCCGGTTGATCTTCGTCGTCGCCGTAAGCCCCATCCTCGTGTTGCCCCACGGGTCCTTCGCCGGCGCCGTCGGCCCTTCCACCGCCAGCACGACCTTGCGCGTCACCCCGTGAATCGTCAGGTCGCCCTCCACCCGCAGTTCGCCGTCGTCCGTGCTCCTCACTCCCGTCGACCAGAACGTGAGTGTCGGAAACTTCTCCACGTCGAAGAAGTCCGCGCTCTTCAAATGCGCGTCGCGCTGCGCGTCGCGCGTCGCGATCGAGGCGGCGTCGATCGTCGCCTCCACCCGCGAGTTGGCTACGTTGCCCTCGTCCAGGGTGATCACCCCGCTCAGCCCGCTGAAGTGCCCTTTCACGTTGGAAATCATCATGTGTTTGACCTTGAATTCGGCCACCGTGTGGGCCGGATCGAACTTCCAGGTCGAAACCGTGGTTTGTGGTGCCGTCGTCGTTGTGCTCATGTTGGAATCTCCTCTCTTCGCTATTTGATTCGTGAAACCGAAATTCGTTGCAACAGGTAATTGGCCCGCAAAATCACGCCAGCCGGCTCCGGCATGCCGCCAGCAATTCGCTCAACTCCCTGAGCCGTTTCTCCCCCAGGTGCCCCAACTGCGCGCGGTGGGCGCCCTGTACGGGTTCGTCCAGTCCCGCCGCCAGTTCCAGCCCCGCCGGAGTGATCCGCACCAGCACGGTCCGCCGGTCCCGGGCTTCCCGGCATCGCGAAATCAGTCCCCGCTTCTCCAGCCGGTCCAGGAGCC
>Ga0335083_10008458_pt1 | contig 12561 bp, 9 predicted proteins | sample Lox_Sample_42_FD_206716 | JGI IMG/M metagenome (GOLD analysis project Ga0335083, IMG submission 206716) | Soil microbial communities from Loxahatchee National Wildlife Refuge, Florida, United States - Lox_Sample_4.2 | ecosystem: Environmental > Terrestrial > Soil > Wetlands | place: USA: Florida... | reverse complement strand
ACCGGACTCGCGGGAAGCGCAGGTCCCAGGCCCGGTCGTCTCCGGCGCTGAGTCCGGCGACGTTTCCGTCAGCTCCACGCCGGAAATAGATTGCGGTTCCCTGCATCATAAACGCATCGCGGAATGTGGGGCGCAACCGCACTGGCGGATTCGCTGCGATCGCCAGCGTCAACTCGTCCTCTTTCGCTGCGACCGTCAATGTGCTGCCGGTCTCGGGACTCGTATACGCTCCGGCGAACTGAGCCAGATCCGCCGCCGAGGGGTGTGCCGGCTGCACGCGTTCGTAAACCACGTCCTCATTCGCCGTCACAATCCGCAGCCCGCTGCCCTCGAAGACGAACTGCCGCGCCCCGGCGGAGAACGTGGCGGCTCCCGTGGGAATCAGTTGCGCCCCGCCGGTCATCAACTTGCCGTCTCGCACTTGCAGCTCAATAACCGTGTTGTCGCGCAGCTTGCGATACATGCCGGCCCGCTCGCCAACACTTGCGGCGTCAACGTTCACGGCCGCCTTGGCCGCCGGGGTTGCGCCGTGCCACAACCGTGCGACATCGCGGCCAAGCTCCGTTGGATTCGCCTGAGCGGAATTGCACATCACCGCCACCGAGACTGCGTGGTCAGGATACCGCCCCAACCACGTGCGATAGCCGCCGGTGGAACCGCTATGCGCTACCTCGCGAATGCCGTCGATGGTGGTCACTTCGAGTCCTTTCGCGTAGGTGAGGGTCTTGCCGCTGCTGAGCGTGGCCGGCGTCTGTAGCTCTCTTACCAGGTCCGGACCCCCGACCTTGGGGTGCGCGAAATTCTCGTTCCATAAGAGCCAGTCCCCCACCGTGGTCAGCATCCCGCCGGCGCCGATGATGTTTTCGATGGGCGTCTCTTGAATCCATCCGCCACCAGGGGCCCGGCCGTAGGCCAGCGCGCGGTTCGGCACCACCCTGCGATAGTCGTCCCGCCAGCTGCTGTGGGTCATCCCCAGCGGTTCGAAGATGGCTTCGCGGGTGAACGCCTGGAAGGTCTTCCCATTCCCCAGAGCGCGTTCGATCAGAATGGTGGCGATATTGAAGCCGGTGTTGGTGTAGCTGTATGCCGTGCCCGGTGTGAAGTTGAGCGCCTTCTGTTGTCCCGCCATTCGCAGCAGGTCGGCATTGTTCAGGACGTGAGAGCCCTCGGCAATACCCGAAAAGGTGGCCACCAGCCGCCATTCCCGCAATCCGCTGATGTGGCTCAAAACCTGGCGTATCGTGAGCGGACTGCCATAGTCGGGGATCTCCGGCAGGTATTTCCGCAGCGGATCGTCGAGGGAGATTTTGCCCTGCTGGGCCAGCAACAGCAATGCCGTTGCGGTGAACTGCTTGGCGACCGAGCCGCTCTCGAACACAGTGTCGGGCGTCACCGGCACATTGCGCTCCAGGTCGGCCATTCCATACCCGGCCTTCAGCGCGATCTCTCCGTGGTAGGCGACTCCGACCGCACATCCGGGCGTGTGTGTATTGAAGCCGCCGAAGATGCGGTCCACTTGCGCCTGTTTGGATTCCGGCGGCTGTGCTTGAAGAGTCCCGGCAACGAAAATCGTCAGGAGCAGCGTTCGCCTCATCAGGGGAATGCTATCACGAAGAATCGCTATGATTCGCCCGGGAAGAGCCGAGCATGAATTCGGAACGTCCTGACTGCGCCGGCGTCAGCGTTTCCATCCGGACTTTCAGTTGCCCCGGTCTTGCGGTTCGCCCGGGCATTCTCCTGCGCATTACCCCACAATGTGGGTGTTGAGTGCCACCCCGCAACAGCGATATGGACGACGGGTAACCGGAATCCTCCTTTGCTCGCCTTACCAGGTGCAAGCCAAAGAGAATTCAAGCGAAATGAGCTTTGACGGAACGGAAGTCCCGGCGGGCCTTCGGCTTGGCACTCAAAGCGCACTTTAAGGAGCAGCCAGAACATGAAGAGCCGCATTCTATTTGTCGCCGCACTCCTGTCTCTTTCCACACTCGCCTTGGCGTGGGATACCTACGAAATCAGCCTCAGCCACACCTCCAAAGCCGGCAGCGTAGAAATCAAAGCCGGTCGCTACACCATGAAAGTTGACAAAGGCGTAGCGGTCTTGACCAATATCAGCAGTGGCGAGGAGTATATGATCGGCGTGAAGATGCAAAACACTGCGACGAGATTTAGCGCAACCCATGTGGACATCGACAGCACCGGCGCCGTCGACGCCGTGAAGGATATCCAGTTAGGCGGCACCACCACGCAGATCGAGTTTGACTGACCCGGTCAGCGCATACGGATGTCCAACCGGTGTGCGAACCCGGTTGAACCCGAATCGCAGTTAGCCGGAGATTCTCTTTCGGGCCAGTTCGCGCCAGCTTTCGAGTTGATGGCTGCTCGCGGTTCTTTCCAGATATGCCTGGTCAAACCCCGGGATCGGCTGATTGGAGCGCGCGGAGAGTTCCTGATGCACCAGACAATTGGCGACGTGGGCGGCGCCCAGAATGCCGAATTCGTTGTTGTCCACCCGCATGGGCTCATGGTGATTCGCGACTGTTTCGACGATCGGATACGGTAGCCCCCAGAGTCCCAGCCGGTAGCCGCCGACCTCGGCGTGCGTGAATCCCCATGTTTCCTTCTCCGCGGCGTGCATGGAGCAGCCCGAGTCCCGCATCAAGGCCATCGCCTTTTGGATGTGTTCCGGCAATTCCACGGCAATCACGAGTTTCCCGATATCGTGCAGCACGAAAAGACGCAATTCTACCGTTTGATAAGGTGTTAAGATCTTAAAATCTGGTATTTAAGGCGCGTTTCATGCCATTACTCGGGATGCGAGAACTCCCGTCAGGCCGGAAATCCGGCGACGCGGGTTGGAAATCCTCCGCCCATATTCTCAACTCAAGCTCGTGAAAATGGACAAGATACGCGCCGTCAGCCGACGCTTCCAACCTCCGCGGGTGGGTCTCACGACCCGCCACGCCGCCAGCCACACCCAAGGGCAGGATAACTTGAACATGCCCGGGATATCGATGTGAAATCTGCTGCGGATCGTATCGCGCTTCCCGAATGAATCGATGCCACAGGTCCTGGCGATTCGTTCGGCAATCAACCGCGGCGCCGCCCACAAGGTTGCGGTAACAACCAGCAATCCGGCTTTGCGATTCGTCCGATTCTTCCGGCGATCATAGGACCGGCCGTTTGTGGTACTCATTGAGAAGTCCGGGGGACGAGATGCCCGTCCGGGAGGGGCCATGAATCGACGTGATTTTCTACAAACCACCGGCTCAGCGGCGGCTGGGTTTGCATTCTCGAGTTCGAAACATTTGCTCGCCGGAGACCAAGGCTGGCGGACGTTCGAAGTCAACACGCAAATCGAGGTGTTGAAGCCTTCCGGGACGACACGTGTCTGGGTGCCGGCAGCGCTCATTAGCAACATGCCTTATCAGAGAACGCTCTCGAACACGTTCCATTGTGAAGGCACCGCCGCCGAAGCGGTGATAGACAAGACCACGGCCCTGGGGATGATCGCCGCCGAATTTCCGCCCGGGAAGCGCCCGGTTCTGACGGTCACCAGCCGGATCGAAACCAAAGATTGGGGGGTTGACCTTTCCGCGCGCCGCACGGCGCCGAAATCCGCCGCCGCAGGGCTCAACCGGTTTCTACAGCCGACCCGGCTCCTTCCGACCGATGGCATCGTCAGGGAGACCGCTCAGGAGATCACTCGCGGCCGCACCACCGATGTCGAAAAGGCTCGCGCGATCTATGAGTGGATCGTCGAGAATACCTATCGGAATCCGAAGACCAGGGGGTGCGGCCTCGGCGACATCCGATTTCTCCTCGAATCCAGGGATCTGGGCGGAAAGTGCGCCGACCTGAACGCGCTATACGTGGGGCTCGCGCGCGCCGCCGGTCTGCCCGCCCGCGATGTGTACGGGATTCGTGTTGCCAAGTCGGAGTTGGGATACAAAAGCCTGGGCGCGGCTTCCGAAACGATTTCCAAAGCGCAGCACTGCCGCGCGGAGGTGTACCTCGGCGAGTACGGCTGGATCCCCGTGGATCCCGCGGATGTCCGCAAGGTGATGCTGGAGGAACCGCCGGGCAACCGCCCGTTAGACGATGAGATGGTCAAAAAGGCGCGAGCGCGGCTGTTCGGATCGTGGGAGATGAATTGGATGGCGTACAACTTCGCGCACGACGTGGCGCTGCCGGGTTCGAGCGGCAAACCGGTCGGGTTTCTCATGTATCCGCAAGCCGAAACCGCCGATGGCCGCCTCGACAACCTCGATCCCGACAACTTCCGCTACGAAATCACCGCCAGGGAAATCAAGCCGGCCCGGGGCTGACCGCTTTTGTGGCGCTCGCTTCCAGCGTGCAGCGCCGGCGTGACCGCTCGCGAGATCCTGCCGGCCGGCATGGATCGAACTCATCGCGGACCGCGGAACCTCGCCATCAATGCGTGCGCGTCGTCACTGCCGTCACCACCGGGCCATCGCCCGTGCCGCTGATCTGTTCAGCTTCGGTAAAGCGGCCTCGGATTCGCCTGGCCGCCTGCGCTGGGTTTGCCAACCCGCCCGGTCCCGCGCTAGCTGACTTTTTCGAGCCTGTAATCCTCTCGGTCTTCGGCGCTCGGATCGTGCCATCCACCCGGCGGCGTGACGCTCTCCACTTGTGCCGGTCCCCACGACCCCTTTTCATACGGATACACCGGCGTCCCCGCTTTCAGTACCGGATCCACGATCCGCCATGCTTCCTCAACGTAGTCCTCGCGGGCAAAGTGCGTCGCGTCTCCCGTCATGGCATCGCCCAGGACTCGCTCATATGCCTCCATCTCATTGGGCTGCGGATGGCGGCTCGCCACCATTTCGACGTTCTCCCCCTGCAATTCCTCCGAAGCGCCCATCACCGTCGTGCCGATCGCGATGGTCATCTCCGGGCTGATGCGGAATCGGATGTAGTTTCCCGCTTGCTCGCCTCCACCTACTACCGCCGGCGATTTCCGGAAGCGGCCGACCACCTCGGTTCGCGTCACCGCCAGTTCTTTCCCGGCCCGGATGTAGAACGGCACGCCCTTCCACCGCCACGAATTTACCTCCAGACGCAAAGCCGCGAACGTTTCCACCTCCGACTTCGGCGCCACCCCTTTTTCCTGGCGATAGCCCCGAAACTGGCCGCGCACCAGGCTTCCCGCCTCGATCGGAGGAATGGCCTTCAGCACCTTCACCTTCTCATCCCGAATGCTTTCGCTGTCGGTGCGCACCGGAGGCTCCATCGTGAGGTTGCAAAGCACCTGGAACAGATGATTCTGAATCACGTCGCGGATCGCCCCGGTCTGGTCATAGAATCCCCCGCGTCCTTCTACGCCGAAGTCTTCCGCCATCGTGATTTGAACGCTCTCGATGCAGTTGCGATTCCAAAACGCCTCCATGAAGTAGTTCGCAAAACGGAAAATCACGATGTTGTTCACCGGCCGCTTGCCCAGGTAGTGATCGATGCGGAAAATCTCACTCTCCGGGAAATAGGCGTGCAACGTACGATTCAGCGCCTGCGCCGAAGCCAGATCCCGGCCGAAGGGCTTCTCCACGATTACCCGCGCCCCGCTGGCGCTATCGCTCTTGCCAAGATTCTCCACCACCCGGCCGAACAGCAGCGGCGGAATCGCCAGGTAGTGCGCCGGCCTTTTCGCCCCATCCAGCTCTTTGCGAAGCGCGTGAAACGTGGCCGCGTCGTTGTAGTCGCCGTCGACGTATCGCAGCAGGCTGCACAACTTCGCAAAGGCCTCGCGATCGATTCCGCCGTGCGCCGCAAGGCTGTCCTTCGCCCGCTCCCGCAGGTTGTCCAGCGTCCAACCCGACTTGGCGACGCCGACCACCGGAATGTCGAGCTTCCCTCGTTTCACCAGCGCTTGCAGCGCCGGGAAAATCTTCTTGTACGCCAGGTCGCCGCTGGCCCCGAAGAACACCAGCGCGTCTGAATTCAGCCGGCTCATTTCGAATCCCCCGCTGAAGCCTGCGTGTCGGCTTTCTTCTCCAGGTGACCGCCGAACCCGAATCGCATCGCCGACAAGAGCCTGTCCTGGTAATCCGCTTCGCCCCGCGACGTGAATCGCTGATACAGGGCTGTCGACAGCACCGGCGCCGGCACCGATTCGTCGATGGCCGCTTTGATGGTCCATCTCCCTTCACCGGAATCCGAAACGCGCCCCGCGAATTCGGAGAGATTCGGATCCTTCACCAGACCGGCCGCCGTGAGATCCAGCAGCCAGGAGGCGATTACGCTGCCGCGCCGCCAGACCTCCGAGATGTCGCGCAGATTGAAGTCGTACAGGTAGTCTTCCGGATTCCGCAACGGGGTGGTTTCGGCATCCACTTCGCGGCTCTTTTTTCCGGCATTGGCGTCCCGCAGGATGCTCAAACCTTCCGCATACGCCGCCATCAGCCCGTATTCAATGCCGTTGTGGACCATCTTCACAAAGTGGCCGCCGCCGCTTGGCCCGCAGTGCAGGTATCCCTGTTCGGCCGTGCCGCCCAATGTCTCGCGTCCCGGAGTGCGCGCGATCGCCCCCACACCCGGCGCCAGCGTCGCAAAGATCGCGTCCAGGTGCTTGACGATAGCCGGCTCGCCGCCGATCATCATGCAGTATCCGCGCTCCAGGCCCCATACGCCGCCGCTGGTTCCTACGTCGACGTAGTGGACACCGCGGGAACTCAACGCCTTGGCGCGCCGGATATCGTCGATGTAATAGGAATTGCCGCCGTCGATCAGAATGTCCCCCGCCTCCAGGTGCGGCGTCAATTCCTCGATCGTCTGATCCACCACTCCCGCCGGCACCATCAGCCAGATCGCGCGCGGCTTCGACAGCTTCGCCGCCAGTTCGCGAAGTGAAGAACTCCCCGACGCGTTCTGCTGAACCAATTCGTTCACAGCCTTGGGCGACATGTCGAATACTACGCACTTGTGGCCGCCATGCATCAGCCGGCGCACCATGTTCGCTCCCATCCGCCCCAGGCCCACCATTCCGAGTTGCATCTCTCTATCGCTCCTTATGTTGTCGATATCGCCGGCTCAGGTGATCTGCCGGACCCTCCGTGCCGGACCGGAGGTCGTCACCCCCGCCAACCCTCCCTGATACCCGGATTCCGCCCAAAATCTCCTCATCGCCGGCGCGACTTCCTCGACGTGCGTCTCCAGCGCGAACTGTCCGGTATCCGGAAACCGAACCGAAGCATTGGAGATGTCGCCGAGGTACGTTTCGGCGCCCGGAGGAATCAAGCATGGATTGTGCTCGCCCCAAATCGCCGGCATCGGCGGTTTTCCAACTCCGAAAGTATTCCTGGAATCGCGCTCCGGCCGCTCCATGGCGACGCGAATTCCGTGGGCGCGCCGCAGTCGAATACATACAGAGCGTACCGCTTCAGATTCAGTGCGTCGGTGAGGGCCAGTACGGTCTTCGCCAGGTGGTCGACGCGGTAAGAGCATCGCGCTTCTCTGGGACTTCGGTGAATCCGAATCGCCGCAGGTCCGGCGCCACGACCCGATACCGGCCGGCGAGACGCCACGGCGCCACCGGGTGTCCTATTGATCACATTCCTGCGATTCACGCCTGAAAGCTCCGTGTCCTTCAGGAGCACTTCGCGTTCCACAGCCCCTTTCGCGGATGGCGCCGGCGAAGCCTTGGCCAATCGGGGACTTGGCATCGCAGGTTCGTCAGGAAATCGTTTTTGTAATTTCCGTCCGTCAGCCCGCCGCCGGGCATTCGTCACTCTCCGGCCTTCGCGGCTAACGTGTCCACCACCGCGATGTTGCCCATCAGAGCGCCGGGCAGCGCATGCCGATGCTGCAGATAAGCGCTGTCGTTGTATGCGAGCGCCACCGTGCCGTCCGTCTTCTCCCAGACCAGGATCTTCAACGGCAGGTCGAGCGCCGCGCTGGGAGAAGCGAGCATCAGCGGCGTGCCCGCTTTCGGATTGCCGAAGATCAGCAGCTTGCACGGGCGCATCTGGAATCCGGCCTTTTCCGCTTCTCCGCTGTGGTCGATCATCGCGAAGACCGTGACGCCCTTCGCGGCCAGCATTTCTTGCAGCCGTTGTACGGTTTCTTCCACCGAATGATGCGACGGGATGGTGACGATTCCGTTATCCGCGGTGACGAATGGGTTCGATGACATAGGTGCCTCCTGATCCCGATAGAGCGAGTCCCGTGCGAATCCGCTCCAGGAACGTGCGCTCGGCCGCCAGATAATCAGACAGGCTTGTCGCGCCCGCCGGGTCCGGCTCCAGAGGTCTGGTGCGGCCCCTTACGATAATGGCAGATTTCCGGCCGTCGATCCTGCCCGGCAGGCCGACGTTCGGCCGTCACGGGCTTCGCTCCGAAACCGCCACCGATAGGATTGACGCGTCAAGGTCGGCGAAGGCTCAATCCGAATCGTGAGATGGCGCACAGCCAACCTGCGTCGCTGAGGAGGGCAAATGCGCCCGGCTTCAAAACCGTCACCCCGCTGCTCAATGACCGGCGCTTCTCGATGGAAGAGCTCCGCGCGGCACCTCGCCCGCTCCGATTCGGGCGCTGCCGGCAAGGTCGTTGTGGAAGTCGGAAGTGTCCGGCCCAACAGGCGGATCATCCCGCGGGCGGCTTATTCCGGCTCGCGCAGCATCGCGGCGGTGCAATCGGCCGGTTTCAAGACCGGGTTGCAGCGGGCGTTGGGACGAGTCTGCCCGGCGGGCCGCACGGTGACGAAGTAGCCTGACTCGGCGGGCTCGCCGGCCGGATAGTCGGTGCTCAGAATCTGAGCTCCGCTCCGGATGGAGGCGTCGCGCCTGGCCGTGGAGTTCGACCTGACGCCGGCCGCGCCGGGGTCGGTCATCGTGCGGACCAGGTAGCCCTTGCGAATCAGAGCGGGAACCAGCGCCGGGTCGGTCGCGGAATCGTTGCACTCGGTGAATGCGGCGCCGGGCGCGCCGGGGGTGGCATTGGTGAACAGGACGCGCCCTTCGAGCGACGGATGGCCCTGGGTGTACAGCGATTCGAAGCGGCGCTGATCGAGGAGGAAGGCGACTTTGCCGCGCGCCTCGTCGAGCGTGGGCCATCCATCGGCCAGGATGGCTTCGTTCAGCGTCCGGTGCGCGCCGCGGACATCGTCTGGTGTGATCATCTCGCCGGGCTTGAAAACGGAGCGGATTTCGGCATCGAGCGCGTCGAAGGTCCCGGCGGTGACGGTCTCGGCGACCACAGTCCCCTCGACCGGATGGCCTTGTTGTGTGGGCCGCCCGTCCTTGTTCTCGACGAGGATGAAGATGGGCAGATGGCCCGGATGGGCCTGCGACCAGGAATGCACGATCTCCAGGCACTTCGTGAACGGCTCGCAGTTGCTGCGGTAGTCGATATCCTGAACGTGCAGGACCTTGAAACCGGGCCGCAGCATGGTGCTGAAGTCGAAGGGCGGATCGGCGGGGAGCCCGGCTTTGGCGGCCAGTTCCGGACCCAGCGGATGAGCGAAGAGGCCGCCCTTGCTGTCGCCGAAAACATCGAGCTCGATCTGGCGGACGCCATCGTTGAACTGGGTTTCGAGGGAAGGATGGCGATAGTCCAGCGAGTCAGCCGCCTTGGGGTTGACTTTGCGCAGGTTGATCATCTCGTTGGGGCTGATGCCGGAATGGTAGCTGTTGTGCGTGCCGACGAGCTGAATCTGATTGATCCGCACCTGCTGCGCGCCCGCCGAAGCGAGCACCGCCGTGAAGGCAATGACGAATTTCATCGGAATGTTTCTCATCACAACCCTCTTCATCAGAACACCATTCTCAACGCCATTTGCAATTGCCGCGCCGGGAATGTCGCGTTAAAGATCCCGAAGCTGCTGCTGTTGGAATTGGTGCCGCTCACCGTGGCGAAGTTGGTTTTGTTGAGCAGATTGAAAGCTTCCGCGCGGAATTGCAGGTAGCGCGATTCGGTGATGGGGAAGTTCTTGTGGAGGCCGAGATCCGTCTCGTACACAGCCGGAGTCTTCACGCTATTTCGCGGCGTGTTGCCGAACGGCTGGGTGTACAGGGGCACGCTGTAGGCGGCGGGGTTGAGATAGTAGATGGGATTGCCGGTGCTCAGATAGAGCGGCTGGCCCGGCGCCAGATCGGGACGCGCGGAGACCAGGTCGCTGATCTGCTGCTGCGAGCTGGTGGAGTAGCCGACATCGATCGGCAGGCCGGAGCTCATGCTGTTGATCATGTTCAGCGACCACCCGCCCACCACGTAGTCCAGCGATTTGCTCGCCACGTTGAAGCGGCGGCCGTGGCCGACGGGCAGATCGTAGAGCACCGACAGCGTGTCGTTCAGCGGCTGGTTGTACCCGGAGAGCCCGCGCTCGATCTGGCGGTTGTAGTAATTGATGCGGGAGTTGTCGCCGTCGTAGTTTTCCAGGTGGCCGGGCGCATTGTCGATGGCCTTGGACCAGGTGAACGAATTCAGAAAGTATAGGCCGTGGGAGTTGCGTTTCTCCAGCTTGACCTGCAAGCCTTCGTAGCTGCCGAAGCCGCCGTCGTAAGCGATTTCGATGTCGGTGAAGCCCTGGATGGGGCGGCGGGCCTGCAGCGTCAGGTTCTGCCCGAGCGGATTCGGCAGCGCCTGGTTGGCGTCGGAAAGCACATTGAGGCCGACGCTATGATTGCCGACGTAGGCCACGTCGAGCAGCAGGTCCTGGGTGATTTCCTGCTGGATGGTGAAGTGCCAGCTCTGTATGTAGCCGTTGCGATCGCTGCCGGGGATGTAGCGGACTTCGGAAATAGCGGTGCTGAAATTCGCCGGGTCAATGATCCCGCTGGGGAAGCCTTGCGCGACGGAGCGGAAGCAGGTTCCCGCGGCGGCCGCTTCGCTGGCGCAGAAGCCCTGGCTGGGGAGCTGGTTGATGGAGGAATTGATGATGAACGGGCCATTGTAGGCCAGAAGATTTTCTCCGCCGGCGCGATTGAAGAGTACCCAGCTGATGCCGTAGGCCGATCGAATCACGGTTTTGGGAAGGACCTGATACGCGAGGCCCAGGCGCGGCGCCCAGTCGTTGGGGTCGGTGTGGACCAGCGCGCGATTGTACAGGCTGCCGTCGGCCGCATAGATCAGCGATTGGGTGATGGGGTCGAAGTTGGCCAACTGGTTGTTGCTGACGTATTGCGGGGTGGCGAACTCATACCGCAGCCCGAGATTGAGCGTGAGCTTGTTGTTGAATTTGAAATCGTCCTGCACGTAGCCGAAGTACATGCGCTGGCGGTAATGCGCCACCGGATTGTTGTTGAGCGTGTAGTTCGTCTCGGCGCCGTAGAGATAATCGGCCAGCGCGTAGACCTGCTTGGCGGTGGTGCTGAGATTGTTGACGCACGATGGATTGGTGGCGTAGCACGGGTCGCTGAAATATCCGCTGAAGGAGAGCTGGCCATATTTCGGGTTGAAGTCGCTGACATCGGTGTCGATGCGCTGGTATTCGAAGCCCATCTTCAGGCTGTGGCGGCCGAGAATCCAGGTGTAGTTGACCTTGGGGTTGTAGACCAGCGGGTATTGATATTGCGGGTTGCTGCCCTGGCGGCCGAATTGGGAGAATCCGCTGACCGAGGAACTGATCAGGCCGCCGGCATACGACGGGTCGAGCGGCTCATTCTGGATGGTGAAGCCGGCGGTCGGATCGCCGACCGTGGATGGGAATTTGCCGTTGTGGCTGTAGCTGCCGCCCATCCGGAATTCGACGATCGAGGTGGGACTCGCGGTCCAGGTCAGACCCGCGACGCCCTGGTAGGTCTGCACGTAGACGTTGCCGTTGGCATTGCCGCCGGCCGGACCGGGAATATTGGGCGGGCTGAAGATGCGCGTATTGAACTGGCTGTAGCGCGCGAACGCGGTGAGCCTGGAACTGATGTAGTAGTCCCCGCGGATATCGCCCTTGTCGTTATATATGGTGTCGGAAGGTGCCGATTCGTAATTGTTCGACAGGCCGGGCAGATTTGGCGCGGGCAGCGACGCCAGCGCGCCGCCGATGGGGCTGAATTGCGATGCCGGGATGACGCCGTTGGGCGCCACCGCGCCGGTGAACGGGTTCGCAATCGGCAGGCCGAAGGCGCTGAAATCGCCGTGATCCATGGCAACGGTGGGAACGGTAGCGAATTGCAGCGGATGATAGACCCGGCGGAAGCCTTCGTAGTCGCCGAAGAGAAATAGTTTGTTCTTGACGATGGGACCGCCCGCGGCGGCGCCAAACTGGTTCTGGTTGAATGGCAGCGTACCGTTGAGCGGCTTGAAAAATCCGACCGCGTTGAGCACGGTATTGCGGTTGTATTCCCACAGAGAGCCGTGGAGTTCATTGGTGCCGCTCTTGATGGTGGCATTGATGACGGCGCCGGCCGCATGGTCGTACTCGGCGCTGAAGTTATTGGTCTCGACTTTGAACTGCTGAATGGCGTCGGGACTGGGCTGAATCACCTGGTTGGAGAACCCCTGATTGCTGGTGCCGTAGGCGTTGTTGTCGACGCCGTCGAGCATGAAGTTATTCAGCTCACTGCGCTGCCCGTTGACGTTGTAGGACGCGTCGCGGCTGGAGTCGGTGCCGTTCTC
>Ga0335083_10008457_pt1 | contig 12561 bp, 12 predicted proteins | sample Lox_Sample_42_FD_206716 | JGI IMG/M metagenome (GOLD analysis project Ga0335083, IMG submission 206716) | Soil microbial communities from Loxahatchee National Wildlife Refuge, Florida, United States - Lox_Sample_4.2 | ecosystem: Environmental > Terrestrial > Soil > Wetlands | place: USA... | reverse complement strand
TGCGGCTCATAGGGCGCCAGAGGCACCTCGCCCTCGCGCACCATGTCGACCATCGCCGCCACAAATCCCACGGGCACGATCGCAACCGACAGCCCGACCAGCCACCAGCCCAGTTGCTTGTGAAGGGCGGGCTTTCGGACCTCGACCAGGACGATCTGCACCGTCGCGACCACCAGCCACAGGAAATAGATGAACCCGTGCAGGTGGAGGATAAGGGGCGGCGCCTGCGGCTTTTCAGCCAGATAGCGGGAAATGTCGGGCACGAAACCGGCGATCATTCCGGCCCAGATCAGCATGATCCAGACGATGTAGATGCGGCGGTCGCGCGTGAGCGCGAACGCCTTGCCGGCCGGCGTTTTCAGCATATCCATCCCCCCGATGCGGCTCCTCATTCCCCCCGAATGACCGCAGCATGCCGCGCGGGCGAAACTTGCGCATCCGCAGAAGACCGTCAAGCCGGACCGCCCTTTGCCAAGCCGCGCGCCCGGCCTTATGCGATCACCATGTCCTCGTTCCGCCCTGGCCTTTCGCAATGACCCTGCGCGCGCGCCTTGCCGCCGCCCTGCAGCCCGAACTCGACGCGCCGCAGACGCAGGACGTCTTCCTTTATGCCGACCGTCCGTTGCCGGAAGGGCCGTTCGTGCCGGCAGCGGTGCTCGTCGCGATCACCGACAGGGCCGCGCCGGGCTTGATCCTGACGCAGCGCCATGCCGGCCTTCGCCAGCATAGCGGGCAGGTCGCCTTTCCCGGCGGCCGGCTCGATCCGGGCGATGCGGATGCCGTCGCCGCCGCCCTGCGCGAGGCCGAGGAGGAGATCGCGCTGCCTGCGAGCGTGGTCGACGTGATCGGCCGTTCGGACATTTTCCGCACGGGCACCGGCTTTGCCATCGAGCCGATTGTCGGCATCGTCCCCGCTGACCTGCCGCTGCGTCCTGCCGATGGCGAAGTGGAGGCGATTTTCGAGGTCCCGCTCGATTTTCTGCTGGACGCGCGCAATCGCGCGCTCAAGACCGTCGACTGGGAAGGGGGCAAGCGCAGCTATTATGAATATCTGTGGGCCGATCGGCGGATCTGGGGCGTGACGGCGGCGATGCTGGTCAATCTCGCGCGCCGGATCGAGGCGGTCAGGGACATGCTGTGAGCACTGGCCTGCCGACGACTTTGCCCGAAGCCGAATGGCGGACGCGCCATGGCCTTGACGAGCTCTGCGAAGCGCTCGGCGCGGCGGCCGGCGAGGCGCGTTTCGTCGGCGGCGCGGTGCGCGACAGCCTGCTCGGCATGCCGGTCAAGGATGTCGATCTTGCGACCGTTCATACACCGCAGGAGGTCGTCGAGCGCGTCCGGCGCGCCGGCTTCAAGGCGGTGCCGACCGGCATTGCCCATGGCACGGTGACGGCGGTCATCCACCACTGGCCGGTCGAGATCACGACATTGCGCCGCGACGTCTCGACCGACGGTCGCCGCGCCACCGTCGCCTTCGGCACCGACTGGCGCGAAGATGCGGCGCGCCGGGATTTCACCATCAACGCGCTCTATGCCGATCCCGTCGGCGGCAGGCTCCACGACTATTTCGGCGGGCTCGACGATCTTGCCGCGCATCGCGTGCGCTTCATCGGCGATCCGCAAGCGCGCATCGCCGAGGACCATTTGCGCATCCTGCGCTATTTCCGTTTCACCGCCCGCTTCGGCGTCATCGACCGATCGTCGGCGGACTATGCCGCCTGCATCACCAATGCGGCGAGCCTGATGGCGCTGTCGCGCGAGCGCATTGCCGACGAACTGCTGAAGCTGCTCGCGCTGCCCGCGCCGGGCGAGGTGGTCGCGGCCATGGTCGAGGACGGCATATTGGCGCCGGTGCTGCCGGAAATCGGCGCGGACAGTGTCGCGCGATTGCGTGCGCTGCTGGTGGCCGAACAGGCGACGGGCACGCCGCCCGATGCCCTGCGCCGGCTGATCGCGCTGGTGCCGCCCGATGCCGCCCCGGCCGACCAGATCGGTGCGCGGCTGCGGCTCCCCAACAAGGCGCGGACCCGCATGCAGGCGGCATTGACGCCGCTGGATGTCGGATCCCCGCGCGGCCTCGCCTACCGCATCGGTATCGTCGCCGCACTGGATCAGATTTTGCTGGAGCGGGCGTTCACGATTTCGCAGGCCGCCGAGATTGCAAGCTGGACGCCGCCGCGCCTGCCCCTGTCGGGCGGCGATCTCATCGCGATGGGGCTGACGGCCGGTCCGCAGGTGGCGCGGACACTGCAGGAAGTGGAGCGGCAATGGATTGCGGCGGGCTTTCCGGGGGAAACCGAAACGCGCGCCCTAGCAGCTCAGATCCTGGTCTCGCTGCTCCGCGCGAGCCAGTAGCTGAAGGCGTCGGCCGGCGCCATCGGCCGCGAGAAATAATAGCCCTGGCCGAAATGGCAGCCGAGATGGGCCAGCTCTTCGGCCATCTCCTTTTCCTCGATGCCCTCGGCCGTGGTCTTCATGCCGAGCGCGCCGGCAAGGCTGACGATCGCCTTGATGAGCGCGATCTTGTCAGCGTCGCCGATCATGTCCTTGACGAAGCTGCGGTCGATCTTGAGCACGTCGATGGGCAGCGCCTGCAGGCTGGCGAGATTGGAGAAGCCGGTGCCGAAATCGTCCATGGCGACGGTCACGTCCATCGCCTGCAGCGCGGCGAGCAGCTGGCGCGTCTTGTCCGGATCGCTGATGAGGGCACTCTCGGTGAGTTCGATGGTGAGACGCTTGCCGTCGATGCCGGAGTAGCGCAGCGCTTCCTCGACCGCGCGGGGCACATTGTCGCGCACCATCTGCACCGGCGAGAGGTTGACGTTCATCGTGATCGGCAGCTGTTCGCCATGGCGGCGGTCCCAGTCGGCGAGCGTCTGGGTGCATTCGCACAGGGCCCAGCGGCCGAGCGGCACGATGAGGCCGGATTCCTCGGCAACCGGGATGAATTCGGTCGGCGAGACTTGCCCCAGCACCGGATCGTTCCAGCGGCACAGCGCCTCGAAGCCCTTCACCGATCCGTCGTGGAGATTGATGAGCGGCTGGAAGGCAAGCTCCAGGGTGCCCGCCTCGATCGCCTCGCGGAGGCGATTTTCGAGGGTGAAGCGCTTCAGCGCCTCGCGGAGAACATGGGCGCGATAGACTTCCAGCTCGCCGGAGCGCTTGGCGCGCTTCACGGCGGCCTGGGCCTGACGCAGGAGATTTTCGGCGTCGCCCTCGGCCTCCTGGGCGAGCGCGCAGCCCACGGCGACCTCGACGCTGATCAGATAGGAGGAGAGGCGGATCGGCGATTCGAAGGCCTTGCGGATGCGCTCGGCGATCTGCAGCACCTCGGAAAGTCCATGGCCGACATGCGCGAAGATCGCGAATTCATTGCCGCCGATCCGCGCCAATATGTCGCCGGCGCGCAGCACCGATTTCACGCGCCGCGCCACCGTGATGATGAGCTCGTCGCCGGCCATGGCGCCCAGCGATTCGTTGATGCGGCTGAAGCGGACGAGATCGAGCGCGATGACGGCATAGAGCGGCTTCTGGTTCTCGGCGGCCTGCTCGTCGAGCTGGATTTCGATCTGTTCCACGAAGCCGATTCGGTTGGGCAGCGAGGTCAGGCTGTCGGTGAGCAGCTCCTTGCGCAGCGTGCTTTCGGCCTTGCGCTCGCTGGTGCGGTCGGTCGCGGCGAGCAGCAGCAGCGATTCGGCGCCGTCGAGACCTTCGACCCAGGTCAGCGAACAGCTGTACACACGAGCACCCAATTGCCCCTGGAATTCGATCTCGAAACGGTCGGACGGGCGCCGGTTTTCGAACATCGCCTGGGCCCGTTCGCGCCAGTCGAACTGACCGCGGGCGCGGCGCTCGACGGCTGGCTGGGCGCTTTCGATTTCCTGGAAGAATTGCCCGAATTCATCGTTTTCCGCGAGGATTTCGATGCCGACATTGGGCTCATGGAGCAGGGCGGCCGGGTAGGGCAGAGCCCGCAGCAGCGCGGCATAGCCGCCCGCCGGGGCATCGGCATGCATGCCGATACGTTGGCCAGCCGGGCGCGGGGCCGCAGGCGCGGCCATGGGTACAGAATCGTCTGCGCTGTTCTTGGCGCGGGCTGTCATGCGGTCGGGCATAGTCCAGCCGTGGTAAACGAAGGCTAAACCACGGATTTCCTGCCCTTGAAGGGGTGCCGAACAGATGTTCCAGAGGCGTTTCGGCCTCCGCGTCTCAATCGAATCGGTTGTCGCGCGGGAAGCCGTTGGGGGGCATGCGACCGGCGGCGCCGCGTGCCGCGCGCCAGGGCAGGAGGTCGGTCTCCGTGCGGGTGCGGCCGCTGTCGCCGCCCATGGCCCATGAGAGCCCCTGGGCCATGACCAGGCTGGTCGCATCGGAAAGGCCACCGTCGCGATAACGCTGCAATGTAACACCCTGCCCGCGCGTCATTTCTGGCAGCTCGGCGAGCGGAAAGATGACGAGCTTGCGATTGTCGCCGATCACCGCGACCGCGTCGGCGCCATCGATCAACGGCCGCACGATCTTGAGGCTCGCGCCGGCCTTGAGGTTCACGACCTGCTTGCCCTTGCGCGTCTCGGCCAGAATCTCGGCGACAGGCGCAATGAATCCCCGCCCGTCGCTCGCCGCCAGCAGCAGCTTCGCATCGGTCTTTGCGGCGAGCAGCGCGACGATGCCGGTCTCATTGGCGAGGTCGATCATCAGCCGCACCGGCTCGCCAAAGCCGCGCCCGCCCGGCAGCTTGTCGGCACCCAAAGTGAAGAAGCGCCCGTCCGACCCCGCGAGCAGAATCTTGTCCGTGGTCTGGCAGTGGAAGGCATAGGCCGGGCCGTCGCCTTCCTTGAACTTCAGCGTCTCGGTGCCGGCAAGATCGACATGGCCCTTCATCGCCCGGATCCAGCCGCGCTGCGACATGATGACGGTGATCGGCTCGCGCTCGATCATCGCCTCGAGCGGGATGTCGCGCGTCAGCGCGGCTTCCTCGATGCCGGTGCGCCGCGCGCCGACGCCGCTTTCCGGACCGTAGCGCTTGCGGAGCGCCGCCAGGTCCTTCTTGAGCCGCGTCTTCTGGCGGTCCTTGGAGTCGACCAGTTTCTGCAGCTCCTCGCGCTCGGCGGTGAGGTCGGAATGTTCGCGGCGCAGCTCCATTTCCTCCAGGCGCCGCAAGCTGCGCAGCCGCATGTTGAGGATCGCCTCGGCCTGCCGGTCGGTGAGCTGGAATTCCGCCATCATCAAGGGCTTGGGCTCGTCTTCGGTGCGGATGATCTCGATCACGCGGTCGAGATTGAGATAGGCGATGATATAGCCGTCGAGCAGCTCCAGCCGGCTGTCGATCTGGGCGATGCGATGATTGGCGCGGCGGACCAGCACCTCGAACTGGTGGACGAGCCAGGCGCTCAGCACGTCCTTGAGGCCCATGACCCGCGGCGTGCGGCTGCCATCGAGCACATTGAGGTTCAAAGGGAAGCGGCTTTCCAGGTCCGTCATGCGATAGAGGCCGTCCATCAGCACCTGCGGATCGACTGTACGGGCGCGCGGCTCCAGCACGATGCGCAGCTGCTCGTCGGATTCGTCGCGCACATCGGCGAGGATCGGCAACTTCTTGTCGGCGATCAGCTGGGCGATCTGCTCGATCAGCTTGCCCTTGGCGACGCCATAGGGAATCTCGTCGATCACCGCGATCCAGGTGCCGCGGCCTTCATCCTCCTTGTGCCAGCGCGAGCGCACGCGCAGCGATCCGCGCCCGGTCTGATAGGCATCGGAGAGAATGGACGGCGGATCGACGAGCAGGCCGCCGGTCGGGAAGTCCGGGCCTCCGACCAGCGCCATCAGCTCGTCATGGCCGGCGCCGGGCCGATCGATGAGCAGAGTCGCGGCGTCGATCACCTCGGCGACATTGTGCGGCGGGATGCTGGTCGCCATGCCGACCGCGATGCCGGCCGCGCCATTGGCGAGCAGATTGGGGAAGAGGCCGGGGAAGACCTCAGGTTCTTCCTCCTCGCCATTATAGGTCGGCTTGAAATCGACCGTGCCCTGGTCGAGCCCGGCCATGAGGTCGGCGGCGGCCTGGGTCAGCCGCGCTTCGGTGTAGCGCGAGGCGGCGGCATTATCGCCGTCGATATTGCCGAAATTGCCCTGACCGTCGACCAGCGGCATGCGCGTCGTGAAGGTCTGCGCGAGGCGGACCATCGCGTCATAGACGGCGATCTCGCCATGGGGGTGATATTTGCCGGTGGTGTCGCCGATGACGCGCTGGCACTTCTTGTAAGGCGTCGAATTGCGCTCGGGATTGGTGACCAGAATGTCGGGATTGGCGCCGGAGGGTTCGAGGCGGAGCTGGCGCATCGCCCACAGCACGCGGCGATGCACGGGCTTCAGGCCGTCGCGCAGGTCGGGGAGCGAGCGGGCGGTGATCGTCGAGAGCGCATAGACGAGATAGCGCTCGGAGAGAGCGCTGTCGAAGGGGCGGTCGATAATGCCCTCGGGCGCGTCGGGAAGATCGGTCATCACCGGCGATTAGCAAGGGGGAAGGGGCTTGGGTAGGGGCGAGGGGCGGCGGCCGGAAGTTTGCAAAGTTTGCGATACGTATCGCTAACTTCCGGCTTCCGGGCGGCCGTGCGCGGGGACGTGGTATCATTGTGAAGCCGGTCGGCAAGGGCATGAGAGCAGGTCATGGATGATGTCCATGCCATGGCGCGACGCATGTAGGACAGCGCTATCTGGACCGGCGGCGGCGCAGGTCCTCAAACAGTCTCGGCCGAAGTATCGTGATGAGCGCAACACCCAGCCAGATCAGGAAGGCGGGGACGATAATCGCAATTCCGAGGAGAGCCACAAGCCGGTCGAGCGGATTTGGCGGAAGTTGGGAAATTCCGAGCAATGCCACCGCACAACCAACCACGATCCATCGGCTGAAGCGCACGATGTTGCGATGATGGGCCAGAACCCAGTCGATCATCTCAGAGCCTCAGTTGCTCTCAACATAGGCGCGGTCGAGATCGGCCTCGAGATGGCGCGCGGCGAGCCAGTAATGCACCGCAGACCAGATGAACAGCAGCGAGGCGCCGCCGATCGCATCGGCGATGCCCGCCCGGGACGCCACCCCGCACGCCTGAACGAGGTCCGCGCCAGCACCGTGCGCCGCGGCGCCGCCCGGGCAGAGCGCCGCGAAGCTGCCGAGCGCGAAGCTGTGCTGCGCCATGGTGTCGCTGACGAAGCCGATCAGAAGCGGGCCGACGCCGATGCCGACCAGATTGAGGGTGATGGTGAGGATGAACGCCGCTGACGCGCGCATGCTCGAATCCACCATGTTCTGCGCGAGCGCGATCGACGGCGTATAATAGACGAACAGGGTGACATGGCCGAGCAGCAACAGGATGGCCGGGATCATGATGCTGGACTGAGATGCCGCGAAAACGCCCGACATGAAGAAGGGTGCGCTCAGCAGCAGCCCGATCGCGGGTCCCCACACGAACCAGCGGCGGTCCCGCCGGGCCATCCAGCTTAGCCCGAAACCGCCCAGCGCGAGGCCCGAGGCCATGCCGGCGACGCCGATGCCGCCGAGCAGCTTGCCGGCGTCGGCGGGGCCGAGATGGAAGTTGGAGACGAAGAAGCGCGCCAGAAACTGGCCGATGCCGTTCATGCCGGTCGAGGCGAGGCCGGCGCCGATCAGCACATTCAGCATGGCGCGCTTGGACAGCATGAATTCCGCGACCTTGACGATCGACGGCGGCTTGCGCGTCGCCGCGCCGGGCGCATCGAAGGTGCCGCGCGCCGGCTCGCGCATGGTCAGGAAAATCAGCAGGGCAAGGATGGCGGAGGGGACGGCAAGGCCGACGAACCACCAGCGCCAGTCGGCATTTTGTGCAACCCATCCGCCGATGCTGGCGCCCAGGAACGCTCCGGCGGGCGCGCCGATCCATACCCAGGTCATGGCTGATGTGCGCCGCTCGGGCGGGAAATGATCGCCGATGAGCGACGAGACGGGCGGTGCGAAGCCGGCATCGCCGGCGCCGACACCGACGCGGCCGAGCAGGATCTGGATGAAGCTGGTCGCGCGCGAGCAGAGGAAGACGAAGGCCGAGAAGACCGCCACCGATCCGCCGATGATGAGCGAGCGCCGCCGATGCTCGGAGAGGCGCGCGATGGGCAAGGCGAGGACGGTGAAGAAGAGCGCGAAGGCGAAGCCCTGCATGAAGCCGACCTGCGTGTCTGTGAGCTTGAGGTCCGTCTTGAGCACCGGGACCAACGCGGCAATACCCTGCCGGTCGGCGAGGTTGAGCGCGCTCATCAGGGTGAGCAGCAGGAGCAGCCAGGCGCGATAGCCGGGCGAGAAGCCGTCGGCTTTTGGCGCGGCTCCGTCCGGTGCGGTCGCGATCGGCTCGGCTGTGGTCGTCCCCTCGGCCATATCCCCTCCATTTTTCTCAGGATGAAGGGTCAGTGCGCCGCCCTTGTCAAACGAAGAATTGCCTTGCCCATTTTTGGACCGTCACCCCGGGCTTGACCCGGGGTCCCGCTTTTTCTTTTGCACCGCTGCCAAGGCAGCTGGACCCCGGGTCAAGCCCGGGGTGACGGAAGTGGACAGGATGCCGCGGCAGATTGCCGGGTTATTGATCACAAGCCTTCACCGGCCTATCCCCCGCCGCATGACTCACGGCAGCTATCCCGCCCTTCGCCTGCGCCGCACGCGCGCCTCCGCCTGGAGCCGTGCGCTCCATGCCGAGCATCGCCTGTCGCCCGCCGATTTCATCTGGCCGTTGTTCGTGACCGGCGGATCGGGCGTCGAGGAGCCGATCGGCTCGCTGCCCGGCGTATCGCGCTGGTCGGTCGATCTCGCGGTCAAGCGCGCCAGGGACGCCGTCGCGGCGGGCATTCCCTGCCTCGCGCTCTTCCCCAACACCCAGGCGGACCGGCGCAGCGACGATGGCGCCGAGGCGCTCAATCCCGACAATCTGATGTGCCAGGCGATCCGCGCCATCAAGGATGCGGTGCCGGAAATCGGCCTGCTGACCGACGTCGCGCTCGATCCTTACACGGCGCACGGTCAGGACGGGCTGCTCGACGAGGCGGGCTATGTCGTCAACGATGCGACCGTCGATGTCCTCATCGGCCAGTCGCTGAACCAGGCCGCGGCGGGCGCGGACATCATCGCGCCCAGCGACATGATGGACGGGCGTATCGGCGCGATCCGCGAGGCGCTGGAAGCCGAGGGTCATGCCAATATCCAGATCATGGCCTATGCCGCCAAATATGCCTCGGCCTTCTATGGCCCGTTCCGTGACGCGGTCGGCTCGCGCGGCCTGCTGAAAGGCGACAAGAAAAGTTACCAGATGGACCCGGCCAATGGCTCGGAGGCGCTGCGCGAGGTCGCGCTCGACATATCCGAAGGCGCCGACAGTGTCATGGTGAAGCCGGGCCTGCCCTATCTCGACATTGTCGCGCGGGTGAAGGACGCCTTCAACATCCCGGTCTTCGCCTATCAGGTGAGCGGCGAATATGCGATGATCGAGGCGGCTGCGGCAGTCGGCGCGGGCGAGCGCGACGCACTGGTGCTGGAGACGCTGATGGCGTTCAAGCGCGCCGGCTGCTCGGGCGTGCTCACCTATCATGCGCTGCACGCGGCGCGGCTGCTGAATGGCTGAGCCAAATGGCCGAGGTTGTCGTCGAGACTGAGCGGCTCGGGCTGCGCCACTGGGAGCCGGCCGACCTCGAACTCTGGCGCACGCATCTCAACACGCCGTCGGTCCGCGCCTATCTGGGCGGCATCGACAGCGACGATGCGCTGGCGGAGAAATTCGAGAAGCTCATCGGCACATGGGCGCGCGAGGGCTTTTCCTTTCTCGCGGTGGACTTGAAGCCGTGCGGCACTTTCCTCGGCACCTGCGGCATCGGGCGCATTGAGAGCGATTGCGCGCCCGACGAGTTGCGCGGCGCTGTCCAGATCGGCTGGCAGCTGCGCGAGGACCATTGGGGCCGCGGCTATGCAACCGAAGCGGCGCGGGCGATGCTCGCCTTCGGCTTCGAGACAGTGGGGCTCGATGCGATCTACAGCCAGACCTCGGCGCGCAACCGGGCCTCCTGGGGCCTCATGGAGAAGCTCGGCATGCGCCGCCGCGCCGATCTCGACTATGAGGATCCCAAATATCCACCCGAGGACAATCCGACCATGGTCTATGCGCTGGACCGCGCGGCATGGCAGGCATGACCGAGCTCTTCGCTCTCCTTACCGAGCGGCTGATCCTGCGCGGCTGGGAGCAGCGTGATCTCGCGCCGATGCTGGCGATGTGCAACGATCCGCAGGTCATGCGGTTTCTCGGGCCGCATCCCGATGAGTCCGAGATGCAGGCGGTCTTTGCGCGGCAGACCGGCTTTCAGCGCGACCTTGGCTATTGCTTCTGGATCATGGAGCGGCGCGCGGATGGGGCGATGCTCGGCTTCTGCGGTCTCAAGCCCGGCCATGTCGGCACGCCCATCGAAGGCAAGGTCGAGATCGGCTGGCGGATGCGCGCCGACGCCTGGGGCCAGGGCTATGCCCGCGAGGCGGCACAGGCGAGCCTCGGCTGGGCCTGGGCCAACCTGCCCGATCCGGCGATCTGGGCGATCACCTCGCCCGGCAATGTCCGCAGCTGGGGCCTGATGGAGCGGCTCGGCATGACGCGGCACCATGACCTCGATTTCGATTTCCATATCGTGCCCGAGGGCGATCCGCTTCGCCCGCATATCACCTACAGCATCGGGAGACCGACATGACCGGCCCGCTGATCCTGCCGCTGAACGGCAAGATGCCGAAAATCCACGACACGGCCTTCGTCGCGCCGGGCGCGGTGATCGTCGGCGATGTCGAGATCGGGCCGCAGGCAAGCATCTGGTATAATTGCGTGGTGCGCGCCGACATCAACGCGATCCGCATCGGCGCGCGCACCAATGTGCAGGACGGCAGCGTCATCCATGTCGAGACCGACTATGGCGACGGCGGTCATCCGGCGATCATCGGCGACGATGTGCTGATCGGCCATATGGCGCTCGTCCACGGCTGCACGCTGATGGACCGCGCCTTTGTCGGCATGGGGTCGATCGTGATGGACGGCTGCGTGATCGAAGGCGATGCCATGCTCGCGGCCGGCGCGATGCTGACGCCGAACAAGCGCATGCCCGCGCGCCAGCTCTGGGGCGGGCGCCCGGCGCGCTATATGCGCGATCTCGACGATGCGGCGATTTCCGACATGCAGCGCGGCGTCACCGGCTATGTCCATGAGGCGGTCGAGCATGCTGCCGCCCTGAAGGCGTTCAGGGATTCGTCAGCGAAGCCTTGAGCCCGTCGAGCGCGTCATTCTGCGCGTCGACGATGGCCAATACGCGGGTGCGAGCGGGATTGATCGTCGCCATGTCGGCCGCGACGCGGGCGGCATCGACATTGTCCTGGCGCTCGACGCTCAGCGTATCGAGGCCCGCGAGCGCGGCGACACTGTCATAGCGCACGGCGTCGGCGGCGCTGATCGACATCTGCGCGACCACCCAGTCCTCGCTCATCGGCTGTGACCCTGCCGCCGCCTTGACACTGTCACGGCTCCTGGCGAGCTCCGACTGGAAAGCGGTATTCGCCGAGACCGCCTGATCCTGAAGCGTCGCGACATTATTGGCGAGAGCGAGGTCGGTCGCAGCCGGAGCGACAGCCGGGGTCTGCGGCGTCGCCAGCCGGTCGCTCGATTCGACCGGGCGCCGGGCCAGAGAGGGATAGGTCCGCGGCGCCGCCTGGGCATCGGCCGAGCCCATGGCGAACACTGCAAGGAAGGCGGCGAGCCGTCTGATCATGAGGTGAAGTTAGGAAAGGCGGCGCGCCGGTTCAACCACCCGCCGCCGTCCCGCTCACGGATTGCGTTCGAGGACGCGGTGGCACGCCTTGCTGGTGCCGGCTTCCTTGCCGATCTGGTTGCCGGCCAGCGCCCCGACACCGGCGCCGAGCAGCGACTTGCCGAGATTGCCGCCGCCGAGCGCGACCGTGGCGCCGCCGCCGGCCGCGCCGACCACCGTGCCCTTCTTCTGCGCCTTCTTGCGCTCGATGAGGCAGGCGCGCAGCTGTTCGCGATCACGCGGCGCTGCGCGGGCCACCCGCGCCTTCTCGCGCGGGCTCAGCGTCGTCGCGGCGAATGACGGCGCGGCGAGCGACAGGATCAGCAGGGCGGCGGTCAGATATCTGGGCGTCATGATGCTCTCCTTGCAGGCAAATGCGGTCCCCATCCCCGCTTTTCATTGTTTCGTTCCCGCTATTGCCCGGCGATGAACGGGCGGCAAGACGGTTTGCGCCGGAACGCGCCGAAAGGCGGATTTGCGCCGTTGACAGAATCGGGTGCGGCCACTAAGGGGCCTTTTCCCGCGCCGGCAGACCGTGGCTGAGCCATATTGCCTGCGTCAAGCAGTTGATGATCGAGAGAAGTAAGACCCATGTTCGCAGTCGTGCGCACGGGCGGCAAGCAATATCGCGTCGCCGCCGGAGACAAGATCGCCGTTGAGAAGCTGGCTGGCGAAGCTGGCGACACCGTCGTGCTGGACGATGTCCTGCTCGCG
>Ga0335083_10008456_pt1 | contig 12561 bp, 8 predicted proteins | sample Lox_Sample_42_FD_206716 | JGI IMG/M metagenome (GOLD analysis project Ga0335083, IMG submission 206716) | Soil microbial communities from Loxahatchee National Wildlife Refuge, Florida, United States - Lox_Sample_4.2 | ecosystem: Environmental > Terrestrial > Soil > Wetlands | place: USA: Florida... | reverse complement strand
TCCGTCGCGTCGCGCGCATGCCGGCGACGACGCCCGAGCAGAAGCACGCGGTCGACCTCGCGTGGATGGCCGTCGGACGCCTCTGTTACGAGGCGGAGGCGTACCCCGAGGCCGCCGAAGCGTACAGCCACGTCTCGCGCCAGTCCCCCGAGTTCTCGACCATGTTGAACGAGCTCGCGTGGGTGTACGTGCGCGTCGGCGACTACGAGCGCGCGCAGCGGGCGCTCGAGGTGCTGAGCATCACCGACCCGAACAACCTCGACATCGCGGACGGCTCGCTCCTCCGCGCCGATCTCCTGCTCCGCTCGGGCGAGTTCGACAAGGCGCTCACGCTCTATCGCTCGGTGCGCGGCCGCTTCGATCCGATCCGCGATCAGGTCGATCACTTCATCACGACCACGGCCGATCCGGCCTCCTACTACGACCGGCTGACGGCGGACCCCGACGTGCAGACCGACGACAAGCTGCCGCCGCTCGCGCTCCAGTGGGCGCGCGAACAGGCCGAGGACGAGAACGTCTTCGTCGTCATCGACGACGTGAACCGCTCGCGCGAGCTCGTGAAGCAGAGCCGGCGGCTCGCTTCGCGGCTGAACGGCGTGCTCGCCGTGCCGACGCGCGCCAAGGCGTTCCCGGAAATCCACGCCGCGCTCGAGCACGCGATCAGCCTGGAGAACAAGCTCAGCAAGGCGCGCGTGAGCCTCGCGCAGGGCATCGACGAAAAGGCGAGCGACGTGGGCGGCGAGCTCGCGTCCGTGCGGCAAGAACGGCGCTCGCTCATGAAGCAGCTGCTCGGCTCGCCCGTCACGTCCGCCGAGTTCGCGCAGCGCGACGACGCCGGCGTGCGGCAGTGGAACACCGTGTCGCAGTCGCTCCAGCAGCTGACGGTCGAGGCCGACAAGCTGCGCGCCATGGTGAACGCGCTCAAGCGCACCCTCGAGCAGGGTGACAAGCTCGGCGTCACCGCCGACGCGGCGACGCGCGAGCGCTTCCGTCTCGAGATCGAGGCCAACGAGCGCGACCTCGCGGGCTACGAGCAGCGCATCGCGCAGTATCGGGAAGCGATCGAGAACGGCAAGGTTCAGTCCGGCTTCGGCGATCAGCGCTACATCGACGACGACACGGCCCGCCGGCGTTTCCGCGACCTCCTGAATCGCGAGGCGGCCCTGTGCGCCGCCGGGCAGGACGCCGACGCCGCCGACTACGCGCGCTCGATCCAGCCTATTCTCGCGCGCGCGGACGCGATCGACCTCAGGCTCGAGGGGAACCGCGCCGAGCTCGAACGGCAGGCGACGGCGCAGGCCGACGTGCTGCGCGGCAAGATCTCCGACGAGCTCGCGTCGGTGGAGACGCGAGCCGTCGCGCTCGATCAGGTCGACCAGGAAGCACGGGTGCTCGTGGGTGAAGTGGCGATGAAGGCGTTCGGCGCCGTGCGCGAGCGGCTGAAGAGCATCGTTTTGCGCGCCGACGTCGGCATCGTGCAAGAGGCGTGGGAGGAGCGCGAGGAGCAAGCGCTCCGCGTGCGGACGTTGCAGCGCGAACGCGCGCGCGAAGAGCAGATGCTGAACGACGAGCTCCGAGAGGTGCTCGAAGACGCGGAGGAAGACCAGTGAGACGGCTTTCGTCGTCGGTCGCGTACGGTGGGCTCTGGGCGCTCGGGGTGCTGGCGATCGGCGCCCCGGCAGGATCACAGACGGCGCCGGCCGTGAGCGCCGCGGCCTCGGCCAAGCCGGCGAAGAAGCCCTCGGCCAAGGCCGTCTCGAAGAAGACGGCCGCGGCGGCGAGTGCCTCGGCGTCCGCGTCCGACGCAGCGGCGGCGAGCGCGCCGCCCGCCCCGAGCGCGACGCCGGTCGCTTCCGCGAGCGCGGCGGCGGTCACTTCGCCCGCCCCGAGCGCGAGCACGACGCTCTCCACGAGCGCCGGCGGTTCTTCGTTGCCGGGACGCACCCACGCCGTCGTCGCGCCGCGACCGAACCCGACGCCCGCGCAGCTCAAGGCGTTCCAGGCCATGAGCGACGAGGTGCGGCAGTACGAGAAGGACTCGAAGGACTACCGCCGCCTGCTCACGATGATCGTGCGGCACCACTACGAGAGCCGCCGCAAGCAGACGCTCGCCGCGCTCGATCGCGACATCCAGGTCGAGAAATACGGCCTCGAGAACGCGCGCAACGAAGCGATCACGCGACTCGAGGATTTCGTCGCGCATTACAGCGGCGCGAACTCCGACCCGAAGGCGTCGCCGGACGCCATGTTCCGCCTCGCCGCCCTGTACGAGGAGCGCGCGCGCGAGCACAGCGACACGGACATCGCACAAGGGCTCGAGCCCGCCATCGCGCTCTACCGCCGCCTCATCCGCGAATACCCGAAGTACGAAGAGATCGCGGCCGTCCATTACTACCTCGGCCACGTCCTCACCGACTCCGGGCGCATCGACGAGGGCCAACAGGCCTGGCGCGTGCTCGTGTGCCAGAACCATTTCAAGATCGCCGACGATCCGAAGGACGCGAGCAAGCTCGCCGTCGAGTCGGAGCCGCAGGATCACGACGCGAAGTTCTGGGACGATTGGGGCAATCGGCACCCGACGCCGATCGATCAGGACAAGACGCTCGCCCGGCACACGTCCGGCAAGACGAACGCGAACGCGAAGTCGGCGAAGGCAGCGAAGACCGCGACGAAGACGAGCTCCGACACCGACGAGATCAAGTTCGTCGATCCGTACGAGGGCTGCACGCCGATCCCGCAGGAGACCGCGCCCGGCGAGGACCCGCGCTACATCGCCGAAATCTGGTGGCAGATCGGCAATTATCACTTCGATCAGATCGATCCGAAGGGCGGGCCCTACAACCTGAACCGCGCCGTCAGCGCCTACGAGCACTCGCTCGAATACAAGAAGCCGCCGATTTACGGGGTGTCGCTCTACAAGCTCGCGTGGAGCTACTTCAAGCAGCAGCGCTACCACGCGGCCGTCGACGAGTTCGTGCACCTGCTCCACTACGCGGACGAGCAGGAAGCGAAGACGGGCGACCCCGGCGCGGACTTCCGCGCGGAGGCGTACACGTACATCGCCGGTTCGCTCACGTACGTGGACTTCGCGGGGCCGCCCCCGCAGGATCCGTACATCCCGCGGAGCGACGTGCTCGACACGGAGACCGACCCGCTCGTCGCCGAGCAGAAGATGGCCGTCGCCATCGACCGCGTCCAGGATCCGAAGATCATCCCGCAGGATCAAAAGTGGACGGTCGAGATCTACAAGTCGCTCGCGCAGGAATTCATCGAGATCACGCAGAACCGCAACGCGGTCGCGATGCTCGAGCTCACGCTGCGTAAGTTCCCGCTGAACCGCGACGCGCCGGTGATGCAAAACAAGGTGGCCGAGCTCTACGACGAGCTCTCGCGCCTCGCGCCGGACGGTTCGGCGGCGAAGGCCGAGTACGGCGCGAAGGCGCTCGAGGCGCGCACGCGACTCTCGCAGTACGTCGGCGCGAACACGCCGTGGGTCGAAGCGAACAAGGACGACCCCGAAGCGCTCCAGACGGCCGAGACGCTCGTGCACAACGGGCTCAAGAAGGCCGCCGCCGACCACACGAACTTCGCGCGCGGCTACTACCAGCGAGCGACCGAGCTCTCGAACGAGAGCGAGCAGCGCGGCTTGATCGAGAAGGCGATCGCCGAGTACCGGCTCGCCGACGCGGCGTGGGCGGGGTACCTCGAGCAGGATCCGACGGCCATCGACGCGTACGAGAGCCGTTTTTGGCTGGCGGACGCGCGTTACTGGGTCGTCGTGTTGCAGGTGGCGCTCGACCGCTCGCCCTCGAGCGACGAGGTGACGCGCGCCCGCGAGGCGGCCGTCGACGTTCGCGACTCGAACGAAGACGACAAGTACCTCCAGCCGGCGGCCTATTACGTGGTCACGCTCGCCGACAAGGTGCTCGAGGACGAGAACCGCAAGTTCGCTCAGTCGGGCGGCAGGGAAGGCATCGAGAAGCGCGACAAGGTGAAGGAGACGGGCGAGGGCGATCACGCGACGGTCGTGCGCGAGGAGCTGCCGGCGCCCGTGCTCGCGGCGGTCAAGGCGCGCGACGAGTACAACGAGGCGCTGCCGATGGATCGCGACCCGCAGAAGAACGGGATGCTCTACGCGTTCCAGGCCGCGGACGACTACTTCCTCTACGGCGAGTTCGACAAGGCGCGCGCGCGCTTCAAGCCGATTTACGATCAGCACTGCGGCAAGGACGAGTGGGGCTACAAAGCCTGGGAAAAGCTCATCAGCATGGCGGCGCTCGAGAACAACGCCGACGAGAGCCGCAAGCTCGCCGAGGGCAAGAGCTGCGCCGTGAACGAGGAGACGCGGCGCGCCGAGGAAAACCTCAGGAAGCCCGTGGTCCAGGGCGTGGCGTACCTCGACGCGCGCAAGCTCTTCGAGGACGCCGAGAAGATGCCGGACGGCCCGGCGCGCACGAAGAAGTGGCGCGAGGCTGCCGCGGCCTACAAGGTGGCGCTCGACGCGGCTCCCGATCGCGACGAGGCGCCCGAAGCGGCGATGAACGGCGCGTACGCCTACAAGCAGGTCGGCGAGTACGACAAGGCGATCGAGATGTACGAGCTCTTCATCGCCAAGTACGGCAGTGAAGCGACGCTCGACAAGATCCAGAAGGGCGACCCGAAGGCGACCCCGCCCGTCGCGCCGAACCCGGAGAAATACGAGACGCGCGTGAAGTACCTGAAGAGCGCCGACGACGCGCTCGCGGGCTCCTACGTGCTCTTCTTCAACTACCCGAAGGCGGCGGACACCTTCGACAAGATCAGCAACACGCAGCGCTTCAAAGAGGACGATCGGCGCGAGGCGGCGAAGCAAGCGCTGAGCCTGTACGCGAGCCTCGGCGACCAGACGGGCATGGCCCGCGCGCGCGCCAACTACGAGAAGCTCGGCGCGTCGCCGAAGGACGTCGCCGAGGCGGACTTCACCGTCGCCTCCGCGGCGCTCAAGAAGTGGGATCGCTACAGCCCCGACACCGGCGCGAACGCGGCCGCCCGCAAGACCGCGCAGCGCGCGATGGACGACTATTACGAGGCGAACAAGAACCGCGAACCCGCGGCACAGTTCGTGGTGCAGGCGGCCTACTGGGGCGCCGTCACGCGTCAGGCCGTGCAGTCGGGTGAGACGAACAAGTCGTGGCAGAACACGATCGCGGCGTTCGATCGCTGGCAGCGCATCGCCCCGCGCGAGGGCGGGAAGAACACGGCGCTCGGCTCACCGGAAGCGAAGATGGCCGCCGAAGGCGAGTTCGTCATGCTCGATCAACAGATCGAGCAGCAGTTCGACTACGAGACGGGCCACCACCGCTATCACGGCACGACCGTCGAAGTGATCAAGCAGTACACGGCCGATGCCGGCGTCGCGAAGGGCTGGTTCGACAAGCTCCAGCACGTGATCGACGCCTACGTCTCGCCCGAGTGGACGATCGCGGCCATCTCGCGCCAGGGCTCGCTCTACGACTCGCTCCGCACCGGCCTCTACAACGTGCGTCCGCCGGCGCTCAAGATGTTCGACGCGAAGACGGAAGCGCTCTTGAAGCGCGCCGAGAACAGCGACGACGCGGACCTGCAGGCGAAGGCGGACGACGTGCGCGTGAACGTGCAGCAAGCCTGGCGGAACAAGCGCGACCAGGAGCTCGACAGCGCCGACAAGATCATGATCGACCGCTACGGCACGAGCATCGTGCTCGCCAAGCGCTACAACGTCTCGAACCCGGGCGTCTTGCGCGCGATCCGCCGGCTCGCCTTCATGACCGAGGTCATCGGCGAGGCGAAGATGAAGCAGTTCACCGCGTCGGTGAAGGACCTCAACTACACCGAGGGCATGTTCCAGCGCATGCGTCCCGGCCAGGTTTCGACCCCGCCGCCCGTCGGCTTGCCGGAGCCGCTGCCGGTCGCCGTCGGAGGTGCGCCGTGACGCTCGCGCGTTCCGGATCGTTCGCGCTCGCCGTGCTCGCGTTCGCGAGCGGCTGCGCGAGCAACCAGCCTCCGCCCGCGGCCGCGCCCGCGCCGCCCCCCGCCGAGGAAGCGGCGCCGTCCGCCGCGACCGGCAACGGCGTTCAGTCGGGCATCTCCGACCGGCCGACGGGCGAGGGCGCGTCGCAGCGCCCGACCTTGAACGCCTCCGCGCAGCAAGCCTACAACGCCGGCATGAACGCCTTCAAAACGGGCGATCTCGCGGGCGCCCGCACGCAGTTCACGCGGGCGACGCAGGCCGACTCGAAGGCGTACCAGGCTTACTACTCGCTCGGGGTCGTGCAGGAGCGGCTGAACGAGATCTCGAACGCGCTCTCGAGCTACCGGCAGGCGACCGTGATCGTCCCCGATTACGAGCCCGCGATCTTCGCCTACGCGGTGCTGCTCGCGCGGAGCGGCAAGGCCGACCAAGCGGTCGACTACCTGAACGGACGCGCGACCGCGATGCCGAAGAGCGCGGCCGTGTCGGCGGCGCTCGGCGAGGTGAAGTCGATCCAGGGCGACTCGGCGTCCGCGCAACGCTACGCGCAGGAGGCGCTCAAGAAGAATCCGGACTACGCGCCCGCGATGATCGCGCTCGCCCGCGATCACTATCGCGCCCGGCGTCTCGATCTCGCGCTCTACACGCTGCGGGCGATCCTCGACGGCTACGGCCCCGAAAACCCGCCGCGCGACAAGAACAACGCCGAAGCGCGCCTCCTGCGCGGCTTGATCCTGAAGGAGCAGGGCAATCGCCCGGCGGCGATCGACGAATTCCAGAAGGCTCTTCAGCTCCGGCCGGATCTCGTGGAGGCACGCGTCCAGCTCGCGGCGTACATGCTCGAGTCGGGCAACGCGACCGACGCGGCGCCGCTGCTCGAAGGGGCGGTGCGCTACGACAACAACAACGTGCTCGCCCACCTGAACCTCGGTGACGCGTACCGCTTGCTCGGCAAGACGGGTGAGGCCAAGCGCGAGCTCGAGTGGGTGCAGAAGGCGGACGCGCAGCTCGCGCAGGTCCATTACGATCTCGGATTGCTCTACCTCTTCTCCGACAACGTGCCGGGCTCGACGCCGTCGCAAGCGACGGACACCGCGATCAGCGAGCTCGAGCAGTACAAGAAGATGCGGCCGCGGCAGGCGGGGTCGAACGACGACACCGACGAGCTCATCACGCGCGCCAAGGCCAAGAAGGCGATGCTCGACGCCGGCGGCAGCGACACGAGCGGCGACGCGGCCGCGACTCCCGCCGCGGCGAAGCCCGCCACGGGCGCGAAGCCCGCCGCCGCGACCTCGAGCGCGCCCGCGGCGTCCTCGGCTCCGGCTGCCTCCGCCGCGCCCGCTGCCGCACCGGCCAAACCGGCCGCGGGCGGCGCGAGCGCCGCGTTCCCCGACGAGCCGCCGGCGGCCGCCGCCAAGAAAACTCCGGGAAAGAAGTGAGGTAAGCCATGCGCGTGCGTCATCTGCTCCCCGTCGCTTTCGGCGTCCTCTGCGTCGCGGGCCCCGCGCTCGCCCAGCAGAAGAAGGGGCGCATCATCACCATCAGCGAGGTGACGATCGTCGGTCGCGTGCAGAAGCCGATCGCCGCGGTCGACGTGAGCCGCATTCAACCGAAGCTCACGCTCGCCGAGCTCAAGCAGCCGTTCGTCGATCGCATCGAGAAGTCCATCTCGCACGATCCGTTCTGAGCCGACGAGCGCGTTGGACACGTTCGTCGCGCTCGCGCTCCCCGTGACCGCGTGCCTCACGGCGGGCGCGTGCATCGCGCTGTCGTTGCGCAAGGTGCGGGCGCTCGCGCGTGTCGCGCCGCCGTCGCGCGCCGAGCTTGCCGCGCGCTTCGAGCAGCTCAGGAACGAGGCCGACAAAAACGTTGCACGCGAGGCGTTCGCCGACGAGCTCGCCGAGGCGGGACGACACCTCCTGCTCGCCGAGCTTTGGCCGCGCTCGCTCGCGCGCATCTCGCTCGCGTCGGGAACGGCGCTCGCCGTGACGAGCCTGGCGAAAGGAATCGGTGGAGGCCGAAACGGGCTCGCGGGCGGCCTCGTCGAGTTCGCCGCGGGCTTCACGGGCATGGCGGTGTGCTCCACGTTCGGCCGGCAGGCCAAAGAGCAGGCTGCCGAGCTCCGGCGGCGCTGGCGTGAGGCGGCCAAGACGGCCGCACGCGAGTAGACCCTCGCGAGAGGCTCAGGCTAGAATCATTCGACGGGAACGGGACGACCGGACCTACTGTCGTAGCTCCAAGGAGATCGAGCGGCGCGATGACTCAGGGACTTACCCCAGGTTCGACACCCTCTCAGCGTCCTGGACAAATGACGGCCGTGATGCGGGCCGTCGCCGCGACGGGCCCGAAGGTTCTCCGCATCGGCGTGGTGCAGGCGGGGCGCGTGACGGAGGAGCGCATCATCAAGCAGCGCGTCCACGTCACCGTCGGCCCGAACGAGAAGAACCTCTTCGTCGTCGGCAGCGGCAATCTCCCCCCGACGTTCCGCCTCTTCGAGCTCGTCGGTAACGACTACCACCTGAATTTCCTCGACGGCATGTCGGGGCGCGTGGCGCTGCCGACCGGCATCTCGGATCTGAACGTGCTCCGCGGCCAGGCCCGGCGCACGCCGCAAGGCGCCTACCAGGTGCGACTCACGGAGGACTCGCGCGGCAAGGTCGTCGTGGGCGACGTGACCTTCCTCTTCCAGTTCGTCGCGCCGCCGCCGATTCAGCCGAAGCCGCAGCTGCCCGTCGCCGTCTTGCGCGGCGCGAGCGGCATCGACTGGAACACGACGATGATCGCGGCATTGTCGTTTTTGATTCACTTCCTCGCGCTCGGTTCGATTTACTCGGACTGGCTCGATCCGGTGATCGACGACGAAGTCAGCGTCGCGAACCTCGTCGACTCGTTGAAGTCGCTGCCGGCGCCGCCTCCGCTCGAAGAGAAGCCGACCGAGGAGCAAGCCGACAAGACGCCGGAGAAAGCGCCGGAAAAGACGCCCGACAAGGCGCCGACCAACACGGCCCCCGCGACCAAGCAAGACACCGGCAAAGTGAGCGCCGCCGAAAAAGCGTCGCTCATCGAACAGACGGAACGCGTGATGCTCGAGACGCTCGCCGCGCTCAACACGAGCGGTCCGGCGACGGAAGGCGTGCTCAGCAGGAGCGAGGTAGCGATGGGCGCGCTCGACGCGGCGGCGGCGAGCGACAAGGCCGTCGGCTCCGGCAGCGATCCGCTCGGACTTTCACGCGGCGGCGGCGGCACGTTGCGGCCGGGCGAGCAGGGCGGTGGTCTCGGCGGCCTCGCGAACACCGGTCGCAGCGGTGGCACCGAGGGCTCGGGTCAGACCGCGAAAGTGTCGGGTCCGAAGGCAGCGATGCCCGGCGTGAGCTCGAGCGTCGCGGGTGGGTCGATTAGCAACGCTGCGCGCGTGATCGCGGCAATGCGCCCCGCGTTTCGCGCGTGCTTCCAGAAGGGCCTCGATCAAAATCCGGACGCTCAGGGCAGCGTGCGTCTCGCGATCAAGGTCGGCCCGGGCGGTGAAGTGGCGAACGTTCAGGCCACGCCTTCAGGTAATTTGCCGCCCGGCGTCGTCGATTGCGTGACGGCGCGAGCGAAGCACGCGCAGTTCGATCCGCCGGAGGGAGGCGCTGCGGTGGTGCAGGTGCCAGTAACTTTCGTGAAGCAATAGTCGGCCGATCGGCCGCGTGAACGCGCGGACGACTCCTTGCATCGAATGATCGTGAGCCGAAAGCGCGTACGCAAAAACACCGCATGTCGCGGCGGTTTGGCGGACAACCCGGCCGATTTCGCTACGTTGACAGCTCTCGCACCGATTTCTATACTCCTCGCGCTCCCCACCAACTCGGAGGGCTTGAATCCATGAAGACGGGCGGTCTAGTTCGGGGACTCGTTGCCATGATTGCGGTGGTGGGCGTTTTCGGCGTGGCTTACGCGCAGGAAGGTGCGGCGCCTGCGTCGCCGCCGACCACTCCGCAGGCGGATCCGACGACGGCCGCGCAGATGGTCGCGTCGGCGAAAGCCCTCTTGCCCATGATGGACTCGAGCGCGCAGGTCGTGCGCCGTGAGCTCACCGTCGCGCGCGAGCAGAAGGACGTCGTGAAGGCGCTCTGCCTCAACGACAAGCTGAACCAGATCGATCTGGCGATCCGCACCGCCACCGACCGGGTGGGCGGTCTGGAGAGCGCCGCGAGCGCGAACGATCTCGAACGCTCGCGTCATCAGTACACCGTCGTGTTGGTGTTGAAAGATCGTGTCGCTACGCTCGTGAGCGAGTCGAATCAGTGCATCGGTGAAGAGACCGGGTTCGTCGGCGAGTCCGCTGTCACGGTAGAGGTCGTTGGCGTTCCCAACGTCGACCCGACGCAGCCGCAGACGAACGCGCCGACCACGACCGAGGCTCCCGTTGCGAGCCCGCCTCCGGAAACCGTAGCTAGTCCAACCATGCCCGACATGTAGTATGTAGACCGCAGTCGTTTCGCGGTTTTCTACTTCTCTCCTTCCAAACGGGCACAGGGCGACGAGCATGAACGTCCGGCTGACAGTTGCAGCGTCGTTGAGCTTATTGCTCGTCACGAGCGCTGCCTCCGCTGCACAACCTTGGCTCGAGGATCGACGATACGGCGAAGGCATCGGTCTTCGCGCAGGTCGCTTCGAGTTTCATCCTGGGATCTCCACGGAGTTCGGATACGACTCGAACTTTTTCCAGCGTTCCGACGAGCACAACTCTCAGATCATCGATCCGGCGGTCGCTAACGCATGGCGTCTACGCGTCACGCCTTCCGTCACGCTCGAGACGGTGACCGAGCGGCATAGCGAGCGCGGCGCCGAGAACCCGGGCTCCGCGCCGATGGTCGAGGTCACCGCGAACGCGTTCGCGTCGTACAGCGAGCTCTTCGGGTCCGAAGAGGTGTCGAAGGAGCGGAACTTCGACCTCGGCGTGGGCGGCAAGGTGAACATCGCGCGGCAACGGCCGTTCGGCGCCGACCTCTACGGCGACTTCGTACGCAACGGCGAGCCGAGCAACTTGCCGGGCACCGATCACACGTTCGATCGCGGAGAGGTTCGCGGCGGAGCGGGCGTGTCGTGGCGTCCGGGCGGCGGTCTCTTCGAGTGGCGTGTCGGTTACGAAGCGGCGTACAGCTACTTCGAGGACAACCCGTACCGCGTCGATCAGAACACGCAGCAGAGCATCTTGACGAACGGCCGCTGGCGCATCCTCCCGCGCAGCGGCTTCTTGTACGACGCGCGCTACACGTTCGTGCGCTACACGCACGCCGATGCGCCGCAGCCGAACGGTGACGATCTCCAAGCGCGCCTCGGCTTCAGCGGGCTCGTCACGAACCGGCTCGCCTTCCTCGTGATGGCGGGCTGGAACAGCACGTTCTACGATCACAACAAGGCGACCGCCGGGCAGAACTACGACGGTTGGGTCGGCCAGGCCGAGCTCAAGTACTTCGTGATGCCGGGGCCGGACAGCGACTCGGCGCAGACGGGTCTTTCGTCCATCGCCGTCGGCTACCTGCGGGACGCGACGAACAGCTATCTCGGCACGTTCTACACGCGCGACCGTCCGTACCTGAGCTTCGACTGGTTCTTGGGCGGCGTGTTCGTCGCGCAGGCTCAGGGCGGCTTCTCGATCTACGACTTCCCCGCGAGCACGCCGGGCAACGGTGCGTTCACGCAGGACCACGTCGATGCGAGCGTCTTCATGGAGTATCGCTTCAGCGATACGTTCGCGCTGAACGGCACGTTCCTCTACGACCGCGCGATCGGCAAGGGGCCGAATACCGGTGCCGGTCAGTACGGCTTGCTCGTCGGAACGAACGCGGCAGGGCAGCCGCTCTACGACGACCTCGAGTACCAGCGCATTCAGGCCTACCTCGGCCTGCGGCTCTTCTGGTGATACGCGGCCCGAGGTTAGGCGGTTCGGGGAGGCTCACGGCGATCGCCGTAGCGCTCGCGTTCGCTTCGTCACTCGGCGTCGCGCCGGGTTGCGCGTCGCATTCGGCGCCGCGCGCGACGTACCTGCCGCCCCCGTCGGAGAAGACGGTCGTCGGCCCCGGCGACATCTTCACGCTGCAGATCGTGTCGGAGAAGGATCTGCCCGCCGAGTACCAGGTCGCCTCCGACGGCACGGCGGATTTGCCGTACGTGCAGACGGTGGAGGTCGCCGGGCTCGAGCCGCAGGAGATCGCGCGTGTCGTTCGGCAGAAGCTCATCGACGACAAGATCCTCACGAATCCGACCGTCGTCGTGCAGGTGAAGGAGTACCACAGCCGCACGGTGATCCTGCTCGGTCAGGTCGCCAAGCCCGGCAGCTTCGCGCTCACGCCCGGCCTCACGCTGATGCAGGCCATTTCGCTCGCCGGCGGTCTCAGCCAGATCGCCAACGACGACAACGTCACGCTCACGCGCAAAATCGGCGCGGGCACCAAGACGGTGACCATCAGCGTCGACGCGATCACCGAGGGCAAAGCGCCCGACGTGCCGCTCCAAGCGGGCGATCGCATCTACGTGCACGAGCGGCTGTTCTGAGCGGGCGCGCGCGGCTAACGGGCCGTGCGCGG
>Ga0335083_10008455_pt1 | contig 12563 bp, 8 predicted proteins | sample Lox_Sample_42_FD_206716 | JGI IMG/M metagenome (GOLD analysis project Ga0335083, IMG submission 206716) | Soil microbial communities from Loxahatchee National Wildlife Refuge, Florida, United States - Lox_Sample_4.2 | ecosystem: Environmental > Terrestrial > Soil > Wetlands | place: USA: Florida... | reverse complement strand
ACGTTGCCGTGCCTGGTCGTAGACGACGAGCCCCGCTTGCGCCGGGTCCTGGTGCATCTGCTCGAGAGCGATGGGTTCTCCTGCCGGGAGGCCGGCTCGGGTGTCGAAGCCCTGCTCGAGCTGGAACGCCAGCCCGTCCCGCTGGTCATCTCGGATCTGCGGATGCCGAACATGGACGGGTTCGCGCTGTTACGGGAGATCGTCGTACGCTGGCCGGACACCGCGGTCGTGGTCGTGACGGCCGTCGCCGACGTCACCAGCGCCGTCACCTGCCTGCAGCTGGGGGCCCTCGACTACGTCGGCAAGCCGTTCAATCTGGACGAAGTACGCGCGCGGGTGCACCAGGCGCTCGAAAAGCGGCGCATGCGACTCGAGCTGAAGGAGTACCAGCAGCACCTGGAGCAGCGAGTCCAACAACAGGCCCGCACGATCGAGGATCTGTATCTCGGTGGGGTCGAGGCCCTGGCCGAGGCGCTCGAGGCTAAGGACGCTTACCTGCGGGGACACTCCCGCCGCGTCGCCGAGTACTCGATCGCCATCGCGCGCCAGCTCGGCCTCGCCGCCACCCAGGTCGACACCCTCGCGCTCGGGGCGCACCTCCACGACATCGGCAAGATCGGTGTGCGGGAAGACGTCCTGCACAAGCCGGGCCCCCTGACCGACGCCGAGTACCGGCACATCATGGAGCACCCGGTGATCGGGGCGAAGATCCTCGAGCCCTTGTTGAAACACGAGCCGGAAGTCCTCGCCATCGTCCGATCCCACCACGAGCGGTTGGACGGTCGCGGTCTCCCGGATGGGCTAGTCGGTGACCAGATCCCCCCGCTCGTGAGGATCGTCACCGTCGCCGACGCCTTCGATGCCATGACCAGCGAGCGGCCATACCGTCACTCCCTTCCCGTGGAGCGCGCCCTGGACGAAGTCCGCAACAGCCGCGGTAGCCAGTTCGCGCCCGACGTCGCGGAGGCCTTTTTGACGGCGTTCCCGCGACCCGAGGAACTTCCCATCCGCACCCCGGCGCCCGCGTCCTTGCCGTCCCCGCTCGCCGGCTGGACGCGGACGCGTGCCGCGAGCCGCGCCTCTGATTGACCAGCGCTTCCTTCCTCCTTTACGTTGCGGGCAATGTCTGGCACGTTGATGGTCGGCATCTCGGGAATCCGGGGGATCGTCGGCGTCGATCTGACGCCCGAGATCGTCGCCCGGTACGCCGCCGCGTTCGGGGTGTGGGCGCAAGAAAGCTCAGGGGCCAGGGGTCAGGGGTCAGGATCGCGGCGGCACCGAGCGGTGGTGGTGGGCCGGGACGCGCGGACCTCGGGGCCGATGTTCGCCCAGGCCGCCATGGCCGGTCTGGCCTCGGTCGGATGTGATGTCGTCGACATCGGACTGACCACCACGCCGTCGACGCAGCTTGCGGTGGAGCACCATCGGGCGGCGGGCGGGATCATCCTCACCGCGAGTCATAACCCCATCGAGTGGAACGCGCTCAAGTTCGTCGGGCCGGACGGGATCTTTCTGGACGAGCCGTCGGGTGCCCGGGTGCGCGCGCTGGCGGCAGGGAACGGGGGAGCCGGCGGGGACGACGGCAACCTGCCACGCGCCACCTGGCGGACGCTCGGCCGCGTAACTCCGGATCCCGATGCCCTGGGCCGGCACATCGACGCCGTGCTACGCCTGCGGGCCGTCGACGTGGCCCGCATCAGGCGGCGGCGGTTTCGGGTCGCGCTCGATCCGTGCCGTGGCTCGGGTGGGGCGATCATGCCGGCGCTGCTCGAGCGACTGGGGTGCCGCGTGTCGGCGATCGAGCTCGAAACCGACGGCCATTTCCCACGCTCTCCGGAGCCGATTCCGGAGAACCTGGGTGCGTTGGGCCGGCTGGTCCGGCGCGCCAAGGCCGACCTCGGGATCGCCGTCGATCCGGACGTGGACCGCCTGGCCATCGTGGATGAGCGAGGGGTACCGATCGGCGAGGATTACACCCTGGCCTTCGCGATCCGCGCGGTCCTGGGGCGACCGGCACGACCCCGCCGGGCCAAACGGCCGGTCGTCGTGTGTAATCTGTCGACGTCGCTCGTGGTGGAAGACGCCGCCAGAGACTGCGGGGCGGAGGTGCGTCGGGCGCCCGTGGGCGAAGCGCACGTGGCGAAGCTGATGCTCGAGATCGGCAGTCCGATCGGTGGGGAAGGGAACGGCGGGGTCATGCTCCCGGCGTTGCACGTCGGGCGCGACGCACCGGTCGCCGCCGCCTTGTTCCTGACCCTGCTCGCCCGTGACGGCCGGCGGGTGAGCGAGATCGTCGCGGGCTCGCCTCGCTATGCGATCGTCAAGGCCAAAGCCGAGCGCGGTCGTGATCTGGCCCCGGTGTACGCGACCTTGCGCGCGCGGTTCTCCGACGCCGACGTGGACATGCGCGACGGGTTGCGGCTGGGCTGGCGCGACCGCTGGTTGCACGTGCGGCCGTCAAATACGGAGCCGATCATCCGGTTCATCGCCGAGGCGCCTTCGCGCGCCGAGGCCGAACGCCTGGTGGAGGAAGGACGGGCGGTATGTGCGGGATCGTAGGATACACAGGGAAGCGTCAGGCCGTCCCACTCGTCCTCGAGGGGCTGAAGCGCCTCGAGTACCGCGGGTACGACTCGGCGGGGATCGCGAGCGTCACCGGCGGCCGGCTGGAAGTCGTGAAGGCGCCCGGCAAGATCTCCGCGCTGGAGAAGCTGATCGGGACGGCCATCCCGGACGCTCACACGGCGATCGCGCACACGCGCTGGGCCACGCACGGGGCCCCGAACGAGGTGAACGCCCATCCGCATTCCGACTGCGGCGGGGTGATCGCGCTGATCCACAACGGGATCATCGAAAACGCGGGTTCGCTGCGTCCGCTGTTGCAGCAGCGGGGCCACGTATTCCGGTCCGAGACCGATACCGAGGTCTTGACCCACCTGGTCGAGGAGCTGCACACCAAGGGGGCGCCGCTGGCCGACGCCGTCGCGGGGGCGCTGCAGCAGATCGAAGGGACCTACGGGATCGCGGTCGTCTCGACCAGGGAGCCAGAAACGATCGTCGCCGCGCGCCACGGCTCGCCGCTGCTCGTCGCCATCGGGACGGGCGAGCATTGGGTGGCCTCCGACGCCTCCGCCGTCCTCGCGCACACGCGCTCGGTCGTCTACCTGGACGACGGCGAGATCGCCGTGGTGCGGCCCGACGACTACCGGATTCTCGATCTCGAGGCCGTAGAGAAAGTGAAGGCGGTGACGCGGATCGACTGGGATCTGGGGACGATCGAGCGGGGCGGATTCGCGCACTTCATGCTCAAGGAGATCATGGAACAGCCGGAGAGCCTGCGGAACACGCTGCGGGGCCGGCTCCTGGAGGAAGAGGGCGACGTCCGGCTCGGCGGCCTGAACATGACCGACGAGGACCTGCAGCGCATCAACCGGATCGTGATCACCGCTTGCGGCACCAGCTGGCACTCAGGGCTGATCGGTGAGTACATGATCGAAGAGATGGCCCGGATTCCCACCGAAGTCGAGTACGCGTCGGAGTTCCGGTATCGCAACCCGATCGTCGACGAGCGCACCCTGGTGATCGGGATATCCCAGTCCGGGGAGACGGCCGACACCTTGGCCGCGCTGCGCGAGGCCAAACGCCGCGGCGCGCGCACGATGGGCCTGGTCAACGTGGTGGGGAGCACGATCGCCCGCGAGGTGGACGGCGGGATCTACCTGCACGCCGGGCCCGAGATCGGGGTCGCGTCCACCAAGGCGTTCACGAGCCAGATCGCGGCGCTGGCGCTCATCACCCTGAAGCTCGGCCGGCTGCGCTCGTTGTCGATTCTCCAGGGACGCGAGATGATCAAGGCCCTGGCCCTGCTGCCCGAGCTGGTGGAGCGCGTACTGGCCCGCGCCCCCCTGGTCGAGCAGATCGCGGAGCGACTGATCCGCGCGAGCAACGTCCTGTATCTCGGGCGCGGCTACAACTTCCCGGTGGCGCTCGAGGGCGCGCTCAAACTCAAGGAAATCTCCTACATCCACGCCGAGGGGTACCCCGCGGCGGAGATGAAGCACGGCCCGATCGCGCTCATCGACGACCTCATGCCCGTGGTGTTCATCGCCCCGCGCGACGCGGTCTACCAAAAGGTCGTGAGCAACATCGAAGAGGTGAAGGCCCGCGGCGGCAAAGTGATCGCCATCGTCACCGAAGGCGACACGGGGGTCTCCCGGCTGGCGGATCAGAAGATCGAGATCCCCGAGACGATGGACCTCCTGACGCCGGTGTTGAGCGTGCTGCCGCTGCAGCTGCTCGCGTACTTCATCGCGGTGCGCCGCGGGTGCAACGTCGACCAGCCGCGGAACCTGGCGAAGTCGGTGACGGTGGAGTAAGGCGTATGCGGGTGGTGCTGCAGCGCGTCTCCCGCGCCGAGGTCCGGGTGGGAGACCGGGTGACGGGGCGCATCGGGCTGGGCTTCCTGGTGCTCGCGGGATTCGCGCCTTCCGACGCCGAAACCCAGCTTGCTTGGATGGCCGAGAAGATCATCGGCCTGCGGGTGTTCGAGGATGATCAAGAGAAGATGAACCGGGCGCTCGAGGACGTCGGCGGCGCCGTGCTCGTCGTATCGCAGTTCACCTTGTACGGCGACGCCCACAAGGGCCGCCGCCCGAGCTTCATCGACGCGGCGCCCCCGGCGCTTGCCGCGCAGCTCTACGATCGTTTCGTCGCCCTGCTCCGGGACAAGGCGACGCCGGCCGGGATCCGGGTCGAGACCGGTGAGTTCGGCGCCATGATGGACGTGGAGCTGGTGAACGACGGTCCGGTGACGCTGCTCCTCGAACGGTGAGCCACCCACCGCTCGTGCTCGCCAGCGGCTCTCCGCGCCGGCGCCAGCTGCTGGAGATGCTTCGCATCCCACATCAGGTGGTGGTTCCCGATATCGACGAGACCCCGCTCCCTGCGGAATCGCCCCGGGCCTACACGGTGCGGCTCGCCCGGGCCAAAGCGACGGCGGTCATGGCCGGGGGGGGCCTGCCGGCCGGTCACCTGGTTCTCGCGGCCGACACGACCGTCGTGCTTGACGGAGTGATGTTCGGGAAGCCGGAGTCCCCCGAGGACGCCGTCGCGATGCTGCGGCGGCTGCAGGGCCGCACCCACGAGGTGTACACGGCCGTGGCGTTGGCGCACGACGGCACGGTCACGGATGCCCTCGACGTGTCGGAGGTGACGTTCCGGCGTCTCGAGGACGCGACGCTTCGCGCCTACGTGGCGACGGGGGAGCCGCTCGATAAGGCGGGGGCCTACGCGATTCAGGGGCTCGGGGCGGGACTGGTGGAGGGGATCCGGGGGGACTTCTTCGGCGTCATGGGACTGCCGCTGCGTCTGGTGCTCGACCTGCTGGCGCGAGCCGGGCGCCCCTACTGCTTCACGCGATAGACCGGCACCGCTTTCGTCTTGCCCTTGACCTGCATCGGCTGCAGCGACTCGACCGGCGGCGGCTTCTTCAACGCCTTGTAGAACGACTCCGAGATCAGAATTTCGTTGGGGCCGGCGTTGGAGCAGAGTCGGCTCGCGGTGTTGACGGCGTCGCCGATCACCGTGTACTCGAGCCGGCGATCCGAGCCGAAGTTGCCGGCGAAGACTTCCCCGAAGTTGATCCCGATCCCGATCTTCAGCTCCGGGCGCCCCTGTTCCTTCCAGCGCACGTTCATCTTGTCCAGCGCCTTGAGCTGGTCCAGGGCGCACTGCATGGCACGGTCGGCGTCGTCGACGTGGGCGATGGGGGCCCCCCACAGGGCCATGATGGCATCGCCCATGAACTTGTCGAGCGATCCGGCGTGCTCGAACACGATCTCCACCATCTCGGTGAAGTATTCGGTCAGGAGCGTGGCCACATCGTCGGGGTTCATGTTCTCCGACATCGACGTGAAGCCGCGGATATCGGAGAAGAAGATCACGACCGGTCGCTTGGCGCCGCCGAGCTGCACCGCGCCCTCGGATTGGGCGATCTGCGCCGCCACGTTGGGGGCGAAGTAGCGCTGGAAGTTGGCCACCACGACCGCCTCGCGGCGGATCCGGTCGGACAGCTGGGAGTTCTCGATCGCCACGGCGGTGAGGCCGCCGAAGGCGATCAGGAACTCCAAGTCCTCGTCGTTGAACGAGTGGATCGCGGTCTGGTTGTCCACGTAGAGCAATCCCAGGACCGATTGATCCGCGCCCATGAGGGGCGTGCACATCGCGCTGCGCACGCTCTGGATCATGATCGACTTGCCCTTGAAACGGTCGTCGGCCGCGGCGTTGTCGGAGAGGATCGCCACCCGGTCTTCCACCGCCTTGCGGGCGATCGACTGCGGCACGTGGCGGGCGGCGTTGGTGTCACCGGTGCGGCTGCGCGATACGCGGGGCACCAGCTCGTTGGTCTTGGGGTCGAGCAGCAGGATGGAAACCCGGTCGACGCTCATGATCTGGAACGTGAAATCGACCACTTTGTGCAGCAGCTGGTCCAACTCCTGCTGGCGCGACAGCTCCTTGGAGATTTCGAGCAGCAGCGACAGCTTCTTCTCGCGCCGTTCGGCCTCCGACTGCGCGGCGACCTTCAAGTGCCCCCCGCCGCCCCCGGCGGCCGCCGCGGACGTGTCGAGCACGATGGCCGGAACCCCGCCGGACGACGGATTCACCGGCATCTGGCGCACGATGGTCCCGCCCGGGACGGCCTTGGCGGCCTCGGACGACGCCGGGACGGCGGCCTTCTGGGACGTGGCGGACATGTCCGTCACCCGGAACGCCACCTTGCCGAAGGTGACGACGTCGTTCGCGGCCGCATCGGCCTCGCTGACCCGGGCGCCGTTCAGGAACGTGCCGTTCGAAGACCCCAGGTCCTTCACCCGGACGCCGGTCGCCGTGGGCGTGATTTCCGCGTGCCGCCGCGAAATGGTGGGATCGTAAATCGGAACGTCGCTGGTGACGGCCCGACCCACGACGAGGGTGCGTCCGGGCTGCAGCTCGATGGATTGGTCGCCCGAGGTGCTCAGCAGCTTGAACACGGCGGGAATATAGCCCTCAGCCAATAGCCCGGGCCAGCGCCTGCAGTACCGCTTGCGCTTTCGCTTCCGTCTCCGCGAATTCCCGCGCGGGATCGGAATCGGCCACGATGCCCGCGCCCGCCTGGATCGCCACGCGATCGGGGAGCACGGCGGCGGAACGGATCGCGATCGCCGTGTCGAGCGTGCGCGCCCCCCAGCCGACGTAGCCGACCGCGCCGGCATAGGGGCCGCGACGTTCCGGCTCGAGCTGGTCCAGGATCTCCATCGCGCGCACCTTGGGCGCTCCCGTGACGGTCCCCGCGGGGAAACAGGCGCGAAACGCGTCGAGGGCGTCATACCCGTCGCGCAGGCGCCCGCGCACCTCGCTGACCAGATGCTGGACGTGGGAGTATGCCTCGACCGTCATGAGCTGCGTGACCTCGACGCTGCCGTAGACCGCGACCCGGCCGACGTCGTTGCGCCCCAGGTCCACGAGCATCAGATGCTCAGCCCGTTCCTTCGGATCTTCCCGCAGCGCCCGGGCGAGCGCCTCGTCCGCGGCGGGCGTCGCCCCGCGCGGCCGCGTGCCCGCGATCGGGCGGACGGTGACGGTCTCGCCTTCCACCCGGACCAGCACCTCGGGCGAGCTTCCGACCAGGGTGACATCCTCCAACGCCAGGTACGAGAGGTAGGGCGCCGGATTGAGGGCGCGGAGGTAGCGGTACAGACGGAACGGATCGACGCTCCCAGGCACCACCTGGCGCCGAGACAGCACCGCTTGAAAAATCTCACCCGCCGCGATGCGATCGAGAATTCCGCGCACGTCCGCCTCGAACCGGTCGCGCGGATACCGGGATGCCGTGGCGATCCCCCCCCCGGGGGGGTCGACATCCCGCAGCGGCAGGGGGCCCAGGGGATTCGGCCCCGAGAGGCGGCGAACCAGCTCCTCCAGGCGCGCCGCCCCCTGCTCGTAGCGCTGCAGGCGCTCCCGGGCCGGGGTATCCGAGGGGATCTCCACGTTCACGACCACCATCGCACGGCCGTACAGATTGTCCAGCACCACCAGGCTGTCCGCGATCATGAGGACCGCATCGGGGAGGCCGAGGGTATCTGGAGGCGGCCCGGGGAGTCGTTCGATCGTGCGCACGACGTCGTACCCGATGTAGCCGACCGCGCCGCCGGTGAAGCGGGGGAGCGAATGGGTCGGATCCGCGGTCGCGAACGGGAGTGGGGGGAGCGGGGGCAATGCGCGGAGCCGCTCGGCGAGGTGGCTCAGCGGGTCGGCTGTCTGGCCGGCATCCACCCAACCGCCATTCGGGGTCCAGCGCTCGACAGCGCGGCCGCGATAGCGCCATACCTCGCGGGGCTCGGTGCCGAGAAAGGTGTAGCGAGCCCAGCGCTCCCCGCCGACCACCGATTCGAGCAGGAAGCCGAAGGGGGAACGATGAATCTTGGCGAAGGCTCCGACCGCCGTGTCGGCGTCGAGCACCACCTCTCGCACGAGCGGGATCATCCCGCCCGCTTCGGCCCGGGCGAGGAAGGTGGCGGCGTCGGTCACTTCGGCGCGGCGAGGAAGTAGTGCCCCGGCGCGTCAAGGCCGGAGCTGACGATCGACGCCCCGGTATGGGAGCTGTTGCGTCCCTCGACCCAGTGATCAGTGGTCTTCTCGAACCACAGCTCGAGCGCCTGGCTGTAGTCGGCCGCGCTGGCGTAGCGAGCGCTCTGGGAAAAGACCGAGAGGTCGCCGAACGCGCCGTACCGGAGGGCGATGGTCGGGCCCCCCGCGCTGTTGAATCCCAGGGTCGGCGGTCCGATGGTGAACTCGAAGCTGCCCGGGGTCACCGCCACCGTCACGGTGATGGTGGACGTGTCCGCGAGGGTGGTGTCGCCGTTGAACGGAACGCTGTGCGGGGGAAAGGTGAGGTCGGCGAAGACGGTATGCACGCTGTCGCTGAAAATCACCTCGAACTGAGCCAGAGCCTTGTTCCGGAACATGAACACCTGATCGAGCGGGGTCGCTGCCGTCCCCGCCGCCGTCATCGGCAGGACCAGGAGGGTACTGCGGGCCACCCCGGGTGCGGGCCCGGTGGAGTTGCTCGAGCAGGCGGCGAGCCACACGCTTGCCGCCACGGCGAGCCGTCGCGTAACTTCGCGGGCGTGTTTCGCCGCGCCTTGTGCCTCACGAGCGTCGCCCTTCTGACTTCCGTCGCCAGTGCCGTCGCCCAAACGTGGAACGCCCCGCCGGTCCGGGCGCTCGTCCAGCGCGCGATCGCCCGCCGCGAGCGGGCCGCCGCGGACACCTCGCTGCATGATTACAAGGCCTTGGCGCATGGATTTGTGTTCTTCCTCGGGGCGTTCGGCGATGGGCTGACGCAACCGCCGCGGCTCGTCAAAGCCGATCAACTCGAGCTTGAAGTGTACTGGAAGGCCCCGGCCGCCAGCAAGCAGCGCATCGTGGGCTGGCGCGACCGCGCCGATCTCCCGACCGACATCAACTACCATCGCGATCACCTCGGCATCATCCAGAACGGCTTCGGTCGGGTGATCCGCCTCGGCGAAGGAGACGAAGTCCGCGACATCCCGCACCCGCTGTCGCCCCCCGGGCCGCTGCTCTATGACTTCGCCCTGGGCGAGACGACGACGGTGAGTCTCCCCGGTCGCGAGGTGCGGCTTGTCTCGATCCAGGTTCGGCCCAAGGAGCTCGCCGCGGCGCGCATCGTCGGAACGCTCTACCTCGATGTCGGGACGGCCGATCTCGTGCGGATGGCGTTCACCTTTACGCCCGCGGCCTACCGCGACCCACAGCTCGAGGACATCAGCGTCGTGCTGGAGAACGCGCTGTATGAGGGGAAATGGTGGCTTCCCTACCGCCAGGAAATTGAGATCCGGCGCCGGCTGCGCTGGCTCGATCTCCAGGCTCGCGGGATCATCCGCGGGCGCTGGACCGTCGATTCCTACGCCTTCAACTTGGGCCTCGCCGATTCCTGGTTCCGGGGGGATGAGATCACCGCGTTGCCCAAGGCCCAGCGCGACTCGTTTCCGTGGGCCACGAGCCTGGAGGACGCGGTGCAGAACGTCGCCGAGCCGGTTCGGCAAAGCGACCTGGCCGCGGTGCGGGCGGAAGTGGCGCGGATCGTCGCCGGGCGCGCGCTCTCGGGGCTGCCCCCGGAGCGGCTCGGCGTCCGCAGCGTCAGCGACCTGATCCATCAGAACCGGGTGGAGGGGCTGGCCCTGGGGGCGGGTTTCGTGTGGCGGCCCGGCGACCAGCGTCTCGAGCTGCGGCTGCAGGGCAGCTACGGATTTTCCGATGGAGCGGGCAAGGGGTCGCTGTCGGCGGGGCGGGCGGTCGGCGACGGAACGCTGCGACTCGCCGGATATCGGGAGATCCGCGACGTGGCCGACTTTCCGATCGTGGCGCCACTCATCAATTCGATCACGTCGCAGGAGTTCGGCGACGATTATGGCGACTACTACCGGGCCACCGGGGGCCGGCTCTCGTACCGGCAGCCGATCGATCCCCGGTGGGAATGGGAGGGGGTGGCGGGACGGGAGCGGATCGACGGACTCGGCGTCCGGGCCGTCCCCGCGAGCGGCACGTACCGGCCCAACCCCTCCCTGGGAACCGGCAGGGCGTTGGACGTGCTCGCGTTCGGGATGCGTCGCAAGAGCGAGGGGTTTGCGGTACGCCACGATCTGGCGCTGGATCTGGAATTGGAGAGTGGTCGCCTGGACGGCGGCCTCACCTACCTGCGTCTCTCGGGATACGGGCACCTGCTCATGCCCGTCGGGTCGGGCGGGACGCGGGTGCTCGTCGCGGTGCAGGGCGGCGCCGCCGGCGAGCAGGTGCCCCCCCACCGGGCGTTCGTGCTGGGCGGCCGCGGCACGTTGCTGGGGGATCCGTTTCGCGCCTGGGGTGGGCGCCGTGTCCTGCTCGGCCATGTGGAGTGCCGGATTCCGCTGCCGTTCGGAGCGGTGCGCGTGGGCCCCTACGCGCGCACTCCGGGTTCGCTCACCCTGGCCCCCTACGTCGCGACCGGCTGGGCGGCCGATCCGGTCGCCGGAACGCCATGGGTCGGGGCGGTCGGCACGCGGACGACGGCGGGGCTCGCCCTGGAATGGCTCGGCGCCCTGCGACTGGAAGTCGGATACGGGGCGCAGTCGCGCCAGGGGCATGTGTCGTTCGACGTCACACGGGACTTCTGGGGTGTGTTGTGAATCTCGCACTTTACTGCACCGCCGGGCACACTAGGTTTGACGGACCACCCTATGCCTGACACCGCGTTCTCCGACGAGTGGCTCGTTCCCACCATCGCGGGGCTGATCACCCCCGAGCGGCTGGCGGAGCTGCGCGCGTCGGCCGAACCAGGCCGGACGTTGTGGGAGACCGTGGTGGCCGGGAAGCTCACCACCAACGAGGCCATCCTGGAGCAGTTGTCGTTGCGGTCGGGGATTCGGGTCGCGGACCCTTCGTTGATCGACCCGACCGGGCGCGAGGCGGTGGACGAGGCGTTGGCGCGCCGCTACCGCGTCCTGCCGGTGCGGGCCACGGACACCTATCTCGAAGTCGCGACGGCGAACCCGTTGGACATCGACATGGAAAAGGCGCTGGCGTTCGCAACCGGACGCGAGATCCGCTTCCTGTTGTTGCCGCCAGCCAAGATCCTCGAAAAGCTGGACGAGATCTACCGGCCCGAGAAGTCGCTGGACAAGCTGCTCGAAGGCATGGACATGGAATCGTCCGCGGAGCTGGTGCAGCTCGCCGACGAGCAGCCGGACGAGCTCAATATCACGGAGGCCGCGGCCCAGCAGCGGCCGATCGTCCGACTCGTGGATATGATCGTGTCCCAGGCCATCATGGATCGGGCGAGCGACATTCACATCGAGCCCGAAGAAGGTGGGGTCGCGGTCCGTTACCGCATCGACGGTGTGCTCCGGCAGACGATGAAGCTGCCTCGGGTGGTGGGTCTGCCCCTGATCTCTCGCATCAAGATCATGTCGGCCCTGGATATCGCCGACAAGCTGCGGCCCCAGGACGGCCGGGCCCGGGTCGCCGTGAACGGGCAACCGATCGACCTCCGGGTTTCGACGCTGCCGGCGGCGCTGGGCGAGAAGATCGTGATCCGCATTCTCGACTCCCGGGCGACCGTCAAGTCGCTCGACTCGCTGGGGCTGAACCCGGCCGAGACCGAGGCGATCAAGCGCCTGCTCGAGAACCACGAGGGGATCATCCTGGTCACCGGCCCGACCGGGTCGGGCAAGACGACGACCCTCTACTCGGTGTTGAACCAGATCAAGAGCGAAGGCGTCAACATCGTGACGGTGGAGGACCCGGTCGAGTACCGAATGCAGGGGATCGTGCAGGTGCAGGTGCAGGAAAAGACCGGGCTGACCTTCGCCGCCGCGCTGCGGTCGATTCTGCGGCAGGACCCCAACGTCGTGCTGGTCGGCGAGATCCGCGACCGCGAAACCGCCCAGATCGCCATCCAGGCGTCGCTCACCGGCCACCTCGTGCTGTCCACCCTCCATACCAACGACGCCTCCAACGCGGTCACCCGC
>Ga0335083_10008454_pt1 | contig 12566 bp, 9 predicted proteins | sample Lox_Sample_42_FD_206716 | JGI IMG/M metagenome (GOLD analysis project Ga0335083, IMG submission 206716) | Soil microbial communities from Loxahatchee National Wildlife Refuge, Florida, United States - Lox_Sample_4.2 | ecosystem: Environmental > Terrestrial > Soil > Wetlands | place: USA: Florida... | reverse complement strand
CAGCTTGAAATCGGACAGGCCCTGGCAGCCGAGCGAGCGGCAGAAGCGGATCACCGTGGGCTGGCTGACGTCGGCCTTGCGTGCGATGTCGACGATGGGGTCGTTGATGATCGAGCGCGGATGATTGAGCGCGAGATCGGCGACGCGTCGTTCGGCTGGCGTCAGTGCATCGCGCATCTGACGGATGCGCTCGAACACCGCCGACGAACTGCCGCCGGCGCGATTCGAAAGCTGCTCGGCAAGAATCGCCGACACACCGAGAAACGCGGGATATTGCGCGGTAATCACATACGTCGGCACGTTCGACAGATATGCCTCGAAGCGGCCTTTCGCCTCGAAGCGTTCGCGGAACGGCGAGCGCATGAACAGATCGCCGAGCCGTGGCACGACGCCGCCGCCGATATAGATACCGCCGAGCGAGCCGAGCGTCACCGCGATATTGCCGGCAAAGGTGCCGAGAATGCCGCAGAAGCAGTCGACCGTTTCAGTAGCCAGCGCCTCGCCTTCGAGCGCGCGCTTGACCACCTCGGACGTGTCGACCGACGCCGCCACGCGCTTCTTGTCGCGTGCCGCCAGCGCGCGATAGATCAACTCGAGCCCGGGGCCCGCCGCGACCCGCTCGAACGACACGTGCGACCACTTCTTGCGCGCGTACTGCAGCACGATGTCTTCGCGCTCGTCGGAAGGGGCGAACGTTGCGTGACCGCCTTCGCTGCCTAGCGCGATCCAGCGGTCGTCGGCGGGAATCAGGCCCGATACGCCAAGGCCCGTGCCCGGTCCGAGCAGGCCGATCACACTGTTCTGCCGCCGCTGGCCGCCGCCCACCTGCACGCGCTGCGTGTCGGTGAGTCCGGGCAAGGCCATCGCAAGCGCGGTGAAGTCGTTCACCACCAGCAGCGTATCGAAGCCCAGCGTGCGGCGCGTGGCTTCGATCGAGAAGGTCCAGTCGTGATTGGTCATGCTGACCTGGTCGCCGTCGACCGGGTTCGCAATCGCAATCGCCGCATGATTCACGCGGCCAATCTTGGTGTCTTTCAGGTATTTCTTGATGACCTCGGCGACGCCGGGATAGTCGGCGCACGGATACACCAATACGTTGGCGATTTCGCCGGGACCCGTTTCGAGGGCAAAGCGCGCATTCGTGCCGCCGATGTCGGCGAGGAGCCTGGGTCCGTCGGCGTGCTGGCCCGCGCCCGGGACAGACTTAGTTTGCACACCAGTAGACATCGAGTCTCACTCCCTTGTCGTTTGCCAATTTCGAGATGGCATTTTTTTGTGGCGCAGCCGCGGCTTGTTGCAGCACGTCGAGCTTGCGCGGTCCGGCGATCAGCAGAAACAGACGCCCCACCTGTTGCAGGGCGGAAAGCGACCAGCTCACACGCGCGTGCGGCGCGCTGCCCGGATGCACGGCGACGAAGCGCTCGGCGGTGGTGATCGCGTGATCCCACTCGGGCGCATCGGCGAAGATCGAGGCCGTGTGGCCGTCTTCACCCATGCCGAGCACGGCCACATCCGGTATGCGTCGCTGCGGGTCGGCATTGAGCGCGGCCACGTGAGCATCGAGCGACTGCGCCGTATCGACGAGCGGCCAGAACGCGGCAGCTTGCGCGGCATGTTGCAGCAGCGTTTCGTGGGCGAGGCGGGCATTGCTCGCGGTATCCGATTCCGGCACCCAGCGGTCGTCGACCAGCGTCACATCGATGTGCGCCCAGTCGAACGGTCGGGTCGATAACGTCTGCAGGAACGGACGCGGACTCGTGCCGCCGGACACTGCAAGCGTCGCGCGGCGCGCGCCGGTCTCGGGCGCGGATGCCTGTGCGGCAAGCGACGCATGTAACGCGTCACCGACCGCTTGCGCCAGCGCGTCGGATTGGGCGCGCGGGTCGTCGAAAGCGTGAAGCTCGATCACTTCTCCTCCATGCTGCTTTCTTGTTGGTCTACGGGCCGGACGTCGACCGTTTCCGCAGTGGCCTTCAGGTTCTCACCTCGTGTTTCTACAACACACAGCGCACTGCGGGGCTGCTGCAGGTCCGGTTCAACCCGCTTCGATATTCCACCCCAACTTCACATGCGGCGCCGCGATGAGCACAGGCGCGCCTTGCGCGCCCACGAAGCCCATCACGTCGCCGCGACGTCAGTTCTCTTCTTCCAGCCAGCACGTACCGTGCTGTGCGAGCATCGCGCTCGATGCCGCCGGCCCCCACGTACCCGCCGCGTACGGCTTCGGCGGCTTGTTCGAGCGGGCCCACTCGTTCAGGATCGGCTCGACCCAGCGCCATGCGGCTTCCTGTTCGTCGCGCCGCACAAAGAGCGCGAGACGGCCGTTGATCACATCGAGCAGCAAACGCTGATAAGCCTCCATCTGACCTTCGCGGAAGAACCGGTCGAACGCGAGGTCGAGATGGACGCTGGCCAGGTTCATTCCTTCCCCTGGCTGTTTGGCAAGGCAATACAGACGAATCGTCTCGTTCGGCTGCAGCCGGATCACGAGACGGTTCGCGCCTGGACGCAATGCCGTTGGCCCCAGCGCCGAATGCGGCACGGAGCGGAAGTTGACCACAATTTCCGCCACCCGGTCCGCGAGCCGCTTGCCGGTGCGCAGGAAAAACGGCACGCCGGACCAGCGCCAGTTCTCGATCTCCACCTTCAGCGCGACAAATGTTTCCGTCGTGCTTTCGGGCTTCACACCAGGCTCCGACGCATAGCCCGGCACGGGCGTGCCGCGGATTCCGCCTGCATGATACTGGCCGCGCACCGCAACCTTGCCGATCTCGTCCGGATCGACCGGTTTCAGCGCGCGCAGCACGCGTAGCTTTTCATCGCGGACCGAATCGGAATCCATCGAATGCGGCGGTTCCATCGCGACAATCGAGAGCAACTGCAGCAAGTGGTTCTGCACCATGTCGCGCAGCGCGCCGGTATTGTCGTAGAAATCGCCGCGGGCTTCGACACCCAGTTCTTCCGCGATCGTAATCTGAATGCTCTCGACCCACTCGCGACGCCACAGCGGCTCGAACAGCGCATTGCCGAAACGCAGTGCGAGCAGGTTCTGCACCGGCTCTTTGCCGAGGTAGTGGTCGATGCGGTAGATCTGTTCTTCCGTGAAGATTTCGCCGACTGCATCATTGATCGCGTTCGACGAACGCAGGTCATAGCCAAGCGGCTTTTCCAGCACGATGCGCGCGTTTTCGTTGAGGCCTACCGAAGCGAGCGCACGACAGATCGGCACGAACAGCGACGGACCCGTCGCGAGATAGAACACGCGGATGCCGGGCAGCCCTGCCATCGCATCGCGCAACACCGTGAATTCCTCGGGTTTGCCGAGATCGACCCTGGCATACGCGATCCGCTCGAGAAAGGCGGACCATGCGGTTTCATCGAGTCCGTTCTTTGACACATGCGGTTTGACGTGTTCATTCACCCACCGCAGATAACTCTCGCGGTCTTCTTCGTGACGCGTGACCGCAACGATCTTGCCGCTCGCCGCCAGCATGCCTGCACGGTGCGCTTCATACAGTGCCGGCAGAATTTTACGCATCGACAGATCGCCGGTTCCGCCGAAGAGAACGAAGGTGAAACTTGAGTCGGTATGCATGAGTCTCCGTCGATGTCCTGGGGGCCGCCGCAGTGATCGGAAAGCGCGACCGTAGTCCGATAAAATTTTTTTTGACACTGAATTGTAGTTTAACTACAATCCAAATCAAGAGGTAACGCTAATTCGATAAAAAAAGCGTGCGCTGTGAGCGAGATACGCGTTTTCCCGGATCAGCGAAGCGTCCTTGCATGTTAACGGACATTGCGTGTTTTGCATGGGCTGGCGGGCGTTTCAGGCCAGTGTGCGGCAAGCGGTGTTCCGCTTCATGTGCGGCCCGCCCTCGAGTCTGCAGCGCGCCACAGCGAGCAGGCAAAAACCAGAAGAGGAGACAGTCAGTTGCATCCTGAACCACTCATCTCTTGAGCGTCCAGCGGCCGGATACCGGCGCGCCGGCCATGCACGTGCATCGGCTGCCGACGTTCGACCGCCCTGTTTTGCCTGTTTGACCAACCACCGCACCCTGTTCAACCAGGGGCATCCGTTTTTTGTTCAGGTGTCTGGAGGAGATAAGCAATGAAAATTCGCGCGATCATGGGCGCTCTGTGCGCCGCAGGTCTGATGTGTGGCGTGTCGGCAGTGCAGGCAGCCGAGTCGGTTGAAGTCTTGCACTGGTGGACTTCGGGCGGCGAATCGAAAGCCGTCGGTGTCCTCAAGGACGACATGCAGAAGCAGGGTTACACGTGGAAAGACTTCGCGGTCGCGGGCGGCGCAGGTGCGGCAGCCATGACGGCACTCAAGACGCAGGTGATCTCGGGCAACGCGCCGAGCGCGGCGCAGATCAAGGGTCCGCTGATCCAGGAGTGGGCATCGCAGGGCGTGCTCGTGCCGATCGACGCAGCCGCGGGCGACTGGAAGAAGAACCTGCCGCCTGAAATCGACAAGATCATGCACGCCGACGGTCACTATGTGGCAGCGCCGTTCTCGGTGCACCGCGTGAACTGGCTCTACATCAACAAGGCAGCGCTCGACAAGGCAGGCGGCAAGGTGCCGACCACGTGGCCCGAGTTCTTCGCCGTCGCCGACAAGATGAAGGCCGCCGGCATCCAGCCGATCGCGATGGGTGGCCAGCCGTGGCAAGACCTGACGCTGTGGGAAGACGTCGTGCTGTCGCAGGGCGCGGACTTCTACAAGAAGGCGCTCGTCGACCTCGACGAAAAGACCCTGACCTCGGACAAGATGATTGGCGTGTTCGACACGGTCCGCAAGATCCAGGGCTACTTCGACGCAGGCCGCACGGGCCGTGACTGGAACCTGGCGACTGCCATGGTGATCAACGGCAAGGCCGGCATGCAGTTCATGGGTGACTGGGCGAAGGGCGAATTCACGAACGCCGGCAAGAAGTCGGGCTCGGACTACATCTGCGCGGCCGTGCCGGGCACCGAAAAGGCCTACACGTTCAACGTCGACTCGTTCGTGTTCTTCCAGCAGAAGGACCAGAAGGCCGCCACGCCGGGTCAGCTCGCACTGGCCAAGACGATCATGTCGCCGGCCTTCCAGGAGCAGTTCAGCCTGTACAAGGGCTCGATCCCGGTCCGCCTCGGCGTGCCGATGGACAAGTTCGACGACTGCGCGAAGAAGTCGTACGCGGATGAACAGATCGCGATCAAGGCAGGCGGCTATGTGCCTTCGCTGGCACACGGCATGGCGCAACCGGATGCAGCAGCCGGTGCGATCTCCGACGTCGTGACGAAGTTCATGAACTCGCAGCAGGATTCGAAGAGCGCGGTCGAAGCGCTCGCGAAGGCAGCGAAGACGAAGTAACGTGTAAGGCAATGCGCGGATTCAGGCGTGACCTGACGCCGCGCAGCAAATGAAGCGGCGCGTCCCCTCATCTGTCCACGCAGGCTCGGGGCGTGCCCTTTCAGTAACACGGCTTGATCCCGAGCTTTGGCGGGACAGCTCACGTAGGGTCACACCTGAGCCGGCGAGGCGCGTGCGTCGCATGCGTTCATCGGACGGCACAGTTTCAGCAGGAGTCGAGTAGTGACTGCTTCCATCAGCGGCAACGGGAAAAAGACGGCCTCCGTTACCCGCCGCACGTCGCCCACCGCGGCGCTCGCCGATCGCTGGATTCCGAAGCTGGTGCTGGCACCTAGCGTCGTGATCAGCCTGATCTTTGTGTATGGCTTCATCCTGATTACCGGCTATCTGTCGCTGTCCACTTCGCGACTGATGCCACGTTACGAGTTCGCCGGTCTCGATCGATACCGCGAACTCTTCGCCAACGATGTGTTCTGGACCTCGGCCGCTAACCTCGGCTGGTTCGGGATTCCGTTTATCGGCATCTGCATCGGTCTCGGTCTCTTCCTCGCGATCCTGCTCGACCAGCAGATCCGCAACGAAGGTGCATTGCGCGCCGTGTTCCTGTATCCGATGGCGCTGTCATTCATCGTGACGGGTACCGCCTGGCAGTGGATCATGACGCCGAGCATCGGCATCGAAAAGGTGTTCCACGACTGGGGCTGGACGAGTTTCTCGTTCTCCTGGCTCGGCGACCCGGACAAGGCGATCTTCTGTATCGTGATCGCGGCGGTCTGGCAATCGACGGGCTTCGTGATGGCGCTCTTTCTCGCGGGCCTGCGCGGCGTCGACTCGGAAATCTTCAAGGCTGCGCAGATGGACGGCGCGGGCCTGCCCACGATCTATCGCAAGATTGTCATTCCGAGCATGCGGCCGGTGTTCTTCTCGGTGCTGCTGATTCTCTGCCACATCACCATCAAGACCTTCGACCTCGTCGTCGCATTGACGGCGGGTGGTCCAGGTACGTCAACGTCGCTGCCGGCCATCTTCATGTACACGTTTTCGTTTAACCGCGGGCAGCTTGGCGTCGGCGCCGCATCGTCGATGATGATGCTCGCGACCGTCGTGGCCGTGCTCGTGCCGTTGATGTATCTGGAATCGAGGAGCACCCGCAATGCAGCCTAAGATGACGATCAGCCGTGCCGTCATTTATGCGGCCTTGATCCTGTTCGCGTTGTACTTCCTGTTCCCGCTGTACGTCATGCTGTCGACGTCGTTCAAGGACATCGACCAGCTGCGCAGCGGCAACCTGCTGACGCCGCCGAGTCACTGGACCTTCGATCCGTGGATCAAGGCATGGAGCGGCGCCTGTACCGGCGTGCGTTGCGATGGCATGCAGCCGTTCTTCATGAACTCGGTGCGCATGGTGATTCCGGCCGTGCTCATCTCGTCGATCATCGGTGCGTTCAACGGCTATGTGCTCACGCACTGGCGTTTCCGCGGCGCCGATCCGATCTTCACGATGCTGCTGGTCGGCTGCTTCATTCCGTTCCAGGCGATCCTGCTGCCGATGGCGCGTCTCGAAGGCATGCTCGGTCTGTCGAACAGTATTACCGGCCTCGTGGTCGTGCACGTCGTGTACGGCATTGCTTTCACGACGATGTTCTTCCGCAACTTCTATGTGAGCGTGCCGGCCGAACTCGTGAAGGCGGCGCGGATCGACGGTGCGGGCTTCTTCACGATCTTCACGAAGATCCTGTTGCCGGTGTCGCTGCCGATCTTCATGGTCTGCCTGATCTGGCAGTTCACGCAGATCTGGAATGACTTCCTGTTCGGTATCGTGTTCTCCGGTGTCGATTCGATGCCGATCACCGTGGCGCTGAACAACCTCGTGAATACGTCGACCGGGGTGAAGGAATACAACGTCGACATGGCCGGCGCGATCATCGCCGCGCTGCCCACATTGCTCGTCTACATCGTCGCTGGCCGCTACTTCGTGCGCGGTCTGACGGCAGGCGCGGTGAAGGGCTGAGCGGGACTTATCAATGCCGCCTGGGTGCACGACGCGCCGGCGGCCCGAACACGGCATCCGGCTGGCATCCATCAGCGGGACGCAAGAGACGCAGTACCAGAGACTAGAGGAATCACAGCATGGCAAGCCTTTCCATCCGTGACGTGTACAAGACCTACCCGAACGGGGTGCCGGTCCTGAAGGGTGTCAACATCGACATCGAAGACGGCCAGTTCCTGATTCTCGTGGGCGGCTCGGGCTGCGGGAAATCGACGCTGCTCAACATGATCGCCGGCCTCGAGACCGTGACGAAGGGCGAGATCCAGATCGACGGCAAGACAGTGAACAACCTGTCGCCGAAAGATCGCGACATCGCGATGGTGTTCCAGTCGTACGCGCTGTATCCGTCGATGACGGTGCGCGAGAACATCTCGTTCGGCCTGAACATCCGCAAGGTGCCGAAGAACGAGCAGACGCAGATCGTCGACCGTGTGGCGAACACGCTGCAGATCACGCATCTGCTCGATCGCAAGCCGGGCCAGCTGTCGGGCGGCCAGCGTCAACGGGTGGCGATGGGCCGTGCGCTGGCACGCGATCCGGTGATGTTCCTGTTCGACGAACCGCTGTCGAACCTCGATGCGAAGCTGCGGATCGAGATGCGTTCGGAAATCAAGCTGCTGCATCAACGCCTCGGCACGACGATCGTCTACGTGACGCACGACCAGATCGAAGCGATGACGCTCGGTGACCGCATCGCGGTCATGAAGGACGGCATCGTGCAGCAGTTCGGCGCGCCGCAGGACATCTATGATTCGCCGTCGAACCTGTTCGTCGCGGGCTTCATCGGTGCGCCGCCGATGAACTTCATCCAGGGCAAGCTCGTCGAGCAGGGCGCGGGAGTGGGCATCGAACTCGACACGGGCATCAAGCGCGGCGTGCTGAACCTGCCGTTCGACACGGCGAAGGTGAAGTCGCATGTGGGCCGCGATGTGGTTCTCGGCCTGCGTCCGGAGCGCATCACCGATGCGCGCCACGCGCACGATCTTGAAGGCGGTCAGCTGCAGCCGATCGAAGTGAATGTCGACGTGATCGAACCGACCGGCCCGGACACGCTCGTGTTCGCGCAAGTGAACGGCAAGCGTGTGGTGAGCCGGGTGCACCCGGGGGCGAACCCGCAGCCGCTGCAACCGATGACACTGCTGTTCGACGTGTCGAAGGCGGTGCTGTTCGATCCGTCGAACGAAGAGCGGATTGCCTGAGTCGAGCGACTGATTTTCGCGAGAAGTAGAGTAGAACCGATGCGTTGCGAGACGCATCGGTTTTTTTTGCGCTGTCTTTCGCCGGTTTCCGGGGAGAACGTCGCAGGACAGGCCGCGCGCAGCCAGAAAGCGTCAGCTCACCCTTGCAAAGCACGTGCAAGGGTTAACCCTTAAAAAGGGAATTTACTTTTGTGAATAAGGTGCTTAATTATGAGCGTTCTCTTTCCTAGACTTGGAATCACCCGCTGCGGACAACGGTTCGCAGCGAAACCAAGACAGGAAATTCATCATGAAATCGCTCATTCAAGCCATTGCAGTTGCCGCGGTGCTCGCCGTCCCGGCCGTTTCGTTTGCTCAATCCAGCGCGCCTGATACCGGCGCCGCCGTGCAGAATTCCGCTGCGTCAGGCTATGGTGGTGTCGCCGATGGCACATCGGCATCGGGTTCACACCATACGCTTCGCGCACTGGATCAGTCGGTTCATTCGATGGGACATGCGATCCGTGCGTCGATTCGCCCCGACCCCAATAACGGCATGAAGCCGACTTACTTTGGTCAATAAGTCCTCGCGTTCTCGCTACTGTGGGCTTGGGCGGCGGGAAGCGCTCCGGCCCAGGGTTCGGCGATTGCGCACGGACGGGGATCCGATGATCGGGTCCGAACGAAACCGTCGCGCGAGTTTGGCCTACCACGGGTCCGGGGCGCGGGAAGGACCGCTATCGAGAAATGCGAACGGCTCATGCGGGCTGCTTTGGTCGTACGCCAATGGGCCCGCACCGCGCCGTCACGCCGGCGCGTTTTCGGCGTTCATCTTCGACACCACGCCCGTGTTCACGTCGTACTGGTAGCCTTGCTGCTCGAGCTGCGCGCTGAGCACTTCGACGATCACTCGCTGCTGGACATCCTTGCGCAGCAACTCGTGCTCCGGCTGGACGGTGTTCAGCTCGGCGGCAAGCCGACGGCTCAACGTTGCTTCGCCTGCGCTGCGGGCATGGGTGACGATGATCTTTTCATTGGCCTGAGCCAGTTGCTGCTTCAGTCCCTTGGCGTACTCGGACCATTTCTTCATGTTCTCTCGTGCCTCGGCCATCGCAGTGGCATGATTCTCCGCCTCACGCGAGAGCTGGGCCTTCAACGCCTCGAGCGATTCGGCGTCGGCACTCGGCTGCGATACCACGTCTGCATCCTCGACCGCTTCGCTTGCTGCCGCGCTCGTGGCGAGTTCCGTCGCACGCTGCTGCTCCGCGTTGGCGCGCTCTTGCGCCTCGGACAAGCTGGCGGAGAGCCTGGCGATTTCGGAGGCGTCCGCGTTGCGTTCGTCGGTCAGGCTGGCAAGCTGCGCCTGGGCCGTCTGCAGTTCTTGTGCGGCGGCGTCCCGTTCCGCCTGTGCTTCGGCAACCTCGTCACGCTTCGCCGCGTGCGCTTCCTGCTCGGCCTGCAGCGCCGCACGAATTGCTTCAAGTTCGCTTTCAAGACGAGCGACCGCTTCGGCATGCGCGGCCTCCAGCGTTGCGCGTTCCGCTTCGCTGTCCGTGGTTGCGCCAGCCGGCTCTTCCAGTCCCGCCACGCCTTGCGCTTCGGCGGCGTCTGACTCCTCGCGCGAGCGCGCTTCACGCTCCGCAACCAGGTCCGACGTTGCGCGCTCCAGTTCCGCTTCGAGGGTGGAAACGCGCTCCGCGAGTTCCTGCGCGCGCTTCTCCGCTGCGTCGGTCCGTTGTATCGCCAGGGCGATCTCTTCCTCCAGACCCGCTACGGCATCGACCTTCGCCTCGTAGGCGTCGGTCATTTGATGCAGCTGGCTTTGCAGCGCATCGAGTTCCTGAACGGTGCTTTGCAGTTCCGCGAGCGCGTCGTCACGCTCGATGCTGGCATCCTCGACCCGCTGGCGCATCGCGGCGAGACGCCGCGCCACTGCCCGTTCGGCCTCGTCCTGCGCCGACGTCCACAGCCGGTCGAGCGCGTCGCGCATCGTGTCCGTCACGGCTTCCGGCAAAGCGGGACGCTCCACGACCTGCGGCACCCGCGGCGCACGCGTTTCGCGCCACTTGCGCAATGCCGCGGCCACCGCGACCACCGAACCGGTATGGACTTCGGACCAGATGGCCAGCGGCGACACCTGCTGGCCTTCGTCGGCCATGCGGTTCGCGATTTCAGCAATCTGTTCGTCCGTGATCGTAATGCTGCTTGACATATCTGCCTCGACAAAGCGCGATTAGTGACGAATACCCATTCGTCGTTCGGGCGGCAGGGGCGCAATACGGCCCCCTCCCATAGAAGCAGATTGTGGCGGACGGGCCAGGCGGTCAATCGTTGGAAAAGCTGGGCTTACGGGCAGGTGTTCATGCGATTGGGGCGTGCCGACCCTGGCGTTGCCCCGGACGGGGCATCGAGGTGCCGGTTTACCTGATACAGCCAGTCAGGAAAATGCAACCGGCCTCAATGCATCGACGAGCATGTGCGCGCCAAGGCCGCCGAGGACGATGCTCATGGCCCAACGCTGAGCCACGAGAAGCACCGGGCGCTCCAGCAGGAAACCCGCGATACGGCTGGAGCAGATTGCAACCAGACCATTTGCGGATGCGAACGCCGCAATCAACAACGACCCCAGCAAGAGCGATTGGCCAAGCACGCTGCCCTCCTGATAGTCGATGAACTGCGGCAGCAGCGTCAGAAACAGCAGCGCCAGCTTCGGATTCAGCATGCTGGTCGTCGCGCCCATCGCCAGCAAACGAAGCGGCCGCTCGCCGGACAGTGCGCGAACCTCAAAAGGAGAGCGTCCACCGGGCTTGACTGCCTGCCACGCCAGAAAAAGCAGGTACCCCGCTCCAACCATACCCAGCGCGGTAGCCGCATACGGCACCTTGAGCACCAGCGCCGTGAGCCCGAGCGCCGCGCCGAACATATAGAAGAGATACCCGACCATGACACCGGCAAGCGAAATGAGTCCCGCGGTCCGCCCTTGCGCAATCGAGCGTGACATCACGTAGACCATGTTCGGGCCGGGCGTCACCGCCAGCATCCCGCCAACAATCAGAAATCCGTAGATCGTTCCGCTCGTGTGCATCTTCCTGGTTCCAGCAATATGAACTGTCCGAAGCCATTATCGGATCCCGGATCTCCACAGTAAAACGCATTAAACTTAACGAATTAGTCAGATTTTCTGAATGAAATGAGAAAACTCGATCTGGATGTCCTGGAAATGCTGGTGGCGGTCGTGGAGTCCGGGTCGTTCGCGCGGGGAGCCGAGGCCGTGCATCGGTCCCCGTCGGCGGTGAGCATGCAGATCAAGGCGCTCGAGGATGCGCTGGGGAAGCAGCTCTTCGTCCGCGACACGCGCAACGTGACGACCACGGCCGAGGGAAAGACGCTCGCGGACTATGGTCGCCGGATGCTGGCGATGCGCGAAGAGGCATGGGCATCGGTTGTGCGCCCGGAGATCAAGGGGCGCGTCACGATCGGCGTTCCCGACGACTACATATCGTCGCTGCTGCCGCAAGTGCTGGGCAAGTTCGCCGCTGCGCATCCACGTGTGGAGGTTCGCGTGATCGGCCTGACCAGCAGCGCGTTGGTGCCCATGCTGAAAGACAATACGATCGATCTGGCCTGCCTTACCAAGGTCAAGGGGATTACCGGCGAATTGATCAGGTTCGAGCCCATCATCTGGACCGGCTCACCGAAAAGAAAAATCTGGGAAGAGCGCCCGCTACCGGTCGCCGTTTTCGCACACGGCAGTACCGCGCGTGATCATGCCATCAGAGCGCTGCAGCGGCAAAACATAAGATTTCGGATGTCGTACGAAAGCCCGAGCTTCCTTGGCCTGATCAGTATGGTAGATGCCGGGTTGGCTGTCGCGCCGCTCGCAAGGTGCAGCATTCCGGATCATCTTGTTCAGCTATCCGAGAGCGACGCCCTTCCACCGCTGGACGATGTGGAAGTGGTCCTTGCTCGCAGCGCCCGGTCT
>Ga0335083_10008453_pt1 | contig 12566 bp, 8 predicted proteins | sample Lox_Sample_42_FD_206716 | JGI IMG/M metagenome (GOLD analysis project Ga0335083, IMG submission 206716) | Soil microbial communities from Loxahatchee National Wildlife Refuge, Florida, United States - Lox_Sample_4.2 | ecosystem: Environmental > Terrestrial > Soil > Wetlands | place: USA: Florida... | reverse complement strand
TTATCAATTAGTCCGCCGCATTGGCACGAGTATATCGGGCACTGTCTACCTGGCAAGAAGTGAAACTCGCGAACTAGCTATTCGGCAGTTCGAGTCCGGAGCCGATCACGATAGTGCTGCTTGGCGCGACGAGAGGACCGCGTTTCTACAAGCCGGAAATCAGGAAGTTGCTTTGCGCAGTCCGCGCATTGTCCCGGTCTTCGAGGTCATTGACGAGGCGGGAGAAGCGTTCGTGGTCATGGAGTATGTGCCCGAATCCACGCTCGCAACCGCGTTACAGGGTGGCCGACGTTTTACGCCCGAAGAAACTGATGCCATTCTCGTGCAGATCGCGGCAGCGCTGGACTTCGCGCACGGGCGCGGCGTGGTGCATGGCGATCTGAGGCCTGCGGATGTGTTTCTATCCCATAAGGGCGCACTGGTCTCAGACTTCGCGATTTCACCTCGGGCGCGCCGGACTGCTATGCCTGTCCCGCACGGGTCGGTTCACGAATATCTTTCCCCGGAGCACCTGCGCGACTCGGCCGCGATCGGACCCCGTTCAGATCAATATTCACTGGCCGTGATCGCCTACCAGATGTACACCGGCCGGTCGCCTTACGGCGATAACGTCGCAGACCTGTCGGAGGCGATCCTGACCACACCGGTCGTGCCGCCATCGCAGGTATACCGGCAACTTCCATCGAGTCTTGATGCACCGTTGCTGAAAGCATTGAGCAGGGATCCCAGCCAGCGTTACGGTTCATGCGGCGAGTTGGTAGCAGCGTTAGGGGCTTCCCTCATCACCCGTCCTGAAGCCGAGGGGCGGCAGGTCTCAAAACTCGTATACATCCTAGCGCCGGCGCTCGTGCTGTTGCTGTTGGCGTTAATGTGGTTTTCGCGCAGCAAACGTCCGGCGGTCGTAGCGAAGCCGCCGCTCGTTGCGGTCAAACCTCCGGCACCGAGCCCTACGCCCCAGCCATCGATACCGGTTAGGAAGTCCACTAAGCCGGAAGCCCCGGCCAGTGCGAAGACGGCGGGGAAACAGCCGCGTCTCGAAGACTCCAGGGTGACACCGCCCGCCGCGCCCAGGCCGACACCAGCGCGCGCATCTACGGTCGACAACGCGGCGCCAGCCGTCGCAGCTATTGTTAACCCGCATTTTTCCATAGACGTGCTGTCGCGCGGTACGCACCGGATTGAAAATGGCTCCAGCTTTCCCTTGCTGGATCCGCAGTTGGGGGAGTTGGGCCAAGGCGATCTGGCAGCACTGATTAGTTTCGAGGGCCGGCATCCGCCTCGAGGCTTGCGGCTGGAGTGGACCCTGGACGGCGTGATCGCCGATTCCAAGGTCGTGGTGCTGAACCCTGAGAATGGCGCCGGGCAAGCCATGGTGGCTTACGGCAATGAACCCTCTGCCGGCACGTACCGGGTTACCCTGAAGCTGAAGAACCACGAGGTCCAGAGTTTCACGTTTCGAATTACGCAATAGCGGTTTTATGTCTTTTCTGCACTATCATGTGAGGCCGTCTCTGATGAAGGTTCCCTTAGCCGTGATCATTCTGGTTGGCATATGGCCTTGCGCGGTCTGGTCCCAATCGCCGAGTACACCGGCGTCCGAGCAGCCGGGCGCTACCTCGACGGCTCCGACCGTACCCGCCGCGGCGCCCTCCCCTAACGCAACACAAGAGGTCGAGCAAGGCGACCGTTTTGCCGGACTCTGGGATGAATCCGAGAGTCTCCGCGCGGCCTACGAGAAGGTGCATGCAGACAATATGGCGCAGGTCGATCGACTGTTGAAGACCAGGGTTTGCCAGGACAAACGGGTCAACGGTTTGGTCGATCGCACGGTAGATGCCATGAATACCTACCTGGCCGCTGCCAAGAAGTACTACGAGGTGTGGGGAGATGCAGAGCAAAAGCGTGTAGAAGAGCAGCAGAAGACCCTGGCGAACATGGTTGTAGATCAGGAGCGCACCGCCAATATTCTGGACGAAGAAAAGAAGAACCGCGAAACACTGGAGCGGAAGGAAGCCGATCTGGAGCAGAGTAAGCGCACCGAGGAGATCCGGAAGGACATAGACGATCTTAAACAAGAGATCATCGACAGCCAGGACCGGCTCAACAAGGCACAGCAGGCGTTCGACTCCATCACTGTACAGATCACCAATATGAAGGCGTCCATTACGGCGCGTTTGATCGGAATCCGTCAGAACTCAGCTCGCCTGGATACCTTCGGCCTGGACCAGACAGCAGTCTATGAAGACAAGCGAAAAGTCGCTCACGAGATCTGCAATACCAAGCAGCCTGGCGCCTTGCGCACCCCACTGTCCAAGCCCAATGCCAAGCCGTAGGCGGCCAATCATATGCGCGTTTTCTACAGTATCGCTCTGATTCAATTGGCGTGGCTGTCTCCCTGTCGAGCCCAGCGCGTAGAGGTGATACCGGACATCGCCGTCGCCGAGGCGGAGTACCGTGATGCGAATGAGGCGTGTCTGCAAAACGATCCCAGTTTGGAGCGCGACCTATTCACGGCCGACACCGAACAGGTGCGCCACCGTATCCATCGGGCCGCCGCCTTGCGCGATGACGCGATGGCCAAAAAAGAAGTGTACCTGAAGGCCGTGATCGCTCGTTTGGAGAACTTGCGGACGCGGCTGAACCCGGGCGTAGGCGGCGCGATACCCACCGCGGCGCTGAAGAAATCGCTTGAGGTCCAGCAGGCGCACACGCTCGACGAGCAGGCCGAGGTAGAGGCACAGTTGCGGGATTTGCCGGACGATGACGAGTATTTGCTCGTACGACGGGCGCTGAACGAGGAACGGTCCAATCTGATCACTGTGCAGAACAACATTGCCCAGCGCATCCGATCGCTCGAGAATCTCGACAAGGCGCAGCAGGCCGTCCAAAGCGCCTCCGCGGGCGGCGGCGATTCGCTGTCCAAGAAGCTGGACGAGGTTGTCAAGCTTTGGGAGGAGGAACGTGACGGTGCCGCTCGCCAGCGGCAACATTGGGCGCAGCTATATGTGGCGATGGAGCAGGCCATCGACAAGAAGGATAAGGTCCCCGTCCGGGGAAAGGGATCCAAGAAACCGTCTGGAAAGGCCAGGCTCGAGCCGGACAACAAACCGCGTGGCGCCCGGACGGGCGGTTTTGACGGCACTTGGACTTACCACAGCCAGCCTGGCGCCTGGACCGGTTATGAGGAACCGGCGCACGTGACCTTGAACTTGCGCCAGGAAAGTAATACCCTGCGCGGAACATATACGGCGCGCCTGGCCGTGCGCACCGGCTATCATGACGTACTATTGGTGCTGGCCGGGCCGTGCCAGCGGGGTAACGCCGTTCGGCTGCACTGGACCTCGCAAGAGCCGGCGGCGGAAGGCGAAATGGATTTGAAACTGGGTGGCGACGGCCGCTTGCTTGTTGAGCGCTCCCAATCCAGCGATGCGTACATTCCGCGCGGTATGGAGGTGTTGCTGCCGCAGTAGTCGTTTGGAAACTCATGTCGCCATCGAGTCCCGTGCGCCAGCTTTCAACTGCAGAGGAGGATATTCTCGCGCTCGAACGCGCGCTGCGCTGGCAGGCGACACCGCGTCCGCCATGGGACAGCCTGGCCGGGAGCCTGGCTCTCCACCTGGCTGCTGCCGTGATTCTCGTTCTCGCCTTGCCCTCGGTTGCCGAGGAAAGAGCCGCAACCGATCCCGAAGCCGTCGTGCAACGCTTCATACCCCTGGTCCTTGCCACCCCAACGCCTCCCAAACCCGCACCTGTACAATCTCCGGGAGGCCGAAACACTGCGCCAGTCGATTCGGCGGGTAGCGCGGCATCCAACGTGAAGGTCAACCTCAGTTCGATCCAATTGTCGTTCGCCCTGGACGTGCGCAATCAGTTGCCGGCCGTCGTCGAGAGCCAGCACGGCATGCTGGCGCTTCTGGACAAAGAAGATCTTGGTGTAGCGCGCTACCTGATGCAACCACCGGGTTGGAAGCCGCGCCCCACAATCACGGACGTCAGCCGCCGCCTGCGGTTCCGGATGGAACCGGCGCGCAAGTGGCCGGTGTTTCGCGATGCAGCCGAACGCTACGGCGTCGATATCGATCGATTCGTAGGTTGCGCGGTTTTTGACGCAGCTTTCGCCAGATGCCTGAAAGCCGCGATTAGCCGCCATCTGGGACCGGAGGCCATGGGACAGGTTGCCTCGGTTCAACTGGCTTTCGCCGCTGACCACCCGTGTGGAATCGAGGTGTTGGATGTCTCCCTTGCCGGCACACGTGCGTCCAAACGATGAGCATGGCGCCACGGCCGGGTTTCTGATCATTCTGCTTTCGTTGCCGGTATTGGCCGCTTCGGGCACCGAAGTACCACCTGTGCCCCCGGACTTTGACGACAGCGCGATTATAAAGGCGACCGAGGCCTTGGCCAGAGCCTGGGCGGAATGGAAGATCGCGGATGCGGGGCTGGAGCTGAGATTTCTTCGGGAACGGCCCCAGGAAGCCCGGGTGGATGTAGAGCGAGCGTGGGAAGGATATTTAGGTGTCCTGGACAAGCGCCACGCGTACAGTGAAGCTGTTTCCGCGTACATTGATCGCTGCCGCGCCGAACCGCGTCCGCGACAAACCATAGTTACGATTGGAGCGGTCTTTGAGGATCACGTCCAGTTGCTGGGATTCAACCTGAGCTTGCTGGAAGCCCGGCTGGGCGCTTTGCGTGACGCGCCACAATGGATAGCCATTCGCCGCAGCCTGAGAGACGAAACGGCAGAGGTTTTTAGCCTGCAGTCCAAACGCCGGTCCGAAGTGCCGCTGGAGTTGTCGCTGCACCACACCCAACCAGCCGTTCTGATCTCCTCGCTGCTTTACAGTGATTCGGAACGCCAGGTCGCCGATAGGCTGCGCGGCTTATGGACGAAATATTACCAGGCGCTGTCGGATGCTGTCGAGCCAGGGCGCCCGGCAAAGCCACTGCGTGTCACGCCGCCGCCGGGTAAGTGAGGGGTCCGTCTTCGTCATCAGGTTATTTGTTATCCAGCTGGAAGAAATCTGTTACCCGGCGGCCTTCTGAATCCGCCTGAACCACGAACTCCAACTGTAGACGGCGATATTGGCCGGGCACCTCGCCGGCAGCTTCACCGTTGCGGTCAGAAGTAACCACAGTGCGCGTGAGTTCCTGGCGGTCCCGACGCAAAACGAAGGCTACGGTGGCGGAGGGCACCGGCCGGCCGGCCCCGTCCTCCACGCGGATGCGCAGAGCCCGGGAATCCGAGATGCCGTCCAGCCCGCGCGGCACACGAATCAAGCTCAGCACCCGTTCGCGGTCCTGAGCGCCCATAGTCCCTATATTCATTTGGTGAATTACGGTATTCGCAAAGTCCCGCCCCACATTGGCCATGACTCGAATGTCTACCGGACCGTCGCCCACCGGGCGCTCGCGGGGCGCCCCCGCGATACCGGATTCGTCGGTAAGTGTCTGGGCGGAAGGGCCTTGGCCGGCAAACAGGATGGTCGGGCCTTTATCGGGACCCGTAAAAACCACTAATGCGTTGGCCACCGGGCTACCCTTCGCGTCGAGTACGCGAACCACCGAGGCCGCTCCCAGGTGCTGCGCCGCATTGTTGTTTGCGCTCTCGCCTCGCAGCACTTCGATGCTAAGCGAAGCGGCGGGAGTTGCCACGGCCAGTGCGAGGCAGATTCCCCAGAAGGGACAACTCCTCCGGAAACCCGATGGGGGCTCAGAATTTGATCTTGGTCCAGCCCTCATCTTTCACTTCGATTTCCTGTGTCAACGTCTTACCGTCAGCTTCGATCGCCAATTTGTAAACACCTTCCTTCAGCCTCAACCGGCAAGGCGTCAGGTTGGCGGTCTTCTGACCGTTCACGAATACCGGCTGACCCGCCACGGCGGATTCAACCGTTACAAAGCCCGCCTTTTCGACCAGCGGGACGTTCACGGGGGCCGGCTTCTTGCCTTTATCTATGTTGAACACCCCGAGCGCAACCCGATATCCAGCAGGGGCTGCACGCCACGTATGCCGACCCGGCGCCAGCGCAATCTGGCAGGGGGTGGTGCACTTCAGATCATCCCGATCATCAAAAGCGACGACGACCCCGGGTGGGCCGCCGGCAACCGGGACTACCACCTCGCCGGGAGCGTGGGGAAGATCGCCTTGAGAACGGGTAGGTTCAGGACTTGGCGTCGGCGGCAGATTCTCGGGAATGCTGGCCGTCGCAACCGGCTTGGCGGCGGGCTGCACGACCGCGGTGGGCATGGCCGGGGCTGCCGGATTAGTACCGGGTTCGGCCGAAGGTAGTGTGGCGGGTGGCGGCGCTTGGTCCCGCTTGTAGAGATCGTAGACCCGGTCAGTGGAGAGCAGAGGGAGATTGGTGGAGGACCCCGTCAGTTCATCGTCAGGCACATGCGGAATGGTGGTCTTGTCCGGGATGAGCGGCGGGTCAGGGGTGGCCGCCAATTCCATTTGGCGGGACGTCAACGAGCCCACCAGTGCACGCATGCGGGTTGGCGTGTCTTCGTTGGATACGCCACGGGAACCACTGGGAGCAGCGGCAGCCCGAGCGGCATCCTGGGAGACTGCGCCCAGTTCTTTCAGCATTGCCACGATCCTGTCAGCCATGTCCCCCGTGGCCAGCACGTGCATCCGGGAGAGGATGGCTGCAGCCAGATCGACCCTATCGGCCATCAGGTAGCCGGTGGCCGCCAGCATGCCCACGTCCAGCCTGCCCAGGCTGTTTTCCCAAGCCGTGGCATAATGCTGGGCAGCGGACTCATACTCTTTCTTGTCCCACAGTTCGTCGGCGCTGATCCGCTGCTCGTCGAAGTTTGCCTCCCGCCGAGCCAATTCAGCGGCCTCCGCCAGATGTTGACGCCGGTCCGGCGGGCCGAGACCAGCAGCCGTTTCGAGCGCCTTCAGGCTCTCGGGGAACTTGTGCACCTCGGCGTATAGAACGCCCGCCATGGCTGGTGCCTCCCACCGTGTGTTGTACTTCCGGATGAGGAGCTTAAGATCGTCTAGTGCCGCGATAGGGTCTTTGGCTTTTCGAAGGGCCTGAATGAACTGTATATCGAATTCCCGGGCCTGCTTGCCGGTAGGACTGCCCTCGAGTGCGGCGATCGTCTGCAGGCGTTCGATTTCGGACTCGGCCAGCTTGGCCACCTCGGGAGACTGTGTCTGCTGTTGAGCCTCACGCTGAAAGCCGAGGGCGTCCTCCCAACGGTAATCGCGGGCGCAGACAATCCCCAGATCGTAGAGAGTCTTGGGCATCGGTTCACGGTGGAGCGAGATCAGGAATAGGCGAATGGCGCGGTCGAAAGGCCGGGCGCCGGCCGCCTGGTACCCCGCCTGAAACGCCGCTATAGCGGCCTCGTGCCGGCCTTGTTCGCCTCCGTAATTTGCCAAAGGATCCTTGACGGCATTGGGGTCTTCCGCGGCTTTGTCCGTGCGAAGCTTCGGCAAATTCAGCTCATGTGGTTGGGCCCACATCGCCGGCAAGGACGCCATGAGGATCAACGCCAGAATTGTTTTGAACATTACGACATCTCCAATGTTCGATCACCGGAACGTGACGCGGCGCGACCGCCCATCGATCGAAGCGTCCTCGTCACACTCCGCCTCCGCCAGTTGGTTGTCCTTATAGGTGTATTTGATCTTGGATGTTTTTCCGCGGAACGAAATCGTTTCCGAAACCAGCCGCTCGCCGGAATAATTGAGCGTGCGCCGATAGCCTTGCCCCCCGCGTTCAGAGATCTCGATGAGACGAAGGCCATCCCATTGGAAATCCAGGATGAACGGCGGCTTCCCGGATTCAGCCAGCAGAGTGGCCGAATTGACGCGTCCCCGATCGTCATAGCCTGCCAAGAAGCGGTATATGCCCTTCCATACGAAGGGATGAAAATACATGTTACCGGCGACGATGGTGGCGACGCGTCTGTCCGTCAGGCGCTCAATCATGAACGGATCGACCGTCGGGTAATTCAGGAGCGCGACATAGGCGCCACTTCCCTCGGCTGCGGTACCGTTGACGGTAAATCGGGGCGCCGCGGGAGTATCCTTGTCCGCGAAGGGTGTTTCCGCGATACGCCGGACGATCCCGGTGTCCTTGAAATAATCGAAATAGAGGCTGAAATCACGCGCTCCCGCCTCCTCGTCCTGCGTTGTGACCTGGGCCAACTGGTTACCGTTCCAACGAAACGAGGTTCTCTCCTTGTGCGAGCCTTTGATGTCGACAATCTGCACGTTCGGCATGAGACTGATGGGGCAATAGAACAGTCCCGGAGGGGACTTATAGCCGCTATACCAATTCGGACGGCCAGCGGACGCGGCGGGCTCTGCCTCCAAAAATCGCTGGTAGCCATAGACTTTGGCAAGTTCCTTTTCGTCCCCCCCGGAGTTCTGCGACAACTGGATATAACTTTCGTATTGCTGCCGGGCTAAATCGCGATTCCGCATAATCGCGTTGTTTGAAGCGGCATGCAGCAGGAAGTATAGATCGGTGGGATCGAGCGCGACGCCCGCTTGCGCGCTGTCTCTTGCCCGCGGATAATCCCCCTCGTTTTCGAACTTCGCTACTTCTGATTTCCGCTTCTCCCGCTCGAGGCTGAGCTCCGAAGAGATCTTGCCGCGCAACGCCTCCCCGAGATTGACGTCCTCGTCGGCAGAAACCAGCTTGGCGTACTGGTCCAGAACATTCCGCGCCTCCAACAACTTGCCTTGCGCTTCCAATAACAGAGCGCGCGTATACAAGATCCGGTATGATTTCCGGTCCAGAGCCTCGCATTGCTTGATCTCCTCCTCCGCATCTTTCCATCTTTTGTTGTCTATGTAGGTCTTTGCGGACGCCAGGTACCTGGTAATACGCATCTGGCGCGGATCCTTCGGATCGAACGGCTTTGGCTTGGGAGTCTCGCGCTCTTCCGTACTGCTCACTTCGTCGATCTTATCGTTGATCTCCTTATCTCCCGGGTTGCGGAGGTGAGCCAGTTTAAACTCGGCCAAGGCCAGCGTATATTGTTTTGCCTCATAGCGCCGTTGGCCTTCGTTGCGGTGCTGTCGGGTGCTTTCAAGTACCGCATTCTCACGCATCTTGCGCATTGCTTCGAAGGAGTTGTCATAGCGGCGGAACTCGCCGTATTTGTCCAGAAAGGCGTCCCACAACCTGCCGGCGTAGAAGGCTTTCAGTATCGCCATCCGTTGATCGAGCCACGCTTTGTTAGCCAGCAATACGTCCCGGGCCGCTTTCTGTTGCGCATCACCGGGCCAGGCTTTTTGGGAGATCTGGACGTAACGCAAGCCATTTTCGAGGTCACGGTAATGCGCGAGTCCCGCGTTTAAACGCTGCTCTGCCGTCTCCATCTGGGATAGGATAAGCCCCTTAAGCTTGGCCTCGGCCGGACCCGTAACAAAGCCGGCCGCGCCGATCACGAGAGACATGCGCTCATTGAAAGCGGCTTCGTCGTCCGCTTCCCCGACTCCGCGGAAGTTCCCCTCGTCGGCCAGGAAATCGACAACCGCCTCATTGCGATCTTCCCCCGGCAGCATTGCGAATACATCTTCGGTCTTCACCGCCGTCATGTCTTTAGCCTTGGCGTCCTGTTGAACGGCAAACGTCGCCGCCGACCAGAGTTCTGCGTACGATGCGGCAACCTTTAGGGCAGCACCGTCAGGCGCTATCGGCTCCCATTTGCCGCCCTCTTTCCGAACCAGGTAGCCAGCTTCATGCCGCCGGAGAATGCCGGCGCGCAGGACTTCCACGGCAACCATCTTCTTGTACTCGGCGGGCTGGATGTTCCGCGATACACCGGAACCCGTGCGGACCTTGCTCTTCCCGTTGATGGCGATCTTCTCCACCTCCAGGACCTGCCACAAGCCTTGGCCGTTGCGGGTAACCAGGATCGCCTGGCCGGCCCCGGCTGGCACGACCGTGCTACCGAGAGCCCACAGGATGACGCCAAGCCGAAGCGATTGATATTTCATCTGAGTTGCCCGTTTCGCAGCACTTCCACAGTCTAAGATGATGCCTCATTTCTAACGAATCTGTAAACAGATTTCGCGCGGCAACACGTCCGAAGCGATGCGATCCAGTTCGCCAAGCCATTTAGGATCAATGGCTTCAAGTGCGGTTGGCCGGCTTTCGGGGATTTGCCCTAGGCGGCGGATCTGTTGCCCGCGCGGTGCGGTCGGACGCGGGAGGAGGACGCGTGGCTTTCCGGGATGACTTCGCGGGTATTTCGCGAGATACTGTTTGGTGCTCTCCCTATTAACAGGGGCAGCCAGGAGACAGCTTGGATATGTCGGTAAATCTTAAGTCTTTGATCGGGAAGCTAAACGACACCACCCGTAACGCGCTGGAAGCCGCCGCGGGGCTATGCGTTTCGCGTACCCACTACGACACCGAGGTCGAGCACTATCTCGTCAAGTTGCTGGATTCCACCGGCACGGACCTGGCCGCCATCCTCAAGCACTTCGAGGTCAACAAGTCAAACCTTGCCCGCGAGTTGACCCGTAGCTTGGACCGCCTGAAGACCGGGAACGCGCGGAATCCCGCCTTTAGCCCGACGCTTCTCAAGATGCTGACCGAAGCCTGGACCCTGGGATCCATCGACTATGGTGGCAGCCGGATTCGTTCCGGCTACACGATTGTGGCATTGGCCGCCGACGAAGACCTGGCGCGGATGATGCGAGACGTCAGCCGCGAGTTTCAGAGGATCAATGCCGATGCCCTGCGCAAGGATTTTGCGCAAATCACCGCAACCTCAGCGGAGTCGATATTAGCTGAGGCCGCCGCCGAAGCGGGATCTGCGCCCCGTCCCGCGGGGACCGGCAAGACGCCCAATCTGGATCAGTACACCATCGACCTGACCGGCAACGCCCGAGCCGGTAAGATCGATCCGGTATTGGCGCGCGATTTTGAAATCCGGCAAGTCGTGGATATACTCACGCGGCGGCGCCAGAACAACCCCATCCTGGTAGGTGAAGCGGGAGTGGGCAAGACTGCCGTGGTGGAGGGCTTTGCACTAAGAATCGTACAGGGCGATGTCCCACCGGTGCTGAAGAACATCGAAGTGCGGACGCTGGATCTCGCACTGCTGCAGGCCGGCGCCGGCGTCAAAGGCGAATTTGAGAATCGCCTCAAGAGTCTGATCGCGGAAGTGAAGAACTCGCCAACTCCCATCATCCTGTTCATCGACGAGGCACATACCATGATCGGCGCGGGAGGGCAGGCGGGACAAAACGATGCGGCCAACCTCTTGAAGCCCGCCCTGGCGCGAGGCGAACTTCGTACGATTGCTGCCACGACGTGGTCCGAATACAAGAAATACTTCGAGAAGGATCCGGCTCTGGCGCGCCGTTTCCAACTCGTGAAGGTAGAGGAGCCCACTGAAGCGCAATGCGAGTTGATGATGCGCGGAGTGGTTTCGGTCCTCGAAAAGCATCATAGCGTCAGGGTTCTGGACGAGGGCCTGGCTGCGGCCGTGAAACTGTCGCATCGCTACCTCCCCGATCGCCAGTTGCCGGACAAAGCGGTGAGCGTACTTGACACCGCGTGCGCACGTCTGGCACTGGGCCAAAGCGCCACACCGGGCGCCATCGAGGACGCGACCCGCACGCTCAACGATCTGGACCTGCAGATGCGCATCTTGGAACGCGAGTCGGTAGTGGGCACGGATCACGCGCAGCGTATGTCCGAGATCGAAGCCGAGCGTACTGCCACCAGGGCCCGCCTCGACAGCTTACAAGCGCGCTGGGGAGAGGAGCGCGACACGGTGGCGCGCATCCGGGAAGTGCGCGCGAAGTTGGAGGCTGGTCTCGCCATGGCCGCGGCCGCAGGCGCGGCTGCCCCCATGCCGGAGAGCGACGGCGCCGCCCTGCGCGAGGAATTGAGCCAACTCAATGCCGGCCTGGAGGCGATGCAGGGAGAGACGCCCCTAATGCGCGTCTGCGTTGACTCGCAACTCGTTGGCGAAGTCATCTCCGGCTGGACCGGCATTCCCGTCGGGAAGATGCTGAAAGATGAAATCGCCACGGTATTGGCGCTCGAGTCGCATCTGGGTGCCCGTGTTATAGGCCAAACCAACGCCTTGGAAGCCATCAGCCACCGTATTCGCACGGCCCGCGCCGGCCTCGACGATCCGGTCAAACCGGTCGGCACTTTCTTGTTGGTGGGTCCGAGTGGGGTTGGAAAAACGGAAACTGCGCTGGCGCTCTCCGATCTGCTTTACGGCGGCGAGCATAATCTCATCAGTATCAATATGTCCGAGTTCCAGGAGCCGCACACGGTCTCGACGCTGAAGGGCTCGCCTCCAGGTTATGTCGGTTACGGCGAGGGTGGCGTGCTCACTGAGGCTGTCCGCCGCCGCCCATACTCTGTGGTACTGCTGGATGAGGTGGAGAAAGCCCACCCGGATGTTCTGGAGCTGTTCTTCCAGGTGTTCGACAAAGGCATGATGGAAGACGGCGAAGGGCGCCAGATCGACTTCAAGAACACCATCATCATCCTCACTTCCAACGCGGGCACGGACACTATCATGGAAATGTCCGCGGATCCCGAGAACATGCCGACCGCCGAAGATCT
>Ga0335083_10008452_pt1 | contig 12566 bp, 11 predicted proteins | sample Lox_Sample_42_FD_206716 | JGI IMG/M metagenome (GOLD analysis project Ga0335083, IMG submission 206716) | Soil microbial communities from Loxahatchee National Wildlife Refuge, Florida, United States - Lox_Sample_4.2 | ecosystem: Environmental > Terrestrial > Soil > Wetlands | place: USA... | reverse complement strand
CGCGTGTTGATGCCCATGGCCTTCGCCGCGATTTCGTCTTCGCGGATCGCGGCCCAGGCGCGGCCGATGCGCGAGTGCTGCAGGCGCGTACACACCCAGATCACGAGCAGCGCGCAGATCACGAACACGTAGTAATACATATAGACCGACGTGAACGTGAAGCCGAACACCTCGTGCGGCTGCGCGAGGTTGAAGCCCGCGACCTGCAGCGGTGCCACGCCGGTGATGCCCTGCGGCCCGTTGGTGATGTTCAGCGGACGGTCGAGGTTGTTCATGAAGATACGAACGATTTCCCCGAAGCCCAGGGTCACGATCGCGAGGTAGTCGCCGCGCAGACGCAGTGTCGGCGCGCCGAGCAGCACGCCGAACAGCGCGGCGAGCGCCATCGCGCACGGCACCACGATCCAGTACGGCGTATGCATGCCGCCCGGGAACATGTTGGCGATCCACGCGAACTGCGTGGTGAGGTGCGGCGAAGTCAGCAGTGCGGCCGTGTAGGCGCCCACCGCGTAGAACGCGATATAGCCCAAATCCAGCAGGCCGGCGAAGCCCACCACCACATTCAGGCCCAAGGCGAGCATCACGTACAGCATCGCGAAGTCGAGCACGCGCACCCAGTAGTTGCCGCCCGTGGCGCCGACCACGAAGGGCAGCGCGGCCACGACGATGGCCGTCACGATGCCCACCGCGAGGGTCTTCGTCGTGTTCTTTTCGGGGATGAGCGTCGTCGACGGCTCGATCGGTTGAATTGAAGTCATGTTGTGCTACTCCCTCTTATGCGCGGTCCGCGACACGTTCGCCCAGAAGCCCCGACGGACGGAACACGAGCACGACGATCAGCACGATGAATGCGAACACGTCCTGATAGTTACTGCCGAACACCCCGCCGGTCAGATTGCCGATGTAGCCCGCGCCGAGCTGCTCGATCAGGCCGAGCACCACGCCGCCGACCATCGCGCCGCCGAGGTTGCCGATACCACCCAGCACCGCAGCCGTGAAGGCCTTCATGCCGGGGATGAAACCCATGTAGAAGTGCGCGTTGCCGTATTCCGAAGCGATCATCACGCCGGCCAGCGCTGCGAGCGCCGAGCCGATCATGAAGGTGGCCGAGATCACGAAGTTCGGGTTCACGCCCATCAGGCTCGCGACGTTCGGGTTCTCGGCGATGGCGCGCATGGCGCGGCCGAGCTTGGTCTTGTGCACGAGGAGGAGCAGCCCCGCCATCACGAGGAACGCCACGACGATGATGACGATTTCGGTCGGCGAGATCACGGCGCCCACGCCGGTGTCAGACGGCTTGATGACGTTGATCGGATCGGTCGAGATGAGCTGGGGGAACGCCAGCGGATTGCGGCCCCAGATGATCATGGCGAGCGTCTGCAGCAGGATCGACACCCCGATCGCGGTGATCAGCGGCGCGAGACGCGGGGCGCGGCGCAGCGGTCGGTACGCGACCTTTTCGATCGTGTACCCGACCAGTGCGCAGACGACTGCGGCGATCACCAGTGCAATGCACAGCGTGGGAACGTGCCCGAGGCCCGGGAAATGATTCTGCAGCACAGTGATCGCGGAGAGCGCGACCATGGCGCCTACCATGAGCACGTCGCCGTGCGCGAAGTTGATGATGCCCAGAATCCCGTACACCATGGTGTAGCCCAGTGCGATGATGGCGTAGATGCTGCCAAGCACCAGCCCATTCAGGATCTGCTGGATGAAAATATCCATTTAATGCTCCTTAGCCCGTGCGACCGGATTCGCGCTCGTCATCGGCCGGTGGGCGATGTTTTACGGAACCGCAACGACACTCTCGGGTACTGAAGTAAAAGACCGGTAACGGTTGGCCGCACCCGGTTCGCGTTGTCGCTGTGTAGCAGCGGCAGGCTCGCCGGAAGCGGATGCAAAAACGGCACCGTCGGATGGTTCGGTGCCGTCGGGTTCAACTACCTGTCACGTTCGCGGCGACGTCTTCGCGGCAAGCCTCGCGGCCGGCAACCGTGAATGTGTCAGCCGTCATGACTCCCTCTTCCGGACCGCCCAGGCACTGCGCGATCTCGCCCGCGAGATCCACAGCGCCAAAGCGGCGAACCGGCACAACAACGCCGGTGCATACAAAAGCAATCTGCATGCCAGGCATGATAGATGTCGCGTTCATGCCTGCCTCGGCAGCGCAGCTGCTCCACGCTGTGCGTGGCGCAACCACAGCCGCCGAAGACGCGGCAAAAGCAAACTCGACTTGCATGAGTCAGGTCTCCTGCGCCTTCCGAAATGCTTGCCTGATGGCCTTCTGGCCGACATCCAGCCGTCAGAACGCGCGCATTGTAACGCCAATTATGCGACGGGCAATATTGTCGAACCGGCAGGGTTTTCCTGCATTGCAACCATATTTCCGCATAACAGTCGCCGAGGAGTTGCACCTTGGGTTGCGCCGCATTTTCGTGCATCAGTTGCACCAAAAATCGGCGATGCTCGCATCATGTGTTGCGGGCTATGGCCGCAATGCCTTGCCAGCCGGGCATCGGGTCGGATACAAGATATTTAAAAGATGGCATAAAAATGCTGCCCCGGGCTGGTGCGCTTTGGCTGAAAACGCGTCAGGGAGATCGATAATACGGGGTCACACCACGCGACTCGGTATCACACGCTAGCGAAAACACTAATAAAAACACCAGGCCAACGATCGGTTAACCTGCATTTTTTCTTAATCCGCCCCTTATTAATCGCCTTTCACTTCCGTCTGGCCATGAAAAAAGCGCGCCCAAGGCGCGCTTCTCGCATGAAGGCGGACCGTGTCAGGCCGGCTGGCCAAGGCCGCGCGGCAACGGGAACGCGATGTTCTCCTCGATGCCCTCGAGCGCCCGCACGTTGCGCGCGCCCAATTCGTGCAGGCGGCGAATGATCTCCTGCGCAAGCGCCTCGGGAGCCGACGCTCCGGCCGTGAGGCCAATGCGACGCTTGCCCACGAGCCACTGTGGATCGATCTGCTCGGGGGCATCCACCATATAGGCGGGAATGCCGCGCTTCTCGGCCACTTCGCGCAGCCGGTTCGAATTGGAGCTGTTCGGGCTTCCGACCACGATCACGACATCGCATTGCGGCGCCATGAACTTGACGGCGTCCTGGCGATTCTGCGTCGCATAGCAGATGTCCTGCTTCTTGGGCTCGCGAATACCTGGAAAGCGCGCCTTGAGCGCGGCGATGATCTCCGCGGCATCGTCCACCGAAAGCGTGGTTTGCGTGACGAACGCCACGCGCTGCGGATCGCGCAGCTTCAGCGCGGCGACGTCGGCGATATCTTCGACAAGGTACATGCCCTCGGCCACCTGCCCCATCGTGCCTTCCACTTCCGGGTGGCCCTTGTGGCCGATCATGACGATGTCGAGACCCTCGTCGCGCATCTTCGCGACTTCGACGTGCACCTTGGTGACGAGCGGGCAGGTCGCGTCGTAGACACGCAGGCCGCGCGCCTCGGCGTCGGAGCGCACCGCTTTGGAGACGCCGTGCGCACTGAAGATCACGGTATTGCCGGACGGCACCTCATCGAGCTGCTCGATGAAGATCGCGCCTTTCTTGCGCAGGTCTTCGACGACATAGGCGTTGTGGACGATCTCGTGGCGTACGTAGATCGGAGCGCCGTGAAGCTGAATGGCGCGCTCGACGATCTCGATCGCCCGATCGACGCCGGCGCAGAAGCCGCGAGGCTGGGCGAGCAAGACCTCCGCGTCGGCCAGTTCAGCGATGAGGGACGTGTCCGTGGTGGTCATGGGCTTTAGAGGATTCCGATGATTTGCACTTCGAACGCAACCGCCTGGCCTGCGAGCGGATGGTTGAAATCGAACAGCGCCGAGGTCTCGTTCACTTCCTTGAGCACCCCTGCGTAGCGCCCGCCGTCGGGAGCATTGAACTCGATCAGGTCGCCGGGATTGAAGTCCTCGCCGATCATGCCGTTATCGCGCAGGGCCTTGAGCGAGACGCGCTGGATCAGGTCGGGATTGCGCTGGCCAAAGGCGACGCCGGGCACTAGCTGAAAGGTCGAGTGGTGGCCCACCTTCAGGCCCTGCAAAATATCCTCCAGCGGCGGCGCGAGCTGGCCAGCGCCCATCAGGAGCGTGGCGGGGCGGTCGACGAAGGTATTGACGATTTCGGTGCCATCGGCGAGCGAAAGCCGGTAATGCAGCGTCACGTGGGAACCGGGCTTCACTTCGGAGATGTCGATGATGCTCATGCGTAACTCGTTTTGTCGGAACGCGCGCTTCGCGCGTGCGCGCCGCAAGGCGCTGGTCCGGCCCCCGTTGGGTCACCGGAAAATACCCATTGTAAGCCACTTGGCCGGGGCGGTCGCGGCGCGATTGTGCACTGCCGCCATGAACGCACGCTTGTGCCGCGAGCTGCGGGCCGCCCCCTGGAGATTGCCATGACTCAATTCGCCTGTATGCCGGGAGCGGCACACAACGAGGACGATGGCGGCGCCCTCGCCCCACCCGGCCCCGGCTGCGCTGAGCGCGGACCGGCTCGCGACGTCGCGCCGCCGGTGGCACGCCGCCGCGACATGCCCCGCGAGCGGCTGCGCGCCGCCGGCCCGGCCGCGCTTTCGGACGTCGAACTGCTCGCGATCCTGCTGGGCTCGGGATTGCCGGGCCACGACGTTTTCGAGGTAGCCCGCTCGCTGCTCGCCCGCTTCGGCTCGCTGCGCGCGATGCTCGACGCCCAGCACGAAGACTTCGAGGGCCTGCGCGGCATCGGCCCCGCAAAGGCCGCGACGCTGCAGGCCGTAACGGAGCTCGCCCGGCGAGCGCTCGCCGAAGCGCTGGACGATAAACCGCTCGTCGACTCTCCCGGCGCGGTCGAGGACTATCTGCGGCTCCTGATCGGCGGGCGGCCGCACGAGGTGTTCGTGTGCCTTTTTCTCGACGCGCGCCATCGCCTGATCCGCTCGGAAGAAAGTTCGCGCGGCTCGCTCACTCGCATGACGGTGTATCCTCGGGAGATCGTGCGGCGCGCGCTCATGTTGAACGCCGCGAGCCTGATCGTCGCGCATAACCATCCGTCAGGCGCGGTGCAGCCGAGCGCAAGCGACCGGCGGCTTACGCGGGTGCTGCGCGAAACACTCGCGCTCGTGGAGGTTCAACTCGTCGACCACCTCGTGATTGGCGCGCGCGAAACGTTTTCGTTTGCGCGCCACGGCTGGAACTGAGGCGATGCCGCATGCGGCGCACGACGACATCCGCAAATCGGGTTTGATTTTCCTGGGATTTTTCTGCTAAAATCGCTGTTTGCTTATTTCCAACCCTGTTCCGAAGCCCATCAAGGCATTCCAGGGGGGAATATGCGCTGGGTTCGAGGTTGTCTCTCATCCATACGTGAGCGCTCCTTTCCGGCCATATTTCGCCTGGGGAAACTTCAGTGGCTCTCGAACTCAGAATTACCAGGAGTGCTCTCATGGCACGAGTATGCCAAGTCACTGGGAAAGCGCCGATGAGCGGCAACAACGTTTCCCACGCGAACAACAAGACCAAGCGCCGTTTCCTCCCGAATCTGCAAAACCGCCGTTTCTGGGTTGAAAGCGAAAACCGTTGGGTGCGTCTGCGCATCTCGAACGCAGGCCTGCGCCTGATCGACAAGAACGGCATCGATTCCGTGCTCGCAGACCTGCGCGCACGCGGCGAACTGTAAGGAGTAAATCATGGCCAAGGGCATCCGCGACAAGATCAAGCTCGAGTCGACCGCAGGTACGGGTCACTTCTACACGACCACGAAGAACAAGCGCAACATGCCGGAAAAAATGTCGATCAAGAAGTTCGACCCGGTTGTTCGCAAGCACGTCGAGTACAAAGAAACCAAGATCAAGTAACTTGATCCGGTTTCGAGCCTGACGAAGACAGAAAAGACCCCGCTTTTTAGCGGGGTTTTTTCTTTATGCGCGCGCTGTGCACGCTTTCCGGGCCGCGCAATGGTGTTTTACCGGCCGCACCGCAACTACGGCTGTGCGTTCAATCCTCTCTCGGAGTATGCTTCCCGCTTTACCCGCCGCCACACGCGCGTCATCTGTGTGTGACAGCGCCACACGGCTGCAAAAGGCGGCTGCAAAAAGTGGCGGCAAAAAGCGCAGAACAAGAGAGACGGAGAAGCAGGATCATGAATTTTGATGTAGCGATCGTCGGCAGCGGCCTCGCAGGACTGAGCGTCGCACTGAATCTCGCCGACACGCGTCGCGTCGTGGTGATCGCCAAGCGCGCCATGAGCGAAGGCGCGAGCGACCGCGCCCAGGGCGGCATTGCCGCCGTGCTCGATTCGGCCGACAGCGTGGAAAACCATGTGGACGATACGCTCGTGGCAGGCGGCGGCCTATGCGACGAAGCGGCGACGCGCTACATCGTCGAGCATGGCCGCGAGGCCATCGAATGGCTGATCGCGCAGGATGTGCCCTTCACGAAGGATGCCGCCGCCGAACTCGGCTTTCACCTCACGCGCGAAGGCGGCCACAGCCACCGCCGCATCATTCACGCCGCCGACGCCACCGGCCACGCGGTCGTGCAGACGCTGCTCGAGCGCGCACGTTCGCACCCGAACATCACGATCCTCGAAGACCATCAGGCGATCGACGTCATCACGTCCGACCGGCTCGGCCTGCCCGGCCGGCGCTGCCACGGACTCTACGCGCTCGACCTGAAAAACGATCGCACGGTGACGATCCAGGCGCCGCACACGGTGCTCGCCACGGGCGGCGCGGGCAAGGTATACCTCTACACGACGAATCCCGACACGGCCACCGGCGACGGCATTGCCATGGCATGGCGCGCGGGCTGCCGCGTGGCAAACATGGAGTTCATCCAGTTCCACCCCACCTGCCTCTTCCACCCGCACGCCAAGTCGTTCCTGATTTCGGAAGCCGTGCGTGGCGAAGGTGGCGTGCTGCGCCTGCCCGACGGCACGCGCTTCATGCCCGCGCACGACGCGCGTGCCGAGCTCGCGCCGCGCGACATCGTCGCCCGCGCGATCGACTTCGAGATCAAGCGGCACGGCATCGATTGCGTCCATCTCGATATCAGCCACCAGCCGCCGGCGTTCCTCGAAGAGCACTTCCCGACCATCCTCGCGCGCTGCCGCGAGTTCGGCATCAACATCACGAAAGAACCGATTCCCGTCGTGCCCGCCGCGCACTATACGTGTGGCGGCGTCGTCACCGATCTTGCGGGGCGCACGGACCTCGCGGGCCTCTATGCGGTCGGCGAGACCTCGTACACCGGGCTGCACGGCGCGAACCGGCTCGCGAGCAATTCGCTGCTGGAGTGTCTCGTGATCGGCAGGTCGGCCGCCGAGGCGATCGAGGCAGAGGGCTTCGGCGCGGGTGCGCATGCGCCGCTGCCCGACTGGGACGAAAGCCGCGTGTCCGATTCCGATGAGGAAGTCGTGGTCGCGCACAACTGGGACGAATTGCGCCGCCTGATGTGGAACTACGTCGGTATCGTTCGCACCGACAAGCGGCTCGAACGCGCGCAGCATCGCATCGCGCTCCTGCGCGACGAAATTCTCGAGTACTACGCAAATTTCCGCGTCACGCGCGACCTGCTCGAATTGCGCAACCTCGTGGAAGTGGCCTCGCTGATCGTGGAAAGCGCGCGCTCGCGCCGCGAGAGCCGGGGCCTGCATTACAGCCGCGACTGGCCGAACTCGCTGCCCAAGGCGCTGCCGACGGTGCTTGCGCCGGAGCACGTGCGCAATCGCACGGTGTCCTGAACGGGTTTGCCGAGCCGCCTACGCCGCGCAGCAAAAGCAAAGGCCGCCTCATTGCGAGGCGGCCTTTTCATTGGATACAGCGAATCGAAAACGCGAACTCAGACGATGCGCATCGAGAAGTCCGTCGCGCGCACATCTTTCGTCAGCGCGCCGATGGATACGCGGTCCACGCCCGTTTCCGCGATCGTGCGCACCGTCTCGAAGTTCACGCCGCCCGAGACTTCGAGCACCGCTCGCCCGGCCGTGAGCTTCACGGCCTCGCGCATCATGTCGAACGAGAAGTTGTCGAGCAGCACCGACTTCGCGCCGTGTGCGAGCGCCGTTTCGAGCTGCTCGAGCGTTTCGACTTCGATCTGGATCGGCACGCCCGCATCGAGCGCAAGCGCCGCATCCATCGCAGCGCCCACCCCGCCCGCCGCGGCGATATGGTTTTCCTTGATCAGGATGCCGTCGTAAAGCGCGAGGCGCTGGTTCGCGCCGCCGCCCACGCGCACCGCGTACTTCTGCGCAAGACGCAAGCCAGGCAGCGTCTTGCGCGTGTCCAGAATGCGGGTACTCGTGTGCGCGATCATGTCGACGTAGCGGCGCGTCACGCTCGCCACGCCCGAAAGCAGCTGCAGGAAGTTCATCGCGTTGCGCTCGGCGGTCAGCAGCGAGCGCGCCGGGCCGCGCAGCGAGCACACGGCCGTGTCGGCCGCCATGCGGTCGCCTTCGCGATAGTGCCAGCGCACCTCGATGCGCGGGTCGACACGCTTCACCACGCCGTCGAACCACAGCACGCCGCACAGCACGGCCTCTTCGCGCACGATGATGCGCGCGTCGCGCATCTCGTCGGCGGGCACGAGGCGGCCCGTCTTGTCACCGGGGCCGACGTCTTCTTCGAGCGCGTCGGCCACGTTGCGCACGATCGCGGCGTCGAAGGCCGCGCCGTACTGCGCGCGCACTGCTTCGAGCACGGGCGAAACGGCGTCGACTGCGAGCAATTCGAGCGCGCCCATCATGCCGCCCCCACCTGCGAGAACAGCGCGCCGTCGCGTGCGAGGTCGCCACTCGCCTGCACGCGGCGCTTGTGCTCGGCCGCGAACGCCAGCATGCGGTCGATCGGCAGGCGGGCACGCTCGCCGAGCGAAGCGTCGACGTGGATCTCGTTGTGGCCGCGCTCGAGCACGTCGGCGAGGTTCGCGAGACCGTTCATGGCCATCCACGGGCAATGCGCGCAGCTCTTGCAGGTGGCGCTGTTGCCGGCCGTGGGCGCTTCGATGAAGGTCTTGCCCGGCGCCGCGAGGCGCATCTTGTGCAGGATGCCGAGGTCGGTCGCGACGATGAAGCGTTGCGCATCGAGCTTCACGGCCGCATCGATCAGCTGCGTGGTCGAGCCGACCACATCAGCAAGCGCGACCACGCCTTCCGGCGACTCGGGGTGTACGAGGATCTTGGCGTCGGGATATTCGGCGCGCAGCAGGTCGAGCTCGATGCCCTTGAATTCGTCGTGCACAAGGCACGAGCCCTGCCATAGCAGCATGTCCGCACCCGTCTTCTTCTGGATGTAGCTGCCCAGGTGCCGGTCCGGCGCCCAGAGAATCTTTTCGCCCTTCGCGTGCAGGTCGGCGACGATCTCCAGACCGATCGATGACGTGACCATCCAGTCCGCGCGGGCCTTCACGGCCGCGCTCGTGTTCGCGTAGACGACGACCGTGCGGTCCGGATGCGCGTCGCAAAACGCCGAGAACTCGTCGATCGGACAGCCCAGATCGAGCGAGCAGGTCGCGTCGAGGTCGGGCATGAGGATGCGCTTGTTCGGGCTCAGGATCTTTGCGGTCTCGCCCATGAAGCGCACGCCCGCCACGACGAGCGTCTGCGCCTCGTGATCGCGGCCGAAGCGCGCCATCTCGAGCGAATCGGCCACGCAGCCGCCGGTTTCGTCGGCGAGCTCCTGCAATTCGGGATCCACATAATAGTGCGCGACGAGCACCGCTTTCTCGCGCTTGAGCAATGCGCGAACTCGCTCCTTCAACGCAACGCGCTCTGCCGCGGACGGCGCATCGGGCACGCGCGCCCACGCCTGTCCAACGCTGCAGACGGCTCCCTGCGGCCGGTCGTATTCGACCTTCCTGATCACCTGACTACTCATGATCTCCTCTGCCCTGCTGATGGCCGCGGCTTTTCCGCAGCCTCAAAAAGAAAAACCCCGCCAACGCGGGGTTTTGTGACGTACCTGAATTCTAATGGATTTTTTTTCGCGGCACTGACGGCGCAAAAGACCCTGATGCGAAAAAGTCTACTCAGGCGTAGCGGCGCAGACGCGACGCGAACTCCTGCAGCGCCTTGATGCCGCTTTGTTCGGCGCGATGGCACCAATCCTGGAGCTGCGTGAGCAGTTGTTCGCGCGAGGCACTCGAACGTTCCCAGATCGCGGCCAGTTCGTTGCGCAGCTCGATGTAAGTGCGCAGCTTCTGGCTGTTCGCGAAAATTTGCGGCAGCTGACGCTTCTGCGGCTCGTCGAGGCTCGCCTCTTCCTTGTCGAACCACTTGCGCGCGCCGCGCATGACCTTGTACTTCTCGCGCTCGCCCACTTCCTTCAGATGCGCGAGCTCCTGGCGATACGCCTGCTTCACGGCCTTCGCATAGCGCGCCATCACTTCGTAGCGGTTCGACAGCACGGCCTGCAGCGTTTCGTGGTCGGGCACGAGCTTGTTCTTGTCGAGGCGCGGCGTGGGCGCGACCTTTTTGACCTTGGCGAGGCCGACGGCCGACATCATACGGATGTACATCCAGCCGATGTCGAACTCGTACCACTTGTTCGAGAGCTTCGCGGAAGTCGCGAAGGTGTGGTGGTTGTTGTGCAGCTCTTCGCCACCGATGATGATGCCGATCGGCAAGAGGTTCGTGCTGGCGTCAGCGGAATTGAAGTTGCGGTAGCCCCAGAAGTGGCCGAGGCCGTTCACGACGCCGGCCGCCCAGAACGGAATCCACGCCATCTGCACGGCCCACACGGTGAGGCCGACTGCGCCGAACAGCGCGACGTCGATCACCATCATGATGCTCACGCCGAGAATCGGATAGCGCGTGTAGACGTTGCGCTCCATCCAGTCGTTGGGCGTGCCGTGGCTGAAGCGGCGCAGCGTTTCTTCGTTCTTCGCTTCGGCGCGATAGAGCTCGGCGCCCTCGAGCAGCACCTTCCAGATGCCGCGCGTTTGCGGGCTGTGCGGATCTTCCTCGGTTTCGCACTTGGCGTGGTGCTTGCGGTGAATCGCCGCCCACTGGCCCGTCAGCATGCCCGTGGTCATCCACAGCCAGAACCGGAAGAAGTGGCTCGCGATGGGATGCAGATCGAGCGCGCGGTGCGCCTGGCAGCGGTGCAAATAGACCGTCACGCCGATGATCGTGATGTGGGTCGCCACCGCCGCGAACAGCACGATCTGCCACCATGAGAAGTGGAGCACCCCGTGGGCGAGGAAATCAAGCAGGGAGTTCAGCAAGGTTTTTACCCGTGAAACGAAGCGCGGTGGCCTTTCAGTCACGCGCCAGTGTCAAGAAAGTGAAAGCGATTAGGAGTAGTTGGACGGCATTCTACTAGAACCGTTCCAAGTGTTTGTAACAAATGAAGATTTTTTTCCAGATTAGTGGCCGAGTCAACTACTGGATGCAGCCGAGAGGCGCTTTGCCGCACCTTTCGGCCCCACTAACCTGAAGCCGGCTCCGCCCCGGCCGATACGGCCCCGTATTGCGCCGCGCCGCCCGCTTCAGCAACCATGGCCGGCGAGCCGATGATGCGCACCTCGCGCTGCGCGAAAGGGATCGAAATGCCGTGCTCGCTGAACAGGCGCCAGATGTTCAGGTTGACGGCCGAGCGCACGCCGGAGGTGCCATTGGCCGCATCGGCGATCCAGAAACCGAGTTCGAGATTGATGCCGTCGGAGCCGAAGCTCGCGAGATACGGTGTCGGGGCCGGATCGGCGAGCACGCGCGCCACCCCCTCGGCCGCGCGTGCGAGCAGCGCCATCGCGACCTCGAGGTCCGTGCCGTAAGCCACCTGCACCGCCGCCTTCGCGTAGCCGCGCGTGAGATACGACGACTGGTTCTGCACCACGTCGGTGATGAGTTTCTCGTTCGGGATCAGCGTCTCCACGCCGTCGAGGCCGCGCACGACCGTGTAGCGCGTGCGGATCTGCGTGACTTTGCCCGCGAGGCCAGCCACGTTGATCGTGTCCCCAAGGCGCAGCGAGCGGTCGATCAGGATGATGAAGCCGGAGACATAGTTGCTCGCGATCTTCTGCAGCCCGAAGCCGAGCCCCACCCCCAGCGCGCCGCCAAACACGCCGAGCACCGTGATGTCGATGCCGACGATCGAGAGGCTGAACAGCACCGCCGCGAACACGAGCAGCGCGCGGCCCACGCGCGCGAGCACGACGCGCAGGTTGGCGTCGAGGGTGGTCGCGCGCATGAGACGCTCTTCGAGCACCGCGCCGGCCCAGATCGCCACGACCATGGTCACGCACACCCACAGCGCGCCGCTGGAAAGCGAGAGCAGGCTCACGTGCGTCGTGCCGATGCGAAAGCGCACGCTTCCCATCCAGTCGAGCACGTCGTCCTGAATGCCGAGCACTGTCAGCAGCATGGCGACCCAGACGATCAGTGAAACCACCTTCTCGACGATAGAGAGCCAGGCGTGCGTCTCGCCGTTGCGCCCGAACACGCGCCGAGCAAAGAAGAACGCGATATAGATGAGCCCGATGCCGAGGAGCGGCACGAGCGCGAGATTGAGCAGCGACGTGTGGATGAAGTTGCGCGCGATCTCGCGCGCGGCCCAGACGCACAGCGCGCCGATCAGA
>Ga0335083_10008450_pt1 | contig 12567 bp, 12 predicted proteins | sample Lox_Sample_42_FD_206716 | JGI IMG/M metagenome (GOLD analysis project Ga0335083, IMG submission 206716) | Soil microbial communities from Loxahatchee National Wildlife Refuge, Florida, United States - Lox_Sample_4.2 | ecosystem: Environmental > Terrestrial > Soil > Wetlands | place: USA... | reverse complement strand
GCTCGAGGCCGTCGACGCCCTCGGGGAGCGCGAGGGCCGGGAGTGGGCGAGGGTGCTGCGGCTCTTCTGGGTCAGGCGCGGGCGGCGTTCACGCCCGACTCGAAGGCGTCCACCTCGGCGGTGACCGGGGCGGCGGGCGCGTCGAGCGCGGGGTCGTCGAACGGGGCGCGGCCGAGCTGATGCGTGCCCAGCGACGGGAAGAGCGGCGCGAGCAGGTAGTTCCGGAGGCAGAACCACCAGAAGCTCCGCTCGTTCAGCCGGGGGTCGATCTCCGGCGCGAGCCTGGCGTGCAGATCCGGGAGGGTGGTCCAATGCGCCCCGGCCATCTCGTGGTGCGCGGAGTGGAGCCCGTTGTTGAAGAGCAGGAAGTTCAGGACGGGCGAGGTGAAGCTGCGCGAGTGGTCGTGCTCGCTCCAGGGATCGGTGTGCACGTGCTGGACGTAGTTGAAGAACATGATCGTCCACAGGGCGAAGACAGCCGGGACGAGGAACATCAGCAGCCAGAGCCGCATCCCGGCGCCGAAGCCGTAGAGCCCCACCGCCAGGCCGATCAGCCCGAGGTGGACGCCGACGAAGAACGCATACTGGCGCAGGATCTCGCGGTACAGCTCCGGCTTGGTGGCGCGCGCCTTGCGGATGTACTCGTTGGTCGGCGTGGCCTGGAAGACGCTGGAGATGAAGGGGTAGGCGATGACCATCGGCAGATGATGCGCGTTGGTGTACCGCCAGGTGATGGTTGCGTCCCCGACGCGGTTGACGAACTTGTGGTGGTTGAGATTGTGGGTGGGGATCCAGGCGAAGGTCGGGTAGCCGTAGAAGATGCTCAGCCACTGCCCGAAGTAGCCGTTCAGACGGCGGCTCCGGAAGGTCGGGCAGTGGTTGTGGTTGTGGGCAATGACGCCCGCGGACAGACCCAGGTAAGCGGCGAGAGGCCAGAGCCAGGTGGCGAGCGGAGGCCAGACGTAGGGGGCCAGAGCAACCACCGGCATCGCCACGGCCCAGGCGATGGTTCGCCGGTCCGCGGCGTGACGAAGCACCATGATCAGCATAGAGCACAACGAGGACAGGAAGCCCAAAGGAATCGCTGCTAACGGAATGGCGGCTCGGGTGTCTTTCCCTACCCCAGTGACTTATGGATTCCATGTGGGACAGACATCCAGCCTCCCCGGATGAGAGGGTGACCGAGCCGTGAATGCCTCCGAGGGTTCCTCCGCCGCTCCTCCGCTTCCCGGTTTGGCCGCCGGGCCAGGCTTCCTGACCCGGTTCCGGCGCTGGCGCTGGCCGGCGGTGGGCCTGGCGGTAGTGCTCGCCGCCGTGGCCGGGTGGCGCGTGCTGCGCCGGCCGGCGTCCATCCCCTACGAGACGGCCACCGCGGACAGGGGCCCCATCGTCGCCCGCATCACCGCCACCGGGGTGCTCTCGGCGCTGGTCACCGTCCAGGTGGGTGCGCAGGTGAGCGGGCGCATCGTCCAGCTCCTGGTCGACTTCAATTCCCCGGTGAAGAAGGGCCAGCTGGTGGCCAAGCTCGATCCGGTGCTCTACGAGGCCGGCGTCGACCAGGCGCGAGCCAACTGGGTGGCGGCCAAGGCGCAGGTGGAGAAGTCGGAAGTCCAGGAGCTGGACGCCAAGCGGCAGTACGACCGCACGGTGGAGCTGAAGAAGAAGGACCTCATGTCCCAGGCCGATCTGGACACCGCCGAGGCCACCTGGCGCGCGGCGGTGGCGCAGACCGGCACGGCCAAGGGGCAGCTCGAGCAGGCGCGCGCCAACCTCAAGCAGGCCGAGGAGAGCCTCGCCTACACCTCCATCTTCTCTCCCATCGACGGGGTGGTCATCTCGCGCAGCGTGGACGTGGGCCAGACGGTGGCCGCCTCGCTGCAGGCGCCCACGCTGTTCACCATCGCCGAGGACCTGCGCCGGATGCAGGTCGACACCTCGGTGGCCGAGGCCGACGTGGGCAAGCTCCACGACGGCATGGAGGCCACCTTCCTCGTCGATGCCTACCCCAACGAGCGATTCACCGGCCGCATCCGGCAGATCCGCAACGCCCCGCAGACGGTCCAGAACGTGGTCACCTACGACGCGGTGATCGACGTGGCCAACCCCGACCTCAAGCTCAAGCCGGGGATGACCGCCAACGTCACCGTGGTCTACGCCGAGCGACAGGACGTGCTCCGGGTTCCCAACGCCGCGCTGCGCTTCCACCCCTCGGCGGAGATGCTGGCCAGCCTGGGCGGCGGCCGGGGGCCGGGGCGTGGTCCGGGCGCCCCGGCCGGGGCCGCGGCGGGCGGGGGCGGCTCCGGCGGCGGGCCGGGCGGCGGTGGCGCCGGCGGCCGCGGTGGAGCGGGGCGCGCCGCCTTCGGCGCCGGCGGGGGCGCCGGTCCGAGCGGAGGCGGGACGGGTGGAGCCCGGGTTCCTTCCGCGGCGGAGAGCCAGAAGACGGTGTGGGTGCTCCGCGAGGGGAGGCCGATGGCGCTGCGCATCGGCGGCGGCGTCTCCGACGGGACGCTGACCGAGGTCACCGAGGGGTCGCTCCAGCCGGGCGACCAGGTGATCACCGGCATCTCCGGCGCTCCCGCTCCGGGCACCGCCGGGGGACCGCCGCGGCGGCTCTTCTAGTCGGAGCACTCAGGCCATGGCGCCGCTCATCGCCCTCGAGGACGTCACCAAGAACTACCGGATGGGCGACGTCGAGGTGCGCGCGCTGCGCGGCGTCTCGCTGACCATCGAGAAGGGCGAGTTCCTGGCGGTGATGGGCCAGTCCGGCTCGGGGAAGTCCACGCTGATGAACCTCATCGGCTGCCTCGACCGGCCGACCTCCGGGCGCTACCGCCTGGACGGCACCGAGGTCTCGGCGATGCGCCCGGACCAGCTGGCCCGCATCCGGAACCGCACCCTGGGCTTCGTCTTCCAGAGCTTCAACCTCCTCTCCAGGACCTCGGCCCTGGAGAACGTCGAGCTGCCGCTGCTCTACGCCGGGGTGGACCGCCGGACCCGCCACGCCCGGGCCAGGGCCTCGCTGGAGCGGGTGGGGCTGGGCGACCGGATGCACCACACCCCGAGCCAGCTCTCCGGAGGCCAGCAGCAGCGGGTGGCCATCGCCCGGGCGCTGGTCAACGACCCGCGCGTCATCCTCGCCGACGAGCCCACCGGCAACCTCGACTCGCGCACCAGCGTCGAGGTGATGGCCCTCTTCCAGGAGCTGGGACGGACCGGCATCACCGTGGTCCTGGTCACCCACGAGGCGGACATCGCCGCCTTCGCCGGCCGGGTGGTGGTGCTCAAGGACGGCCGGCTCCTGTCCGACCGCCGCCAGACTCCGGCCCCGGCCGTGCCGCGCGGGGAGGAGGCGGCGTGAACCTCCTGGAGGTGATCCGGGTCGCGCTCCGCGCGCTGCTCCGCAACAAGCTGCGCTCCTTCCTCACCACGCTGGGGATGATCTTCGGGGTGGGGGCGGTCATCGCCACGGTGGCCATCGGCGAGGGGGCCCGCTCCCAGGTGGAGGCGACCTTCGCCTCGATGGGGACCAACCTCCTGGTCATCCTGCCCGGCACGACCACCGCCGGCGGGGCGCGCGGGGGAAGCGGCACCCAGCCCACGCTGACCTGGGATGATCTCAAAGCCATCCGCACCGAGCTGCCCTCCGTCCGCTACGCGGTGGCCGTCCTCCGCTCCGGCTCCCAGGTGCTGAGCGAGGACGCCAACTGGACCACCCAGATCCAGGGGACCGAGCCGGACTTCTTCGAGATCCGGAGCTGGCCGATGGAGCTCGGCACGCGCTTCACCCAGTCCGACGTCGATTCCGGGGCGAAGGTGGCCGTGCTCGGGGCCACGGTGGCGGAGAAGCTCTACGGCGCCAACGCCAACCCCATCGGCCACGTGGTCCGGATCCGCAACATCCCCTTCCAGGTGGTGGCGGTGGCGGGGAAGAAGGGGCAGAGCCCGTTCGGCCAGGACTACGACGACACGGTGTTCATCCCGGTGTCCACCTTCATGGCCAAGGTGCAGGGAGGCCTCCAGAAGTTCATCGCCGGTCAGATCCTGGTCAGCGGGGTGACCGCCGCCCGCGCCCAGGAGGATGTCACCGCCCTGCTCCGGGACCGGCACAACCTCCGCCCCGGAGAGGACGACTTCTTCATCCGCAACCTGGCCGAGGTGGCCAGCGCCCAGGAGGAGTCGAGCCGGACGGTGTCGCTGCTCCTGGCCATCGTCGCCGGGGTGTCGCTCCTGGTGGGCGGCATCGGGATCATGAACATCATGCTGGTCAGCGTCACCGAGCGAACCCGGGAGATCGGCACCCGCATGGCCATCGGCGCCCGGGCGGTGGACATCCTCCTCCAGTTCCTGGTCGAGGCGGTGACCCTGGCGACGTGTGGTGGCCTCCTGGGCATCATCGCCGGGGTGGCCACCGCGCGGTGGATGACCGCGCTCTTCCACTGGCCGGTGCTCTTCCGCGCCGACGTGGTGCTGGTGGCGGTGGTATTCAGCGCGCTGGTGGGGGTGGCCTTCGGCCTCTACCCGGCGCAGAAGGCGAGCCGGCTCGACCCCATCGAGGCCCTCCGCTTCGAGTGAGCGCTCGCCCCTCTACTAGGGCGGGAAGCGGCCGGCGGCGACGAGCAGGTCCAGCGCCGACTGGCGCAGCGCATCCTCGGCGACGATGGCCTGGGTGGCCGCATCCCGCGCCTGGCGGAAGGCGTCGATCAGGTCGAGGTTGGTGGTGGCGCCGGCGTGGTAGGCGATGTCCGCCAGGCGGTAGGCATCGACCGCGGCCGTGGCGCCCTTGCGCGCGCTGTCCAGGGCCGAGGCGCTGCGGTTCACCGTGTCCAGGGAGAGCCGGACGTCGGAGAGGACCTGGCGCGTGCCGCCGGCGAGCGTGATCCGGCTCTCCTCCAGCGTGGCCTCGCGCTCGTGGGTCCGGCCGTAGCGGGCCATGCCATCGAAGATGGTCCACGACGCCTGGAACAGCACCTGCCAGCCCGTTTCCGGGGCGGTGACGCTGGAGGGGTTCTGCCAGAAGGGCTGACCGACGACGGTCAAGGTGGGGAGGTACTCCATCCAGCTCATGTTCAGGGACTTGTCCGCCGCCTTCTCCTGCTCCCGGTAGAGGCGGAGGTCGGTGCGCTGGGTGGGAGCCTCGGCCAGTGCCTGGTCCAGGCCGGGGAGCTGGGGGAACACGGGGGGGTCGGTGGCGTCCACCGGCCCCGAGGCGCCGAGCAGCACCCCCAGGGCCTCCTGGGCCCGGTAGAGGTTGGCGTAGCTCGCCTGGAGCGTGACCTCGGAGCTCTCCAGCGTCTGGGCGGCCCGCGCCGCGTCGATCTTGTTCCCGATGCCGCCCGAGAGCCGCTTGTTGGCGTAGTCGAGCTGCACGGCGGCGGTGTCGCGGGCCAGGACGTTCAGCGCCACCTGGCGCTTCTGGGCGATGAGGGCGATGTAGGCCTTGGCCGCGTTGGTGGCCACGATCCGGCGCACGTCGGCCACGTTCAGCTTTGCCACGTCCACCTGATCGCCGGCCCGGATGGCGTTGGCCCAGGCCGCCGGGAGCAGCAGCGGGATGGCCAGCTGGATGTTGCCCGTCCAGGTGTGCCCGGGGGAGAAGGTGATTCCCTGGTAGGTCCGTGCGGAGTCCAGCTTGAGGTAGTTCAGGTTGGCGGTCAGGGTGGGGATGGACTGGGAGCGGACCTCCTCCATCAGCCCTTGCACCCGGGTCACCTCCTGGATGGCGGTGAGGGTGCTCGGGTTGCGCGCCAGGGCTCGCTCCACCGCTTCGCGGAAGTTGACCCGCTCGACGACCGGCGTCACTCCGTCCACGCCGCCGTCCGCCGCCTCGGCCAGCGCGCCGAGGCGGGGCGGCGGGCCGGAGGAGAGCTGGGGGAGGGGCAGCGGGCCCTCGGGGATGGCCGGCGCCTGCGCGGCCGCGGTCAGGGCGAGGAGCAGGGCCGGCAGGAGGGATGACCAGGGACGCATGAGCGAGCTCTCCGGACTCGGGTGTGGGAACGGAAGTGGGGTGGGGGCTAATCCGGCGAGCGGCGAGGGGCAATTCATTTGCAACGCCCACTGTCCGGTGCCTACACACTTCCTTGCCGTGCAACCCTCACTACCGGGGGATGTCCCATGGACCCGAGCTCCCTGAGCCGCTCCCTGTCCACCATCCCGGTCTCGATGGTCACCACCGCCCTGGAGCTGCCCGGCTACCGGGTGGTCAAGAACCTGGGCCTGGTGCGCGGCATCGTCGTCCGCTCGCGGAGCATCGTGGGGAGCTTCTTTGCCGGCCTGCAGACGCTCTTCGGCGGCAACATCACCCTGTGGAGCGAGATGTGCGAGCTCGCCCGGCGCGAGGCCTTCGAGCGGATGGCGCTCCACGCGCGGGCCGCCGGGGCCAACGCGGTCATCTCCGCCGCCTACGACGCCACCGAGATCTCCGCCGGCGTCACCGAGGTGCTCTGCTATGGGACGGCGGTGGTGGTCGAGCCGCTCTAGCGGAGCTGCGCCCAGCTCCACGCCGAGGCGGCCGCCACCAGGAAGGGGAAGAGGAGCATCCCCGGACCCCAGTGGCCGAGCGCGGCCATGGTCAGGTTCTGCGCCGCCGCCACCGCCAGGTAGCCCCACAGCGGCCAGCGCCGCATCCGCCACCAGAGCGCCACCAGGAAGACGATGGCCAGGAGCGAGCTTCCGAGGATGAACCCGGGGAGCCATCGCGCGCCGGTGGCCGCGGCCAGCTCCCGGTAGAACGGCGAGAAGGCGAAGGCCACCGCCTGGAGGGCCCCGGCGAATGCGGCGGCGCAGGCCACGGTGAGGGCGATGGAGCGGCGGCGCAGCGCGGGGAAGGGGGCGTCCATCGAGGGCGCCTGCCCGTCTACCACGGCGTCAGCGTGCGTGGTCGGTGACCCGGGCGCGCCACTGGCGGCCCAGGGCCAGGGCCACCCCGACGTTGGTGGCCCGCCGGCAGGCGAAGACCAGCGCCTGCTCCGACCTCTCGTGCAGAGGGAGGACGAGGAACAGCCCCCGGCCGGTGAGCGCCCAGCCCTCTCGCAGCTCTCTGGCTGGGGGTGCATCCCCGGCGAGCAGGTCGGCGGCCACGATGGCGCCTCGGCCGAGGCGCAGCCCGGAGCCCTCCTCGGCGAGGAAGCCGCTCTGCACCTCGCCCTCGGGGAGGTGGACCAGCCCGGCCGCCAGGCAGCCCGGAACGTCGGCGGCGGCCGCCTCCAGGGTGTGCGCCAGCGCCGGAGCGCCCGGGTCGAGCGAGGGAGGGCGGGGAGGGCCGCCGTCCGCCGGAGCCGGCGCCCGCTCCAGCACCCGGGCGTGGAGCGAGGCCGAGGTCTCGTCGTCCACGTCGTCGAGCAGGGCCGCGCAGCTCGGACCCACCACCGCCACGCGCCAGTGCCGGGGCGTGCCCACCGCCGCCACCTGGAAGGGGTCGCTGGCCTGCTGGCTTCCCTTGGCGCGCAGGAGCGAGCCCAGGTCGCGGAGCGAGTGCTCGAGCCCCTCGAAGCTCTGGGGGGAGAGCCCGAAGGCGCCGAGCACGGCCTCCGGGCCGCCGGCTCCGTCCTGGAGCACGACCACGCTCTTGCGGGCGCGCGGGCCGATGTCCGTCGCCGCCCGGTGGGCCACATCCAGCGGCACCGGGGCCAGCGCCCGCGCGCAGGCGAGGTAGGCCTCGAAGGCGCCGAAGGTCAGCCGCGGGTCGACGGCGCTCCTCAGGGTCTCGAAGTGCGGCTCGGCGCCGGCCGGGGCCACCGCGGAGAGGTGGAGCAGCCGCTTCACCATCTGCGCCTTGAGCGCGGCGCGGACCGCCACCTCGGCGCGGGGCCCCCCGGTCTCGATGAGCACCTCGCCCAGCGGGCGCCGCTCGGCCCGCGCCCGCTCCAGGGCCTCGGGGAGCAGCCGGCCCATCTCCGGATAGAGGCGCTCGAGCTGCGTCCCGAGCCGCTCCTCCTCCGAGCCGCCGGCCACGAAGCGCAGGCGGCCTGCGCCGGCCACCAGATCGAAGCGGCTCCCGTCGAGCAGCGGCCCGTACTTCCACAGGCCGGCGGTGGGGGTTTCCTCCACCGCCTCGAGGAGCTGTGCGAGGAACGTCAGCTGGCGGTGGAGGCCGGCATCACCGGGGGCGGCGGAGGGCGCGGGCATCGTGACCAGAGAGGCCCGATGCTAGGGGCGCCCTGGACGCCGGCGTCAAGAACGTGCACTCCGGGGCGGATGTGCGCCTCCCTGGTTACCAGGGAGCGTCGCTCACCCGTGCGCGCGGATGAAGTCGCGGAGGCGCGGGGCGATCTCCTCCCGCCAGCGGCGGCCGCTGAACACGCCGTAGTGGCCGGCGCCCGGCTGGCGGTGGTGTCGCTTGCGCGAGTCGGGGATGCCGGAGCAGAGGGCGTGCGCGGCCTGGGTCTGGCCCCGCCCGGTGATGTCGTCGGCCTCGCCCTCCACCGTCATCAGCGCGGTGCGCCGGATGGCCTCCGGGCGCACCGCCCGGTGGCCGCGGTGGCGGAGCTCCCCCTTGGCCAGGGCGTGCTCCTGAAAGACCACCCGCACCGTCTGTAAGTAATACTCGGCGGGGAGGTCCATCACCGCCAGGTACTCGTCGTAGAAGCGCCGCTTCGCGTCGGCCGCGTCGTGGTCGCCGAGGACCAGGTCCCGGAACATCTTCCAGTGCGAGGCCAGGTGCCGGTCGGCGTTCATGGAGACGAAGCCGGCCAGCTGGACGAAGCCCGGGCAGACCCGGCGGCCGGCGCCGGGCTCGGTGGCCGGGACCTCGTGCACCACCCACCGCTCGAACCACTCCAGCGGGCGGTTCCCGGAGTGGACGTTGACCTCGGTGGGACTGACGCGGGCGTCGATCGGCCCGGCGAAGAGGGTCAGGGTGCGCGGCTGCGCCTGCTCGTCGTCCTCGGCGAGGAGGGAAACCGCGGCCAGCACCGGGACCGCCGGCTGGCAGACGGCCACCACGTGCAGGTCCGGCCCCAGCCTGCGGAGGAAGTGCTGCACCAGCGACACGTAGTCGTCGAGGTCGAACCGGCCCTCGGCCAGCGGGACCAGGCGGGCGTCCACCCAGTCGGTGAGGTAGAGGTCGTGATCCGGGAGCAGCTCGCGCACCGTGTCGCGGAGCAGGGTGGCGTGGTGGCCGGAGAGGGGGGCGACCAGGAGCACCCGGGGATCCTCCCGCTCGGTCTCCCGCTCGAAGTGGAGGAGCTTGCAGAACGGGGTGTCCTCGACCACTGCCTCGCGGACGGCCACCGCCCTGCCGTCGATGGAGGTGGTGGGGAGGTCGAAGGAGGGCTTGCCGTAGACGCGGGTGGAGCGCTCGAGGAGCTCGCTGGCCGCGGCCAGCGTCCGGGTGAAAGGGGTGACCGGCAGCGCCGGGTGGGACCACACCGCCTTGCCCAGAGTCGCCCAGGTGTGGAGCGGCTCGCGGAGGCGCTGCAGCTGGTAGGCGAGGTACATTGCACCCGAGACTACGAGAGCACCCGGACGTCCACCAGCACCCCGTTTGCTGCAGTTGCGCAGAACATGCGTGCAGGTGCAGGAGGACCCAGGCCCGAGGAGCGAGCGATGGCCGTGGTGATCAAGAAGTACGGGAACCGGCGGCTCTACGATCCGGATACCAGCCATTACATCACCCTGGCCGAGCTGGCGGACAAGATCCGCGGCGGCACGGAGGTCCGGGTGGTCGATGCCAAGACGGGGGCCGATCTCACCCAGGCCACCCTCACCCAGGTGATCATCGAGGACCGGAACGCCGGCCAGCTCCTCCCCGCACCGCTCCTCCACCAGCTGATCCGCATGGGAGACGACGCGCTGGCCGAGTTCCTCGGGCGCTACGTGACCCGGGCCCTCGAGCTCTACCTCCACGCCCGGCAGGGCATGGGGGCGGTGGGCGCCTTCAACCCCTTCTCCGCCTTCGTCCCCTCCGACCCCTTCGCCGCCTTCTCCCCCCCCGGCCCGGAGCCGGTGTCCCGGGAGGTGGAGGCCCTCCGCCGCGAGGTGGACGAGCTGAAGAAGGCGGTCCGCAAGCGCCGCCGCTAGCCGTAACCAGGCGTTCTTATTGCACTGCAACAAAATCTGCTTGACCGGCTGGAGGCCTGGGTTACCTTGCGCTCGTCGGAGCGAATGGTCGCACCGAGGCAACAGGGGTTAGTCACATGGCAGAGCAGCAGAAGGTTTCGCAGGCGCAGCAATTCACCCCGGACTGGACCAAGATCGTCGCCGACCAGGTGAGCCGGGTGGAGGCCGGTCTGGGCGAGCTGGCCAAGCTGGAGAGCAAGAGCATGGCCCAGGCAGTCAGTGGTCTCGAGGAGTCGGCCCGGTACGCCCGCGAGTCGCTGGCCTTCGCGGAGAAGGCGAGCGCCGAGTGGCGGAAGCTGGTGATCGACGCGACGCGCCGGACGGCGGCGTTCTTCGCGCCGGAGAAGGCCTGAGCACCTCGCATTGACCCGCAGCGGGGCTGGTGACAGCCTCGCCGCGGGATGCTGAGCGTCAACAAGGTCACCACCGTCGACGAGGCGGTGGCGCTCATCCGCTCGCGCGACACCATCGCCACCTCCGGTTTCGTGGGGAACGGCACCCCGGACGCGCTGCTCGAGGCGCTGGCCCGGGCTCACCAGTCGAGCGGTGCCCCTCGCGACCTGACGGTGGTTTTCGCCGCCGGCCAGGGGGATGGGAAGACGCGCGGGCTGAACCGGCTCGCCCGTCCAGGGCTGGTGCGGCGGGTCATCGGCGGGCACTGGGGTCTCATTCCCAAGCTCGGGGCGATGGCGCTCTCCGGGGAGATCGAGGCCTACAACCTTCCCCAGGGGGTCATCTCGCATCTCTACCGGGACATCGCCGCCGGGAAGCCCGGGACGGTGTCCAGGGTCGGGCTGGGGACGTTCGTCGATCCCCGCCACGGGGGCGGCAAGGTCAACGACGTCACCCGGGAGGACGTGGTGGAGCTGATCCAGCTTCGCGGCGATGAGTGGTTGCTCTACCGGGCCTTTCCCATCCACGTCGCCCTGTTGCGAGGCACCACCGCGGACACGGCCGGCAACGTCACCCTGGAGCGCGAGTCGCTCACCCTGGACAACCTGGCCATGGCCATGGCGGCCAAGAACAGCGGCGGTCTGGTCCTGGTCCAGGTGGAACGCATCGCCGAGGCCGGGACGCTCTCCCCGCGGGCGGTGAAGATCCCCGGCGCCCTGGTGGACTGCGTGGCCGTGGCCCAGCCCGAGTACCACTGGCAGACCTACGCCACCCAGTACAACCCGGCCTACTCGGCGGAGGTCCGGGCGGTGCTGGAGGCCATTCCTCCCGCCCCGCTGGACGAGCGGAAGGTCATCGCCCGCCGCGCCGCCCTGGAGCTCCTGCCGGGGAGCATCATCAACCTCGGCATCGGGATGCCGGAGGGAGTGGCCGGGGTGGCCCGGGAGGAGGGCCTGCTTTCGCTCCTCACCCTCACCGCCGAGCCGGGGGTGATCGGCGGCCTTCCGGCGAGCGGGCTGGACTTCGGCGCCGCGGTCAACACCGAAGCGGTCATCGACCAGAACCAGCAGTTCGACTTCTACGACGGCGGAGGGCTCGACCTGGCCTGCCTGGGGATGGCGCAGTGCGATTCGGCGGGCAACGTCAACGTCAGCCGCTTCGGCCGCACCTTCGCCGGCTGCGGCGGCTTCATCAACATCAGCCAGAACGCCCGCAAGGTGATCTTCGTCGGGACGTTTACCTGCGCCGGCCTGGAGGTGGAGGTGGGTGGAGGCAAGCTCCGCATCCTCCGCGAGGGCTCGGTGCGCAAGTTCGTCCGCGCGGTGGAGCAAATCACGTTCAGCGGGGCGCAAGGCTCCAAGGCCAACCACGAGGCCCTCTACGTCACTGAGCGGTGCGTGTTCCGTCTCACCCCGGACGGGCTCGAGCTGACCGAGATCGCCCCCGGGATCGAGCTGAGCGACATCCTCGGGAACATGGACTTCGAGCCCTTGCGGGCGAAGCGCCTGGCGACGATGGACCCGCGGCTCTTCCAGGCCGAGCCGATGGGGCTGCGGCAGGCGCTGGAGGGGCGGCCGATGGCGGACCGCTACGCCTACGACGCCACCGCCGGGGTGGTGTACATCGATTTCGCGGGCCTGGCCGTGCGCCGGGACGCAGATCTCCTGGCCATCGAGGCAGCGGCCGACGGCTGCTGCGGCCCGCTCGGGCGGAAGGTGGCGGCCATCGTCAACTACGACGGCTTCACCATCGCCCCGGAGCTGAGGGACGCCTACGCCGAGCTGGTGCGCCGGGTCACGGGCCGCTACTACACCCGGGTGACCCGGTACACGAGGAGCGCCTTCCTTCGCGTCAGCCTCGGGCGCTGGCTGGCCGCGCACGACGTGGCGCCGGAGATGTTCGACTCGCGCCGGGACGCCTTTGCTTCCCTGGAGCGCCCACCCTCCCAGGAGCCGGAGAAGCCATGAGCCGCAACGGAGAGCGCACCGAGCAGACACCCGAGAAGCCCCGCCGGCGGCTCCTCGGCCGGGCGGTGGACTACCTGGATCAGCTCGACTCGGCCGGGCTGGGCCGGGCGCTGCTCTCCGAGGCGGGAGGCCTCCTGCGCCATCCTCTCGG
>Ga0335083_10008449_pt1 | contig 12567 bp, 11 predicted proteins | sample Lox_Sample_42_FD_206716 | JGI IMG/M metagenome (GOLD analysis project Ga0335083, IMG submission 206716) | Soil microbial communities from Loxahatchee National Wildlife Refuge, Florida, United States - Lox_Sample_4.2 | ecosystem: Environmental > Terrestrial > Soil > Wetlands | place: USA... | reverse complement strand
TACGAATACATGCGGCGGCTCGGCGCGCCCGGTCCGGGCCGGCTGTTCACGCACATGCAGCTGCAGCCGGTCATCGATGTCTCGGCCGACGGCACGCAGGCCTGGGAGCGCGCGCGGCTGTTCGAGATGTTCGGCGCCTACAACAGCCAGGCGCAGTGGGCCGAGGGCATCTACGAAAACCACTTCGTGCTGGACAACGGCACGTGGAAGTACCAGAACCTGGTGGGCTACCAGACCTTCTACACGCCGTACGAGCAGGGCTGGGGCGTGAAGTCCAATCCGCTGATGGATTACTTCCCGGGCTATCCGCCGGACCTGCCGCATTCCATCGAGTACCAGCCTTACCCGGCCGTGTTCGTGCCGCCCTTCCACTACCGCAATCCGGTGAGCGGCAAATGAGCCGCACGGTGATGCGCTGCGGCACGCTGCTGTTGGCCGCGGCGCTCACCGGTTGCGCCGCCTCTTCAGCCACCGACTCCTTCGATACCGCGGCGCTGCGCCAGCGCGTGGCGCTGCTCGAAGCGCGTGCGCAGCGCCTGCAGGACATCGACGACATCAAGCGCCTGCAGCGGGCTTACGGCTACTACCTCGATGCGGGCCAGTGGAACCAGGCTGCTGACCTGTTCAGTGCCGACGCCACGCTGGAGATCGGCAAGGACGGCGTGTATCGCGGCCAGCCGCACATCCGCGCCTACCTGAATGCCATGGGCGGGGACCATCAGGGGCTGGCGCCCGGCCGGCTCAACCAGCACTTCCAGGAGATGCCGGTGATCACGCCGGCCGCCGATGGCCGCACGGCGCTCGGCACCTGGCGCGACATCCAGCTCACCGGCCAGCTCGGCAAGGAAGCCTTCTGGGGCGAAGGTCCTGCCGAAGTGCGCTACGTGAAGGAGAACGGCGTGTGGAAGATCGCCGGGCTGCACTGGTTCCAGACATTGCACGTACCCTACGAGGGCGGCTGGGCCAAGACCGGCGACACCAACGACGGAAAATTCGTCGGCGACCGCCTGAAGGCGGACGCGCCACCCAGCATCGACTACAAGACCTGGCCCGGCGCGTTCACGCCACCGTTCCATTTCCGCGGGCAGTACCCGGGACTGGAACCTTTGCAGCCCGCGCCCTCCGCGGCCGACAGGCCGGTGGATGCCGCGCGGCTGTCGAAGCTGATCGGCACCGCCGCGGCGCTTTCCGGCCAGGACCAGATCGAGAACCTGCAGCGAATTTATGGCTTCTATCTCGACAAGGGACTGTGGAGCGAGGCCACGTCACTGTTCACCGATGACGCCTCGCTCACCGTGCAGGGCAAGGGCGTGTGGCGCGGCAAGGCGCACATTCTCGATTACCTGCGCGCCATCGGCCCCGAGGGTACCACGCCCGGTCGGCTCTACGACCAGATGCAGCTGCAGCCGTTGACGCACGTGGACGTCGTGCACGGCACGGCGCGCGCGCGCTGGCACGTGTTCGCGCAGCTGGCGAAGCACGGTGAATTCGCCGAGTGGGAGACCGGCGTCTACGAGAACGAATATCGCCTGGAAGGTGGTGCGTGGAAGATCAGCGCGCTGCACTTCTACCCCACGATGGTGACGCCGTACGAATCCGGCTGGGGCAAGGCCTCGCTGCCCTTCTCGCATTACGAGCCAACCCTGAAGCCGGATGCGGATGGCGGGCCACCGAGCACTTACGAGCATGCCTTCGCGCCGCCCTACCACTACACGAATCCGGTACGCGCGCCGGCGCAGCCGGCAGCGCCGCGCCGCGAGTCTGTGGCCGCCTTGCTCGCGCAGCTCGACCAGGCACAGCGCCAGATCGATACTGCCGAGGACCGCGCCTCCATCGAGAACGTGCAGAAAGCCTACGGTTACTACCTGGCCACGCTGCTGTGGGACGACCTCGCCGGCCTCTTCGCCGACGACGGCAGCATCGAGATCGCCATGCGCGGCGTGTACGTCGGCCGCCCCGCGGTACGCCGCAACCTGAACCTGTACGGCCAGGCCGGCCTCGACGATGGCGTGCTGCACAACCACATGCAGTTCCAGATGGTCATCGACGTGGCGCCCGACGGCCAGACGGCGAAGCTGCGTTCGCGCGCGCTGTCGATGATGGGCAATTTCAACCGCAACGCCACCTGGATGGGCGGCAATTACGAGAACGAGTTCGTGAAGGTGAATGGCCGCTGGATGTTCCACCGCGACCACCAGGTGAACACCTACTTCGCGCCTTACGAGACCGGCTGGAAGGATCTGCCGCAGCGCGCGCCGCCGGGCGTCACGGACAGCAATCCGCCGGACCGGCCGCCGTCACTCATCTTCGACATGTACCCGAAGAACTACCTGCTGCTCTACCACTACCCGAATCCGGTCACGGGCAGCAGGCAGTACACCTCGCCCTGAGGCATCGGTTCAAGCCCGCATCACTTGACCAGCAGAACCGCATTCATTCTGGGAGCTTCGGGTTCAGTTGGGCAGGCCCTCCTCGCCGAAATAGTGCGCTCCGGCGGTTTCGGCAGGATCGTCGTCATGACGCGGCGGTCGCTCAATCCGCGACCGGGCGCGCAGGTGGAGGAGCGGCTGATACCGGAAATGCAGCCCGCAGGGCTTTTTCAAGCTGTTCTCGAGGCACTGCCCGACCTTGACGGTGAGGCGGTCGGGTTCAGTGTCCTGGGCGTGGGGGCCGGCACTGCCAGGCTTTCACTGGAAGAGCACCGCGCCATCGACGTCGAGCTCAATGCCGCATTTGCCCGAGGCCTCAAGGCGTCGGGAAAAGTACGACACCTGGCCTTCATGTCCGCGATAGGCGCCAACGCCAATGCCAGTACCACGGGTTCCGGCGCCGCAGGAATGGCCCGCTACTCACGCGTCAAAGGCGAGGCAGAAGCGGCCGTCAACAGCCAGGGCCCAGCCGTAGTAAGCATCTTTCGGCCCGCCACCATCATCGGCTCCCGGCATACTCCGCGGCTGCTTGCAAATGCCCTGCTGCTTCTCGCGCCACTGATACCGGCAAAGTTCCGCTCCATCCGGACGACGGAAATTGCCGAAGCGATGGTCGCCGCCGCCCTGCACCCTCCGGCGCACAGTGCGATCTACACTTATTCCGAGATGATGACCCTGCGTCGCACGCGATCGGCGTGACCGCCCCGCGGAAGGACCAGAACCCTTCTCGACCCCGGCATTGCCTCGACAGCAAGCTTCACTTCATTCCGTCGATGGCCCCGCGTGGTGATATGCTATTTTATTAACCACCAAAAGAACTGCCGGCGGCAATGAGGCCATGATGCGCGCGAGGAGGGTCCGGATCACGATGGGTGTCGCGCTGTTGCTGGCGGATGGCATGTGCAATGTCCCTGCCGCCTTAGGTCAGCTGCTGCAACCCCTTCTTCCGGCGGAGTTCCGCGCGGCGGTGGCAACTGCGGAAAAAGCCGCGGCAGAGGCCCATTCCGTCACGCCAGTACTCAAATTGTTCGACGTCTACAAGGAACCCGCTGAAGTGGCGGAAGTGGAGATGTCGTTGGGAATGCTCTACGACCAGCGCACCGGTCTCGTGGACCCCGTCCAGGCGGTACTGCATCTTGGCAAGGCACTGCAGTACGATCTTCCGGAGCGCGAGCGGTTGCAGGCACTGATGTGGCGCCAGGGGAGTCAGCAACAGCTCGGGAGATATGACGCCGCCAGGGAAGACCTGCTGCGCATCCTGCTGATCTGCTCTTACCACGACCTGCCGGACAGCAGTGAGGGCATCGGGGAACCGAAGCCAAAGGCCCTGACATCCATCGGCGAACCAGCCGATCCGGAGAGAGCACTGGACTATGACTACTATCGCGAGCAGAACAGCTATCAGGACTTCCTGCTGCTTTCGCGCTACGCGGCAATAGAGGCAATCAGGCACCTGCAGAAGGTGGCCGGATTCAAGGATGAGGAGATCCGCGAGACGCTTGAGGAGCTGTCTCCCTCCGTCCTGCGGCAGGAGGTCGTCAAGCGATGGCTGGCTTCCGAAAACAGGAAGCCGTGACGATGCGGCGTCTTCACGACTGGTCCGGACGGTTTCAACAAGCGATGCTCGTGGCGATTCTGTGCGGATCATTCCTCGCCGCCGGAGCGCAGGAACCGGAATTGCAAATCGCCGGGCACGTCGTCGAGGCAAGCACCGGCGCGCCCCTCTCGGGTGCAAAGGTCTGGCTGCGAGGAACGAGTCCGAACTCCCGCGCCATTCCCGCCATCACCGATGCCGGTGGGACATTCGGCTTCCGCCGCATTCCCGACGGCGACTATAACCTCGCGGCAATCATGGAAGGATATGTCCAGGAGGCTGATGGATTCGACCTCAAGCAGCCGTTGAAGATCACGTCCGGCACGCGATTGCATGGTGTCGAATTGCGCCTGCTGCGCACCGCCCAGGGCGATGCAGTCCCGCATGCCCACGCGACAACTTCACTGGATATCGAGTTCACCGACGAAGGCGGCGGCAAGGTGACGCCCGCCACGGCGGAACTCCTGCTGGTCACCTGGGGCCAGACGGCCACGCTGCCGCTGCCGCTGCAAAAGGGCAGCAATCACCTGCAGCTGCCACTCGACCCGGACTGGCTGCGCACGCGCTGGCCCGCGAATTTCGGCGACCAGCGTTCGACGGATCTTGAAAAGGTCTATCTCTATTTCCGCGCGGATGGCTTTGCGCCGGTGCGTTCCGAGGCATTCGAGTGGATCGGATCAGGCCACAGCTATGCCGGCCACACGGTGGCCACCGCGGCCCGGATCGCGCTGCCGCATGGCGAGAAAGCAGATATCGAGGAGGGCAAGACCGGACAGCTGCGCGTGGTGTTCCGCAAGCCGCAGTCACGCGGCTTGCGCATCGTGGACACCGCCGGCAAGCCCATCCCGGGTGTGGCGGTGCAGGCGGGGATGTTCTGGTCCAACACCAACCATTGCGCCGTGCCAGCCAATGAGAATTCGCTGTCGCGAACCACAAGCGATCGCGACGGTCGCGTTGCCGTGCCGGACGGGGATTTCGAGTACGTGCTCGAATTCGACAAGCCTCACTACCTGATCGAGAGCCGCAACGGTGGTTTTTTCGACAACGGCACCGACCCATACCTGATCACCCGGCTCGACACGGCGGTAACGACGATCACGTTCCGCCGGCTCGAACGCAAGCCCTTGCGTTTGCAGGTCACGGCAGGCGGCGTCCCCGTGGCGGGCCTTCAGATCTGGGGCGCTTCAGCCCATTGCAGTTGCGGCGCCTGCAGCGGTGGTCTCGCGGTCACCGACGCGAACGGCGAGATCCGGGTTGCGGACTTCTATCCTGAAGAGGTGGGATCGCTGTACATCGAGGATGCCTCCGGCGCCCGCATCTGGCAGGGCGAGGTCCGCAAGCTGGACATCACCCGGCCGGTTCGCGTCGCGCTTCCTCGCTGAGACCGGGCCACATGTCTTTGCGTCCCGCCGCCGTTGTATTGTTGCTGATCTGCGCGCTGGCACTGCCAGGCTTGGTGTCTCCGGCGCAGCCCCTGCCTCCCGGCATCGAAGTCCGGCACTACCAGTTCGAGCCCACGGGCGAACAGCTGGAGTACGACGTCTTCGTCTCCCACAAGGTCCGGAAGGACCGTCCCAGCCCACTGGTGATCGCGCTGCACGGCGGTGGTGCGCCGCCACAGCAGATCATGGGCATGGTGAGAAACTCCGCCGACCAGCACGGCTACATCGTGGCGGCGCCGATGGGCTACCGCCTGGATGGCTGGTACGGCTACATGGGAGCCCCGTACCGCGCCAATCCGCAGCGGGTCCGGAACGGCGCGTTCAGCGAACAGGACGTGATGAACGTGGTGGAGCTGATGCGCGCCGGATTCAACATCGATGACAACCGCATCTATATCGTGGGCTCGTCGATGGGTGGTGCCGGCGCGCTGTACCTGGCCATGAAGTATCCCGGCAAGTGGGCGGCCATTGCGGCGGCCTCGCCGGGCGTACTGGATGAGATTCCCGACGAGCTCCCGGCACTTCGCGCGACGCCGATTCTCATCATCCACGGCGATCGGGACAACATCGTGCCGATCGAGCGGGTGAACGACTGGGTGGCGCGAATGAAGCAGCTGGGCGTACCGGTCAAGTACTGGGTATTGCGCGGTGGAGCGCACGGCGCGGCGCTGCCGAGCAATGCCGACGACATCTTCCGCTTCTTCGACCAGCACCGGATGGAACCCGCGAAGCACTGAAAAGGCATGACGGCCGCTGCCCAAGGAACCGGCGCTTGCCTGCGTCCTACTGCAGGGAGGTCCAGCGTGAAGAGTGATCCGCCAGGCCCGCTCCAAGGTCAGGGTACAACTCCATGATGCGCCCACTTCTGTCGATGTTGCTGCTGTGCATGGCACTGCCGCCCACAGCGCTGCGCGCCGCGCCTTCGCAAGCGGACGGCGACTGGGGCGAGCCAGTCAACGGCGTGCAGATCCGTCTGGTCGAGATGGAGGATGCGCGGCAGCGATCGGCCACCGACTACATGCCGCGCCTCGGGCTGCAGATACGCAATCAGGGTGGCGAAGCGGTGACCTTCATCGATGACGACGTCAGCGAGGGCGCGCAGTTCGAAATCGACGGTGCGTGGTATGGACCGGCAGGTTGGGCGGGCAACTTTGCTTTCACCGGCACCGTGGCACCGGGCACCCAGGGTTCGACCATCCCGCTGTCGTTCTGCAATACGGAGGATCGGTGCAATCCGCTGTATGCGCTGGATGCGGCAGGCCGGTTGGCTTCGCCGCCCGGCGACCGGCTCATGCTGCAGCCCGGCCGCCACGTGGTGCGCGCAAGGAGCCATGTGCTGCTGCCACGACCCGGCGGTGCTGCGGCCGATCCCCGCGATCCCCTGCAGCTGCTCAGCAACTCCACTGCCCTGCAGCTGACCAGCAATGCCATCAGCGTCGAAGTGCCGGACTTCCCCGCGCTGGCCGCGCTGATGGCTGAGGTCCCGCCTGGTGGCCCTGCCTCATCGGCCGCGGTGCACATGATCGTCGAGAAGTATCCGCAAGGCGGACTGGATGCCATCCGCGCCGGCCTGCATGCGGCCGAGGGTGAATTCGGCTGCGTGGATCTGATCTCGCTGGCGGCCGGATTGAAGACGGACGAGGCGACAGAGTTCCTGCGCGCGAAGCTGGGCCCGGACACCGGCATTCCCTCGCGGGTCGCGGCGGCGAAGATCCTGTTCGCGCGCGGGGATTCGGCGGCCGTGCCCGCGATCATCCAGGCCTGGCGCAGTCTCCAGCCGCGCTTCGTGAAGAACGAGCGCGAGCCCGCCCATGCGGATTGCAACAATGTCCCGGCCGGACAGCGCCACAACACGGGCAACGAAGCGACTGCCTACAACGAGGCCGGCATGGTCATCGCTTTTCTCGCGGCTTCCGGGGACGTCGCGGCGATCGAGGCGCTGGGCCGTAACATCGAACAGTCTCCTGTTGACGTGCGGTGGGCGGTGGTCCGGGTGTTCCTGCCGCGCGGCAACGGTGGCGGGTCGGGCAGCGGACGCAGCGTGTCCCGGCTGGACGCCGACATTGCGGAACTGCCGGGCGGTGCGGCGGGCACGGCCATCGAACGCCTGCTGGTCGCGGCGCTGGACGACACCGCCCGTCGCTACGACATGCGGGGCTCATGGAACGGCATCACCTGGGAGGACCCGCGCATCAGCGACATGGCGGCGCTGGTGCTGTCGACGCGCTGGCCGGCGAAGTACCGCTTCCAGTGGGTGGCGGATGTCCGGCAGTGCGACTTGCAGATCGCAGCCATGCGCGACACCTGGCGCAGGGAGAATGGGGCAGCCATGGCACCGCGCCAGTTTGCGGTCGATGTGCCGCCGGAGAAATGGGCGGCCGCCGCTGCGCTCGATCTCGTCCCGGTCACGCTGCGGGATTCCGGCTATGTCGGTCCGGCCATCCACACGGGCCTGCTGGATGACCTGAACACGCTGCAACAGACGGCGCGCGCGGTTGCCGACTACGACGGTGCGGATCGCGCCACCGCAAAGGCGAAGAAGGATGCCTTCGCCGCTGCATTCCGCGCAGCCATGAACCGCGCCACGGCGATCGGCAACCGCAACGATGAAACCGCGGAAGGCCGCGAAAAGTCCCGGCAGCTGGCCACGCGGCTGCGCGACATCTATGACCAGTACCTGCCATAGACCGGCGGCGCCGCATGGCCCGATACGGAGGGCTCGCATGATCAGACCAGGGTGGACTTCGATATGTGGATGCGCTCGCGGCAAATGAAACGCCGGCGGCTGATCCTTGCATTATTCCCTGCGCTCCTGCATGCGCAGGAGCGGCCCGCGCCCGTGCAGCCGTTCACGGTGTCGCTGCCCCGGTACGTCGATCCGCAGACTGCCATGATCGACTACATGTTCCGCATCGGGGACGAGGGGTCGGGAGGCTGGCTCGGAACGCGGGCAGGTGTCTTTGACTATGCGATCAAGCCGGATTCTCACTTGGGAGCGCCGACTTCGCTGAAGCTGGCCATCTACATTCCGGGCTATCGAATGATGACGCCGGAATTCACCAGTGAAGACCTGCGGACCGGGAAGACGTACGTCCCGCAGCCCGTACCATTGCCAACAACGACACTGAAGGGCCGATTGATCGATTCGGCCGGCAGACCACTGGGTGGCGAACACCTGAAGCTCGATTACCTTCTCACGGAAGTGATGGGTTACTACGGTTATGCGGATGGCATGACTCCCACCATTCACATCGCGGATACCAGGACAGATGGTGACGGCAGATTTGAACTCGACGTGCCATCCCTGCTGGATGATCCGTTCTTCGAGAACACCCGCTCACCCGGCTTCTTCCAGATCACGAACGGCAGGGATGCCAGGGGCGTGGATGACACGCTGAATCCCAACAGCCTGCAGGTGCAGAAGACCTACGAGCCGCTCACGATCCGCAAGACGCGCAATGGCACGCTGAGTGGAAAGCTGGGCACGCTATTCCTTGGTCAGAACAATGTACCGGAGTCGAAAGGTCTGAAGCTGCAGGTCACGCCCTCGGACGCGAAGACCCAGACGATCACGCTGAGCGAGATGGAGATGAGCGCACGCAGGCCAGTCAATCCCGTCCCGACCTTCTCCGCTCCGGTCAACGCCGACGGTTCATTCGAGCTCCAGGTTCCTGCCGGCAAATATGATGTTCAGCTGTGGGTGCCGGGCGGCAACCGGTTCATCCCGCTTGAGCGTGGAATTGTCGTGGAGGAAGACAGGCGGAACGTACTGGAACGGCCGTAATGCGTGGATCGAGGTACTTGCCGGTCTCTTGCCGTACTGCTTATTGCGGCGACTGAGCCCCACCCCGGCCGTTCCGCACCGCCTGCGACATCAGCGTGACTGGCGTGTCATGCGAAACCTCTTCGAACTTGAGATCCCGCACCCACACCTGGCCCTTGCCGACCAGCGACAGGCCCATCGGGATATAGGGCGAGCGCGACCCGGCCGGGATATCGATGACGATTTCCTCGTAGGTCCAGTCGTTGGTTCCATTCACGGTGGCGTTGTAGGTCGTGCCGTCGGGACCACCGGTGGTAGCCAGATACAGTGAGGCGCCCTGCCGCCCGCCACCTTCAGTCTTCGGCTCGACCTGGTCGGTCTTGAGCCAGGCCGAGAAGCGCACACGCTTGCCCCACCAGGGCCGGGCTTCGAACGTATGCCGCAGGTAGGCCCTCGCGGGAATGCCGCAGGCAATGGACAGATTGCGTTGACCGGCCGCCAGCAGCCTGGCATCGATGCCGGTGTCGCAGAGCTGGGAGTCCTGCTCGCCCATGGCGAGCCATCGGTCCGGCGGCGGCAGGAAGTGGTCGGTCGGCCGCGGCTCCGACACGGGAGCCAGCGAAAGGGCCGGCATCGCATCGGGCCTCGGCGCCTTGAGGTCGAAGTTGACGGCCACGGTGAGCGGCACTTCTTCGACCTTCAGGTCCCGCATCCAGACCTGGCCCTTGCCCTGCATCCAGTACCCGGCCAGCAGCTGGCCGGCGTCATCGGGTATGTCCACCACGAAGTCGCGGGTCTCCCAGCCGGTTGACCCCTTGATCGTGCGGTTCGCCATGCGATCCGTTTTTGCTCCGGCTCGCGGCGTTCCCACACTGATCCAGAGGCCTGCCTCACCCGCGACGTTGGGATGCTGCGGATCGGCCACGCTCTCGATACCGGAAGCCATGAGCTGAGCCGACACGCGCACGCGCTTGCCCCGGTAGGGTGCGACATCGAAGCTCATGCGCGCGCCGCCGAATGACGGCACGGCGGCGTTCGTGCACCGGGCCGAATACAGCGTGGGCCCGTCGGCGGACTTCTGAGTGTCGATACCGAGCTCGCACCGGCCCGGCAGGGCTTGCGGACCCCCATTTCCCATGAGTACCCACGTCGTGGCCAGTGTGGCAAGCGGTGGCAGCGGCGAAGCATCCGTGACGGATTGCGGCTCATCCGCCGCGTGCACGAGACTGGTTGCCAGCAACGCGGCCAGCAGCATTCTGGAATTCATGGGAATCCAACGCCTCCGATACTTCCGATGTATTCGACGTGAGCCGGCGGGACCCGGCCGCGGACAGATTCTACGTCGAGATGCAGGCCGTTGCGCAAGCGAGCGGGTTTCAGCGCGCGGTTTCCGCTTCCGGCCGCGAATACTTGTCGAAGAATGCCAGCACGCGCTCGGCTCCTTGCTGCAGCGTCGTGACGTGCGTGCCTCCCCTGAATTCGTAGTACTGCGTGGGTGCCTGGCGCTGCTTCAGGTTTTCCACCCAGCGTCTCACGCCGTCGACCGGAATCAGCTCATCCTTGTCGCCCTGCTCGACGACGATGGGCAGGTTGCCGAGGTTCTGGTTTTCCGCGGGCGTATTGCCCATGGCAGGGCCGGACATCGTACCCACCGCGGCCCAGATCTCCGGGTGTGCGGCCGCGATGTGCACCGCACCGGATCCGCCCATGGAATGGCCCGCGATGTAGATGCGCCGCGGATCGATGTTGAATTCGGCGCGCGCCAGGTCGAGCACGGCCATCACATCCTGTTCGCTGTACTGCGCGGTCTGGGCGTTGCCCACACCGTGCATGCCGTACCAGCCGCTCAGCGTGTAGCCCATCGGCGCCACGAGGATGTAGCCGTGCTTGTCGGCGGCGCTGCCGAAGGGCGTGATGATCGATTCCGGCGCCACGTTGTTGCCATGCAGGAGGATGATGAGCGGCATCGGCTTCTTCTGGTCGTACTTGCGCGGCAGGAACACGGCATAGGACAGCGTCTCGCCGGTCGGCTCGAACTTGTAGCTGTGCGCCTTGATGCGGTCGCGGATCGCGGTGTTTTCGGCTTGCCGCCCCGACTGGAAGCCACCGCCGCCGAATGCACCGCCGCCCTGCATGCCACCACCACCGCCGCCGCCGAATGGCCGCTGCGCGAGGGCGACCTCTGCAAGCAGGATCGACATGGCGATCAACGAGCACGTGGTCAGTATCCTGATTGAGCGCATGGTTCCACCCCCTTGGCGGTTCGTTGCTCCTGCATCACCGGCTGGCATGAACCGCCGTATAGTACTACTTCCTCCAGTTCAGACTGGAGGGAACCGTCCAGGAAATGAACCCGCAAGTCTGCGTCAACGGCACCTGCATCCGGGATTTCCATGCGCATCATCGTTTTCCTTGCCGCCGCAACCATCGTCACCAACATGGCCGCCGCGTCCGCCACGCCGGTAAAGCCTGACGCGGCCTCCGCGCGCATCTATGTGGAGTGGCTGTACAACTCCGAACGCGACGATCTGTTAGAAGTCTTCGGCGACAACGAATCGCAATTCTTCGACGCCTCGACGCTCGCGCTTTTGCGCCAGGACCGAAAGCTGCTGAACGGCGAGGAAGGCGCAATCTCCTCCGATTTCCTGTGCGGGTGCCAGGACCCGGGCAGCATGCATGCCATCCTTGGCAACGTCGCCATGACCGGCGCCAGCGCCGCGAAGGCCGACGTCGCGGTGCAGTTCACAGCCGAGGCCGGAAAGGCGGTGCAGCTCAAGGCCGAGGCCGGACAGCCGGTTACGCACGTCATAATCGACCTTGCTTTCGAGAACGGCGCGTGGCGCCTCCACGACATTCACACCAGGGTCCCCGAAAGCAGCGTCTGGGACGGCCTGCGCGACGTGCTGACCGGGGAAATCGCCGCACTCTCCGCGCATCACTGAATGGTACTCGACGAACGGTCGAGGTAGCATGAGCCATGGACCCGTTGTGGCGTTTGATTCTCGTGCTGCGATGGGTCGAGATTGTCTTGGCGCTCGCGGCCGCGGTGGCCGGCATCACTTGGTTGGTGAAGTATCATCGCAGACTGAAGCGCTGGTAAGAACTCATCCGACGCTTGCTCTTGGCGAAGAAATTGAAGAATCCTGGCCTCCTTCGCTTTTTCATGCCAATCCTCTCCGGCTTTTCTGCAGCAGGATGCGCGTCCATACCGCATGCCATTTCAGATTGTCGGCGCGACGCGATACAGACCGAGACCATAAGGGAGCCTTCGGAGATCACTACTGATTCAGGCGAAGTTCTCAAAGTAGCTCCTGGCAGCCTGGCGCCCTTCCTTCGGGA
>Ga0335083_10008448_pt1 | contig 12567 bp, 10 predicted proteins | sample Lox_Sample_42_FD_206716 | JGI IMG/M metagenome (GOLD analysis project Ga0335083, IMG submission 206716) | Soil microbial communities from Loxahatchee National Wildlife Refuge, Florida, United States - Lox_Sample_4.2 | ecosystem: Environmental > Terrestrial > Soil > Wetlands | place: USA... | reverse complement strand
CGATCCGAACGCGTGCACCGGGGACAACGTGCAGCGCGGCATCATCAACAGCTGGCCGAAGTGGTCGCCCGACGCCTTCAGCGCCCACGGGAAGACGTACTACTTCTTGATCTTCTCGTCGGCGCGCAAATACGGCGACGAATTCGCGATGCAGTTCCAACTGCCGCTCTCGTCCGCGAGCGATTTCGCCGGCCTCCAGGACTCGTCGCAGCTCTGGCTCGCCGCGATCGTCGTCGATAACACGTCGGGAGAGGTCGACACCTATCCGGCCCTCTACATCTGGAACCAGAACCGCCTCGCCACGAACGACGGCAGCGGCATGGGCATCCAGTTCTCGAACCTCACACCCGCTTGGGACCCGTTCATGCTTCCGCCGATCATGATCAGCGAAGTGCCGAGCGAACCCGTGCGCTGACGAGCCGAGAACTCTGTTAGCATCCCCGCCGTCATGGCGGCGTATCGATCGGGGCGGACGCTCGCGCTCGCGGCCACGCTGGGCATCGCCGCGGCCGCTTCGACCCAAGCGTTCGTGGCCGGCGCTCGGGCGTACGTCGCCGTGTTCGCGCGCGAATCGGAGGTCGGTTACGAGCTCTCGGCGGGGCTCGGCTCGCTCCTGAACGTCGCCGTCTTCTGTTCGGCCGGTGTCGTCTTCTTGTTCTGGCTCAGGCGCGCGGTCGCGAACACGCTCGCGCTCGGCTCTACCGTGCGTCTGACGACGCTCGACGCCGTGATCTGGTGGTTCGTGCCCATCGTCAGCATCCTCAAGCCGTACAGCGTCGTCTCGTCCGTGTATCAGGCCAACACGGTTCCGGAACGCGTGCCCGGCGATTGGGTGGCGCGCGCGCCGATGCTCTTGCCGCTCTGGTGGGGCAGCTGGCTCGTGATGATCATCTCGCGCGTGCTCGGCGCGCCGCAGGACAACTCCTTCCGCACGCGCGAGACGGCGACGACGTGGGCCGCCGTCGCCGGGGTTCCGTTCGCGTTCGTCGCGGCGCTCACGGCGATGGCCGTCATCTGGAGCATCGAACATCGGCTCGCGGCGCGCGCCCGGGGTTCGACGGCGCCGCGCCCCGTTTTCGAGCCTCCGCCGTCGATGCGACGCCCCGAGGCGGACGAGCGCGACGACGAGGACGACACGGCCGATTGAGCGGACGCTCGCCGCGCGAGCTCGCCGTCAATTCGGCAGCCCCGCGATCACTTGCACCATCTCCTCGAGGCAAGCTTCGTCGCTCGCCGCGAAGGTGTCGGGAGGGTCGGTGTCTGGCATGCTCACGCCGCAACCGGGCGTCTCGCCGCGCATTTTCGCGATCATCCAGCTCATTTGCCACTCTGCGGAATCGACGAGCAGCTTCGTCCCGAGCGGTGGGCACGCGGCGGGAGGCGTGTCGCAAATGTGATCCGTGCAAAAGATGTCGCCGAAGGTCGCGGGGACGTCCTTGAGCCGCTTCACGAGATTGGAGTCGAAGACGAGATTGAGCGACGCCGCCGGGTACGACGCGGAGTGACAGCCGAGCGTGTTGCAGCTCTTGAGTGCCGCGGAATAGTCGCAATCGGTCGAAAACAGGATTCCGGACGCCGCTCCACCGCTCGCCATCGCTCCACCGCCCGCCGCCGAGCCACCGCTCCCGGAGGAGCCGCCGCTTGTCGCCGAGCTGCCACCCGTCTCGGCGGCGGGCGGTGTCGTTTGATCGCCGCCCGACCCCGCTTCGCCCGAGCTTTCGTGATGAAGCTCGATGCTCGTTGGTCCGCAGCCGCCCCAAGCAACGGCGAACGCGGCGCAGCAACCGAAAAACAGCGTGGGTTTGAGCATGCTCAGTGAGTACCCGGAGCCGGACCGGGCGAGCGGTTCACGCTCGAACTCGAGCTCGCAAGGAGCGCGCGTGCCTTGTCGCGCGTGAGCGGCGTCTGCGCGCCCGCACTCAGGCGTTCGAGTCGCGTCCGCGCCGCGTCGCTCCGACCTTCGGCGAGCAGCACTTCCGCGAGCGCGAGACTCGCTGCGTCGCGATCCGAAGCGGAACCACGCGTCTCGAGATCGGTCAGGGCGGCTTCGGCCGCGGGGTAGTCGTGTCCGCGGAGCGCGACGGCGGCGCGCTGCCAGCTCGGATCCGCGCGCGAGCCGGCGGCGGAACCCGACGGTACCGGAACGACGAAGCCGGTGTCGCGGCGCGCGCTGCTCGCCGCCGGTCCCTCCGGCGCCGCGGGCGGCGGCGCGGCCGTGTCGACCGCGTCACTCGATTCGACGGCCGGGACGCTCGATTCCACGGCCACGGCGCTCGGCTCGGCGCGCGCCCCGCGGCGCGCCGGCCGTGGCGAAGCCGGAGCGACGCCGGCGCTGCTGCTCGGCGCTTCTCGCGGCGCCATGCGCTCGCGCGCGCCGAACCACGGATCTCCCGTCGCCGCGTACACGACGCCCCAGCCGGCCGCGAACCCGCCGAGCAAAAAGCGCGCGAGCATGAGCCGCGGCGGCGACGCCGGACGCGAAGCGGCGACGAACCGCCCGTAGGCGCGTTCCACCTCGCCGGGCTCGGGTTCGTCGCCTCGGAGCGCGTCCCAGTACGCGCGCGGCAACGGCGGCTCGCCCGGGTCCTCGTGGCTCATTGGGCCGCCTCGGAAAGATCGAGCGTCGGATCGAGCTCGAGCAGACGGCGCAGTTGACGCCGGCCGTCGCGAAGCCGCGAACGCACGGTGAGCTCGTTCGCACGCACGATCGTCGCGATCTCGTTCACGCCGAGCTCTTCGAGATCGTGGAGCACGACGACGGCGCGATACTTGTCACTGAGCCGGCCGAGCGCGGCCCGAAGACGCGCGGCGCGCTCGCGCTCGGCGAGGAGCTCGGTCGTGTGGGGCGACTCGAGCGGCGGATCCGTCGTCACCCCCACGTCGAACCGCGCGCGAAAGCGACGCCAAAAGCGGCGATGGTTCAGGAGCACGCGGTAGCAAATGCCGTAAATCCAGGTCGAGAGCTCGCTCCGCCCTTCGAAGCGCGGCAGGGCGCGCCACGCCTCCGTGGCCGCGGCCTGGACGAGGTCGTCGAACTCGGAGTCGTGAAACGGGACGAGCTTGCGCATCGAGCGGTAAACGAGCGTGAAGAGCTCCCGCTCGCGGACGGATCCCGGCGTGCCACTCGAGGTGGAGCTCGATGCCGTGGTCGGCTGGGCTTGCGAGGCGGGCACTTTTGGACGGGCCTTCGGTTGAGTGTCCGAACCCCACCGTGCCGAGCGGTCCGGCGTGGTGCGGCGTCCGAGGTTGCCATACGCTCGCTGACGTGGGAACGCGGCGAGCGCGCCTGGTTGTTCGTGCCCTTGGCGTCTTGCTCGGCGGCGGTGCGTTCGCGCCGTCGGTACGGGCCGCGGAGCCCGTGCACATGAACTGCGACGCGCTCACGCCCGAAGAGGCGGCCGAGGTCGACGCGCGCACCCGAGCGAACCTCCTCACGGGGACCGACGCGGGCGCGGAGGTTCGCATTCGCTGCGAGCTCGGAACGGCGACGGTCATCGCGTTCGCGGGTGACCGCAGCAGCTCGGCCGTGATCGCGTTGCCGAACGCCGCGCTGAAAGAGGCGCTCCTCGAAGCCGTCGAACGCGCGCTCGAAGCGCTCGAGCGACAAACCACGACTCCGGCGGCGAGCCAAGACGCGAGCGGCACGGCGTCGCCGCCACCGTCGACGCCCGCGCCGGCGAGCACGGCTCCGCACGCGGCGGCGCCCGGGCCCTGTGCTCCCTGTAGGCGCCCGAGCGCGTCGCCCGCCGGTGCCAGTCGCGAGCCGTCGAACGCTCGCGACGTCGCGGTGGCGCTCGGTGCCGCGGCGCTCGCCGAGCTCTGGAGCGGCCGTTTCGCTTACGGCGGGCGCGTGCTCGCGGCGGCGAGCCACGCGCCCTGGACGGCCGGTGTTGCCGTCGGCGGACTCACGAGCGCCACGCATCCGGACGCCTTCACGGTCGCGGAGTGGCACGCGCTCGTGTTCGCCTCGCTCGCACCGCCCTCGCTCGGCGGCATCGGAGCGCGCGTCGGTGCGGGCGTGAGCACGCTCGTGGCGTCGCCGCATTCGGGCGTCGCGGCAAGCTCGGGAACCGTGCTGCCGGTGCCGTTCGGCGAGGTCGAGCTCGAGCGGGCGTTTCACTTCGGCCGGCTCGCCGTGGCTCCCGAGCTCGGCGTGCGTCTCGCGGCGCGGCGCCGCATCGTGGTCGACGGCCTGTCACGCTTCGCGCTGCCCGTTCTCGTGCCGCAGGCGCTCGTCGTGGTCACGTACGCGCTCTGAAGCGCGGAGCCCCGCGCCGCCGTGCGTGAGCAGGGCGCGCGGGCCGCGCCGGCGCGAGAGTTGAGTTTTCCCGCCGGCTCCGCTACGCGAGGCGGCCCGATGATCGACGAGAGCGCCTTCGGTCTGCTCATCGCGTACCTCACGCTCGAAGACGACGAGTACGCGGGTGAGCGTGCCGACTTCGTCGCGCGCCACGCGGGGTTCGTCGAGCTCTGCCGAGCGCGCCTCGGCGATGCCCCGCCCGGCCAGGCGCCGCGCGCCCTCGAGCTCGGTCACGCCCTTTACGTCGAGCTCGTCGAAGGCGCGCACGCGCCCGAGCTCATCTCGTGGCTCAAGCAGACGCGCGCCGCGCTCGCGGAACGTGGGTACGGCGCGGCGGGCATCCTCACGTACGGGAGCACGTGGCTCGACGTGGAGGCTCGCGCCGTGAGCGAGGCGCTCGGGCAGGGGGTCATCGTGCGCGCGTCGGGGCCGAGCGAGCCGTTTCGGCGCGCGCTCATGGCGGAAGCGGCCGCGCGCGGCGGCGACGAGACCGACGACGCCGGCTGGGGCCCGGGGCTCTACCTCGACGTCGATGCGGTCGAGGCGCTCGGCAAGAAGCCGAAAAACGCGCCGACGATCCTGCGCGCCGGCGGCGCCGAATTTTACCGCAGCGGCCAGTAGCGCTCGCCGCCGCGAAGCGGAGGGCTTCGAAGCGGACGAGGGCGCTGCGGCTGCAGCGGCGCCCCTCACGACAATCGACAAACCCAGCGAGCCGAAGACCCCTGCCGTGGGCAGCTGTTCGAGCCATCGACGGGCGCCGACGAGCTGGACGAGGGCGAGGCAACCTTCGGCCTCTTTCGCCTGATGCGTTGGGGGCTACTGAGCTCTGCCGTCGGCCGCATGGCAACGCACGACCAGGCGCGTGTGCGTCGTCGGGGTGGGCGGCGGCGTCTTCGGCTTGAAGAGGTCGGCGGCCGATTTGCCCGCGCGCCCCTGCGGCGGCGTGAACGTGTCTTCGTGCTTCTCGACTTCGTCGAAGCCATTCGGGCAGCGGCTCTTCGCTTGATCGTAACAAGGGCCGGCGTCGCCGTCGCACTCGAGCGTGATGGCGTCGGTCGGGGCGGCGGCGTCCGCGTTGTCCCCGGCGTCGGCCGCGGCGGCGTCGGGCGGCACGGGCGGCTGGTCGAGCGCGGTCTGCGGTTGCGGCCCCGCCTGCTTGCACGCGAGCAGGGCGAGCAGCACGAGCGCGAGCGAAGAAATCACGGCCTTGGTGGACATCGGCGCTCGCAGCCAATGACGGCAGCTCGTTGCCGTCAACGCCGCCACCCGCAGCGAGTCGCGGCGTTCCCCGACTGCGCTTGACGGGTCGGTCGCGACGGCGTTATCAAACGGGCACTAAATGAAATCGACTTTCAAATTCACTTTGGCCCTCGGGCTCGCGGTCGTGCTTTGTCCGCGGCCGGCCGCGGCGAATCCGCGCCCGCTGCCGTTCACTTATCCCTACGCCACCTTGCCGAAAGGCGAGCTCGAGCTCGAGCTCTATTCCGACGTGACGCCGCTCCGCGTGCACGTGGATCCGGCCGATCCGTCCAAAGGGCGGCTCTGGGCGCCGATGTATCAACTCCAGAACGAGTTCGAGTACGGCATCACCGATCGCCTCGAAGTCGGCTTCTATCAAGTCTTCGAAGCGAACCCGGTGGACGGCGGCGACAACTCCCTCCTCTTCGACGGGCTCAAGTTCCGGCTGCGGACGCGGCTTGCGAACGCGGGAGAGTGGCCGGTCGACGTGGGACTCTACTTCGAGCTCGAGACCATGCACGACGAGCTCTCCTTCGAAGGCAAGGTCAACCTCGAGCGCGACTTCGGCAAACTCCGCGTGATGACGAACCTCTGGGCCGAGGAGTCGATCGAGCGCCCGCTCGACTCGCAGGCGCACGGGCAAGCAGCCGTGTTCATCATCAACCCCACGCTCGGCGCGACGTACGAGCTCACGCCGGGCGCGAACCTCGGCGCCGAATATTGGGCGCGCGGAGAGCTCGCACCGAGCGGTGAAGGCGTCGAACGCGCCGACTCGCGCGTGCATCACTTCGTGGGGCCCGCGTTGCATCTGAACTTCGGCAAGCTCTGGTGGTCGCTCGGCGTCTACGTGAACGCGAACAGCACCAAAAACCCGCCGATCGGCAGCGTGTACGGCCCGGTCTGGGCGCGGAGCGTCATCGGCTTGGAGCTCTGACGCGCGCTTCGGTCGAGCGTTCGTTCGTGGAACCTCCGGCCGGGACGCTTCCCGCCGGGCGCCTTGGCTAAGTCGCGGGGCCTGACGTATGGTCCGCCGACGATGTCGTGGGCGGTACCCGTTTGAGCCGCGAGCGTGCGAAGCGCATCGCGACGCGCTGTGGTCCGTGGTTGCTCGTGATCGCGCTGCTCGTCTGGCTCGACGGGCCACGCTTTCTGAACCACATGGGCGTCGCTTTCCGGACGAACGTCCTGAACGACGACATGCGGATCCAGCTCCCGTATTTTTACCATTACGCGGACAAATCCCTCTTCACGAACGACGTGATCGGCCGCTACCACGCCGACGGCACGGGTGAGCTCTTCCGCGCGCTCTACATCGCGCTCGCGCCGCTCGTCGACGTGGTCGTGCTCGGCAAGGCGCTCACGTACGTCACGCTGTGGCTCACGGCCGCCGGCCTCGCGGTCGCGGCGGCGCGGCTCGGCGGGAAACCGGCCGCGTTCGCCGCCGCCTGCTTCACGCTCGGCTCCTACGAGTTCATCGATCGCACGGTCGGTGGGCTGCCTCGCGCGTTCGCGTACCCGTGCGTGGCGTGGATGCTCGCGTCGCTCGCGTGGGGTCGGATCCGTTCGCACGCGGTGCTGAGCGCGCTCGGCGCCGGCTTCTATCCGCTGCTGCCCGTGATCGGCGGGCTCACGCTTGCCATCGTGCTGCTCGTCTTGCACCCGCGGGATCGTGGCTCGGCGCGCAGCTGGTCGTTCCGGCGACGCGTCGTCGTGCTCGGCCTCACGTTTCTCGGCGCGTGTTCGCTGCTCGTGCCGTTCGCCGTGCGCGTCCACAAGTACGGCGCCGTCATCCACGCGCAGGATTTCGGCGCCTTCCCCGAGGCGGGACCGGGCGGACGTCTGCACGATCTCGATCGCAGCCCCGCGCCGCCCTTCTTCGAGCTCGCCGAGAACACGGGCGCCCGAGCGCTCGGACACGGCAACGCGCCGTTCTGGCCCGACGTGCACGAGCTCGTGGCGTCACGCGCGCACAAGCAGACGGCGCTCATCGTCATCGCGTTGATCGCGGCGGCGGGGGTGCTCCGGGCCGGCCTCTTGCGTTCGGGCCGTCCGTTCCGGCGCGTGGCGGCCTTCGCGCTCGCGGTGTTCATCGGCTTTCAGCTGGCGGCTCTGGTCGATCCGAGCCTCGTGCCGAGCTCCCGTTACGTCCGCTACGGCGTGCCGACCCTGCTCGTCGCCGTCGTTCCGAGCGCGGCCATCGGGCTTTTGCCGCGCGGGTGGCGACTCAAGGGTCGCTTTCGCGCGTTCACCGCTCCGCTCTGGGTCGGCGGTTTCGTCGCCGTGCTGCTCGCGTTCCTCGGGACGTACAGCAGCCAGACGTTCGGCTACGAGGTACGGCTCGGCGGGGGCGAGCAAGGCATTGCCGCCGCCATGCGCCGCCTGCCCGCGAACGCGCTCGTCGCCGGTTGGCCGGAGGGGTTCATGGACGACTTGACGATCGTCGCGAAGCGCTCCGCGTTCATCACGTACCAAACGTACATGCCCTACAACCAGAAGATGACGCTCGAGATGCGCGCCCGAGCCGACGCCGTGATCGACGCCTACTACGCGCCGGATCTCGCGCCGCTCCGCCGCCTGCGCGACGAATTTCGCGTGACCCACTTTTTGATCGAGCCCGGGCGGCTTCGCAAGCGAGGGCGCCTGTTTCGTCCGCTCGACCACGAGATCGCTTCCGCCTTCGCCGCACTCGCTCGGAGCGGCAAGGACAACGTGCTCGCGGGCGACCTCGGCGACGCGGTGCTCTACCGCGACGGCCGTTACGAGCTCCTCGACCTCGCGAAGCTCTGAGCGCCGGCACGAATTCGTGCCGATTTCACCGCAGAGCGGCGCGTGTCGCCGAGCGACCTACATCGTTGCCACTGTTTCTTTTAATAACACCTAGGTGTTATTAACTTTCCCGCGAGCGACCCCGCTCGCGTGTCACGAATGCTCGTGTGCAGGTGTCGGACCTCCGCGCACCTTTGGCGACGAGAAGAGCGTGCCGTAGGCGCGCGCGTGTCCAACGCAATTGCCCTGAACGAGCCATTTGGGCAAGCTCGTCTGAGCCGAGCGCCCTCGCTCTTCGCACCGAGGTACCCATGAAAGGCTGGATTGCGGCTCTCATTTTGTTGCCGAGCGCGGCGCTGATCTTCGCGTCGGGCTGCGGCAGTGTCGCGGTCACCACGCCGCCCGATTCGTCCGCGAAAGCGGGCGCGTCGTCGGGTGGCAGTAGCAACGACGGCTCCGGCGCTCGGCTCGGGACGGGCGGCACCGTGAACCTCGGGGAGGGCGGCGCGAACTCGAACGGCTGTCCTTCGAGCTGCGCGGCGCTGAACGCCGATTGCGGCTTCGTGACGGACACGCTCTGCGGCGGCGTCGTTCAGTGCGGGGACTGTCCCGACGGCCAGACGTGCGGCGCCAGCACGCCGAGCCAGTGCGGCGACGGAACCGCGGGCACGAGCAGCGGCGGCAGCGGCGGCATGGGCAACTGCACCCCGTCGAGCTGTGACGACCTCAACGCGAATTGCGGCTTCGCGACGGACACCAAGTGCGGCGGCGTCGTCGATTGCGGCACCTGTCCCGACGGTCAGACCTGCGGCTTCGCCGGTCCGAATCAATGCGGCGACAACAGCGGCGGAGGCGATTGCGTCGTCGATCCCTCGACGACGTGCGACGGCCGCGGCGCGACGTGCGGCCACGTCGCCGACAACTGCGGCAACGATCTCGACTGTGGCTCGACGCAGTGTCCGGTCGCCGGCCAGAGTTGCATTCAGAACGTCTGCAACACGCCTTCCTGCGTCGTCGATCCGACGACGACCTGCGCGGGTCGCGGCTTCACCTGCGGTCAGGCCGCGGACAACTGCGGTCACCTGCTCGATTGCGGTCCAACCACCTGCGACATCCCGGGCTGGACGTGCGGCGGCGGCGTGGACGGCAGCGGCAACCCCGTGCTCGGTCAATGCGGCTGCACGGGCGAGTGCAGCAAGGTCCCGACGTGCCCCTCGGGCACCACGACGACGCTGAAGGGCGTCGTTTACGACCCCGCGGGCAACAATCCGCTTTACCGCGTGCTCGTCTACGTCGCGAACGACCCGACCGATCCGGATCTGAAGTCGTTCCCGAAGGGCCTCACGTGCGACGTGTGCGGCGCGTCGGCGGCCGGCAGTCCGCTCGTCTCCGACCCGACGGTGACGGACCCGCCCGCGGGTACCTACACGGACGTCGACGGCAGCTTCGAGCTCAAGAACGTGCCGGTCGACAAGAACGTCACGCTCGTGATCCAGCTCGGTCGCTGGCGGCGCGTCTTCCAGGTCGACATCGACAACGCGTGCGACGAAAACGACGTCGACGCCGGGCTCCTCCGTATGCCGAGCACGCAAGCCGACGGCAACATCCCGCTCATGGCGATGGTCACCGGCAACTCCGACTCGCTCGAATGCGTGCTCCGCAAGATGGGTATCGGCAGCTCCGAGTTCACGGACCCCGGCGCGGACAACACCGACGTGGGGACCGGCGCGGGACGCGTGCAGTTCTATCTCGGCAGCGACGCGAAGGCGGACACGGGCGTCCACGGGCAGAAGATCGACGCGAACACGCCGTACCAGGCGCAGCTGTTCCAGGCCGGAGCGAACGGCGACCCCGTGCTGAACGAGTACGACATGACCATCCTCGCCTGTGAAGGCGGGGGTTACGCCCAAGCCGCCTCGGACCAAGCGGCCGTGCGCGCCTACGCGGACGCGGGTGGTCGCGTGTTCACGACTCACTACAGCTACGAGTGGCTCTATCAGAACAACGCGAACTCCGCGGCCGCGGCCGGCACGGCGGACAACTGGAGCGAAGTCGCGAAGTGGCACGTCGACGAGAACGATCGCGCCGACACCGCGACCGGCATCATCGACAAGGTGTCGAATCCGAAGGGTGACGCGTTCCAGGGCTGGCTCGAAGCGGTGAACGCTTCGACGCCGGGCTCGGGGCAGGTGAACGTCGTCGTCATCCGGCACGACGTGGACGCCATCAGCTCCGTCGAGGGGCAAACGCAGCAGTGGCTCTATCGCATCGGGACGAACGCGAAGAAATGTGGCGTCAGCGGCGGCACCTGCAACTCGAACAGCGATTGCACGCCGAAGGTCTGCAACGACAGCACGACCACGGCGTGCAACTCGAACACCGACTGCACGAACAACTACTGCAAGGCGAAGACGACCACGAGCTGCACGAAGAACAGCGACTGCGGCAACGGTGACACCTGCGTGACCGACAACACGTGCAAGACGAACACGTGTGGCGGCACGGACTACACGGGCCAGCACCTCCCGCTCCACTTCACCTTCAACACGCCCGTGAACCTCACGCAGGATCTGACGGCGACGCCGCCGGTCGTGCAGTGCGGTCGCGTCCTTTTCAGCGATTTCCACGTTCAGGACGCGAACGAGGTCAACGAGACGTACCCGCAACAGTGCGGCAAGGCATGCAAGGCCGACAGCGACTGCACGGGCGCCTGCACCGGCGGCAAGTGCCCGTGGGGCGCCGCCTGCACGACCAAGGCGGATTGCGCGAGCAAGTGCAGCGACGACGGCTACTGCCTCGACCCCATGAACCCGCAGGAGAAGCTCCTCGAGTACATGATCTTCGACCTCGGGTCGTGCGTGCCGCCGCCGAAGGCGTGCGTGCCCTCGACGACGTGCCCCGACGGGCAGGATTGCGGTTACGCGCCCGACGGCTGCAACGGGCTCATCCCGTGCGGCGTGTGTCCCGACGGCGAGCAATGCGGCGTCGGTCAACCGCCGGTGCCGAACCACTGCGGCAGCATCAGCTGCACGCCCGACAGCGCGTGCCCCGCCGACCAGGAGTGCGGCTACGCGAGCGACGGCTGCAACGGCGTCATCAACTGCGGTGACTGCCCGGCCGGACAGACGTGCCAGAACGGCAAGTGCGGCTCCGGCTCGTGCGATCCGAAGTCGTGCGCGCAGCAAGGCATCGAGTGCGGCCAAGCCGGCGATGAATGCGGCAATCAAATCCAATGCCCGGCGTGCCCGGCCAACGAGACGTGCATCAACGGCAAGTGCGTCCCGCAATCCTGCCAGCCGCAATCGTGCGCCGATCAGAGCATCGAGTGCGGCTCGGCCGCCGACGGCTGCGGCAACAAGATCGACAGCTGCGGCGTCTGCAGCGCGGGCTCGCTCTGCGTGAGCGGCATGTGCGTGCCGATCAGGTGAGGGGACGAAGCCGAGCGGGCGGCGCGGTTCTCGAGCGACCCGCCGCCCGTCCGATTCCTGATTAGCGACGGACGGCAGCGTGACGAGCGGCGGGCGGTGCGCCGTCGGGCAGAACGCCTCGATTGCGCGTGGAGGGCAGATCTTTCTCGCCCGTGCGTACTGCACCAGCGGATGGACAACGCTATCCTCTCGGGTGGTGGGGCGTCGCGTCGCGGCGGAAAGCTTTTTTCTTGGAGAGTCGAACGATGAAGGATCGCTTGCTGCGCGCGTGGAGCGCAGAACTCGTGCTGGCGGGCGTCGTGTGCTTGAACTGCTCGACGACGCGCGACTTCAAGAATCCGGTCGGCGCCGCGGGCATGGCCGGCATGGCCGGGGGCTCGAGCGGTGCCGGTGGACACGCGGGGCGCACGTCGGGCGGAGCTGGGACCGGTGCTACGGCGGGCAGCGTCGCGACGGCGGGAGACGCCGGAGAAGGCGGAGAAGCCGGCGCGCCCAGCGGGGGCTCGGGGGGTAAACCGGGCGGTTGCGTGTCCGGCGATCACGACGGCGGTGACGGGACGTGCGTCGCCGCGGGGACGTGCTCGAGCGGCTTCCACAACGACGGCACCGGGCAATGCGTCACGGCCGGGTCGTGTGCGAGCGGGTATCACGACGGCGGTGACGGCAGCTGTGTCGCTTCGGGGAGCTGCGCGTCCGGCTATCACGACGACGGCGGCACGTGCGTGACCGCCACGTGCGGCACGGGCAAGCACGACGGCGGCGACGGCAACTGCGTCGCGAACGGCACGTGCTCGGCGAGCTATCACGACGGCGGCAACGGCGTCTGCGTCTCGA
>Ga0335083_10008446_pt1 | contig 12568 bp, 15 predicted proteins | sample Lox_Sample_42_FD_206716 | JGI IMG/M metagenome (GOLD analysis project Ga0335083, IMG submission 206716) | Soil microbial communities from Loxahatchee National Wildlife Refuge, Florida, United States - Lox_Sample_4.2 | ecosystem: Environmental > Terrestrial > Soil > Wetlands | place: USA... | reverse complement strand
AGAACGACCTGAAGGCACACCGGATCGTCTCGCAGGCGGTCGTGGTCGGCGATCGCAAGCCGTACGTCACCGCGCTCGTCACCGTCGACCCGGAGGCGGTCGACGGCCTGAAGGAGGACGACGTCCGTGCGGCCGTGCAGGCCGCGGTCGACGACGTCAACGCCGAGCGTTCCGGCTTCGAGCAGATCAAGCGCTTCAGCGTGCTGCCGCGCGAGTTCAGCATCGAGGAGAACGAGGTCACGCCGACGCTGAAGCTGAGGCGCAAGGTGATCCTCGACCACTTCGCGGCCGAGATCGACTCCCTGTACGTGCGGGACTAGAGGATTCGGCGGGCGCCGACGTACTCCGCGGAGTACCACGGATCGTCGAGGCTCGAGATCTTCACGACGTCGCCGGTGTGCGGTGCATGGATGAACTCGTCGCCGCCGATGTAGATGCCGACGTGGCCGACGCCGTCGAAGAACACGAGGTCGCCCGGCGCGAGCTCGTCACGCGACACCGGCACGCCCATCGCGTAGAGCGCGTAGGTCGAGTGCGGGAGCGAGACCCCGACCTGCGCGTACGCCCACATCACGAGCCCCGAGCAGTCGAAGCCGCCCGGCGCCGCTCCGCCCCACACGTACGGGGTGCCGAGCTGCGACATCGCGACCGCGACGACACCGCCGTGCGTCGGCGGGGGCGCGACGACCGTGTCCGACTGGGGAGTGACCGCCGAGATGCCGACGATCGTGTCCTGCGCCGCCTGCTGCTCCTGCTGGTGCTGGGCGACGAGCCGCGCCTGCGCCATCCGCTCCATCTGCAGCTGCCGCGCCTGCTGCGCGGCGACGAGCTGTGCGATCTGGCTCTTGATCGAGGAGTAGAGGCGCTGCTGCTCAGCGATCTTGGACTCGATCGACGCCTTCGCGGCCGCGCGCTCGGCCACCAGCTGCTCCTGCCGGGCGCGGGCGGCGGCGAGCTCCTTCCGGTGCTCGACGACCGAGTGCTTGAACTGGACGACCTCGGTGGCGACTCGCGCGTCGAGGCTCGTCACGTTCTTCGCGCTGTCGATCCTCGTGATCATGTCGTCCAGGCTCTTCGAGCCGAGGATCACCTCGATGGTCGAGTCCTGGTCGGTCGTGTAGAGCGAGACGAGCCGCTGCCGGATCACGCGCTGGCTCGCCTTGAGGTTGCCGCGCGCGACATGCAGCTCGTAGGCGTTCTCGCGGAGGTTCCGCTTCGTCTGGGCGAGCTGGAGGTTGGCGGCGTCGTACTGCGAGCGCGCCCGTTCGAGCGAGTCGGACAGCGACTGCAGCTGGCCCATGACGGCCTGTGCCTCGGCGCGCTTCGACCCGATCGACGGGTCGGCGATGGCCGGAACCGCGGCTACGAGAGCTACACAGATCCCGACGAGAACGTACGGCGCCTGCCCCAACCTACGGATAACAACCCCCTGCTAGGGGGCGGGACGGGCGCACCGGGAGGGGCCGGTACGTCACGAGTCGGGCACGCTAGCAGGGTTCCCGGACGGGCGTCAACCGAGAACAGTCACCGAATTTGAGCAATTCTGCACGAAGTCCGAGACAAAACCGGGCGCAATTGGGGCCTCGCGTGACTGTGAATATCACGCCGCATTAGGTACGTTCACGCGACCCAGGTGAACGAGACGGCCGAATCTCGGGAGCACGTCAACCCGCGCGTCCTGCTGGTCGACGACCACGACCTGTTCAGGACGGGCCTGCGCAAGCTGCTGTCCGAGCAGGGCGTCCAGATCGTCGGCGAGTGCGACGACGGCGACGACGCGCTGCGTGCGATCCGCGAGCTCGCGCCCGACGTCGTCGTGATGGACCTGAACATGCCGGGCATCGGCGGCGTCGAGGCCACGCGCCAGATCGCGATGATCGCGCCCCTGACGCGTGTGCTCGTCCTCACGATCTCGGATCAGGACGAGGACGTGCTCGAGGCGATCCTCGCCGGCGCGTGCGGCTACCTGCTGAAGGACTCGTCGATCGACGATCTGATCGCAGGGATCAACGCGGCGGCCGTGGGCGAGGCGCTCGTGTCGCCGGCGATCGCCGCGAAAGTGCTGCAGCACGTGCGGGCGTCGAGCGCATCGCGGCGCGAGGCGGAGCTGATCAGGTCGGAGCTCTCGCAGCGCGAGATCGAGGTCCTGAAGCTGATCGCGAACGGCAAGGACAACGCGCACATCGCGGCCGACCTGCACATCAGCCCGAAGACGGTCAAGAACCACATCTCGAACATCCTGATGAAGCTGCAGATCGAGAACCGCATCCAGGCGGCGGTCGTCGCCGTCAGGTCCGGTCTGGTTTAGCGGACGGCGGCGGCGTGCCGCCGCAGCTCGGCGAGCGCCTCGCGGAGGCGCGTCAGGTCGCCGGCGTTGCCGTCGAGGCGCCTGGCGACCGACGAGAGCTCGTCCGTCTTCGTCGCCGTGTCGCCGACCTGCAGCTCGCGCGCGAGCTCCGACAGCCGGCGCTCGAGCCTCAGGCGCTCGCCCTCGAGCGAGAGCGCGTGCGCATAGCCGTCCGTGAGCGTCCGCTCGATCCGGTCGAGGTCGCGCTCGGACTCGTCGATCAGCGTCGTGATCCGTTCGAAGAGCTCAGTCATGCAGAGGGAGAGGTGGCCGCATGGCCGATTCTTCGACAGAGCAGGGTGCCTCGGCAAGGGCCGCTCGACCCATCTTCGGGGTCATCGAGGCCCAACGTGGAACGTGGCGCGCCGCCGCCTCGGTCACACTGTCGGGCGGACATGCGCGTCATCGTCGCCGCCGCCCTCGCAGCCGCGCTGCTGATCGCCCCGTCGGCCGTCTCGGCGCCCCGCTTGCCGCTCCCGACGCGCCTGGCGCACGCACTCGAAGTGCCGCCCCTGTCGGCGGCCGACTCGGGCGCCATCGCCGTCGACCTCTCCTCCGGCGGAATCGTCTTCGAGCGCAACGCGGACACGCCGCTCGCTCCGGCCTCGAACGAGAAGCTGCCGGTCACGTTCGCGGCGCTGCGCGCGCTCGGGCCCGGCTACCGCTTCCCGACCGAGGTGCTCGGAACCGGTGGGCTCGTCGGCACGACCTGGAAGGGCGACCTCTATCTCAAGGGCTACGGCGACCCGTCGCTCACCTCGAACGGACTCGCGCGGCTCGCCGTCGCCCTGAAGCGCCAGGGCATCGTGCGCGTCGACGGGCGCGTCATCGGCGACGAGAGCTGGTTCGACTCCCGCCGCACCGCACCCGGCTGGAAATCTGCGTTCTACATCAACGAGTGCTCGCCGCTCTCGGCGCTCGTCGTCGACCGCGGTGTCTACGAGAACCACATCGCACCGCGGCCCGCGGTCGCCGCGGCCGGGCGCTTCCGGCAGATCCTGCGCAAGCACGGGATCACGACCGGACGGGTCGCCGTCGGCAAGGCGCCCGCGACCGCGTCCGTCCTCGCGCGGATCCTCTCTCCCCCGCTCTCCAGGATCGTCGAGTTCATGGACAGCCAGAGCGACAACTTCACCGCCGAGATGCTGCTCAAGCAGCTCGGCGCCGTCCGCGGCGCCGGGGGCACCTCCGCCGCCGGAGCAGCGGTCGTCCTCGACGAGCTGCGCGAGGGCGGCATCCCGCTCGCCGGCGTCCACATCGCCGACGGCTCCGGGCTCTCGCTCGAGGACCGGCTCACCGTCCGGACGCTCGCCGCCCTCCTGATCTCGTTCTGGAACGACCCCTCGATGCACGCCACGGTCTGGGGCGCGCTCCCGGTCGCCGGGATCAGCGGGACGCTGAAGAACCGCCTCGAGGCCGCCCCCGCCCGGGGCGTCGTGCGCGCGAAGACGGGAACGACGGACGAGGCCTCGGCGCTGTCCGGCTACGTCCGCTCGCGGTACGCCTTCTCCGTGCTCGAGAACGGTAGTCCGGTGCCGTACTGGTCGGCGCACACGGCGGAGGACCGCTTCGTCACCGCGCTCGCCGCCGCTTCGGCCGAGAACTAACCAGTCTCGAGCGCCGGGTCGGCGAGCAGCGCCGCGAGCTCCGCCTCGGTGCGGATGGCGACCCCCGCCTTCTCCGCCTTCGCGACCTTGCTGCCCGGCGACTCGCCGACGAACACGGCCGTCGTCTTCTTGGAGACGTTGTCCGAGACCTTCGCGCCGAGCGCCTCGAGCGCCACGCGCGCCTCCTCGCGCGTCATCGCACCGAGCGTGCCCGTGATCACGTACTGGCGGCCGGTCAACGGCCCTTCCACCGGGCGGTCGTCCTCGTCCGACTCGAAGCGCAGCCCGATCTGCTTCAGCTCGTCGACCAGGGCGGCGTTGTCCTCGTCCGCGAACCACTCGGCGATCGCCTCGGCCCGCTCCGGGCCGATGCCGGGGCACTCCATGATCTCTTCCTGGGTCGCCGTCGCGAGGTGCTCGACGGTGCCGAAGTGCCGCGCGAGGTTCTGGGCGGTCACCCAGCCGACATCGGGGATGTTCAGCCCGAACAGCACGCGCCGGAAGGGGATCTGCTTCGACCGCTCGATCGAGGCGATCGCGTTCGTGGCCGAGATCTCGGCGAACCCGTCGAGCGACAGCAGCTGCTCCTTCGTCAGCCGGTAGAGCTCGGGCAGCGAGCGCACGAGCCCGAGCTGCCAGAGCCGCCGGACGAGCTGCTCCCCGACGCCGTCGATGTCGGCGGCCGCCTGCACCCAGTTGATCAGCGACTCGAGGCCGCGCGAGGGGCACGCACGGTTGGGGCAGCGGTGCATCGCCTCGCCCTCGGGCTTGACGATCGGCGTGTCGCAGAGGGGGCACCGCTCGGGCATGCGGAACGCCTTCGTCCCGCGCCGGTGGCGGCCGGCCGGACCGACGATCTGCGGGATCACGTCGCCGGCCCGCTGGACGATGACGTCGTCGCCTTCGCGGATCTCCTTGCGGTTGATGTCCTCCTCGTTGTGGAGGGTCGCGCGGGAGACGGTGACGCCGCCCACCTCCACCGGCGCGAGCATCGCCCACGGATTGAGCGCGCCCGTCCGCCCCACGCGCACGGCGATCCGCTCGAGCCGCGTGACCGCCGTCATCGGCGCCCACTTGAACGCGCGCGCCCAGCGCGGGCGCGAGTGGAGCGAGCCGAGCTGCTGCTGCTGGGCGAGCGAGTCGACCTTGACGACGATGCCGTCGATCTCGTAGTCGAGCTTCGCGCGCCGGACCTCCCACTCACGGCAGGCCCTCGCGACGGCGTCGATCGAGCCGAGCCGCTCGGCGAACGGGTTCGTCGGAAATCCCTGCAAACGAAGCCATTCGAGCGTCTGCCAGTGCGAGTCGAGCTCGAGGCCCTCGCGCGCGCCGATGCCGTACGCCCAGACCGCGAGCGGCCGCTCGGCGGTGATCTTCGGGTTCTTCTGCCGCAGCGAGCCCGCCGCGGCGTTGCGCGGGTTGGGCGCCACCTTCTTGCCGTCCGCGAGCAGGCGTTCGTTGAGCTCGCGGAAGCCGGACAGCGGCATGTAGACCTCGCCGCGCACCTCGACCACGGGCGGCGGCGAGCCCCCGAGGAGGCGGAGCGGGACGGACGGGATCGTCCGCAGGTTGACCGTCACGTCCTCGCCCTCCTCGCCGTCGCCGCGCGTCGCGCCGCGCACGAGCACGCCGTCCGCGTACGTCAGGTTGATGGCCAGCCCGTCGATCTTCGGCTCGAGCACGTAGGCGACCTGCGCCGACGGATCGTCGAGCCGCTTCGCGACGTCCTCGTCCCACTTGCGCAGCGCGTCGTCGTCGGTCACCTTCTCGAGCGAGCCCATCGGGGTCAGGTGGCGCACCTTGGCGAACCGGTCCGAGGGCGGCTGACCGACGCGCTGGGTCGGAGAGTCGGGCGTCACGAGCTCGGGGTGGTCGCGCTCCAGCGCGAGGAGCTCGTCGTACGCGCGGTCGTAGGTCGCGTCGTCGACCGACGGGCTGTCGAGCACGTGGTACTCGTGCAGCCAGCGCGCCAGCTCGGTGCGGAGCTCGGCTGCGCGGCCGGCGACCGTGCTAGACGACATCGAGCAGCTCCTCGGCGCGGTCGACGATCACCTCGGCGTCGCCGAGCGCGTCGCGCGCGTGGATCCCTCCCCACGTCACGCCGACAGCGTGCAGGCCGCCGGCCCGCGCTGCCTGCATGTCGTACGGCGAGTCGCCGACGTAGGCGGCGTCGCGGGCCTCCGCGCCGAGCCGTTCGAGCGCGAGCCTGAGCGGCGCGGGATCCGGCTTGTGCTGTTCCGTCTCGTCGCCTCCGACGATCGTCTCGAACAGGTGCGCGAGCGGCAGCCGCGCGAAGGCGAGATCGACCGTCGCGCGGCGCTTCGCGGTGACGATTCCGAGCCGGTGCCCTCGCTCGCGGAGTGCCTCGAGCGTCGCTTCGATCCCGTCGAACCCCTCGAGGGTCTCGTGGAGCGGCTCGTTGTGCGCCCGGTACACGCGCACGAGCTCCGCGGTGTCGCGCGGCCCGAACGCCGCCATCTGCGCCTCGAGGCCGGGCCCGCCGACGTTCGCGAGCAGCTCGTCGTCCGTGAACTCGCGGCCGAGCACGGTCTGCGTCGCATGCCGCATCGAGGCGAGGATGATCCCGCCGGAATCGACGACCGTTCCGTCGAGGTCGAACAGGACGACGGGGTAGCGCATCCGCCTACTTGTATCGAACGCCGGTCAGGTAGAGCCCGTGGGGCGGCGCGGTGGCGCCCGCGTCGCTGCGCGGGCGGCCGGCGAGGAGCGGCTCGAGATCGCGCCCTTCGAGCATCGTCCCGACGAGCGTCCGCACCATGTGCCGGAGGAACGAGTCGGCAGTCACGTCGAAGACGGCGAGCGCCTCGTCGATCTCGGTCCAGCGGGCGCTCTCGACCACGCGGGTGAACGTCTCGTGCTGCGTCTCGGTCGGCGTGAAGGCCCGGAAGTCGTGCTCGCCGACGAGCGCCCGGGCGGCCGCGTCGAGCGCCGGGACGTCGAGGGGCCGCGGGTGCCACAGCGCCCGGGCCGCCTCGAGCGCCGACCGCTCCGGGCGCCGCCAGACGCGATAGCGATACGACCGGGCGCGGGCATCGAAGCGTGCACTGAACCCGGCGGGAGCCTCCTCGGCGCCGACGATCGCCACGTCGGGCGCCAGCCCGGCGTTCAGGGCCCGCGCGGCGCGGGCCACCGGGGGGCCGCCGTCGACCTCGACCGAGACGACGTTTGCGAGCGCGTGCACCCCGGCGTCGGTCCGGCCCGCGACCGCGAAGCTCTCGTGCCGGCCGTAGAGGCCGTCCAGCGCCCGCTCGAGCTCGCCGCGCACGGTCCGGAGCCCCGGCTGCGCAGCGAAGCCCTGGAAGCCGGTGCCGTCGTACTCGACCGTGAGCTTCAGGCGCACGTCAGGAGTTCCTGACCAGGCTTGTAAGGTGCTCCATATGCTCTAGTCACTTGCGCCTTACCCGATACACTCTATTCATGAGCGAGCAGAGCTTCCTCCTTCAACGCGTCCAGCCCGCGATGATCGGCCTGATCGACGGATCGCTGTCGACCCTGGCGCCGATCTTCGGAATCGTCTTCTACACGCAGAAGCCGCACGCCGCGTTCGTCGCCGGCCTCGCGACGGCGATCGGTGCGGGCATCTCGATGGCGTTCTCCGAGGGCCTGTCCGACACCGGCGAGCTGACCGGGCGCGGGAGCCCGGCCGTGCGCGGGGGGATCACCGGGATCGCAACGTTCATCGGCGGCATCCTCCACACCCTGCCGTTCCTGATCCCGGAGTACCACGCGGCCGTGATCGCCGCGGTGATCGTCGTCGCCTTCGAGCTCGTCGGCCTCGCGGTCCTGCGCTGGCGCTTCTTCGCCACCAGCTTCGGCCGCTCGCTGCTCGCCGTCTCGATCGGGGGCGCGGTGATCGCGGTCGCCGGCGCCCTGATCGGCTCCGGCGCCTGATCGACAGGTGCCTGGCACCTGAGGTGCCAGGCACCGGCTCTACTTCTCTTCGTCCTCCGCGGGCTCGTCGGCCTCGGCGGCGGGCTCCTCCTCGGGCTCCTCCGCCTCGCCATCATCGGCCTCGTCAACCTCGTCGGCCTCGCCGGGCGGCTCCGGCTCCTCTGCCGCCTCCTCGACGGGCTCCTCGACCGCGGGGACGGCGGTCGCGCGCTCCTCGCGCTGCGCTGCCACGTACTCCTCGTCGACGAGCTCGAGGTACGCCATCTCCGCCGCGTCGCCCGCGCGCGGGCCGATGCGGACGATCCGGGCGTAGCCGCCCGGCCGGTCCTTGAACCGCGGAGCCACCTCGGCGAACAGCTTGTGCACGACGTCGCGCGAGCGCAGGACCGCGGTTGCCTGACGGCGCGCGTGCAGGTCGCCGCGGCGGCCGAGCGTGATCATCTGCTCGGCCAGCGGCTTCACCGCCTTCGCCTTCGTGACCGTCGTGCGGATCCTGCCGTGCTCGATCAGCGCGCCCGCGAGGTTCGCGTAGAGCGCCTTGCGATGCGCCGCGTCGCGGCCGAGCTTCTTCCCTGTCCGCTGGTGGCGCACCGCTCGCTACTCACCCGTGCCGTTCGTGCTGCCGCCGCGAAGCGTCAGCCCGTGCTGGGCGAGCGTCTCCTTGACCTCTTCGATCGACTTCTTGCCGAAGTTCGGGATCGCGGCGAGCTCGGACTCGGACTTGACGACCAGGTCTCCGATCGTCTCGATCCCGACCCGCTTCAGGCAGTTGTACGAGCGGACACCGAGCTCGAGCTCCTCGATCGGGAAGTTCTCCATGCCGTTCGCGATCGGCGGGGCTGCCTCGCCGGCGCCGTCGATGTCGGCGAGCCCGTCGCGGTAGTGCTCGATCCGGTCGAGGTCGGTGAAGATCGCCAGCTGCCGGATCAGGATCTCGGCGGCCTCTGCGATCGCGTCCTTCGGGTCGATCGAGCCGTCGGTGGTGACGTCCAGGACGAGCTTGTCGTAGTCCGTCCGCTGCCCGACGCGCGCCGCCTCCACGTCGTACGAGACGCGGTTGATCGGCGAGAACATCGAGTCGACGGGAATGACGCCGATCGTGTGGGCCTGACCGCGGTTGCCCTCCGCCGGCACGTAGCCGCGGCCACGGCCGATCGTGAGCGTCACCTCGAGGCGGCCCTTCGACGAGAGGTTGGCGATCTCGAGGTCCGGATTGAGGATCTCGAGGTCGGCCGGCGCCTCGATGTCGGCCGCCGTGACGACGCCCTCCCCACGCTTCGTCAGGCGCACCTCGACCTCGGGCGACTCCCCGTGGAGGATGCAGACGAGCTGCTTCAGGTTGAGGATGATGTCGGTCACGTCCTCGCGGACGCCCGGCAGCGTCGTGAACTCGTGGGCGACGCCCTCGATCTTGACGGACGTCACCGCCGCACCCTCGAGCGACGAGAGCAGAACACGGCGCAGTGAGTTGCCGAACGTGTAGCCGAAGCCGCGGTCGAGCGGCTCGATCACGAAAACGCCGTGGTGCTCGGTGATCTCCTCGTGAGTGATCTTCGGGACCTGAAAGTCGGTCGCGCGTACTGCCATCTTTTCCTTTCTCGCTGCTTGCTTGAAAACTCCGTGCCGAGCGCGCTCGAAGCGGGCTACTTCGAGTAGAGCTCGACGATCAGCTGCTCCGAGACCGGCGTGTCGATCTCGCCCCGCTCCGGCCACTTGAGCACGGTACCCGCGAGGCCGTCGTGGTCCGCCTGCAGCCACGGCGCAACGGCGGCGGTGAGGTCGGTCGCGTCGCGCACGATCTGCTCCGCCGTCGATCCGGTCTTGAGCGTGACGACGTCGTCCGGCGTCACCTGGTAGCTCGGGATGTTGACCCGGCGGCCGTTGACGCGGAAGTGGCCGTGGCGCACGAGCTGCCGCGCCTGTGCCCGCGATGCCGCGAAGCCGAGCCGGTACACGACGTTGTCGAGCCGCGTCTCCAGCATCCGCAGCAGGTTGTCGCCGGTGATGCCTCCCTGCTTGTTCGCCTTCTCGTAGTACGTCCGGAACTGCGTCTCGAGCAGGCCGTAGTAGCGGCGCGCCTTCTGCTTCTCGCGCAGCTGCAGGAGGTACTCGCTCTGCTTGATGCGGCCGCGGCCGTGCTCGCCCGGCGGATACGAGCGGCGCTCGATCGCGCACTTCTCTGTCAGGCAGCGCTCGCCCTTCAGGAACAGCTTGATGCCCTCGCGCCGGCACTGCTTGCACTTCGGCGACCGGTCGCGGGCCACTAGACGCGCCTCCGCTTCTTCTGGCGAACGCCGTTGTGCGCCTGCGGCGAGACGTCCTTGACGCCGAGGATCTCGAGGCCGGCGGCCTGGAGTGAGCGGATCGCCGTCTCGCGGCCGGAGCCGGGGCCCTTGACGAAGACCTCGACCTTCTGCAGGCCGTGCTCCATGCCCTTGCGCGCCGCCGAGTCGGCCGTCACCTGCGCGGCGAACGGCGTCGACTTGCGCGAGCCCTTGAACCCCGCCGAGCCGGCGGACTCCCACACGATCACGTTCCCCTCGTGGTCGGTGAGGGCGACGATCGTGTTGTTGAACGACGTCTTGATGTGCGCCTGGCCGATCGCGATGTTCTTGCGGACGCGGCGGCGCGTGCGACCTCTGGTCGCTGTCCTTCTCGGAGGAGCCATTTACTTCGCCTTCTTGCCGCGGCCGACGGTCTTCTTCGGGCCCTTCCGCGTGCGGGCATTGGTCTTCGTGCGCTGGCCGCGGACCGGCAGGTTGCGGCGGTGGCGCAGGCCCCGGTACGCGCCGATCTCGGAGAGGCGCTTGATGGCCTGCGTCCGCTCGCGGCGCAGATCGCCCTCGACCTGCTCGTTCGCGTCGATGTAGTCGCGGAGCTTGGCGACCTCGTCCTCGGTCAGGTCGCGAACCTTGGTGTCCGGCGACAGGCCGAGCGCCGAGCAGATCTTGAGCGCAGTGGGCTGGCCGATCCCGTAGATGTAGGTCAGGCCGACCTCGAGCCGCTTCTGGTTTGGCAGGTTGACGCCTGCGATCCGGGCCAATCTCGCTCCTTTACCCCTGGCGCTGCTTGTGACGCGGGTTCGTGCAGATGACCATGGTGCGCCCGTGCCGCTTGATCACGCGGCAGCGTTCGCACATGGGCTTGACTGAAGGACGGACTTTCATGAGTAGAAAAGGCGCGCACAGGCGTTCGCCCGCCGACGCGGAGCGTCATCGTACCAGGAGTCCGCCGCGTGATGACGCTCGTCGATGGAGCGCCCAGGCGACTCAGCGGTCATCGCGGGGTGGGCTCCAGGACCCCTGCCGGCTGAGTCAGCACGCGCGGGCCGTCCGCGGTCACCGCGACGGTGTGCTCGAAGTGCGCGGCCAGCGAGCCGTCGGAGGTCGAGATCGACCAGCCGTCGTCGTGCAGGTACACCTCGGGCCCGCCCGCGGTGATCATCGGCTCGATCGCGATCGTCATGCCCTGACGGAGCTCCGGCCCGCTGTGCGACGAGACGAAGTTCGGCACCTGCGGGTCCTCGTGCATCGACCGGCCGACGCCGTGCCCGACGAGGCTGCGGATGATGGTGAAGCCCGCGCTCTCGGTCGCCTCCTGCACCGCCCGCGAGATGTCGGAGACGGAGTTCCCGAGGGTCGCCTGCTCGATGCCGGCGGCGAGCGCCGCCCGGCATGCGTCGAGGAGACGCTGGGCGTCCGGCGAGATCGTCCCGACCGGGAAGGTCCAGGCCGAGTCGGCCACGAAGCCGCCGAGGGTGACCCCGACGTCGACGGAGAGGATGTCGCCGTCCTCGAGGACGGTCGGCCCGGGGATGCCGTGGACGACCATGTCGTTGGGCGAGAGGCACGTCGCGGCCGGATAGCCCTTGTAGCCCTTGAACGTCGGGATCCCGCGGTTCGAGCGGATGTACTCCTCGGCGATCGCATCCAGCTCCGCGGTCGTCACCCCGGGTTGGACGCTCTGCTCGAGAAGTGCGAGCGTGCCGGCCACGACCGTGCCGGCGCGGGCCATCGTCTCGATCTCGCGGCGGCTCTTGCGGATGATCACGCGGTCGCCCTTCGCACGTCCTCGAGCGCCGCCTGGGTTTCCGCCCATACCTCGGCGATCTCCTTCTCGGCGTCGACCGGGACGAGCCGGCCCGACATCCGGTAGTGCTCGATGACCGGCTCGGTCTCCGCGTGATAGGTGCGCAGACGCCGGTCGATCACCTCCGGCGTGTCGTCGGGGCGGCCTTCGAGCTCGGCGCGCCGGAGCAGGCGCTCGACCGCGACGTCGTCGGGCAGGTCGAAGAACAGCGCCGCGTCGAGCCCGCGGCCGAGACGGTTCAGCAGGTCGTCGAGCGCATTCGCCTGCTCGACGTTCCGCGGGAAGCCGTCGAGCACGAACCCGCCGGCCGCGTCGGGCTGCGCGAGGCGGTTCTCGATCAGCTCGATCGTGAGGACGTCGGGAACGAGCTCGCCGCGGTCGAGGATCGGCTTGACCCGCCGTCCGAGCGGGGTTCCGTCGGCGATCGCGGCGCGGAACATGTCGCCCGTCGAGATGTGCGGGATCCCGAACTCCGCGGCGATGCGGTGGGCCTGGGTCCCCTTGCCGGCGCCCTGGGGCCCGAGGACCAGGAGATTCAGCGTAGGAATCCTTCGTAGGAGCGCATCATCATCTGCGACTCCATCTGGCGCATGGTGTCGAGCGCGACGCCGAC
>Ga0335083_10008445_pt1 | contig 12568 bp, 9 predicted proteins | sample Lox_Sample_42_FD_206716 | JGI IMG/M metagenome (GOLD analysis project Ga0335083, IMG submission 206716) | Soil microbial communities from Loxahatchee National Wildlife Refuge, Florida, United States - Lox_Sample_4.2 | ecosystem: Environmental > Terrestrial > Soil > Wetlands | place: USA: Florida... | reverse complement strand
TGCGAGAACCGTCTCTCCGCCTTTGACGAACTGCCTGCGCCGCACGGCGATTTCAGTTTCCATCGGCAGCCAGATGTCCACGCGGGAACCGAACCGGATCATTCCCACTCGCTCGCCGATCGCCGCCGTATCGCCCTGCTGTTTCCAGCATATCACGCGGCGCGCGATCGCTCCGGCGATTTGTTTGAAGACCAAACGGCCTTTTGCCGTATCGATATAGATCACATTCTGTTCGTTCTCGGTCGAAGCCGAGGACCGATAGGCGCCGTAAAATTTTCCCCGGCGGTACACCACGCCGGCGATCTTGCCGGCCGCGGGCGCGCGCTGCACGTGAACGTCCCAGATCGATAGAAAAATGCTCACGCGGTGGCCCATCGTCCCTTCGAAATCTTCATCCACGATTTCCACTACGTGGCCGTCCGCGGGCGAAACAATGACGTTCGCATCGGCGGGGATCGTTCGCTCTGGATCGCGGAAGAAGTACAGGACGAAAAGCCCGAGGAAAATCAGGATGCCCGCCGGCCACCTCCAGCCGAAAACGAGGCACGCCACGCCGAGGACGAGCGGCGGAACTGCAAACTTGTACCCGTCTTTTACCATTCTGCGCGGAAAGTCCTGTCTGATTTCCGGTGTGCGCGGCTTTCTGTGAAGATTCCCGCGTCTGCGGCCGCGGCTATCGGTTCGTGTGAATGCGGAGGTATTGTACGACAGAAGTGAAACGGCCGTCCGGTCCTAGTGGCGCGTCGCCTGTTGATGCTGCGCCAGGATCATTTCCATGCGGTCCTTCAGGCGCAGCTTCAGTTTCTTCAGCGTCGCTTCCTGGAGCAGGTCGTCCGAATTCAGGTAGGAGGACGTTACGATTTGGTCTAGCTGGGTTTCGCAGCGGGAATGTTCTTCAGCGAGCTTTCGAAACTCGGGGTCGTTCGCCAACAGGGACTGCCGGATTTCCTGGCTTGTCATCGCCATGCCTTCCCTCCCGGTTGTGTGAGGACTTCACATGGCTGTAACAATTACCACAAACGCGTTCGCCAGCCAATAGCCCATCTGTGAGTTTCCCGGCAACGCGGGGAGTGCGGAATCAAAATGTGTTCACGAGTTCCTGCGACAACAGCCGGGCCTTTTGCGCCAGATTTTGCGCCCGAGCCCAATCTCCGTCCTTGCTTGCATCCCGCGCCTGAGCCACGAAACTGCGGATCTTTTCCGTCAGGTCCGTTTGCGCGGCGTTCAGCTGTTTTCCGGTCGCCTGCTGAAGATTCGCTTCGGCCACGGAAATGTCTTCGTTGGTCCTGCGCTGATAGGTCGCCTGATCGCCCGGAGAAATCTGCGGAGAGATTTGGGGCGCTGGCGGGTGCGCCGGCTGCGTCTCTGCGTCGGCCGATGCCTGCTCCGCCGGCTGCCTCCGTGGAGCCGCTGGCCTGGTCGGCTGGATCACCACGGGCGGTGGCGCGGGCGCCGGGGCGGCGGGCATGGTGGGAGGCGGAGCGGCCGCCTCTTGCGCCGGCGGAGTCGCGTCCGTGTCCGGCGCGATCGTCATCGGCCTCATCTCTTCAGCCGCTACAGGCGCCACCGGAGCGGCTGCCTTCACCGTCTTCGGAGCGCACCCGCCGAGCGAAGGCAGAACTCCGCACATCAGCGCGAGCGCGCCCCACAGAACCAGGTTGCGTGATGGGCTGGGCATCTACCTCTTCTCAGCCGCTACCTGCCGGCCGAACCCGCGGAGCTTGGGCTCCGCCATCTCGGTTGCGCGGGCCAGCGGCAGCTCCATGCGGAACGTCGTGCCCTTTCCGGCCTCCGACTCGAATTCTATCCGGCCATCGTGCAACTGCACAAATCGAAACGTATTCGCCAGCCCGATGCCTGTGCCGCCGGACCGCGTCGTGAAAAACAGCTGAAAAATTTTCTTCTGGTCTTCCGGCGGAATTCCGCAGCCGGTGTCCTGCACACGGATCACCGCCGATTCTCCCTCTCGCTTCAGGCTGACCGTTACCGCCCCGCCGGGCTGCGTAAAATCGCATGCGTTCAGCACGAGGTTTAGCACCGCTTGGTGGATCAGCTGCCGGTCGACGAACGCGGGCGGCAAGCCCGAAGAGAGCTCGGCGCGCATCGACAGGCCCGCCTTATCCAGCGACGGGCGCGCCGCTTCGATCACTTCTTCCAGGAGCGTCCGCAAGTCGGTCTCTTCCAGCTTCAGTTCCACGGGCCTCGTGAAATTCAGGAACGTCTTCACCGTGCGGTCCAGCCGGTCGATTTCGCTGTCCAGCATCTTCACCGCCTGCTGCGGCTCCGGTTCTACCGGCATGTTCACCTTGAGGACTTCCAGCCACAGGCGCATCGAATTGAGCGGATTCTTCACTTCGTGCGCCACGCCCGCCGTCTGCCGTCCCAGCACCGCCATTCGCTCCGATAGCTCCAGCTGGTTTCCGATCCGCTCGATCGACTCGACGTCCCGCAGAGTCACCAGCGTTCCCATCCGCGCCCCTTGCTCGCGAATCACCTGCGCGCCCACCCCGATCCGCTGCGGCCCCGCGCTTCCTTCAAGCGTTACCTGCTTTCCCTCCACCGGCTCGATCTGGTCGCCGTCGATCCGCAGGACACTCCGGATCGGATGGCGCACCGGGAAAATCTCCGCCACGCGGCGGCCGCGCAGGTCCGATGCGCGCACACCCAGGAATCTCTCGATCGACGGGCTTACCAGCACGGCCCGGCCCTGCGCGTTGAACAGCAGCAGCCCGAACTCCAGCCCGCTCATCACCTGATCGAGATTCTCGCGCAGCGCGCTGAACACTTCCCGCACGTCGCGCAACTGCTTCCCGAGGCCGGCAATCTTCGTGCTGACGGCGCCGAGTTCGTCGCCTTGCGCCACCACCGGCTCCCCTTCGAATTGACCCGCTGAAATCCGGTCCAGTTGCGCCGAGATGCGCGCCAGGGGAGCGAGCGCGATCGAACTCACGATGAACGCGAGCAGCGTCGAGACCAGCACCGAGCCGAGCGCCCAGTATCCCGCCGACACCAGCCCGGGCATGATCTGCCCCCGGATCAGCGCGGATTGCAGCCCCACGCGGATGTCCCCGAAATGCTCGCCCTGCAGCTGGAACGGCAGCGAGAACTCGTACGTCTGCGTCGGGCCCCAAAGCTCGCGGATCTGCTGGAAGAATCCGCCGCGGGCCAGCGAACTGATCGCCGGGCGGGGCGCGATCTTCTGGTCGCGCAGCGTCGCATCGCTCGAGACGAGCACCAGGCCGTTCGCGTCGCTGATGGTGATTTCGTAGATCGTGGGCGAGATTCCCAGGTCCGACTCGATCAGTGAATTGAGGGTGCTGCTGTTGTCGAATATACGCCGCACGTACTGCCGCACGTCCGCGGGATCGGGCGATGCAGGAGCGTCTCCGCGCTCGGCGGCTTCCTTTAGGCCGTTGCTGCACGCGTCGTAGACCTGCGTCGCCACGAAGACCGCCGTTTCGTTGGCCTGACGCAGCGTCTGCCGCATCAGCCGCGCCAGATAGAGGCTCGACACGACGGTCACTACGAGCAGCACCAGTAGTGACGTGGACAGCGTGAACTTAGTTTTCAGGCTGAGACGCATGAGCTCGCCCCGCCTCGTATTCTTTCAGCTTGTTGTGGAGTGTCTTCAGGCTGATCCCGAGGAGTTCTGCGGCGCGCGTCTTGTTCTGGCTCGTGGCGGCCAGCGTTTGCAGGATCAGCTCGCGCTCGGCCTCGTCCACCGTGGTTCCGATCGGGAATCGGATGCCGCTCAGCCCGGACGTCGTGACCGCCGCCGCGTGTCCGAAATCCGGCGGCAGGTGCTGGCGTCCGATCGTTCCCCGGTCCGACGCGATCACCGCGCGCTCGATCACGTTGCGCAGCTCGCGCACGTTTCCCGGCCACGGATACGACCGCAGCAGCTCCATCGCGTCCGCGCCCACTCCGGTCACCCGCTTTCCGTGCTTTTCCGAAAGCTCCGCCAGCAGATGCTCGATCAGCAGCGGCAAGTCTTCCTTGTGTTCCCTCAGTGGTGGCAGGTGGATGTGAAACACCTTCAGCCGAAAATACAAGTCCTGCCGCAGTTGCCCGCTCGAAACCGCCTGCTCCGGATTCTTGTTCGTCGCCGCCAGCACGCGCACGTCCACCGGCGTCTCGACCTTGCTGCCCAGGCGCCGCACCTTGTGGTCCTCCAGCACGCGCAGCAGCTTCGCCTGCGTCGGCGCCGGCATCTCGCCGATTTCATCCAGCAGCAGCGTGCCGCCGTGCGCCAGCTCGAAGCAGCCGACGCGCCGTTCTGCCGCTCCCGTGAACGCGCCTCTCTCGTGCCCGAAAATCTCGCTTTCCATCAGCGACTCCGGGATGGCCGAACAGTTGATTGCCACGAAGGGATGATCCGCGCGCGGCGACAGCATGTGAATCGTGCGCGCCACCATCTCTTTGCCGGAGCCCGTTTCGCCCGTGATCAGCACCGACGCCGTCGACGGCGCCACCATCTCCACTTGCCGCATCACTTCCTGCATTCCAGGAGACGCGCCCACGAGCGCCCCCAGTTTCCCTGCATCCCGCAGTTGCCGCGTCAGTACGGCCACCGCCTGCCGGTCCCGCACGCGGCCCAAAGCCCGATCCAGCAGCGCCCGCAGCACCGGCGGCTTCAGCGGCTTCTCGATGTACCAGAACGCGCCCGCCTCGATCGCCTGCACCACGCGCTCGTCGCTGCCGCGCCCGGTGATGATGATTACGGGAATGTGGTGGATTTCCTCGCCCAGATGCCGCAGCAGCTCCAGCCCGTTCATTCCCGGCAGCTCGACGTCCGCCAGGATCACCTGCGGCCGAAACTCCGGAAATCGCGCCAGCGCGTCCTCGCCGCTGCCCACTCCCAGAACGTCGCAGTTCCACTTCCGCAGCAGGGCTTCGTAGCCCTTGCGCGCGTTCTCTTCATCCTCGACGATCAGGATGCGCTGCAGCGATGAATTCTCGTTGGCCATGAATCATTCGAATCTACCAGCGATTCTGCGGAATTCCAAGGCGAGTGCCTTCACCGCGGCGCGTCTTGCCGACGCACTCCTCCCGTCGCTCCGCGTGCCTGAAAGGAAGAGCCGTGTAGCGCGCTATGTCCGGCCAAAGAACAGCGACCGCTCGAGCATCAGCTCCAGCTTCGTGTTCTTGTCGATCGTCAATTCCTGGCCCAGACTCGACGCGACCATGTACGCGGTGACCGCGCCGACCGCGGCGCCCATCGCCGCGTCCTTCTTGTCCTTCGACGCGACGCCCGGAGCCGCTCCCACCAGCGCCCCGGCCAGCGCCACCTCAAACGCCTCCTGCCGCTTGTCCGACGCGGCCTCGATCTCTCCTTCGCGGTTGAAATCCACCCGGATCGAGTGCACTCCCGGCACGTCATCCACCATCGCGACCAGAGGCATCCACCCGTCGGGAGTCCGTATGTCGTCGAACGTTAGCCATATTCGCGCCCGCCCCGACTTGTGAGCCGAAACGACCTTGTCGACGTGACCGCGGATCTCCGCGCCTGCCGGCAACGTGGTTCCATCGGCGCTTGCAAGCGGCTCAATCGTCCGGACGGTGAACTCCTCTCCGGGCTTCGCCTCTCCCGTGCCCAGCGCATTCTGCAGCCGGACTAGAAAGCGCGTTCCCGACACAACTTCATTCGGAGCGGCGGAAGCCGCCAATTGTCCCTGCGCGAATACCGGCAATTCGGCGGCGATCGTGAGGACCAGCAAAGCCGCCATAGCCGGAAGCATAGAAATCCGTTTCATACGCTTCCTCCTTCATGTATTTGGCTTGGCGCTTTCTGCTGGATAGAAAGCGGTGCTGCGAACCTGCTACTCAGATGTTGTCGGGCCTATCCGGGTGGCTCGACCGACTCTCCAAAAGCCTCTCCCGTGCCCAATCCAATTGTACATGCGAAACGGCCAGTTTCAATTAGGGAGCCGAGCCGGTTTCATTCAGGCATCGCTCTGATTATGTGTCACTTGCGGGCGTACGTATTCTTACGATCTTGTCATTCGTTCCGTTTCGGCACTACATTCGCCCCCCTCGGGTCCTTGCTTTCGAGCCTAAGAGCTTTCATTTCAGCACTCGCATGAGCCCGAATTGGTTCGCGCCTTGCATCCACTCGGGAAATGCAGACTGAAAGGGGAATCGCAATGGCAGCTACCGGAACCGAAGCCGTCATCCCTGTTGGACGGACTGGCGGCCTCACCGTCCTGATTGTGGACGATGAGGACACGACGCGAAACCTCTGCCGCGATGTCGTGACTGACGCTGGATTTCGCACCCGCACCGCATCGACCACGGAGCAGGCTCTCGATTCGCTCGAGCAGTATCCGGTCGACATCGTGCTCACCGACCTCCGCGTTCCCCAGTTGGGCGGCCTTGAACTCCTTCGGCGCATCAGGGAAATCCATCCGCAAACGGCCGTCATCGTCCTCACGCAGTATGGAACCATCGAAAGCGCCGTCGAAGCGACGCGCATGGGGGCGGCCGACTACGTCACCAAACCGTTCCACGTCCCCGATCTGCGCGCCAAGATCGAGCGCGTTTCGCACGCGCTCGAAATCGATCAGGAAAACCGCGTCCTGCGCGAACAGCTTCGCACGCGCCCCGGCTTCGGCGGCTTGATCGGCGTCTCTCCGAAAATGCAGCGGGTCTACGCGCTCGTCGAAAAGGTCAGCCAGCACAAATATCCCGTCCTGATTCTCGGCGAGAGCGGCACCGGCAAAGAGTTGGTCGCCCGCTCGATCCACTTCGCGGGGCCGCGCCGCAACGAGCCGTTCGTGCCCGTCGATTGCTCCTCCCTTGTCCCCACGCTCATCGAATCCGAGCTTTTCGGCTACGTGAAGGGAGCGTTCACCGGGGCGATGCATGCCAAGACCGGACTGATGGAATCCGCGGGCAACGGCACCCTCTTCCTCGACGAAATCGGCGACCTGCCCATCGATCTCCAGGCGAAACTCTTGCGCGCTTTGCAGGAAAAGGAAGTGAAGCCCGTCGGCTCCACCGATCGCGTTTCCATCGCCACTCGCGTGATCGCCGCGACCAATCGCGACTTGGAGGCTGCCGTCCGCCAGGGCCAGTTCCGGCAGGATCTCTTCTTCCGCTTGAACGTCGTCCAGATCAAGCTCCCGCCTCTCCGCGAACGCAAGAGCGACATTCCCATCCTCGTGAACTCATTCCTCGAGAAATTCAGCGAGTCGAGCGGCCATGTTCGAACGATTTCCGAGGACGCCATGGCTCGCCTGCTCGCGTACGATTGGCCGGGCAACGTCCGCGAACTCGAAAATGCCATTGAGCGCGCCGTGGCGCTCGGCTCGGGCCCCATCCTGCACGTCGGCGACCTCCCGTCCAATCTCCAGTACGGCGTCGGCGAGCGTATGCCCCAAAGTGACGAGCTTCTCCCGCTCGAAGAGCTTGAACGCCGCGCCATCCTGCGGGCTCTGCACGAGGCCGGTGGCGACAAACTCGCGGCGGCGCGTCTCCTCGGCATCGGTAAGACGACGCTCTATCGCAAGCTCAAGCAGTACGACGCCGAAGCCCACGCCCAAGCCAACTAATCGGCCTCGGCGTTCCGGCCAGGCGGCTCCGCCTCCATCTCGCTCGCGCAAAATTCCTAGACAGGGAAGCCTGCTCGCCGCCCGTTTCGAAAAGGGAACTCGACCACATGTGGATATCGCGCAGCCTCCGCCAATGCATTGAAAAACAGGAACTTGAATCCGCCTGCCGCTTGGTCCGCGTTATGCACTGCACGCCGCGTGCGTGACATCGCAAGCCTCTTCACCGCGACCACCTGCACGGGGACTGTGCGCCGCTGCCTGGAATACGCCATTGCGCTCGGCTTGGCGCTGCTCTCGAGCTACTGGATCGTTCAGGGAGGCTGACCGGAAGCTCGCCCGCACGCCGTTGCGCCCAGCTCAAACATGGCGGACACAGCCCACTCGAACCGCAGGCTTCTTCCTCACTCGGCGGCGTTTTCCGCCCTGCACATCCCGGGCGCTGCGGCCTTCCACGCCATCTTTGACTCGAGCGCCGAGGCCCTGCTCGTCATCGACGCGGCCGGCGTGATCCACAAAGCCAATCGCCGCGCTGCCGAGCTTCTTCGTCTGAAGGATTCCGCTCACGGCAAGGCTGGCCTTTCCGATTTCGTGTCCGATCCGACCGTCGACCGGATGAAATCGCTGTGGAAGCACTCGAACAGATCCGGCCACCACCACGCGCTCGAAGCCTCGCTTTCCACTGGATTCCCGGTCCGCATCACACTGCGCGCCATCCTGCCCGGTTCTCACCACCTGCTTCTTTGCCTCGAAGAGGGATCGATCGTCCAGCGCGCCGAGGCGGAATCGCGCCATCTCGACGCCGAACTCCGCAGCGTCCTCGATTCGCTCCAGGTCGGCGTCGTCCTGCTCGATCCGTCCGGACGCGTGCGCGTGTCCAACGCACGCTTCGGGCAGCTTTTCGGCCTCAGCGCCCGCGCCGTCCATGAGGCCGCCACCTTCGAAGCGCTCCAGGAGCTGATTGGCGCTCGCTTCCGCGACCCCGCCGCCTTCTCTGTGCCCTGGAAGTCGTATCTCGCGGGTGCCGGAGAGCCGGGCCACGATGAATTGCAGCTGGTGCGCCCCGCCCAGCGCGTGATCGAGCGCTTCTTCCGGCCGGTGCTCGACGCGGAGGGCCGCCCCGTCGGCTGGTTCGAGCTCTATTCCGACGTTACGGGAGAGCGCCAGATTCAGGCGAAAATGCTGCAGACCGAAAAAATGGCGGCGATGGGCCAGCTCGTCTCCGGCATCGCCCACGAGTTGAACAATCCTCTCACCGCGATCATGGGCTACGCTCAGCTTCTGCTCGGCCACGGCCTTCAGCCCGCGCAGCTGGCCGAAGCGAAAAACGTCTATCACGAGGCGGAGCGGGCGCGCCGCATCGTCAAAAACCTCCTCTACTTCGCGCGCGAAAACAAACCGGAGCGCAGCCGCGTGGACGTCAACGAAATCGTCGAGCGTACCGTCGCCCTTCGCAGCTACGAGCTGAAAGTCGAAGACATCATCGTCGAATGTGATCTCGCGCCGGGTTTGCCTCACACGATGGCCGATCCCTATCAGTTGCAGCAGATCATCCTCAACCTGGTGGTCAACGCGGAGCAGGCGCTCCTCGAAGATCGCGGGCACGGTCACATCCGCATACGCACGCGCCACTCCTTCCACGGCGCCGGCCAGAAGAGCGCAGAGTCGATTGTCCTGGAAGTGTCTGACGACGGCCCCGGCATTCCTCCGGCTATCGCCTCGCGGATCTTCGATCCCTTTTTCACCACGAAGGTCGCCGGTCTGGGCACCGGCTTGGGGTTGTCGATCGTCTACGGCATCGTCCACCAGCACGGCGGCGAAATCACGGTCGAGAACCAATCGGGCGGCGGCGCGAAGTTCACAGTCGAGCTCCCGCTCGTTCCCGTCACGGCCAAGGAAGCGCCCCCCGTCTCGCTCCGCGCCCAGCGAGGCCCCGGCGCCTCTGCTTCTCACCGCATCCTCGTTGTCGAAGACGAACCCACCGTAGCGCAATTGATCGTCGACGTGCTCCGCGAGGAGGGCCATCGCGTCGAGGCCGTGCTCGATAGCCAGGAAGGACTAACCCGTCTCTCCCGCGGCGCGTACGACCTCGTAATCTGCGACCTGCGCATGCCGCGCCTCGACGGCCCCGCTTTCTACGAAGCGCTCGTTCGGGCCGGCAGTCCGATGCGCGACCGGATCATATTCATCACCGGCGACACGCTCGCTCCTCGCACGCTGAAATTTCTCCAATCGAAGGACCTGCCGTATCTCGCCAAGCCCTTTCTCGTTGAGGAGCTTAAGTTGGCCGTGCACGGTCTTCTCAGCAGCGATTCGAAGCAGCCCGAAGAGATCCAGGCCGGCGTGCCCGGCAGAACCTCCAGTCTCAGGACGTAATCCGAATGTCCGGCGTCGTCCGAAAAACCATGACTCTTCCCGATCACAGCCCGCTGCTCGGCACCGCCGACGAAGTGCTCGCCGAGCATTTGTCCCGCGAAATACAGCGAGTCGCGCGCGCCGGCCGCGTCGTCCTCGTCTCGGAGCTCGCGCACCTCTGCGATCTCGCAGGTCGCATCGCCCCGCACGCGATTGTGCTCGATTCCGCGCTCGCCGGTCACGAGCCGATTGACGGACTCCTGCGCCAATTGACCTCAAGCGCTCCCGTCGTCTTGATCGCCCCGCCCGAGCGCCAGTTCGAGGTCGCGCGCTGGGTCGCCTCCGGTCATGTCGAATTCGTCGCCCGCGCGGGAGATTTCGTGCCATTGGTTGCCAGCCTCGTGGATCGCCGCTCGCGCTGGGCCGAAATGTCGCAATCGGTGCTCGTGCCGCCGTGGGCGGAACTGCCCGGCGACATCGGCTCGATCTTTCGTCACGAAATCAATAACCCTCTCACGGGAATCCTCGGCAATGCCGAGCTCGTCCTCGCCCATCGCGACCATCTTTCCGCCGTGGATACGCAGAGACTTCAAACCGTCGTGGAACTGGCCGTTCGCCTCCGCGAGACGATTCGCCGCCTCAGCAACGCCTGGGAAAGCCAGCGCCCCTCCGCCAAGTCCGCCTGATCCCGCCCCCGCTCGCCCGGCTCCGTCCCTTGAACTTGTTGAGGATTGCCCCGAAAAAACAGATAATCTCTGCGCTGATTCGACCGTCTTTCTGAACGATCCGAAATCAAACCGGGAGCTTTGAATGGCCAATGAGAAAGTGATGGATGTGGACCGCCTGACCGCGATCGACGTGCACACGCACGTCGAGCACGAGGGCGAGGAAACCGCGACGGACGAAGCAGCCAAGAAATACTTCGGCGAAGGCGCGCCGCGCGGCCGCCAGGGAATGGCGGAATACTATCGCTCGCGCAATATCGCCTGCGTGATCTTCACCGTGGACGAGCGGCTCTCCGGCCGCCCCCAGGTCTCAAACGACTCGGTCCTCGAGTTCGCCGCGCAAAACGCGGACATCATGATTCCCTTTGTCAGCATCGACCCGACCCGCGGCCCCGGTGCCATCGCCGAAGCCCGGCGCCTCGTCGCCACCGGCAAGGTCCGCGGCTTCAAACTGCACCCGCCCATCCAGCAGTTTTTCCCCAACGATCCCACGGTCTATCCGTTCTACCGCGTCATCGAGGAAGCGGGCGTTCCCGTCGTGTTTCACACCGGGCACAGCGGCATCGGCACGGGCACACCGGGCGGCGGCGGCATCCGCCTGAAATTCGGAAACCCCATGTACATCGATGACGTCGCCGTCGATTTCCCCGACCTGAAGATCATCCTGGCGCACCCGGCGTTCCCGTGGCAGGACGAGCAGATCTCCATCTGTCTTCACAAGCGCAACGTCTACATCGATCTCTCCGGCTGGTCGCCCAAATACTTCGCGCCAAGCCTCATCCAATACGGAAATTCGCTGCTGAAGAACAAGCTGCTCTTCGGCTCCGACTATCCCCTGATCACGCCCGACCGCTGGCTCGCCGACTTCGCGAAAGCTGCGTTCAAGGACGAGGTCCGTCCCCTGATCCTGAAGGACAACGCCGTGAAGCTCTTCGGCCTCAAGCCCAAGGCCGCGTAAACCTCGCAGACCTCGCAGACCCGGCTCAAAACAATTGCGGCCGTTCAGCCCCGAATCGTCGGGATCGAACGGCCGCTCGGTTCTTCAGCCCTGCTCTTTTTCTATGGCAGCGCGAATGTGTAGATCGCGTTGTGTCCCGTCACCAGAGGAGTATCGGTCTGCCGTGACAGCGTTCCCTCGGCCAGGTTGTCCCCGGTGATCACGGAAACGTACTGCTTGCCTTTCACCGCATACGTGATCGTGCTCACCGACACCGGTCCGCCCAGGATCGACTCCCACAGCTTCTGGCCGGTCGCCGCATCGAATGCGCGGAACCGCCGGTTGATGTCTCCGTGGAAAATCAGTCCGCCCGCCGTCGCCAGCAACGCTCCCGTGCCGGGCGCGCGCTGCACGTCGAATTTCGTCATTTCACCCGTCGAGAGATTGATCTTGGCGAGCCCCGCGATCGCGTTGATGTCCGATCCCTCCCGCAGGATCCCGCGCCGCCTGCCGCTCGTGCTGGTCCCCGTCATGTCGAGGCAGTTGTCCACGTAGCTGGTGTACAGCGAATTCGTTTCTGGAGAGTACGCCGTCGGCCAGTAGCTGCGGCCGTTCCAGTAGCAGATCACGTGATGATCGCCCGGCTTCTTCATCACCACGTCCCAGTTGATCGTGGTCTTGCCGGTCTTTCCGTCGACGTTGGAAATCGCCAGGTTCGGCGCGTCCACCGGCACGGGCTCGGCCCAAAGGAACGTGCCGTCGTTGCGGTCCAGCACAAACATGATGCCGCTCTCGCCCACCATCGCGGCCACGTCGTGCTTCGATCCGCGCGGCACTTCCGTGTTGTACCACTTCACCGCCTTCGGGTCGGGATTGTACGTTGTCGTCGCCAGCGTCCGCTCGTGCGTGTGATCGGTGTCCCAGTCGTCTGCCGGCAGGTGCTGGTAATACCACTTCAGCTTGCCGGTCTCAGGATCGAGCGCAATCGTGCAATTGCTGTAGAG
>Ga0335083_10008444_pt1 | contig 12570 bp, 12 predicted proteins | sample Lox_Sample_42_FD_206716 | JGI IMG/M metagenome (GOLD analysis project Ga0335083, IMG submission 206716) | Soil microbial communities from Loxahatchee National Wildlife Refuge, Florida, United States - Lox_Sample_4.2 | ecosystem: Environmental > Terrestrial > Soil > Wetlands | place: USA... | reverse complement strand
GCATTCGCCGCGGCCTGCTCCGGCTCCGCGACGCCCTTCCCTCGCCCCATGATTGACGAACGCCTCGAGGAACTCGCATCGCTCCACGCCTTCGGTCTGCTCGAAGGCGAGGAACTCGCCGCGTTCGAAGCCGAGCTCGCGCGCAATCCCGAGCTGCCCGCCCTCGTCGCCGAGCTGCGCGAGACCGCCGGGGCGCTGGCCCTCTCCACGACCGCGACCGCCCCGCCGCCGGCGCTGAAGGCCCGGCTGCTTGCCCGGATCGCCACGCCGGCCGCGGGTCCCGCGGACAACCTCATTGGCGTCTCCTTTGGCCGCTGGCTGCCCTGGGCCGCTGCGGCCGCCTTCGCCCTCGCCGCGGTCTGGCTGGGTCAGCTCTATTTTGCGCAAAAAACGGAATCGATCGCCCTGCGCGACGAAGCCGAGCTCGCACGCCTCGAGACGCAAGGCGCGAAAAACCAGATCGAGGCCGAGCGCCTGCTTGCCCGCAAGCAGCTCGCCGATCTGGCGCAGCAATTGCAGGCCAACGACGATCTCGCCCGCCTGAAAATCGCCCGGCTGGTTTCGCTCGCGGGAAATTCTCCGCAAGCGCGCGCCATCGCGGTGTGGGATCCGGCCCGGCAGGAAGGCGTCTTCACCACGGAAAAACTGCCCGCCAAGGAGGCGGACCAGGATTACCAGCTCTGGGTCATCGATCCGCAAAAAGCCCGCCCGATCAGTGCCGGCGTGTTTGTCGTCAACGCCGCCGGCGGGGCCCGCGTCGAATTCGCCCCCGAACAACCCATCGCCACCGCGGCAAAATTCGCCGTCAGCCTGGAGAAAAAAGGCGGCGCGCCCCGCAATTCCGGCCCGCAAGGCCCGGTCATCATGATGAGCGAGTGAACCGGGCGGCCTCGCCCGCCCGCGCACTTTCGCCGGGCGGCTGGTTGGCCGCGGGCTATGCGCCGCCGCGATCCATCCCACGCATCACGACAAGATATGGCTGGGGGATAATCACCTGGCACTTTGAGACTTGTCACTTTGTTCTTCGCCGAAAAACTCGCCGCATGGTCATCAAACCCAAGGTTCGCGGATTTGTCTGCGTCACCGCCCATCCGGCCGGCTGCGCGGCGCACGTGCAGGAATGGATCGATTACGCGCGGAAAAAAGGCCCGCTGAAAAACGGTCCGAAAAGCGTCCTGGTCATCGGCGCCTCCACCGGGTACGGCCTGGCCTCGCGCATCGCCGCAGCCTTTGGCGCCAACGCCTCGACGCTCGGCGTCTTCTTCGAACGGCCGTCGGAAAATGACCGGCCCGCCACGCCCGGCTGGTACAACACCATCGCCTTCACCCGCGCCGCCCGCGCCGCCGGCCTCAAGGCGCTCAACCTCAACGGCGACGCCTTTTCCGACGACCTCAAGCGCCAGGCGCTCGATCTCATCAAGCGCGAACTCGGCCCGATCGACCTCGTGGTTTATTCCCTGGCCTCCCCCCGCCGCACTCACCCGAAAACCGGCGTGGTCCATAAATCGGTCTTGAAGCCTGTCGGCGCGTCCTACACCAACAAAACCGTCGACACCGACAAAGGCGTCGTCAGCGACATCACCATCGAGCCCGCCACCGAGGCCGAAATCGCCGACACCGTGGCCGTGATGGGCGGCGAGGACTGGGAAATGTGGATGCACGCACTCGATGACGCGAAACTGCTCGCGCCCGGCGCCACCGCCGTCGCCTACAGCTACATCGGCCCCGACGTCACCTGGCCCATCTACAAAAACGGCACCATCGGCCTGGCCAAAAACGATCTTGAACGCGCCGCCAGGCGCATCGACGCGCTGCTCAAGCTCCATCGCGGCCGCGCCTTCATCTCCGTCAACAAGGCGCTCGTCACGCAGGCCAGCTCGGCCATTCCCGTCGTGCCGCTCTACATTTCCATCCTCTACAAAATCATGAAGGCGCGCGGCATGCACGAGGGCTGCATCGGGCAGATGCACCGGCTTTTTGCCACCCAGCTCTACGGTGGCACCGGCCTGCAGTTCGACGAGGCCGGCCGCGTCCGCATCGACGACCTGGAGATGAAGCCGGACGTCCAGGCTGAAATCCGCAAAATCTGGCCGCAGGTCACGACCGAAAATCTCGCCGCGCTCACCGACATCGCCGGCTATCGCGCGGAATTTCTGCAACTCTTCGGCTTCGGCCTGCCCGGTATCAATTACGAGGCCGACGTCGAGCCGCACGTCCCGATGGAATGATTTTTCATGCGCGTGGTTCTCCAGCGCGTTTCCTCCGCCCGCGTGACGATCGCCGGGGAGATCGTGGCTGAAATCGGCCCCGGCCTGCTCGTCCTTCTCGGCCTCGCCGATGGAGACGCGGAAACCGATGGCGCGTGGCTGGCGGAAAAAATCGCCGGCCTGCGCATTTTTCCCGACGGGGACAAAGCCGCCGGCCCGGCCGACCGCATGAACCACTCCGTGCGCGACATCGGCGGCGAAGTGCTTGTTGTCAGCCAGTTCACGCTCATCGCCAGCCTGCGCAAGGGCACCCGGCCGTCGTTTCACCGCGCCGCCAAACCCGAGGTCGCGATTCCGCTCTACGAGGCGTTTCTCCGGCAGATGGAAGCGGAACTCGGCCGCAAGCCGGCCAGCGGCCGCTTCGGCGCGATGATGCAGGTCGCGCTCGTCAACGACGGGCCGGTGACCATCATCCTCGATTCGAAAACCCGCGAGTGACCGCCGCTCAGTCCTCGAATTCGCCCACGCTCACGGACCGGCCGTTGTCCTTCGGGCCGAGCTTGAGGATGAACGGCGCGGCGGTTTTTGCCCACGCCTCGGCCTTGGGATAGCTGTCCGCGCCGCCGGGCCAGCACTGCCGGAGCATGGCGGTGTTGATGATGCCGGGATTGAGCGGCACCGCCGCCATGCCGGCGGGTAGTTCCTGCGCCAAGGCCTTGGTCAGGCCTTCGATGGCCCATTTCGAGGTGCAATACGGCGCGACGTCGGGCGAGGTCGAACGCCCCCAGCCCGAGCTGAAATTCACGATCACGCCTTTTTTTGCCCCGATCATCGCCGGCACGAAGGCGCGGATGACGTTGGCCACGCCCTTGATGTTGACGTCGATCAGGCGGGAGAATTTTTCCGCCGGCACCGACCAGAGCGGCGCGGGATCGTTCATCAGCGCGGCGTTGTTGACCAAAAAATCCGGCGCGCCGTGCGTCGCCAGCACGCGCTCGGCCCAGAGCTGCACTTTCATCGCCTCGGCCACGTCGACCGTGTCGAAGCTGTGCGGCTCCGGATGGGCAAACCGCAGATCGATGATTTCCTGCCCGCTGCGCCCGCAGCCGATGATCGTGTGGCCCTCGGCGATCCAGCGTTCGGCCAGCGCCCGGCCGAGGCCGCGCGTCACTCCCGTGATAAGGATTTTCATATCGGGAAGGTTTTTCGTTTCCCGGCGCAGCGCAAGCCCGCGCGGCGGCGCAAATCACGCCTCGCCAGGCGGACCGTTCGGCCTTATGCCGAGGGCATGAAAACGATTCTGGTGCCCCTCGATTTTTCCGGCGCGAGCGCGGGTATTCTCCAGACCGCGGCCTCGCTTGCGCAGGCGTTGAACGCCCGCCTCGTCCTGCTCCACGTGATCCAGCCGATCATTGCCGCCGGCGATCCCATGTTGGATGCGGCGCAAATCGCCGCCACTCAAACCGCCAACGATCAATTCGCCCGCGCCGAGCTGGCCCGGGCCCATGAACAACTCCAGCGCCAGGGGCTGGCGGCCGAGGAGGAGCTGCACGACGGTCCGGCCGCCGCTGTCATTTTGAAGCGCGCGCGGGCGCTGCCCGCCGATCTGGTCGTGATGGGCTCGCACGGCCACACCGCGCTTTACGATCTGCTCCTCGGCAGCACCACCCACGCCGTGGTGAAAAACTCCCCCTGCCCCGTGGTGATCGTACCGTCGAAAATTTAAGGCGGCCGCGTCGTTCCCCGCCGGTTTAGCAGGCGACCGGCTTGAGGCCGATCCGCGGAGCCCGCCCGCGGTGGCCCGGCGCGACGGGATCAGGCTGGCGCATCATGGGAAACGACAGGGCGGGCGCGCAGATTTTATGACAGGGGCCGCAAAGCGCCTGAATCTCGCTCTGCGCGATAAAATGCCAGACTGTCTCGATCCGGGTTTTTTCGTCCGCGCTCAAGCGGTTGGCGGCCGAAAGAATTTCCCTCAGCGCCTCGCTGCCCGCGGCGAAATAGGCCAGCAGCGGATTCAGTCCGCAGGGGCACAGCGTGTACAGCGGCGCCAGGTGGGTTTTGTACAAAAGGCTCCAGCGCGAGGTCGGCCGCAACTGGATGAGCCGCTCCAGCTGCGCCAGCGTTTCATCCATCAGGTAGGAGAGCACATGCGGATTGGCCGGCGGCGGGCTCGGCGGCGGCGGCTCGGCCATCAGGCGCCAGTTCCATTCCGCCTTCAAGGCGGCGCGCTGTGCATGCAACAGGGTAGATAACGATCGTTGCATAAAGGAATATTGGGCGACGGACATACAAATGTCCACCGGGACGGCTACACTTGGCTTGGGAAATATTGCACATTTTTTGCAGGGGGCGGATTCGACAAAAAATGCGCAAGCTCCACCAACATGTGCGGAGTCTGCGCCGGCCCCCCTCGGCTAGACTGGCCCCATTCACCTTAACCCGTTTTTCACCATGAGTGTCATTCCGCTCACCCTTGCCATCAGCTTGTGCCTCGTTTTCACGTTTCTCGTCTTCTTCCTCAAGGAGCAGGCGCACCGTCACCACCGCAGCGCGGAGCATGAGGCGCTGCTGCCACTGGCCGAGGAAAAGCCCCGCCTCGTCACCCGGCGTTACGAGGACGAGGGCGATCGCTGAGCTTTTTTGAAACCCACCGGCCGCCGACCCCATGCCTGCGCGCAAGATCACTGTTGAATACAACGACCGCATCGTCCGGCAGTTCCTTCTCGCCTCCGTCATCTGGGGCGCGGTGGGCATGCTGGTGGGCGTGTTCATTGCCGCCGAGCTGAATTTCTGGCAGCTGAACGCCAACGTCCCCTGGCTCACCTGGAGCCGCCTGCGCCCGCTGCACACCAACGCCGCGATCTTTGCTTTTGTCGGCAACATGATGTTCGCCGGCATCTATTATTCAACCCAGCGGCTGGTCAGGGCGCGGCTGGCCAGCGATTTTCTCTCCAACCTGCATTTCTGGGGCTGGCAGCTCATCATCGTCGCGGCCGCCTGCACCCTGCCCTTTGGCCTGACCCGGGGCAAGGAGTACGCCGAACTCATCTGGCCCATCGACATCGCCGTTGCCTTCATCTGGATCGTCTTCGCGGTGAATTTCTTCTGGACGCTGGCGAAACGGCGCGAGCCGAGCCTCTATGTCGCCCTCTGGTTTTACATCGCCACCATCATCACCGTGGCGATGCTTTATGTCGTCAATCATCTGTCGGTGCCGACGAGCCTGACCCACAGTTATCCGGTCTTCGGCGGCGTGCAGGACGCGCTCGTGCAGTGGTGGTACGGCCACAACGCCGTGGCCTTCTTCCTCACCACGCCGATCCTCGGCATCATGTATTACTTCTTGCCGAAGGCGGCGGAACGGCCGGTCTACTCCTACCGGCTCTCCGTCGTGCATTTCTGGTCGCTCGTCTTCGTCTACATCTGGGCCGGCCCCCATCATCTGCTCAACACCGCCCTGCCCGACTGGCTCCAGGCGCTGGGCATGACTTTCTCACTCATGCTCTGGGCGCCCTCCTGGGGCGGCATGCTCAACGGCCTCCTCACCCTGCGCGGCGCCTGGAACAAGCTGCGCACCGACCCCGTGCTCAAATTCTTCGCCGCCGGAGTCACCTTTTACGGCATGGCCACCTTCGAAGGACCGCTGCTCGCCATCAAATCGGTCAACGCCCTCGCCCACTACACCGACTGGGTGATCGGCCATGTGCACGGCGGCACGCTCGGCTGGAACGGCTTCATGGCCGCGGGCATGACCTACTGGCTGCTGCCGCGGCTCTGGAACAAGCCGCTCCATTCCGTTCCGCTCGCCAACCTTCATTTCTGGACCGGCCTCGTCGGCATCCTCCTCTACGTCTCGGCCATGTGGACCAGTGGCATCACCCAGGGCGTGATGCTCAACGCCACCACCGAGCATGGCACGCTCCTTGCGTATCCAAACTTTCTTGACACGGTCAATGCCATCCGTCCGATGATGCTCATGCGCGTGATCGGCGGCGCGCTCTACCTGACCGGCTGGTTCCTGCTCGTGTACAATCTCTGGCGCACGGTGCGCGGCGCGCAGCCGGTCAACGGCACGATCGAGGTTTTCGCCGACGAATCCGCCGTGGCCGAGCCCCGCCACGGGCTGTGGAGCGGCCTGCTCGGCACGCCGGTGGTGTTTTGCGCGCTGGGCCTCGGCTTCGCCTGTGCCTGGTGGTTCGGGCGCGACCTCGTCATGCTTTTCGGCCTGCTCGGCACGCTGGTCTGCGCCGTGCTGGTGCTGGCGCATTTCGAGGCCCGCCGCCGCCAATGGAGCGACTGGTACGACCGCCTGCTGGTCAGCGCCCTGCCCTTCACCCTCCTCACTTTCATCGCCGTCGCCGCCGGCGGACTGATCCAGATCATTCCGACCATCCTCGTGGACAAGGCCGTCAACGTCGAGGACCGCCGCCAGATCCCTTACACGCCGCTCGAGCTGGCCGGCCGCGACATCTACGTGCGCGAAGGCTGCTACCTCTGCCATTCACAGATGATCCGCACCCTCGTGCCCGACGTGCTCCGCTACGGCGACTACTCGCGTCTCGGCGAGTCGATCTACGACCATCCCTTTCAGTGGGGTTCGAAGCGCAACGGTCCGGATCTGGCCCGCATCGGCGGCAAGTATCCCGACGTCTGGCACCTCCGCCATTTGGAGGATCCGCGCTCGATCTCGCCTGGCTCCAACATGCCCGCCTTCCCCTGGCTGCTGAGCAACCCGCTCGATGTCTCGACGCTTCCCACCCGCATCGCCGTGCAGCGCAGGCTCGGCGTGCCGTATCCGGAATGGTCCGACGCCCAGATCGCCGACCTCGTGGGCGCACAGCAAAAACAGATCGCCGGCGGCCTGCGCGACACCGGCGCCTACATCAAGCCCGACAAGGAGATCATCGCCCTCATCGCCTACCTGCAGCACCTCGGCAAATACGAAACCGTCGCGCCCCGCACCGCTGAGGCGCGATCCACCTCGGTCGATCCCTGAAATCATTTTCCCATGTTCAGCCGCCTTATTCTCCACCACCGCGATGCTGCCATCGGCATCATCGCCTTTGCCGTGGCGCTGAGCATCTTTCTCATGATGGTCTGGCGGGCCCTGCGCATGCCGCACGCCCAGCGCGAGGCGCTCGCCCGCCTGCCCTTCCAGCCCGATCTCCCGTCCCGCCGCCATGACGACGCCAAAACCACCTCCACCTGACGACACCCTGCGCGAGCACAGCTACGACGGCATCCAGGAATACAACAAACGGCTGCCGAACTGGTGGTTGCTCACGTTTTACGGCACGATCGTTTTTTCCATCGGTTACTGGGCCGTAACCCGGCAGTTCGGCCCGGCGCACAGCGACCATGCGCGCATCGAGGCCGACTTGCAGCGCATCGAGGCCGCCAAACTCGCGGCTGCGTCCACCACGCAGCTCGACGATGCGACGCTCTGGAAAATGAGCCTCAATCCGGTCTTCACCGACGCCGGCCGGACCACCTTCAACTCCACCTGCGCCAGCTGCCACAAGGAAAGCCTGCGCGGCGTGGACGAGGGCGGCATCGGCGCTGATCTCCGCGACCGGCAATGGATTCACGGCGGCCGCCCCACGGACATTCTTCACACCGTCACCAACGGCGTGCCGATCAAAGGCATGCCGACCTGGGGGCCCGTGCTCGGTACAAAAAAAATCACCGAGGTGGTCGCCTACGTCCTCAGCTATCACCAGGAAGGCGAGCCGGGGATGGGTCCGGCCACTCCGGCAAAATAGCCGGTTTTGCCATGAACGCCGCGGCCTCCAATTCACAAAATCGTCTCCCGGCCAAGGCAAACGCAGCCGGAGTGCCGAGTCCGTCGCTTGAGTCGGTCACCACCATCCAGGCCGACGGCTCGCGGCTTTTTCTGCACCCGGCGGACGTGCACGGTCTTTTCACGACCGCGCGACGTCTCAGCGCCCTCGGTCTCATGGCGGTCTACATTCTGCTGCCCTGGATCAAAATCGGCGGCTATCCCGCCGTCTTTCTCGATCTGGCCGACCGACGCTTCCACCTTTTCGGCTGGACGCTCGCCGCGCAGGATTTGTGGCTGCTTTTCTTCCTCATCAGCGGACTGGGCTTCACGCTGTTCTTCGTCACCGCGCTGCTGGGCCGCATCTGGTGTGGCTGGGCCTGCCCGCAAACCGTGTTTTTGGAGCATGCTTTCCGGCGCGTCGAACGCTGGCTGGAGGGCAGCGGCCTGGAGCGCCGCGCGCTCGACGCCGCGCCCTGGTCCGCCCGGAAAATCATTCTGCGCGGACTGAAGCATCTGATTTACCTCGGCTTCGCCGCCGCCATCGCGCACGTGTTTCTCAGCTACTTCGTCTCACTGCCTGCGCTCTGGTCGATGATGCGCGCGGCGCCGGGCGCGCATGGGGGCGCCTTTCTCTTCATCGCCGCGGCCACCGGCGTCCTCTATTTTAATTTCGCCTGGTTTCGCGAACAGCTCTGCATCGTCATCTGCCCTTACGGACGCCTGCAGTCGGCACTCATCGACGACCATTCGCTCGTCATCGGCTACAGCGTCCGGCGCGGCGAACCGCGCGGCCGGCTCGGCACGCGCGGCGCGGGCGACTGCGTGGACTGCAGCCGCTGCGTCCAGGTGTGCCCGACCGGCATCGACATCCGCCAGGGCCTGCAGATCGAATGCATCGGGTGCGCCGCCTGCATCGACGCCTGCGACGAGGTCATGCATAAAATCCACCGCCCGGCCGGACTCATCCGCTATGCTTCGCAGGCGAGCCTAGCCGGACGAAAGACGCGCTGGCTGCGGCCGCGCATCTTCCTTTACGCCGTGCTCCTGCTCGCCGGCTCCGCCGCGGCAGCCTGGGCGTTTTCGACCCTCAAGCCGGCCTCCTTCGGGGTTACCCGGCTGACCGGCGCGCCTTACTTCGTGGATCCCGATTTTGTCCGCAATGAATATCTCGTGCGGCTCGTCAACAAACAATCCAGCCCGGCGAATTTCTCCGTCCAGATTTACTCCGACGCCGACATCGAACAAATCGGCCTGACCGAACCCGTCACCGTGCCCGCGCTCGGCGAGGAAGTACGGCCGCTCGTCCTGCGCGTCTCCCGCGCCCATTACACCGGGCCCTTCCCGGTCACGATCATCCTGAGCGACGCGCCCCGGACATTCTACCTCGAGCGCACGGTCAATTTTCTCGGACCGGACGCCGAACTCCTGCAGGAGGAGGACCATGAAAAAGGCATCCAACGATAGGCTGCTGCTCTGGGCCGGCCTGGCTTTTGCCCTGCAGCTCGGGCTTTGGGTGGCCCTGTTTATCGTTGCCTCCCGCCATCCCGTGGCCGAAGTCCCGCTCGCAGCCGCGCCGCCGGGGCGTTGAACCATGGAACTCGCCGCCGTCAATTCCCCTGCCGCCGCCTTTGCCGCCGGACTGGTGGTCAGCCTGCACTGTGCCGGCATGTGCGGCCCGCTCGCCTGCGCGCTGCTGCCGGTGCGCGGTGAACACGGGGACAGCCGGACGGTCGCGACGGCCTATCATCTCATGCGCCTGGCCGGCTACACCGTCATGGGCGGGCTTGCGGGCGGACTCGGCATGCTGCCGTTGAGCTGGATGTCGGCATCGGCGCTGCGCTGGCTGCCGTGGGCGATGGTGTTGTTTTTTGTCGCGATGGCGCTGCGCCTGGATCGTTTTCTGCCGCGCTCGCGGGCCGTCGCGGGGTGGCTTTTGCGGCTGAACGCGGGGCGGCGCGGCCGTTCGCGCGTGGCGGCCGCGGGCATCATGGGGCTGGCCACGCCGCTGCTGCCGTGCGGACCGCTCTATTTTTTGATCGCCCTCGCCTTGCTCACGGGATCGGCGCTGCGCGGCATGGAATTCATGCTCGCTTTCGGCCTCGGCACCGTGCCGCTGCTCTGGGTCGCGCAAATGCAGTTCGACTGGCTGAGGACCCGGCTGACGCCGCGCGGCCTCGCCGTGCTGCGCGTGACGCTTGCACTGATCACGGCGCTGGTCATCGCCTGGCGGCTGCGCAGCACGCTCGGCTTCGCCGGCCCCTCCACGCAAAACTTCATCTGCCTTTAAACGTGAAACCGTCCGCCGCCGGGCAAAAAAATCCGGTCAAGCCGGTCTGCCGGCATTGCGGTGCCGCCCTGCTCGATCCGCCGGCCGTGGCGTCGGGATTTTGCTGCGCGGGCTGCGCCTATGTTTTCCGGCTCGTGCACGAGCATGGGCTCGAGGGTTACTACCGGCTGAAGGACGAGGTGACGCCCCCGGCCGACGCGGCGGTTTTCGAACCGCGTGATTACGCGTGGCTGGAGGCGGCCCAGCGCGAAGCCGAGGCGGCGGCCGTCCGGGCGCAGCCCGAACTCACGCTCCAGGTGCAGGGCATTTCCTGCATCGGTTGTGTCTGGCTGATCGAGCGGCTTTTCCAAGGGCAGCCTGGCGGGCGGGAGATTTCGGTCAACGCCCAGCTCGGCCGGGTGCGGCTGCGCTGGACCGCCGGCGAGTTTTTCGCGGCGGATTTTGCGCGAAAATTGCAGTCGTTCGGCTACCTGCTCGGGCCAGCCGACGCCGAGGGCGAAAATTCCGAGGGCCGCGATCTCGTGCGGCGCGTCGGCCTGTGCGCGGCGTTCGCCCTGAACGTGATGCTGTTCACCCTGCCGTCGTATTTCGGAATGAGCCGCAGCTTCGCCTATGCGCCGCTTTTCAGCCTGCTTTCGCTCGTCTTCGCCACGCTGAGCCTGCTGGTCGGCGGAAGTTATTTTCTCGGCCGGGCCGGGCAGAGCCTCCGCACCGGCGTGCTCCACATCGACCTGCCCATCGCGCTCGGCATCGTCGGCGCCTATGGCGGCTCGCTCTATGGCTGGATCGCCGGCGCGGAACGCTTCGTCTACTTTGATTTTGTCAGCGTGTTCATCCTCCTGATGCTCACCGGCCGCTGGGCCCAGGTGGCGGCGGTGGAGCGCAACCGCCGCCGGCTGCTCCGCCAGCAGCCGCTGACGCCGCGCGTGCGACTCTTCACCGCCACCGGCAAGGCGCAGGAAACCTCGCCGGAAAAATTGCGCGCGGGCCAGCGGTTTTCGCTCCGTTCCGGCCAGACCATGCCGGTGCAAACGCAGCTGGAAACGCCGGAGGCGGCCTTTTCGCTCGCGAACATCAACGGCGAGGCCGAGCCGCGGGTTTTCCGCGCCGGCCAGCACGTGCCCGCCGGCGCCATCCTCGTCAGCCGGGGCGAGGCGCGCGGCGTGGCGCAGCAGGCCTGGAACGAGTCCCTGCTCGCGCAGCTTCTCCGGGCCGGCGAACGGCCGGGCTGGCGCCACCGCTTTTTGGAAAAAGTGGTCCGCGGCTACCTCGCCGGCATTCTCGTCACGGCCGCCGCCGCGGGCGCGATCTGGTGGCTGAAAACCGGCGATGCGCCGCACACCTGGGCGGTGGTCACGGCGGTGCTCGTCGTGTCCTGCCCGTGCGCCATCGGGCTGGCTTTTCCGCTCGCCGACGAGATGGCCACCGTGGCGGTGCGGCGCCGCGGCGTGTTTGTCCGCGAAAACGACCTTTGGGCCAAGCTTTCCAAGGTGGAAAAAATCATCTTCGACAAGACCGGCACGCTCACGCTGGAAACGCCCGCGCTGCTCAACCCGGAGGCGATCGCCGCGCTCGGCCCGGACGCCCGTGCCGCCCTGCACGCGCTCGTGCGCGACAACCCCCATCCCGTCAGCCAGTGCCTGCTCGGGCATTTGCTTGCGGCCGGCGCGCCTTCCCCGCTGGCCGGAGCGGTGCGTGAAACCGTCGGCCACGGCGTGGAACTCGACGCCTGGTCGCTGGGCCGCGCCGGCTGGCGCGATCGCGGCCCGGCCGGCCCGGACGCGGTTTTCGCCTTCGACCGCGTTCCGGTCGCGCGTTTCCGTCTCGCCGAAAAAGCGCGGCCCGACGCGCGCCGCGAGCTGGCCGCGCTGGCTGCGGGCGGATACGAGATTTTCATCCTCAGCGGCGACCGGCGGGAAAAAGTCGAGGCCCTGGCGCGGGAGTTGAATCTGCCCGTCGGACGCGTGCTCGGCGGCCAGTCACCCCAGGCCAAGGCCGACTGGCTGGCCGGGCACGACCGCGGCGACACGCTCATGCTCGGCGACGGCGCCAACGACAGCCTCGCCTTCGACCGCGCGCTTTGCCGCGGCACGCCGGTCATCCACCGCGGTCTGCTCGAACAGAAGGCCGATTTCTATTACCTCGGCCGCGGCCTCGCCGGCCTGCGCGCGCTTTTCCGCGTAAACGTCATCCGCCGGAACACCCAGGCCGTGATCCTGGTTTTTTCCGTCGCCTACAATCTCCTCGCCGTCGGGCTGGCCGTGGCCGGGCGGATGAACCCGCTCGTCGCC
>Ga0335083_10008443_pt1 | contig 12571 bp, 9 predicted proteins | sample Lox_Sample_42_FD_206716 | JGI IMG/M metagenome (GOLD analysis project Ga0335083, IMG submission 206716) | Soil microbial communities from Loxahatchee National Wildlife Refuge, Florida, United States - Lox_Sample_4.2 | ecosystem: Environmental > Terrestrial > Soil > Wetlands | place: USA: Florida... | reverse complement strand
GTCTCCGATCTGCGCGCCGTCGTTGGCCGGCCTGGGCCTGGCGTGCGCCCTCCGCTTCTGAGCCTCAGTCGTCGATGATGGCCGCGTTGTTCTCGGTGCGGATTGGTCCCGACGGCGGCTTGGCCGCGGGCGGCGCCGGGCCGACCGGTTGGTCCATGGGCGCCGAAGCGTGACCGTGCGCGTGCGCCGACGGCCGCTGCGGGCGGCTGGGCGCGCTCGCCAGGTTCGGAGGGTTGTCCGGATGGTCGGCCGCGGGCGCCGGCCTTTCGACGGGGGGACGCACCTGCAACCTCACCTCTTCGGGCGGCGGGCGGTCGCGGAAGTTGAGCGTGGCCGGCAGGTACCCGGCCGCGCTGACTTTCAGGGTGTGTTCCACGCCGTCCGCCGGGAGATCGCCGGTGTAGGAGCCCGTTCCAACGAACCTGCCGTCCAGCTCGAAGTCGGCCTGGGGGGGACGCGACGCGGTCGCGACGTGGTACCGGGGCGGCTCGCGGAGCGGCGGCGGCGCGATGTCGAGCGGCCGGCTCTCCGCCCCAGCGGCGGCGGAGGCCGCCGCGCGCGTCGGCTTCGGCGGGCTCTGCAGGAAGTAGTAGGCGCCCGCCCCGCCGCCGGCGACGACCACCACCAGGGCGGTCACCAGCGGAGCCCGGCTACGGGACGGCCGCAGCTCGATCTGCGCGGCGCTGGCGCCCAGCGTGGTCTCGGGCGCCGAGTCGGCGCGCGGCCGCGGCGTGCGCACGGAGATCGCCGGTTGCGAGTGCGGCAGGATCACCGTGCCCCCCGGCTGCGGCGAGCCGCCGTCCGGGAGCACGGCGCCATCCCCCGGGAACCCGGTCTGCAGCTCCGGCGCCCACTGCGCCCGGGCGGCCGGCAGCGCGAACGGCAGCAGCGCCTGCCCCAGCGCCCGCACGGACGGAAAACGCTGGGCGGGGTCCAGGCGCATCGCGCGCAGGATCACCTGCTCCAGCGCGACCGGCAGGTCCGGGCGCACCGTCCGCGGCGGGGGAAATGACCCGTCACCGACGCTGCGGATGACCTCGTAGACCGTGGCCCCTTCGTGGGCGCGGCGGCCGGTCAGGCACTGGTACAGAATGGCTCCCAGCGCGTACTGGTCGCTGCGCGCGTCGGCGCCGGCCGCGCTGCGGATCTGCTCGGGCGCCATGTAGTACGGCGTCCCCATCGAAGCGCCGGTGCCGGTCAGCGCCAGCGTGTTGCCGCTGCCGCGCGAGCTGATCTTCGAGATGCCGAAGTCCAGCACCTTGGGCTCCATCGCGGTGTGGCGCGTGCGGGCCAGGAAGATGTTCTCGGGCTTGAGGTCGCGATGGATGACCCCTTCGTCGTGGGCCACGCCGATCGCCGCCAGCACCGGCAGAAGGACCTCCAGGGTCTCGGCGATCGAGAGCGAGCCGACCTGCTCCAGTCGGTCGGCCAGGTCCTGCCCCTCCAGGAGCTCCATCACCAGGTACGTCACGCCGTCGGTCGTGCCGACGTCCGTCACGTCGACGACGTTGCGGTGCGAGATGCGCGACGCCGCCTCTCCCTCGCGCAGGAAGCGCGCGCGCGCCCCGGGCAGGGCGGCCAGCGCCGGCCGCAGGGTCTTGATGGCGACCCGCTTCTTCAGGTCGAGGTGGAGCCCCTCGTAGACGGCCCCCATGCCGCCGCGGCCCAGCAGCCGCACCAGCTGGTAGCGGCCGAGCACGGTGCCCCCGGGGAGCGTCTCGGCGTCTTCGTCCTCGGTCGACAAACCACCGAACAATAGCGCAATTCGGCGCTATGGCTTGATCGGCATGCTGGTCGACGTGGCGGTTCGATCGGCGGCTTCCAGGTAGCAGCGCGAGATGTCTGCCTCGTCCAGGAGGCCGATCACCTTGCCCTCCGGGTCGGTCACCTGAATCTCGCGCAGCTTGTGGGCCAGCATGGTCTCGGCGGCCGTCTTCAGGTCGGCGTCGACCGGGACCGAGAACTCGCGCGCCGCGATCGGGACGCCGTTGACCGAGATGGTGCGCATGACGGCCCCGACGCGGGTGGTGCGCAGGACGTCGGACGCGCTCGACCGGTGGACCGGCGACTCGCGGCGGCTCTTGACCTGGGCGTGGTAGAGCGACCGGCGGCGCAGGGCGACGAACGCGATCCCCTCGGCCAGCATCAGCGGGACCAGCAGGTCGTAGCTGCCGGCCAGCTCGCAGACCAGGACCAGCGACGAGAGCGGCGTGTGCGAGACCCCGCCATAGAAGGTGCCCATGGCGACCAGCGCGAACGCGCCCGGGTCGATGCGCGGGTCGTGGATCAGAAGCTGGGCCACGCGGCCGAAGGCGCCGCCGAACAGGCCGCCGATCACCAGGGCCGGCGCGAAGTCGCCCGCGCTGCCCCCGCTGCCGATGGTCAGCGACGAGGAGACGATCTTGGCCAGGCAGAGAAAAAGCAGAAGGCCGGCGCCGCCCCAGCCGCCGGGCAGCCAGCTGGCGCCGGTGATCGCCACCTGCACGGCGCCGTAGCCGCCGCCGAACAGCCCCAACCCCTGTCCCGGCTGCGCCAGCCGCCACCCGATGAACACGATGATCGGGACGGAGAAGACGCCCATGGCCAGTCCCCCCAGGGCTGGGCGCGACCACTGCGGAATCGTCAAGGCTGCCGTGACCCGCTGGACCGTCCGCAGCGCCCCCAGGAACGCCACCGCCAGCACCGAGACCAGCAGCGCCAGCACCCCGTACAGCCACAGGTGGGTGATCACGAACGGAAAGCGACCCGGGTGAGCGAACAGCGTCGACTCGCCGAAGATGGAGATGACGACCGAGTAGGCGGTCACGCTGGCGAGGACGGCCGGGATCAGCGCCTCGGACTCGAAGTCGTCACGGTACAGGACCTCGACGGCCAGCAGCGCGGCGCCCAGCGGGGTGCGGAACACCGCCGCGATGCCGGCCGCCACGCCCGACACCAGCAGGATGCGGCGCTCGCCGGCGTCGACGCGCAGCAAGCGCCCGCAGAGCGAGCCCAGCGCGCCGCCGATCTGCATGGTCGGACCCTCGCGGCCGCCCGAGCCGCCGGTTCCCAGCGTGAAGATGGACGCGATCGCCTTGACCCAGGCGACGCGCTTGCGGACCTGACCGTCGTTGTGGTGGAAGGCGGTGATCATGGCGTCGCCGCCGCCGCCGTAGGTCTCGGGGGCCAGCTGCGAGCAGATGCCTGCAGCCAGGGCCCCCACCGCCGGCAACAGCGCCACCAGCCAGGGCCGGAAGTGCGCCGCGTGCCCCAGCTCGGGCATGAACGTCTCGCCGTTGGCCCGCAGCGGCCGGTAGCCGCCCAGGTCTTCCAGGACCAGCCGCTGCACCAGCTCGAGCGTGGCAAAGAACGCCGCGCCCATCAGGCCGGCGGCGACCCCGACGATGGCGGCGTGCGACAGCGTGCGCCCCACCAGGCGCAGCTCGGGCGGCGTCGCATCCTTCAGGATGCTCGTGAGAAAGTCTCGCCCGGTCGTCAGCTTCATCGGGACGCTTGCCGATTATGCCTGTGGTATACGGGGCCTGCACGGATTTCCCCCCACATGGCCGCCGCCGCTTTCTACGATCTGGATGGGACCCTGGTGCGGACCAATTTGGTCCACGCCTTCGCATTCAGTGCGCGCAATCAGCAAGGAATCCTGAAAAGCATCACCAAGACGGCGGCCACGCTGGTCAGCGTTCCACTGTTTCTGACCACCGACTTCTTCAACCGGCGTTTGTTCAACGATATCTTCTTCATTCGCTACAAGGGCGAGTCGGAGGACCGGTTGCGCGCGCTGGCGGAGGAGCTGTTCGACACGGTCTTGCGGCCGTCGATCTTCCCGGGCGCCTACGAGCTCATCGACAAGTCGCGTCAGCTCGGGCTGCGGCAGGTGCTGGTGACGGGGGCGCTGGACATCACGGTCCGGCCACTCGCCAAGCACCTCAAGATCGACGACTATGTCACGAACCGCCTGGAGTTCGTGGACGGGTATGCCACTGGCCGCCTGCTGCCGCCGGTGATGGCCGCCGCGACCAAGGCCAGCTGGATGCGCGTCTACGCCGAGAAAGAGGACCTGAGCTTGTCCGACTGCTACGGATACAGCGACAGCATGAGCGACCTGCCCATGCTGTCGGTGGTCGGCCACCCGACCGCCGTCAACCCGGACATCCGGCTGCGCAACACCGCGTTGCAGCACGACTGGCCGATTCTGGATCTAAGGTAAATGCGAGAAAGAGCGCCCAAAGTTCTGCGCGGGCCCGTGCCCCGCAACAAGGAAGACGATCAAGTCGTCTACATCGACGGGGACTCCGCGCCGCGCGTGCTGTTCTCGGGCGAGGACCTGCTGCTCGAGGACCTGCCGATCGGGACGCGGGTCATCTACCCGAAGCCGCCGCTCGAGGGGCTGACCAACCCGGGCGCCGCCATCCGCTACGCGCTGAACCACCCGCTGGACACCGAGCCGCTGTACGCGCAGCTGGCCCCGGGGATGCGGGTCACCATCGCGCTCGACGACATCAGCCTGCCGCTGCCGCCCATGGTCACGCCGGACATCCGGCAGATGGTGCTGGAGATCGTCCTCGAGCTGCTGGACGCCAACGGCGTCGACGACGTGCACATCATCGTCGCGACGGGGCTGCACCGGCGGATGACCGCCGCCGAGATGAAGCGGATGGTGGGGGCGAAGATCTTCGACGACTTCTACCCGGATCGGTTCTACAACCACGACGCCGAAGACCCGGACGGCATCGTCCCGCTGGGGCGGACCGACCACAACGAGTCGATCAACATCAACCGGCGCGCGGTCGAGAGCGACCTGCTCATCTACGTGAACATCAACCTGGTCCCCATGGACGGCGGCCACAAGTCGGTGGCGCTGGGCCTGTGCGACTACGAGAGCCTGCGGTCACACCACGAGCCGGAGACCATCCGCGCCTCGGACAGCTACATGGATCCCAAGCGCTCGGCGCTGAACACCAAGGTCGAGCGGCAGGGCGCGCTGATCGACCGGCACATGAACGTGTTCCACATCGAGACCGCCATCAACAACCGGATCTACACCGGTCCCACGGCTTTCCTGTCCAAGAACGAGGACGAGTTCACGGAGTTCGACAGGCTGAAGTTCGAGGCGACCCGCTGGGCGCTGTCCAAGATGCCGCGCGCGGCGAAGCGGAAGATGTTCCACGCGATTCCGGCAAACTACCAGATGGTCGCCTGTTACGCCGGGAAGACCGAGCCGGTGCACGAGCGCACCCTGAAGCACAACTGGGATCAGTACGGCGTGCACGTGCGCGGCCAGGCCGACGTGTTGATCTGCCCGGTGCCCTACATCTCGCCGTACAACGTGAACTCGATCCTGAACCCGCTGCTGGTCCAGGTGATGGGGCTCGGCTACTTCCACAACTTCTATCGCGGCAAGCCGCTGTTGAAGAAGGGCGGGGTGCTGATCCTGACCCACCCCTGCAGCGACGAGTTCGACCACGTCCACCACCCGAGCTACATCGAGTTCTTCAACCGGCTGCTCCCCGAGACGCGCGACGCGATGAAGCTGCGTCACAAGTACGAGGAAGAGTTCGCCCGCAACCCCAGCTACATCGAGATGTACCGGCGCGGCAACGCGTACCACGGCGCCCACCCGTTCTTCATGTGGTACTGGGGCGAGAACGGCCGCCAGCACGTCGGCAAGGTGATCGCCGCCGGCGCCGAGAACGCCCACGTCCCCAAGATCCTGGGGTGGGACCGGGCCGAGTCGCTGACCGAGGCCATCGCCATGGCCAAGAGCTTCGTCGGCCCGTCCCCCGAGATCACGATGATGCACCACCCGCCCATCGTCATGGCCGACATGGAGTGAGGTCGATCAGCTTCCGCAGGCTGCCGTTGATGTGGAAGTTCCAGGCGCTCGAGCACTGGTCATCCATCACCCCTGCCGGATGCTCGGTTCCATCCAGGACGCGGAGGAGGTCGCGCAGGACAACCTGCTCCGCGCCTGGGAGCACCTGGGCGAGCTTCGATCGGGCGCCGCCGCGAAATCCTGGCTCTACAAGATCGCCGCCAACGCCTGCCTGGACCGTTTGAAGGCCCGTCGCCGGCGGGCCCTTCCCCACCAGGTGGCGCCGGCCGCCGATCCCGGGCAAACGCCCGGTCCACCCCCCACGAAGGACTGTGGAGGGCTCCCCGATCGTCTGCCGGGCGCTTGATCAGCGGCAATCGCCCGACCTTTCAATTTGCGGAAAGGTTGCTGCGCGCCGAGGAGGGCTGTTGCTAGTCTCGCGCATCATGAACCTAGGCAGCTCGAGGGGAGATGGGACGATGCGGCGGAATTCGGGGTCTCTGGGGCTCTGGGTGGTGGCTCTGACGATGCTCGGCGGCTGCGGCAGCGCGGCGCTGATGGGGTCGGACGGCGGGATGGGAGGGTCTGCCTCCGGGGGCCACGGTGGGCACGGCGGTGGAGGGCAATCGGGTGCCGCAGGAAACGCCGGGGGGTCGGGCGGCCGCGGGGGCGGCGGCGGTGTCCAGGGGGCCGGCGGCGCGGGCGGTGGTGGTTCTCCGGGAACCGGCGGGAACCCGACGGGCGGGACCGGCGGCCAGCAGACAGGCGGGGCAGGTGGAGCCTCGGGCGGGACGGGCGGCAGCTCGACGGGCGGCACGGGTGGAGGATCCGCCGGGACGGCCGGCCACGCGGCCGGCGGCAGTGGTGGAACGTCGACCGGGACGGGCGGCTCGGGGAGTGGCGGCAACCAGACGGGGGGCACGGGCGGAACGGGCGGCATCGCCGCCACCGGTGGGACGGCCGGTGCCGCTCCCCCTGTCTGCGATCCAACGACGCAGCACACCTGCTCCGGGGCGTGCGTGAGCAACAGCTCGATAGCGACGTGCGGCAGCCTTTGTGCTGCCTGCACGCCGCCCGCCGGCGCAACGGCGACTTGCGACGGGACGAACTGCGGGTTCACCTGCGGCGGCTCGACGCCCAAGCAGTGCCTGGCGGCCGGGATCTGCGTGGCCTCCACGGGCTGCTGCTCGAACACCGATTGCCCGACGAACGCGGGGGGCCAGACGGGCACCTGCGACACGGGCACGCACACGTGCAACTACGCCTGCACGGGGTCGACCAAGTCCTGTACGACCGGCAGCACCACGGTCTGCATCCCCACCACCGGCTGCTGCGCCACCTCCGACTGCACGGGGACGTGCATGAGCTGCGCCACCAGCAGTCACACCTGCGTTGCGGCCGTGAGCATGGCCGATCCGAACGGGCGCTGCGCGGGCACCTGCGACTCCACCGGCGCCTGCAAGAGCACCAAGGGACAGTCCTGCACCGCCACCTCGGGCGGATGCATCTCGGGATCGGTCTGCAGCGGGGGCTACTGTTGCGCCCAGTCGTGCGGCACAGACGCGACTTGTGCCGGGAGTTGCGCGGGCCACGCCGACGGCAGCTGCGCCTACCCGACCACTGCCTGCGGAACCGCCGGTTGCTCGGGGAACATGTCCACCGCTCAGGGGGTCTGCACGAGCGGCACTTGTGTCACGCCCTCACCGATGACCTGCCCGGGCGGCCTGATCTGCGGCACCTCGACCTGCAAGGGGTCGTGCGGGGGTGATCTCGATTGCGTCTCGTCGTCGAATTACTGCAGCAGCGCGGGAACCTGCGTCGCGAAACAGGGCACCGGCGCGGTCTGCACCGCCAACGACCAGTGCGTGAGCAACATGTGCGGCGGTCGCTGCTGCCCCGGGCCCGGCTCCTGCTCGTGCCCGCAACCCTCGACGGGCAACCTCGTCCCGAATGCCGGTTTCGACACGGGGTTGGGCGGATGGATGCTGTTTTCGCCCAGCCCTGGAGCTGGCGACGGCTCCTGGGTTTCAGACGACGCCTCGTCGTGCCCGGCTTCCGGCGCGGCGTCCATCGTCGCCGGGGCGGATCCCGACGAGCCCTCCGAGCTGGAGGAGCTGGAGTCGCCCTGCATGCAGCTCTCCGCGTCGACGACCTACGACTTCGGCATGAAGATCAAGGGTTCAGGATCTTGCTCCCTCAGCCTGGTTCAAGGGTCCAATTGCGGTGGAACCGCGCCGACCGGCGTCACCGGAAACACATCGGTCTCCGCCCCGGGTGGGAGCAGCTGGTCGACCGTCGGCGTGAACTTTGGCAGCGGCACCGCCGTGAGCGGCTATATCTACTGCAAGGTCGCCTTGAACAGCACCCTCGAGGTGGACATGGTCTACATCACGCCGGCACCGGGAACGTACTAGTGAGCCCACGAGCTGGCGGCGTACGTACGAGCCGGCTATCATGTACGTACGATGGAAAAGCGACTCACCAGGACCGGGAACAGCTTGGCGCTGGTCCTCGACCGCGAGCTGCTGGACCGGACCGGCATCTCGGCTGACACGCCGCTCGAGGTGTCGACGGACGGCGACGTCATCGTCATCACTCCCAAGCGAAGCAAGACGCGCGCGGACAAGCTGCGGCAGGCGATGAAGCAGGCCGACGAGCGCTACAGCGGCGTCTTCAAGCGTCTCGCCAAGTGACCGACCCGGCGTTTCTGACCATCGACGACGTGCTCGCCCTGCACGCCGATCGCATCGAGAAGTACGGTGGCTCGCTGGGTCTCCGCGACGCTGGCGGCCTGAGCTCTGCCCTCGGCATGGCGTCCGCGACCTTCGGCGGGGCCTTCCTGCATCCGACGCTCGCAGAGATGGCAGCCGCCTATCTGTTTCACATCTCCCAGGCCCACGCATTCGTCGACGGAAACAAGCGCGTGGCCTTGGCGGCGGCTCTGGCCTTTCTCTGGTTGAACGACCGGGAGCTACATGCCGACCCGGATGTTCTCTACGACATCTGCATCCGGGTCGCGGCCGGCGAAGCCAGCAAGGCCGACGCCGCCGTGTTCATCGAGCGCCATCTGAGCGCGATCTCTGATCCGTAGGCGAACCGGCCCACGGCCTTCCGCAGTCCTTGTGGGCGCTCGCCCTGCCGGCGTACTCTGAGCCGGGGTGACCACGACCGCTCCCACGCCGACGTCCACGCTCGGGGTGTTGCCTCAGCGGCGCATTCTCGACCTGGCGCGGGTCTTTGGCGTGCGCCTGCGGAGTACCTCGGCCTCGGCACCGAAGGCCCAGCTCGCCCTCGCCCTCGGCGGCGCGCTCTCCGGCCAGCTCCCCGCGATCCTTCGCGAGCTGGGTCGGGAGGAGCTGGCCGCCGCCTGCAAGGCGCATGGCCTCCCCGCGCAGGCCCCCGCGCGCCGCGCGCTGATCGAGGCGATGCTCGTCGCGGCGGGGATCGATCCTGACCTTTCGTTCATCCCGCCGCCCGTGACGCACGACGGGGTGCCTCGCCCAGGACAGATCGTCCGGGCCCGCCACCGGCAGTGGTTGGTCGAGGCCGTGCAGGACGGACTGGACGACGGACGACCGGACGACTCACCCCGGGTCACGCTGGTCTGCCTCGACGACGACGATTCCGGCCGCCGCCTCGAGATCCTCTGGGACCTCGAGCTGGGCGCGCAGGCGATCGATCCTGAAAAGCGCGGCCTCGGGCCCGCCGATCGGCTGGACCCTCCCGCGCACTTCGGCGCCTACCTGCACGCGCTCCGCTGGAACGCGGTCAGCGCCGCCGACGCCACCCGCTTCCAGGCGCCGTTCCGGGCCGGCATCGAGCACATGGCCCACCAGCTCACGCCGCTCATGAAGGCTCTGGAGCTGCCGCGCGCGAACCTGTTCATCGCCGACGACGTCGGCCTGGGCAAGACCATCGAGGCGGGCCTGGTGATGCAGGAGCTGATCCTGCGCCAGCAGGCGCACTTCGTGCTCATCGCCTGCCCGGCGTCGATCTGCCTGCAATGGCAGAGCGAGATGCGCCGCCGCTTCGGCCTGCACTTCGAGGTCATGACCCGCGCCTTCATCGCCCAGCGGCGCCGCCAGCGCGGCTTCGGCGTCAATCCGTGGGCGACGCACCACCGTTTCGTCGTGTCGCACGCGCTCCTGCGCCGCCCCGAGTACCGCGAGCCGCTCCTGCAGCGGCTGGGCGACCGCGCCCAGAAGAGCCTGCTGGTCCTGGACGAGGCGCACGTCGCCGCACCGGCGACCCGCAGCCGTTACGCCGTCGACAGCGAGATCACCGCCACCATTCGCGACCTGGCGCCCCGCTTCGACAACCGCCTCTTCCTGTCGGCGACCCCGCACAATGGCCACTCGAACAGCTTCAGCGCGCTCCTGGAGATCCTCGACCCGGTCCGGTTCACGCGCGGCGTTCCTGTCGAAGGGAAGACCGATCTCGCCCCCGTGATGGTGCGGCGCCTCAAGCGCGACCTGAAAAAACTGGGCATCGACCGCGTACCGGATCGCGTGCTGGTCCAGATCGACCTCGCCCACGAGAGCGGACGCTGGTCGTCGGCGGCCACGCGCTCGGATGGCCAGGCGCCGGTGACGGCCGACCTCGGCGCCGGCGCACCCGTCGACCTCGAGCTCGCGAGCATGCTCGCCCGCTATACCGAGCTCTGCGCGCCCGAAAAGGGACGCGCCCGCCTTCCCTTCATCCGCCTGCAACAGCGCCTGCTCTCCAGCCCCGAGGCGTTCGCCAGGAGCCTGGAGGTCCATGCCCAGGCGGTCGAGCGCCGCGGCGGGCCGATCGCCCGCGACCCGCAGTTGGCGTTCCCGTCCGCCGGCGCCGAGCCGGACGCCGATCCCGACCTCTTCGGCCCCTCTGACGAGGCGCTGCAGGCCGAGGCGGACGCCGCGCTCGCCGCCGACAGCGCCCGGCTGCCGACCCCGACCGAGGAGGCCGCCGCGCTGCTGTCATCGATGCGCGCCACCGCCGAGAAGGCCCGCCGCGCCCCCGACGCCAAGCTGCGCGCGCTCATCGCCTGGCTGCGCGCCAACCTCTGCCCGGCGATCGGCCATGACGCCGTTGCCGGCGCGTCGCGCCTCTGGAAGGACCGGCGGGTGATTCTCTTCACCGAGTGGGCCGACACCAAGCGCTACATCCTGGACCTCTTGCGCGAGGCGGTGGCGCACACCGACCAGGGCGAGGACCGCGTCGCCGAGTTCGGCGGCGGCCTGGGTGACGAGGCGCGCGAGGAGATCCAGCGCCGCTTCAACGCCGCGCCCGAGGACGAGCCGCTGCGCATTCTGGTCGCCACCGACGCGGCCCGCGAGGGCCTCAACCTGCAGGCTCACTGCGCAGACCTGTTCCACGTCGATCTCCCCTGGAACCCCGCCCGCCTCGAACAGCGCAACGGCCGCATCGACCGCACGCTGCAGCCCGAGCCCGAGGTGCGCTGTCATTACTTCGTCTACCCGGCGCGCCCGGAAGATCGGGTTCTCGCGACGCTGGTCCGGAAGATCGACGTCGTCCAGCGTGAGCTCGGCTCGCTTGGCGGCGTACTGCTCGACGACATGGAGGCGCTGCTCGCCGGCGGCATCCGGGCCGGCACCGCCGAGAAGCTGGAGGCAGTGACGGAGGGAAAACGCGCCGCCGTGCAAACCGCCGACGCCGAGCTGGAAGAGGCGCGCAAGGACGACAAGCTCCTGCGCGAGGAGATCACCCGCGCCGGCCGGCGCTACAACGCCTCGCGCAGCGCGCTGGAGGTCAGCCCCGAGGCGCTGCGCCAGGTCGTCGACGTCGGCCTCCGCCTGGCCGGGACCACCGGGCTGGTCGAGGACGGCGCTCATGACGGCAATCCACGCTTCCGGCTGCCTGCGCTCGATCGCTCGTGGGACGTCACGCTGGACACGCTGCGCCCGCCCCGCCCCCGCGACGAGTCGTTCTACGACTGGCGCCAGCGCCCGCCGCTGCCGGTCACCTTTTCGCCTGTGGGCCGCCTGACCGGCGACGTCGAGCAGCTTCACCTGGCGCACCCGTTCACGAAGCGGATCCTCGACCGGTTCCTGGCCCAGGGCTTCTCGGCCCACGACCTGCGCCGCGTGACCGCCGTGATCGATCCCGAGGGCGGCGAGGTGTTTGCCATCGGCTACGCCCGCCTGACGCTGTTCGGCCCGGGCGCCGCCCGCCTGCACGACGAGCTGGTCGCCGTCGCGTCCACCTGGGACGGCAGCCTGGACGGCGCCCGAGCGCTGACTCCCAGGATGGACGTCGCCGCGCTGATCAAGGCGACCGAGGCGCGACTGGCCGCCGGCGCCCCCGCGCCCACCGGCCGCGCGGCCGCCGGCATCGCCGCCGCCGCCGAGACGCTGCTCGCCAACCTGTGGCGCCCGCTGGAGGACGAGGCCGACGCGCGCGCGGTCGCCGCCCGGAACGGCCTGGGCGCCCGGGCCCGGGCCGAAGCCGACGGCATGCGCGCGCTGCTCGAGCGCCAGCGCCGCGCCATCGAGAAGACCCGCGGCGGGTTGTCTCAGCGCAATCTGTTCGAAGGTCTCGGCGACTCCGCCGAGGCGCGCGAGCAGCAGCGCCAGCTCGCCCTCGATCTCGCCCACATGGATCGCCGCGAACGGGACATCGCCACCGATCTCGAACGGGAGCCCGCCGCCATCGAGGCGCTCTACGCCGTGCGGAAGACCCTGGTCACCCCGGTTGGCGTCGTCGTGAGCTGGCCGCGGAGTTGGACGTGAGCGCGCGCGACGCCGATCGGCTGTTTCACGA
>Ga0335083_10008441_pt1 | contig 12573 bp, 8 predicted proteins | sample Lox_Sample_42_FD_206716 | JGI IMG/M metagenome (GOLD analysis project Ga0335083, IMG submission 206716) | Soil microbial communities from Loxahatchee National Wildlife Refuge, Florida, United States - Lox_Sample_4.2 | ecosystem: Environmental > Terrestrial > Soil > Wetlands | place: USA: Florida... | reverse complement strand
GAGTACCCTCGTGGCGTTCGGCCTCGCCGATGAAATGGAAGATGGACCACAAGCCGTCGTACTGCTTGAGCGTCTGCGTGCTGCCGTCTTTGTAGGTGAGCTTGAATTGCAGGGAATGCTGCCCCGTTCCAGGCCAGGCGAAAGGCGCCCCCGCGGCTCCCGGCGCGATGGTCTGGGTTTGACCATCGACGATGAGAGTGATCTTGGAGACGTCCACCGACGCGCTCAGCGCGGTCACGGTGTATTTGAACTGCGGATCGGTGCTTCCCGGCGGGAACGCCAGATCGGTGAATGCCTGCGAGCGATTGAGGAACGAGATGAACGCCGGATTGATGTTCATCCCACCGCCGGGCGCCTGCGAATACTGCGAGCCGGAACGGACGATGACCTTCTGCAGGGCAGTCTCGTAGAACTGCCAGATGGCGCCGTCCTTCGGTTTGTAAAGCGCCACCACTTCAGGCAGAGTGGCCTCCTCGGCGGCTTTCGGGCTGAACGGATACTTGCGAAGAGTCGCGCTCAACTGCCCGCACATGCCGGCGCCGCGCGCGTTCATATCGGCGACGGGGAGCGCGCCGAGCAAGCCCATGACGCTGGTGATGGGGTCTTCCAGCAGGGTGCCGGTGCGCTTATCGACCACGCTGGCCGGATCGGGGAGGAATCCCAGTTCGAGCTGCCTGGCGCTGTTTTTAGCTTGCCCGGCAGCGTCGCGCGCCGGTCCGGCGGCGGTGTCGCTGGGAGTTCCGGGCGTGCTGGCGATCTGGTCGATGGCGGTCTGCAAGCTGGTGAGGCCTTGCATGTAGGGCTGGTTGGGCGGCGCGATGACGACGTCGGTGGTGTTGGGCGGAACGACCGATTGCGGCGGCTGGAACAGCTTCTTCACCGCAGGATCGTCGACATCGGTGTTGCGCGAAGCCAGGGCAATCAGCTCGAGCAGGGGAGAAGTGTTGGCGGCCAGCTTATTGAGCTTCTCGGAGGCATCTTTCAAGCTGGTGTAGCGCACCAGCGACCCCTGTTTCAGGTACGTTCGCCATTCGTTGATGAAGTCGTCGGTGTACAGCGTGCGCACGTCCTGCAGCACCTTGGCCTTGTCGATGTTGCCGGTTCCGGTTTCCCCGAGCACCCATTTCTCGCCGTAGATGTACTTGTCGGGGCGGGCGAGGGCGCCCATCATGAATCCCCAGCCGGCCTTGGAAAACGCGCCCTCCACTACATGCGCCTCGCGCACGGTTTGATCGGACCCGGGGAACTGCTTATTGAAATCGATGGGCGGATTCGCTTTGGAAGCGTCCGCGCGCATGTAGGCATAGACGGGCTGCGCGCCCGCAAACTGCGCCAGGTAAGCGCGCGCATGGGCGATGGCGGCCGCGTCGTTGTTGGGCGAGTACGGATTGCCGTCGGGAAGCTCGGTGGCGTAGAAGTCGAACTGGTTGCGGGCGAGTTGTTCCCGCTCGGGATCCACGCTGCGGCCGTTTTCCCAGCGCTGGAATAGAACGGGCGTCAGAAAGTCGCTGGTGCTGTGCTCGGGGTTGGATGTGGTGATGAGATAGGCCTTGAGATCGTTGTAGGTGGGCGTGTAGGAAGAGGGGTCGCCGGCCGTCGAGGGCAGGGCGCGCAGATTCGACAGAATCGTGTCCTGGGTCTGGCTGAACATGACCGGGCGGAATTTGTCGAAATAGACTTTGCGGGCTTCGGGGTACAGGTCGTTGCCGACGTAGAGGAACCACTTGTAGAAGAAGGGCGCGCCATCACGCCGGTACTTCACGAGGGTGGCCATCACTTTGCGCAGATTCTCCAGCTTGCGGAGGCTGTCGACGGGGGCCAGGGCGCCCTCGGTCGGCGCTATCGACGAAATGTTCAGGGCGGCGTCGCGAACCTGGCCTTCCAGCGAGCGGTTATTGAAGAACGAGACGGTGAAGCCGATCAGGAACAGGAAGCACAATCCGGCGGCGACCGCGAACAGGAAGCGCCGCCAGAAACTGGTTTTGGTGCTGGCTCCGCTGGCGCCCATGGCGGCGGCGTCGGCGAGGAGCACGTTGTGGAAGAAGTGCCCGAGGAAGAGCCATTGCGGCACTTTGCGGGTCTGGGCGACCGGCGAGGGCGCAGCCTGCTGCGCCGCGGCCATGGCGCCGACGTTGAAGATTCCGGTGGCGCCGTGGGCCGAACCGTAGCCGGCCTGCTGTTGCGGCGCGGCGGCCTGCACCGGAGCGGCCTCGTTGATGATGATGGGGCGCACGCCGGTGAAGTAGAATCCGCGGAGGAACGGGCCGACGGTCAACTGGCTGGGCCGGCACAAATCGACGAGGAACTGCACCACCATGGGGCGCAGCTTGCGGAACTCGCGGGGAAACTCGTACGCGGCGGGCAATTTGGTGGCGTCGGTTTCGCGGGCCAGAAACTCGGGGCGGGCATCGGCGAGGGAGCGGAAGAGCGCTTCGAAATTGCCGGTGAGACGCGCGGTCTCCTGTTCGGCATAGACGCCCTCGCTGCGGCCTTCGATCATGGGGAGGGTGACGCCGACGACCTGCGTGGCTTCCTCGTTGGTCAGGTTGCGCACGTATTCGGTGAAGAACGGCAGGCGGTCGGCGCGGGTGAAGAGGACATATACCGGAAGTTGGATGCCCATCGATTGGGAGATTTCGCCAAGGCGGGCGCGCAGGGTGCGGGCGGAATTGGCGGCGATGTCGGGGGCGCCCATTTTGGTGAAGTTTTCGATGTCGTAGCAGACCACGACGGCGCGCGGGGCTTGCTCGCCTTTGCCGACAACGGACGTTTTGGGGGCCAGCCTGCTGACGAGTTTGGCCCACTTGGGAGGCTCGGTGGTGAGTTTGCCGCCGGCCTCGACGAACACGGATTTTCGCGAAAACCAGAAGTTGGCGGTGCGGGTGGGGGCGACGTTGCCGCCTTGATAGACCTGTCCGGCCATGAGTTCGGGATCGAGGCCGGAGTGGATCATGACGCTGGTTTTGGTGCTGCCGGCATCGCCCATGATCAGGTAGGCGGGGAGAGTGGCGAGGCGGGCGCCGGGCTGAATTTTGGCGGCGGCGATTTTGGCGTCGGCATCGCGGACGAGCAGGGAGATCTCGTCGGCGCCGGGGCCCTGGGCCTCTTCGCCGGCCATCTGGGCCATCTGCCTTTCTTTTTTCTTTTTCTTAGAGCGCTGGATGAGGAGGATGGTTACGAGGACGATGAGCGCGACCACCGCGACGGCGAGGACGATGTAAAGGGGGGTCATGCAGCCTCCCTCTGCGAAATGGATTCAGTTCGGGATGCGGGAGAGTGCGCGGGGCGGCCGGGCGGACTGACGGTCCACCCTGGCAGGCCGATCTGCGAGAGGGTAGCGTTGCGCAGTGCGGCCCATTGAAAGGGCCGGGCAGACCGATTGGAAATCGGCCGCAGGTTGGAAACCTGCCCCACAAAACCAGCCGTCCCTACAATCATCGCGGCGGCGGTGACGTGGACGCCGCTGCCGAGAACCAGTTTGTAGACGATGAACAGCAGTACCATCACGCCGGCAGTGATGGCGGCGATCATGCCGAAGCGGCGGACCCAGGGGTCTTTGCGGCTGCGGACCGTCTCGTTGGGCAACATCCACGCCGGAGAAAACTGCGAGAAACGGGCGCGCATGCGGTAAATCTTGGCGGCGGTCATGTTGAGGATCTGGCTCAGCTCGCCGCGATTGCCGACGCTGTATTTGCCGCCGAAACCGAGCAGCAGGCAGAGGTAGTAGATCTCCAGGAGATCGGCCAGATCGGGCGAATCGGTGCGGCTGAGGAGCATCTGGAGATGCTGAAAAAAGACTTCGCCGGCGATCTGGGTACCGAACATTTCTTCCTGCAACGGCTTGCGCGCCCAATCCGCGAACACCGGGTTATGCGAGTTGAGCACCGATTCATCGAGGAACGCCACCGTGGCATACGTCGCGTACTTGACGTCTTCGGGCGTATAGCCGGCGGTGAGCGCCTGTCCGGCGGCCGTTTTGAGGGCCTCTCTGGTGTGGTGGCGAAACGCGTTGGCGTCCGTCACACCCTGCCGGTTTCCGCGCAGCCGCTCGATGGCGGTCAGCACTTCCTGAAAGTGCAAGGCCAGATTTTCCGGCCTGCGGTTTGCAACAGGAGGAGTCATAATCAGTTTTCCAAAACTACCTGGATCTCCACTTCCGGGTTGGGAAATTCACCCGGCACGTAAACGCCGATCTTGCGTGTTTGCGAGATATGGTCCCAGCAGGGTCCGCTTCGGCTGATACCGAAATACTGGGTTTCCAGCTCCGCCGAGATGGCCGAAGGAGGCGTCGGCAGGTGCACCATCGGCAGTCCGGGCAAAGCACGTTTCACCAACTCCCGCACGAAGGGCGGTCTTCACCATCAGCTCGGCTTCGCCGAGAGCGGCGCGTATACCGAACACCCAGCGGGAACGGCCCAGACATCGCGTGTCCGTCACTTCGCCCTCGTAGAAGTAATCCCCGGCCGCGCGCAGCGGAATCGTCAGGCAATTGGGCGGAACGATGATGTCGAGGTGGTTGCGAATGTGACGGTCGAGCCGGTCGAAACATTCGCTGAGGTTTTCGTGGTCGTAAACCGGCAGATCGCGCGGGTGGGATTCGAGCGCGAAGGTGCAGAGCGCGCCGCCCAGCCGCGACATCTCGAGGAAAAGCTCCTCGGGGTGGCCGCGCTTGGCGACCAGTTGGTGACGCAGCGGCGCCATCGCGGAATTGACCGCGTGCAGCACCCAGAAATTGGCGATTTCACGCGACGAGAATTCGGCATGGCCGGATTGGCCGCGCTTGGCGCCGCGGCTGATGGCGGTGCTTTTTTCGCCGAGGATCTCGATCAGCCGCTGGGTGAGGAGCATGAGGCGCTGGCTGGCCGAGATTTCGAGCACCGGCGGCACGAAATCCGCGTCATAGGCGAAATGGCCGGTACGGTCGCGGATGACGCGCGCCACCGGCATGGTGAGCAGGTCGCCGGCGGGTTCGGTATCGACCAGCAGGCGGAAGTTCTTGCGGCCCAGGCGCACGGGTTTCTCGTCGGCGCCGCTGTTCTGGTCGTGGAGGACGCGGGTCTCAGCCACGAAGCGCGGGTCGCGAGATCCGGCCGGAGCGGACTCTTCAACCAGGCAGTTGAAGCCGTCGGATTTGCGCTGCGGAATCGCCAGCAGCACGGTGATTCCGTCGCGCGTGGGTGGAAACAATTCGGCGACGGCCCGTGGAGAAGGCAGGACGTCGCTTTCAGGCATGTTGAACGGCAGGCCGTCGGGCATAATCCCGCGCGCGTGTAACAAGGCTACAGTACCGTTGTGGAGCGCGTCGGCATCCACTTCGATTCCGGCCAGGCCGTGAGCCGCAAACCATAGCGAGGACGTGGCAAATTCGATGGAGTCCTCGAAGTAGCGGCTCTGCACCTGGAAGTGGTGCGGTCCCAGATACATGCCTTCCGACCACACGACTCGAGAGAGCAACTTCATAGGTCCGTGCGGATTACTGTACCACAGGCAGTTTCGAACGGCCTATGCCCGGTCGGGCGCGGTACCATGTTGGGGTACGACGGGGGGACGAACATGGACTTCTATCAGAAGTACGACCTCATCGAGCCACTACCCGGCGAAGGCACTCGGAGCTTTCGCGCCCGGCAGGCTTCGACCGGCAGGGAAGTCACCGTGCATATCCTGGTGGCCGAGCGGACGCCCGATCGGGAAGCGCTATTGGTCCGCCTGCGAAGCCTGCCGGCGCAATCGATGGCCAAGCTGATCGAAGTCGGCGACTTCGAGGGGACGACCTATGTGGCGACGACCGCGCCGCCGTTCCAGCACCTGCTGGAGTGGCTGAACGAGCAGGAAATGATGGCGCCGCGTCCGGCCGGTGAATTGAGCGCCGGGCAATGGAAAGTTCCCGCCGGGCCGCCTCCTGAGCAGATGGCCGATACCCCGCCTTCGATTTCGCCCCAGCCGCCGCAAGCGGCGCCGTATGCACCGCCGCCACCTTACGCTCCGCCGCCGGCTTATGGGGCGCCGCCGCCACCGCCTCAGTATGCGCCGGCGCCTCCGCCATACGCGCCACCGCCTCCGCCGCCAGCGCCGTTTTCACAGCCTCCCGCGGCGCAGGGTCCGGGCGAATTTACGAAGATGTTTCAGGCGTCGCAGCCACAGGCGCAGCCAACGCAACAGGCGCCGGCAATGCAGCCGCCTCCGCCCCCACCACCCGCGCCGGCGGCGCCTCTGCCATACGCGCCACCGCCTCCGCCGCCAGCGCCGTTTTCACAGCCTCCCGCGACGCAAGGTCCGGGCGAATTTACGAAGATGTTTCAGGCGTCGCAGCAGCCTCAGACGCGTCCGACGCAACAAGCGCCGGCGATGCCGCCGCCCCCACCACCCGCGCCGGTCCCGCCGCCTCCGGTTGCGGCAACTCCGGCGGCCCAAGGCCCGGGCGAGTTCACGCGCTTGTTCCAGGCGTCGCAGCAGCCTCAGACGCGTCCGACGCAAGAAGCGCCGGCAGTGCAGCCGCGTCCGCCGGCGCCCGCCCCACCGCCTCCACCGCCGGCTCCGGTTGCGCCACCTCCGGCGGCCCAAGGCCCGGGGGAATTTTCGCGATTGTTCCAGACATCGCAGCAGCCGCAGGCGCGTCCGACGCAAGAAGTCCCCGCGATGCCTCCGGCAGCGCCGGCCCCACCGCCTCCACCGCCGGCAGCGCCGCCATCGGCCCAAGGCCCCGGCGAGTTTACGCGATTGTTCCAAGCCTCGCAACCGCTATCGGCGCAGCCGACTCAGGCGATGCCGGCGGCGCCTCCGCGACCATACGCACCGCCTCCGCCGCCTCCGGTTCCCGCCGCACCACCACCGCCGCCCGTGCCCGCCGCGGGGCCGCCGCCGCCCGCCGGACAGGGTCCCGGCGAATTCACGCGATTGTTCCAGTCGTCGCAACCCATGTCGGCACAACCCACGCAGTCGATGCCGGCCGCGCCGCCGTCTCCACCGCCGGCCGCCCCGCCGCCTTCACCGTCAGGCGCGAGCGAATTCATGCGGCAATACGAAGCGCCGCCCCAGGCGCCACAACCCGGCGCTTCCGGTCCGGGCGAGTTTACCAGGCTGTTCCAATCGGCGCCGCCGCCTCCCTCCGGAATGCCGGGCCAGGCGCCGCCTCCACCACCCGCAAGCCCGCCGGGAGGAGGCGAATTCACGCGAATGTTCAATTCCGGCCTGCCGTCGTCGCGGACGGAAGGCGATTGGCCGCCTCCCGCAACGCCGAAATCGGAGCCGGGCGCATTCACGCAAATGTTCCAGGCCGGCGGGAAGCCAGGCGGGCCATCCGCGCCGTCCGGGCCGGAGGCTCCTCCGCAGGGCGGCGAGTTCACGCGCTATTTCAAGTCACCGCCGCCGGGAGGCGAACAAGCCCCGCAGTTCCCCACGCCATCGGGTTTTCCGGCGCCGACTCCGGCGGCTCCGCAAGGTCCAGCGGGCAAGCCGCCGGGAGAATTCACCAGCATGTTCGGCAGTCCGATGGCGGCCTCGGGTTCGCCTCCGCCGCCGCAACCGATTAGCCAGCCGATTAGCCAGCCGACCGGCGCCACCGGGGCGTTCATGTCACCGATGATGCCGCAGAGCGCGCCTCCGGCCGCGCCACCAGCGCAGCAGGGGCCCAGCGAATACACGCAGATGATCAACCGCTCGAGGATGGGCTCGGCCGCGCCACCAGCGGGTCCGGCCGGCGCGGGCGGCGGCGGGCAGCCAATGGGGATACCCGGCATGCAACCGCCGACTTTCCAGCCGCCCACAGTCCAACCGCCGACCATGACGCCTCCGGCCATGCAAGCGCCGGCGATGCAGCCCCCGACGTTCCAACCGCCCATGATGCAGCCGCCGATGGTTCAGCCGCCGATGATGCAGCCACCGATGATGCAGCCACCGGTGATGCAGCCGCCACAGATGCAAATGCCGCAAGCGCCGCCCATGCAGGTGGGCGCGCCGCAACCGTCGAAGGGTTTCCCCTGGCTGATCGTAGGCATCACGGTGGCAGCCACGATTCTGATCGTCGTCATCCTCCTGCTGGTATTGCTGCCAAAGGCAGAGAAACCCGCGGCTCAGCCGCCCGCCAAGCAATCCTACCTGCTCAAGCAGCGGGCTACGACAAGGGTCATATCGTCGTGCTGGGGAGCGCCGGACACGAAGCCATCGGCGGCTTCGAGGATTTTCGAGATCATGAGCGCGGGCGACTCCGAGGCGTGGGAGCGGATCGCCGCGATGAGCGCGTCCTCGCCCCATTCCTCCTCGGCGGGATTTTCAGCCTCGCTGATGCCATCGGTGAACAGCACCAGGATGTCGCCAGGCTCGAGCGTGACTTCGTCCTGATCGTAACGGGCCGGGCGGAAGAGTCCGACGGGAGGGCCGCCGGCCTCCATCCGCAACACTTCACTGCCGCGGAGCAGCAGGGGCGGATTGTGGCCGCCGTTGGTATACACCAGGCGGCGCGTGACGGGATCGAATTCGCCGTAGAAGAACGTGGCGTAGCGATTCTCGGGTGAGGCGTCGCACACCAGGCGATTCACGTTGGTCATGAGGTCGGCGACGCGGCCCGCGGCCTGCGACTGGCCGCGCACCGACGCCTGCAGGCTCGCCATCAGGAGCGCGGCGGGGACGCCTTTACCGGAGACGTCGCCTATGGCCAAGCCGAGGCGGCCGCTTGAGAGCGCCAGGAAATCGTAGTAATCGCCGCCGACGCCGCGCGCGGGACGGCAATGGCCGGCGTACTCGAGAGCCGGAATCTCGGGCAGGTTCTGCGGGAATAATCGCTGCTGTACTTCGCGGGCGATTTCGATTTCGCGATTGAGCAGCTCGCGCTGCGCCACTTCGTGCGCGATGGCCTCGGATAGCCGGCTGTTCTCGAGAGCCATTCCCGTCTGAATGGCGACGGTGCGCAGCAAACGCGCGTCGCTGGCCGAATAGGGCTCTTCGGATCGTTTGCGGCCGAGGCTGATGAAACCCAGCAGATCTTTCTGGTTGGCCAGGGGAAGCAGCATTTCGGATTCCAGCCGGCCGAGCTCTTCGCGATCCGGCTGCTTGTTTTCCGACGCGATCCGCAGCGGATCGTGGGACTCGCGGAGGCGGCTCACCGTGACGGTATCGGGCCGAAAGCTGACGTCCGGGGCCGAGCCGTACCCCGTCGCCAGCGCGGGCCGGTAGCAACCGCCCGATTCGAGCAGAACCGCGATGCGCTCGACGTGCAGTGATTGGGAGAGCTTTTGCACCACGGTGTCGAGCAGCGACTGGCGGTCGAGAATTCCGCGCACCTGTTCGCTCAATTCGCCCAGGATTCGGTCGGCATCATAGGCCTCGCGGAAGAATCGGCGGTCGACCCAACGCTGGAGGGCGAGGGCGGCTCTGCGAATCCTCAATACCACGGCGACGCCCCCGGCCAAAAACATAATTTGCACCGGCCGTCTCACGTTGGGACCGCTCGCCATGCTCACCGCCAACAGGATCACCGCGACGGTGACGGCAAACTGAATCACCAGCACGCCCCGGCGGGCCAGCGCGTATTGCACGCCCTGGCGGATGACAACCTGCACCGGCATGGCCTGCTGCACCACCATGATGTAGCCCATGACGATGGGAAAGAGACACATGCACATGATGCCGAGGGCCAGCCAGACCCCGTCCCGGTCGCCCGGTTCGCGGTGGAAGACGATCCGCGCCCGAAGGAAGATCAGGAACATCGGTGTCATGGCGACAGCGCAGCCCCAATACAGCAGCTTCAGGCGGCGGCGGTCATCGGGCCGAAGATCCTCATCTTTGAACTTCCTGCTGAGCGAGATAAAGAACAGAAACATCATCACCATCATGAGGATCGTGATGAAGCCATCCGGCAGCGGGTCCGCCGGCACGGCGGCCGCGGCCTTTACCGAGATGGCGCCGGCGGTGTCGCGGACCAGTTCCCAGGCGCCGAACAAGAGCGCGGGCCCCAGCGGCGCCCATTTGAGCCAGGGATACTTGCGATCCACGAACCAGCGGCGGGGGAAGTAGATGCCGAAGAGCATCATGCAAGTGGCCCAGGCGGAGGCCGACGCGGACTGGTACGCGTGGGCGGGAATCGCGAGTGCGGCCGGCCACGCCAGAGTGGTGAGGATGCCGGGCCGGTAGATCTGGCTAAAGCCCGCGAGAATGCCCAGCACCATCCAGGCGCGCGAATCGCGGGGCCGCGAGGCCACCACGAAGTAACCCGCCGCGAGCGCCAGCCATGGCATGAGAACCCAGGCTACGCCGCCAAAGAGCCAGTTGAACGGAGGCGCGCCGCCGGGGAAAATGGCGCGCAGGCGGAATAGGTACTCATGGGCCGCGTCATCGTGTTGGAAGGTGATGCGGATCGGATCGCCGGGCCGGCGCGTGCGGATCGCATTGTCGAACTCGCGCCCGCTCTCCAGCGGCCGGCCGTCGACCGCAAGAATACGGTCGCCTGACCGGACGAGGGATCCCTTGGGCGTGTAATAGACCTCGCGGATGGTCAACCGGTAGCTGTCGATGAAGACCGGGGTCAGCGGATAGTCGCCGCTCAAATCGCGAACCGCATCGATAGTGAAGGCCACCTGACTGGCGAGGGCCACCGCGAACAAGAGCCCGACCCCTGCCCAAAGGCGGCGATTGTCCGGCGTGTCCCGCATTGGAATCAACCGGCTTGCGGGAGCAGGATGATCAACTCAAGCTGGGGATTGGGCAAATCGCCGGGCACGTACGCGGCGAGATTGCGCGCGCGCCCGATCGCTTCCCAGGCCACGCCCGACTGGCTGAGGCTGAAATACTGATAGTTGAGCTTGACGGGGATGGCGCTGGGCGGCGACGACAGGTAGGTCAGCGGCACACCGGGCAAGGCTTGGCGGACGAGGTGGTCGATGTGGCTCGCGGAGCAGACCTTCACCAGCCCCGGAGCCTTGCTGACGATATCGGCCTGGCTGGCCTCGGCGCTCATCGCCAGGTACATCTTGGTGTTCATGAGGTACTTGTCGTTGTCGATGGCGGTGCCGTAAATATTGGGCTGGATGAGCTTCAACGGCAGCGAGACGAAATTCGATTTGACGACGGTTTCGAGCAGCATGCGCAGCTTCTCGTCCAACTCGGTGAAACAGGCGCCCAGATCGTCGTGGTCGTAATTCGGCAGGTCGCGCGGGTGAATGTCGCTCGAAAATGTGGTGAGCGACCCGGCCAGCGAGAGCATGGCGGCATAGAGGGCTTCGGGGTGCCCGCCGCGGGTTTCAAACAGGTGGCGAAACACCGGGAAGGCGTTGTTGACGGTGTAGAGGAGCCAGAAATTGGCGATGTCGGCGGCGGTGAAATCGGCCAACGTCTGGTTTTTCTGGCGGCGCATTCCGGCGATGCCGCTGGAGCGCGCGGTGAGAATCTCCACCAGGCGGCGCGCGATGGCGATGAGATAGTCGCTGGCGTTGAAATTCACCAGTGGCGGCACAAAGCGCGGGTCCAGGCGGAACGTGCCGGCCTCGGTTTTTTGCACGCGGCCGACCTTGAGGGCGGAATATCCGTCGAGCGATTCCCCTTCGGCGAGCAGGCGCAGATTCTTATGGGCGACCTGCACGGGCTTTTCGGTGAGTCCGGTGTTTTCGTCGCGAAAGAGCTCGACGGCGGCGCGGTAGCGGGTACCGCCGCCTTCGCGGGCCGAATTGGCCACGTTCAGCCCGCGGTCCCGATAGTGCGGAACTGCGAGGTAGAGCTCGGTAGTGGTTTGATCGGGCTCGAAGCAATCGGCGAGTTGCCGGGGGGCGGGTGCGGCGTCGGAATTGGGAATGTCGAAGAGGAGGCCATCGGGAAGGAGTCCGGAGGCGCTGGAGACGGCGAACGCGCCGGCGCCGAGCGCTTCCTGGCTGATTTGTAACGTGCGGAATCCCCAGGGCCGGAACGACAGCGTCTCCAGGTGAAATTGCAGGAGATTCTCCAGGAAACGGTCCTGAAGCTGGAGGTGCTGCGGGCTGAGGAACGTACCCTTCGTCCAGATGACCGGCTGCAAGTGCTTCATGTGTTGTTCACAGTACCAGAACTGGCGAGCGGGAGCCAAGTGGGGTTTGAAAGGCGCTGGAGCAAAGGCGGAGGAAATGGCGGGCAGCATGGGTTGCGGCGAGCCCGGCGCAATGCGTAACGGCGATGGACAGCGCGACGGATCGAGTGAAATCGGCTTGGACTGGCTGGCATCCCATGAAAAGAACCCGGATTGTCACTGAGGCCATTATGAAGATGCACAACCCGCCGCACCCGGGCGAGGTACTCAAAGCACTTTGCCTGGAACCGCTGAATTTGACCGTCACAGAAGCCGCGCGGGCTCTCGGAATCATTCGTTCCTTCGTGCTCGCCCCGAGTCTCGTATTCGACTCCGCCCGGAGATAGAATTCGGCCATGGTGCGTCCTGAAAGACGCGTTGTTCTAGCAGGTGAAAGTCCTGTCCGGGTAAGCGCCGGAGCGCCCGGTAGCAGAACCCAGCCGGAAGGAGAGATCCGACCGCGCCGAGCGGAGTGTCGAAAGCCCTTGAAAGAGAGGGGAGCAAACCGGCGGGCCGCAACGACAGTGAACGCAGTAGCCTCGTCAAAT
>Ga0335083_10008437_pt1 | contig 12574 bp, 11 predicted proteins | sample Lox_Sample_42_FD_206716 | JGI IMG/M metagenome (GOLD analysis project Ga0335083, IMG submission 206716) | Soil microbial communities from Loxahatchee National Wildlife Refuge, Florida, United States - Lox_Sample_4.2 | ecosystem: Environmental > Terrestrial > Soil > Wetlands | place: USA... | reverse complement strand
GCCGGGACGGGGCGGGCAGCCCCGCCAGGGGCGCAGCAGCTAGCCAGCGCTCCCGCCCTCACCCCCAAAGAGCCACACCCATGCCACATTCATGTCGTGGCCGGAGACCAGGGCGGGTGGCCGACGGGGTGGCCGAGACCGGTGCGGCAGCTGGGACCTGGAACTCCATGTCTATTATCAGAATCGTTAGGCGGCGCGGCCGTGAGTGCCCGCGGCCAGCCCCGGCCGGGCGCGGCCGTGAGTGCCCGCGGCCAGGCGCGGTCAGCCCGGGTCAGGAGAGTGGCGGCCAGCCGGGCGGGGCGAGCAGGTAGGCCCCGGCGACCAGGGCACCCAGCGTGATCAGGACGAACACGGTGATCCAGAGGCCGGCCGGGGCACCGGTCAGGCGGGCGAGCTGCTCGGCGTCCGAGGCGCGCGCCCACCGCTGGCGCCGGCCGCGGGCCAGCTCGAACGCCGGGCGCACCCCGCCGAGCAGCAGGAACCAGGCGGCCAGGTAGGCGAACCCGGCCTGCACGGCGGCGCCGGCGTAGTAGCTGACCGCGAACACGGCGCCCGCGGTGACCAGCACCGCCGCCGCGCCGTAGAGGTTGCGGATGGCCAGGAAGGTCGCGGCCAGCAGGAACAGGGCCAGCCAGAGCATCGCGGTCAGGTGCCCCGCCGCCAACAGGCAGGCCGCGCCCGCGCCGAGCAGCGACGGCATGACGTAGCCCGCCGCCGCGGTGAGGACCAGGCCGGGGCCGGTCCGGCGGCCGCGCGAGTAGGTCACGCCCGAGCTGTCGGAGTGCAGCCTGATGCCGTCGAGGCGCCGCCCGGACAGCACCGACACCAGCGCGTGCCCGCCCTCGTGCGCGATCGTGATGACCTTGCCGGCCAGCCGCCAAATTCGCGTACTCAGCACCACGCCCAGGGCTAGCAGCCCTGTCAGGCCGATCACCCAGGCGGGCGGCTGCGGCTGGGTGCCGGAAACCCGGTCCCAGAGCACGGCGATCACGTGCACGACAGGCCTCCTGTTAGGGCAGCTATGGCTTCGGCAGGAAGGAGACGTGGCCGGCCAGCAGGGCGTAGCCGACGAAGGTCACCGCGTCGATCAGGAAATGCGCGATGAGCAGCGGCATCACCCGGCCCCAGCGGCGGTAGAGGTAGCCGAAGACCAGGCCCATGACGGCGTTGCCGAGGAACGCGCCCACGCCCTGGTACAGGTGATAGGAGCCGCGGATCAGCGCGCTCAGCGCGATCGCCCGGGACGGCCGGACGCCGAGGAGGTCCAGCCTGCTCAGCAGGTACCCGACGACGATGACCTCTTCCACGGTGGCGTTCTGCGCCGCGGACAGGATCAGGACCGGGAACCGCCACCAGACGTCGGGCAGGCTCTCCGGCACCACGTTCAGCTCGACGCCGAGGTGATACGCGATCAGGTACAGGCCCAGGCCGCTGCCGCCGATGAGCGCGGCCAGCACGGCACCGCGGGCCAGGTCCCGGCCCGGCTCCTTGGCGTCCACCCCGATCGAGGACGGCCGCTCCCCCGACCGGGCCAGCAGGTAGAAGACCAGCAGCACCGGCGCCAGCGACAGGGTGATGTTCAGCAGCTGCATGACCAGGTCGAGCAGCGGGCGGCCGGGGGCCAGCGAGCCGTTGAGGTTCGCGGTCTGCTTGCTGAGCGACTGCTTCGCGGTCAGCGAGCCGATGAGCGAGACCAGCGCATACAGGCCGCTGGCGCCGAGCGAGACGGCAAAGACGGCCACGATCTCCCAGCGCTGTAGCCACGGCGGCGGCGGCACGAGGCCGTCCTGCGGCGCCAGCCCGGTCCCAGGCGACAGCGCTGGGCCGGTCCGCGAGTCCGCCGGGCCGGTCAGCGAGTCCGCCGGGCCGGTCAGCGAGTCCGCGGGGCCGGTCAGCGGCTCCGCGGGGCTGGTCGAGATGTCGTCCGTCATCGCCTTCAGTATCACCGAACCGACGAGCCGAATAGCCCGCATGAGGCCGAGCTACTAAGCTCTGTAGATCAGCGCGGGGCCCGCGGGACCCGCCACGGTATCTCCATCCCAGCAGAGGTCGCTATGTCCGGGTACCAGCCCTATCCCTCGACCGGCAAACCCGTCGAGCCGGACCGGGGCGAGGCCCCGCCTTCGGTGCTGAAGGCGGTCAAGCTCATGTACGCGGGAGCGGCCGTCAGCACGGTCAGCCTGATCGTCTCGGTGATCCTCCCGCTGGCCGACGTCGCGGGCAGCAAGGCCACGCTCAAGAAGGACCACCCCAGCCTGACCGCGGCCCAGGTCAACCAGGCCTTCACCCTGGGCATCGCGATCGCCATCATCTCCGGCGCGGTCGGCGCGGTGCTGTGGCTGTGGATGGCGCGGGCCAACGGCCAGGGGAAGAACTGGGCCCGGATTACCTCGAGCGTGTTCTTCGCGCTCGCGACCGTCAGCCTGTTCAGCGTGCTGAACGCGCCGTCGGTGCTCGGCGTGATCTTCGCGGTGGCGCTGTGGGTCGTGGGCCTCGGCGCGATCATCTTGCTCTGGCGCAAGGAGTCGAGCGACTTCTTCAAGCCGCGGCAGTTCGGGTGAGCCGACCGGTCGTCCTCGCCGCGGTCCCGACCCTGTTCGACCCGGACGGCGATCTGGACAAGGACGCCAACCGCGCGCTCTACAAGCTCATCTCCGGGCTGCTCGACGGCATGCTGGTGGCCGGGACCACCGGCGAGTTCCCCGCGCTCGGAGACGACGAGCGGCTGTGGCTGGCCGAGCAGGCGCTGGCCGAGGCGGGCCCGGATCGCGTCATCGTGCACATCGGCGCCCCGGACGCCAGGCACGCGGCCCGGCTGGCCCGGGAGGCGGTCGCGCTCGGCGCCCGCCGCATCGCGGCCATCACGCCCTACTACCTGCCGGCCCGGCCCGATGAGCTCGTGACCCACTACAGGTCCGTACGCGAGGCCGCGCCCGGAGCCGAGATCTACGCCTACATTTTTCCCGAACGGACTGGGCTCACCGTCTCCCCTGCCCTGCTTGCGGAGGCGGCGCGGGCCGCGTCCCTGGCAGGGGCCAAGATCAGCGGCTCCGCCGCGGCCGACCTGGCCGGGTACGTGGCGGCCGCGCCCGGCCTGCGGATCTTCTCCGGTAACGACGCCGACCCCTGGGCCGTCACCCGGGCCGGCGGGGAAGGCGTGATCTCCGGGCGGAGTTCGGCCTACCCGGAGCTCTACGCGGCACTGGTCAAGGACCCGAGCTGGCAGGAACAACTGGACCGCGTGGTCGCGCTCGGCGCGAGCATCGGTCGGCTCAAGCACGCGCTGCGGGCCCGCGGGCTGGCCGGGGCCGGTGCCCGGATGACCGTCGACCCGCCGGATCCGCAGCTAGCGGCCGCGATCGAGACCGAGGTGGCCGCGCTGGCACCCTTGCTGGCACAGTTACCTGTTCTTTACCTGCCCGGGCGTCAACCAGCGGCGGGGGTAGCGCGTCGTTCTGTATAGAGGTCCGGCGTAAGCGGGGCGCCGGACCTCTGCACAGGCTCGGCAGGCGGAAGCCGAGCGGCAGGCCCGGCGAGAGCGGGGCGCCGGGTCCTGCCCGGCGCGAGCGGGGCGCCGGAGCCCGTCGATGTGCCCGAGGTGTCCGGCTGGCCCCCCGGCGGGGGCCAGCCAGGCTTGGTGATCCACTTCGCGGCCACCCGCCCGACTTTCGGCTGCCTCGTACCTGATGCGCGCCGCGATGAGCCCCGCAATAGCTAAACGAGTGAGACGGAAAATCTTATCGTCGCCCCTATGGACTATTCATGAATGGTGACGTAAGTAGGTGAAAGGGAGCTAGAAGGTCTAGACCGTCTGAAGCTGGGAGGGCACCCTGTGGCTGACGCGTGGATGCCGGGCGCCAGATGTATGCGGGCTCGGGTCGACGGGGGACAGCTCGGGGGCGGAGCACCGCGGGTGGTCTGGCTGACGCTAGGCGCCGACCCGCGCACCGTTTCCGTATGGTCGGCCGCACAGCGGCTGAACCAGGAAGACCGGCCATGCCACCTGGTATGGGATCCGCTGACGGGGGACATCGCGCAACTGCTGCCGATCGTCAGGGCAGGCTGCGCACTGGGGATGCCCGAGTACCTGGATTACGAGCCGGACCGGATGCTGCCCCGGCCCGCGGGCGTCAACCGCGAGGGCCGGCTGTGCGTGCAGATCGGGGTGCTCGGCTCGCCCCGGGAGCCTTTCACCAGCTTCCAGATGATCGGGCTGGCTTCCATCCTGGCCTGGCTGGACTCGTGGCAGATCCCGCGGCGCTGGCCGGCTGGCCAGCCGGCGCCTTACCGCCAGCTGACCCGGCCGCGCAGCCGGGCGCTGTGGGCCCGCGGCGGCCACTTCGGCGCCTCCCAGGTCCCCGAGTGCGACAACCTCGGCCCCGGCGGTATCGACATCGAGCACCTCAGCACCATGGACGTCAGCCTCGCGCGGGAATTGCGGGAACCGATCTGCACCAACGGATCCCCCATTCAGCTGACCGCCCACGCCACCCACGAGCTCTCCGGGCTCAGCGCGGCTGTGTTATCCCCACTCGCCGCCGGGCGCCTTTTAGGCCCTGTCTTCCCTCGTCGCTCGGCGCAAGCTCCTCGCTCCTCAGTCCAGACAGGGCCGGCGCCCTTTGGCTCGCGGGGGAGGACGCCTCGGCGCGGCAACTCGGCTCGCGGGGGAAGGGGCCTGGGGGCGGGCGAACTGGTACATCGTGATAAGGGGACCGCAGGGGGTGTGCGGCGGATTGGTTTTCTTTTGCTGATGATCATCGGGGCTGGCTGGAGTGGTCGGTTCGTTTGGCTAAAAAGGTTTTCTGCTGGCGGTACTGGGCGCTCGGGGCAATAAGCTGTGGTGATGAATGACCGGCTCGTGTGGATCGACTGTGAGATGACGGGGCTCGACATCGAGCGAGATGCCCTCGTTGAGATCGCGTGCCTGGTGACCGACGGCGAGCTCAACCTGCTGGACGAGGGCGTCGACCTGATCATCAAGCCGCCGGCCGAGGCGCTGGAATCCATGCCAGACGTGGTCCGCGAGATGCACACCGCGTCGGGGCTGCTCGCCGAGCTGCCCGGCGGGATCGCGGTGGCCGAGGCCGCCGAGCTGGTGCTCGGCTACGTGCGCGGGCACGTCGCCGAGCCGAAGAGGGTCCCGCTGTGCGGTAACTCCATCGCCACCGACCGCTGGTTCATCGCGCGTGACATGCCCGAGCTCGACGCCTACCTGCACTACCGGATGGTCGACGTGTCCAGCATCAAGGAGCTGGCGCGGCGCTGGTTCCCGCGGGCGTACTTCGCCTCGCCCGCCAAGCACGGCGGTCACCGGGCGCTGGCGGACATCAGGGAGAGCGTGCAGGAGCTGCGTTACTACCGCGAGGCGCTGTTCGTGCCGCAGCCAGGCCCGGATTCCGCCACCGCGCGGGAGATCGCGGCGCGGTACGCCGAGCCCGCTGGCGGCGCCGCCGCGGGCACTCCCGCCGCGGGCACTCCCGGCACGTGACGCACGCGGCTCCGGGGGCCGCTATACTCATTTCAGCCGCGCGATGCCCTCCGGGGCAGCGCGCGTTCTGATGTCGCCCAGCCGGAAGGCTAGGTGACGATGGTGGGCGTAGCTCAGTTGGCAGAGCGCCAGGTTGTGGTCCTGGATGCCGGGGGTTCAAGTCCCCTCGCTCACCCCATAGGCCGGGAAACGGCAGAACGGCCGGACATCCAGGAATCTGGATTTCCGGCCGTTAATCCCGAGGGTTGACTGGATAGCGCCCTATTGCTAATAGCATCGACCCGTGAGTAACGACTGGCCACGCGGGTGGTATAGCGACGAGCAGGACCAGCCGGGCGGGGCCGGGCGGCAGCAGCATCAGCAGCCGAGCTTCACGCCTCGTCAGCAGGGCCCTGGCTCGCCGGGCGGGAGCGCGCGGGGCGGCAGGGCGCCGGGCGGAGCCGGCAGGGCGCCGGGCGGAGCGTGGTACGGCCCCGACGGCGGAGGCGCCGGGGGGAACCAGACCGCATGGCCGTCGCAGCCGCCGTCGCGCTCGGGCTCGGGGGGCGGCCGGGGCGGGTACCGGGTGCCCGGGCGGAGCGGTTGGCGGCGGTGGCTGCGGCCGCGCCGCATCCTGGCGATCCTGGCCGGCCTGGTGGCGCTGATCGTGGTGGTCGCGGTGGCCGTCTACTTCAGCGTGAGCTCCAAGCTGACCAAGGCCGACGTGCTGACCCCGGTCGCGTTCACCTCGGCCGGGACGAACTGGGTGATCACCGGGTCTGACAGCCGGGCCGGGCTGAGCAAGTCCGAAGAGAACCAGCTCGCCCTGGGCCACGACATCAGCGGCCAGCGCTCCGACACAATCCTGCTCCTGCACGTGCCGGCCAACGGGACCCGCCCGACGCTGGTCAGCCTCCCGCGGGACTCGTACGTGCCGATCCCGAGGCACGGTTACAACAAGCTCAACGCGGCCTACGCGTTCGGCGGGCCGAAGCTGCTGGTGCAGACCATCCAGAACGTCACCGGCCTGGCCGTCAACCATTACATGGGCATCGGCTTCGGCGGCCTGGTCAGCGTGGTCAACGACGTCGGCGGCGTGCAGGTGTGCCTGAAGGCGCCGATGAAGGACCCCAAGGCCGGGCTGAACCTCAAGGCCGGCTGCCAGACGCTCAACGGCGACCAGGCGCTCGGCTTCGTCCGGACCCGCAACTTCGCCATCGGCGACCTCCAGCGCGAGCAGGACCAGCGGATCCTGATCAAGGGCATCCTGAACAAGATGACGTCGCCTGGCACGCTGGCCAACCCGTTCGCGGTCATCCCCGCGGCCAATGGCGCCGCCTCGGCGATCACCATCGACCAGGGCACCGGCCTGACCCAGCTGATCTCGGTCGCGTTCGCGCTGCGCAACCCGGTGACCACGACGGTGCCGATCGCGGACCCGGGCCTGAGCACGCCGGTCGGGTCGGCCGTGGAGTGGAACCGCACCGAGGCCAGGCAGTTCTTCAACGACCTCGGTCACGATCAGGCGCTGCCGAAGGACCTCATCACCGGCTCGTCCGTCCAGGGCACCGCCTAGCTGCCACCCCGGCGCGTGTATGCAGGTGGGGAAGCTGGGTACATGTACTGACTAAGTCAGCCATACCGGTCCGTGTGACCATTCGCATGAACCATCATGGATTGACGCAGTACCTACCGAGTTTGGTACGTTCGCTGCGGTACGGGCCCCACCGGGTCCGCGGCCGCAGTCGGAGGTCAGATGGACGATCACATGGTCCCTCGGCCAGACGGAGGCGAGGGATCCGTGCTCAACGGCGCCGGGGAGCCGCACGGACTGTCCGCGCGCGAGGTAGAGGTCATGTCGCTGATCGCGGACGGGCAGACCAACGGGGAGATCGCCGCGCACCTGTTCCTGGCCGAGAAGACCGTCAAGAATCACGTCAGACGCATCTACTCCAAGCTGGGCGTCGGCTCGCGGCCTGCCGCCATCGCCTACTGGCGCGGAGCCGGGTCCGCGACGCGGTTACGCCCGCCCGCCAGCCGGAGAGTATTGCCCGCCCACTGGCCGGAGAGCTTATCCAGCGGGCCTTCAGGTTATCCTCAGCGTAGCGGGTGACAATACAGAGCATGGAAACGCTGACCGATGCGCGGCAGCGACCGGATGCCAGGCTGCTCGTCGTCGAGGACGAGCCCAACATCCTCGAGTTGCTTTCCGCGAGCCTGCGCTACGCCGGTTTCGACGTCGTTACGGCGGCAGCCGGAACCGAGGCGGTTCAGGCCGCTCAGCGCCACCGGCCCGACCTCATCGTGCTCGACGTGATGCTGCCCGACATGGACGGCTTCGACGTCATCAGGCGGCTGCGCGGCGGCGGCGCCCGCATCCCGGTCGTCTTCCTGACCGCCAGGGATGCCACCGAGGACAAGATCCGCGGCCTCACGCTGGGCGGCGACGACTACGTCACCAAGCCGTTCAGCCTGGAAGAAGTCATCGCCCGGATCCGCGCCGTGCTCCGCCGGACCAGGGGCGACGGCGTCGAGCCGACGCCCCGGCTGACCTTCGCCGACCTCGAGCTCGACGAGGAAAGCCACGAGGTATGGCGGGGCGGGGAGCAGATCCAGCTCTCCCCCACCGAGTTCAAGCTGCTCAGGTACTTCATGAGCAACGCCAACCGGGTCCTGTCCAAGATGCAGATCCTGGACCATGTCTGGGATTACGACTTCCGCGGCGACACCGGCATCGTCGAGTCCTACGTGTCCGTGCTGCGGCGCAAGGTCGACTCCAAGGAGCCCCGGCTGATCCACACCCTGCGCGGCGTGGGCTACGTGCTGCGGCTGCCATCTTCTTGACGTTTGCGAGTTCGGCATGACGGCGGGAGCAGAGAGCCGAGACGTCCGCGGGACGGCTAGGCCCTGGCGGGTGCTGCGGCAGCTGTCCAGTCGGACCTCACTGCAGGTCAAACTCATCGCGACGCTGATCACGCTGGTGATCATCGCTCTCGTGGTGATCAGCTGCGTCGGCACCTCCATCCTGCGGGGCTACCTGCTTGGACAGACGGATCAGACCCTGCAGATCAACCAGGTGCAGCACACGGCCGGGCAGGCCGCCGCTGGCTCGTTCGCGAGCGTCCACGAGATGGCGCAGGGCGGATTCGCGGTCTGGTGGCTGCCGAGCGGCGGCAGCATCGAGCAGGTCGTGCAGCCGGGCGGCATGGACCTGGGGCCGACGCCCACCGGGATCTCCACCCTGCCCTCCTCGATCACGTCGGCGCTCGTCGCGCATCCCGGCCAGACGGTAACGGTAGCCGGGCAGGTCTCGGGCGACCGATGGCGAGTGACCAGCTTCCAGGCCATCGTCAACGGCACGAGCGGCACCATCATCATTGGGCTCGACGTCTCCAGCGTCTACACCACCGTCCAGCGGCTTATCGGCGTGGACATCATCGTCAGCATCGTGATCCTGGTCGTGCTGCTGCTGGCCGGGATCGCGATGGTCCGGGCGAACCTGCGGACGCTGGTCGACATCGAGGAGACGGCGGGCGAGATCGCGGAGGGCCACCTGAACCGGCGCGTGCCCGAGCGGGACCCGCGCACCGAGATCGGCCGGCTCGGCCGGTCGCTGAACGTCATGCTGAGCCAGATCGAGGCCGCCTTTCACGCCCGGGAGGAGTCCGAGGCGGCGGCGCACCAGTCCGAGGAGCGGATGCGCCGCTTCATCGCCGACGCCAGCCACGAACTGCGCACCCCGCTGACCGCGATCCGCGGCTTCGCCGAGTACTACCGGCAGCGCGGCGGGCTGGTGCGGCGCTGGGACAAGGACCAGCCGGCCGCGCCGGACCCGGGCGGCCAGACGAACGGGCTGCTGCCCGACGACCTGGACCGGATCATGCAGCGGCTGGAGAAGGAAGCGGCCCGGATGGGCCTGCTCGTCGAGGACCTGCTGCTGCTGGCCCGGATGGACCAGCAGCGGCCGCTGGCCAGGCAGCCGATCGACCTGCTCTCGCTGGCCGCCGACGCGGTGCACGACGCCCGGCTGCTCGCCCCGTCCCGGACCATCGAGCTGTCGGTCCAGCGCGGGGCCGCGTTCCTGGTCACCGGCGACGAACCGCGGCTGCGGCAGGTCATCGGGAACCTGATGAGCAACGCGCTCACCCACACCCCGGACGGGACGCCCATCGAGGTGTCGATCGGCTCGGGGACGCTCGACCCGCGGGTACCCGGCTCGCCGGCCGCGGTGACGCTCGACGTGACCGACCACGGGCCCGGGATGTCCGCGGAGCAGGCCCAGCGGGTGTTCGAGCGCTTCTACCGCGCGGACCAGGCCAGGACGCGCGCCACCGGCGGCAGCGGGCTCGGCCTGGCCATCGTGAACGCCCTCGTCGTTGCGCACGGCGGCGTCGCCTCGGTGCGGACCGCGCCCGACCGGGGTGCGACGTTCCGCATCGCGCTGCCGCTCGCGCCCGAGGCGCAGGGAGGCATGGCCGACGACGATGACCTGGACGAACCGGATGAGGCGGCGGACGCGCCGGGAACGCCCGACCAGGCCTGGGCATCGGGCGGGAGTACGGGCGGGCACACCGTGACGTTCGGCGGCAAGGGCTAGCGGCGCCCCGTTATCCAGGCTGGGGCATTCACGCCGGGCGTGCTGGCGCGTTGGGGCAGGCAGGGACGGCGGGCGGGGAACGCCACCCCGTTCGTTATGAAAATGTACGGACGCCGGCTGGTCATCCCCAGCATTGCCATGAATTGGGGTTGGTGTAGAGGGTGAAGCGGGAGACCGCACCGCTGACGTGGTACAGGGTGTTGCAGGCGGCGTTCGTGTCGATCGGGGCCGACGGCGACGTGCAGTACCAGCCGTAGGCGTTGTTCGCGACCAGCTTGCTGGTGCCCTGGCCGGCCGCGGCGCAGTAGCTGGCGAAGTCGAGCGCGCCCAGGTACCTGTTGACCCGCCAGCACTGCCAGGCGTTGGGGTCGCTGAAGCTGGTGGTCACGTCGATGACCTGGCTGGAGCTCAGGTGGTAGCTGTACGCGCAGACGCTGCCGACGTTGAGCGCCAGGGACGGGTAGAGCGTGCAGCGCCAGCCGTAGGCGTTGCTGGCGACCGTCTCGGCGTCGTGGTGGCCGATGTGCTGGCAGTACCCGGAGAAGTTGGGCGCGCCCAGGTCGTGCGGCGTCACCCGGCCGCCGCCGGCCTTGTGCGTGGGCTTGGGCGAGGCCTTCTTCTTGCTCGGACTGGTTCGCGGAACCGCCTTGCTCGGGATGGTCCGCGGGACCGTCTTGCTGGGGAGCGGGTGCTTCTTCTTGGACGGCGACGTCGACGCGGACGGCGATGCGGAGTCGGTGGCCAGCGGGCTGGCCGAGATCTGCTGTGTGCTGGGCGCCGGGCCCGCCTTGAAGCCGAGGCTCGAGGCCGACCCCTTGCCGGGGGCCACGACCACGAAGGCGGCCACGATGATGCCGGCCAGGGCGAGCGGCCCGGCCCCGAACAGCAGGACGTTCATCAGCGCGCCGCGGCCGCCCCAGGACAGCGAGCGGCCGCCGAGTCCGGCTGACTTTCCGGGCTGGGACTTGCCGGGCTGGGACGTGCCGGGCCCTGATTTTCCGGGTCCTGCCTGGCCAGGCCCGGACTTTCCGGGCCCGGACTTACCGGGTCTGGGCAGGCCGGGAACGCGGCGCCGGGGCGGGGCGGACGGGCTGGCGAAAGGGCCTGCCGTCGGCGTGCTCGGGTACCAGCCCACCGAGGCCGGGTCGTCGGGCTCGGGCGCGGGATCAGGCAGCGGCGGCGGCACGGGTGCGGTGGCACGGGCGGGCGGCGGCACCGGGGCGGTGGCACGGGCGGGCGGCGGCGGGACGGGTCCGGTGATCGTCGGCCCGTCAGGAGCCTGGGCGGACGCGGAAGGCCCGGGCTCGGGAAGAGCCGGCGGCTTGGGCGGCTTGGGCGAGGATGTGCCGAAGCTCGGCGGGACCCCGCCCGGACTCGACTGGTTCCCGCTGACCCCAGGCCCCCCGGCCTGGTCTCCGGCCTCACGGCCGTCATTTCCGCTCACGATGGCGCCATCTTCCCCAGCTGTCCCCAACTGCCATGTGCTGATCTGTCGCCCCAATGGGGACCAATTGTAGGGGTTTGCCTCAGGCCAGCACCGGAACTCGGCGCATCTAGGCGGCCGGGCAGCCGGTCCCTTATGCGCCTCTCAGCCGCGGAGGGCAGCCTGCGCGTCAGCCGCGGAGGGCAGCCCGCGCGGCGGTCCGGACCCCGTCGGCGTAGGACGCGCCGAACAGGCAGGCGTGCACCAGCAGCGGATGGAGCTGGTGCAGCGGGATCCGGTCTCGCCAGCCCGCCGCGAGCGGCATCGTGTCGTTGTAGCCGGCCAGGATGCGGTCCAGCTCGGGCGCGCCGAACAGGGCCAGCATGGCCAGGTCGGTCTCGCGATGGCCGCCGTGGGCGGCCGGGTCGATGAGCCAGCCCTCGCCACCGGACCAGAGCACGTTCCCGGCCCAGCAGTCGCCGTGGATGCGGCTGGGCGGCTCGGCCGGGCCGGCCAGCGAGCCGATCCGCTCCGTCACGGCCTCGACCAGCCGGGCCTCCCCCGGCCCGAGCGCGCCCGCGTCCACCGCCATCCGCAGGTACGGCAGCAGCCGGCGGCTGGCGTACCACCGCGGCCAGTCCGGTGCCGGGTCCGCCGGGGTGTGATCCAGGGGCGTGTTGTCCAGTGGCAGGCTGGCGATCACGCCCGGCCAGGGGGCGCCGAAGTCCGCGGCCCCGGCCGCGTGCAGCCGGGCGAGCCCGGCACCGAAGCCGAATGCGGCCGAGGGCGTGGCCCGGCCCGGCGGGACCATCGAGATGACGAGGGCGGTCCCGGTGACGGCCAGCACCTCGGGTACCGGGACGGCGTCCGCCTCGGCCAGCCAGCGTAGGCCGTTCGCCTCGGCCTCGAACGGGCCGCCGGCCGCCGGGTCGTCATCGGGCGCCACCTTGGCGAACGCGCGCAGACCGCCAGCCAGCGTGATCAGGAGGTGCTGGTAACCGTGCTGCGCACCGACGACGCGCGCGTCACGGACGGCCAGGCCGGTCAGGCTGGCGATCCGGCGCGCGGCGGAGGTGAACGAGGTCAC
>Ga0335083_10008436_pt1 | contig 12574 bp, 8 predicted proteins | sample Lox_Sample_42_FD_206716 | JGI IMG/M metagenome (GOLD analysis project Ga0335083, IMG submission 206716) | Soil microbial communities from Loxahatchee National Wildlife Refuge, Florida, United States - Lox_Sample_4.2 | ecosystem: Environmental > Terrestrial > Soil > Wetlands | place: USA: Florida... | reverse complement strand
CCTCCCCCACCGTGAGAGCCGCCGAAGCTAGGAGAAGAGTGGGAGCCACCGAAACTGCCGCCAGAAGAGTGTGGGGCCGAATAGCTCCGAGGAGCAGAGTAACCGCGGGGCGCGGAGTACGTAGAGCGCGGCGCAGAGTAGTTCCGTGGCGCAGAATTATTGCGCGGCGCAGAATAGGACGGGCCGGAGGTGTAGGAGCGCGGCGACGGAGATGAATAGCCGCGCGAAGGTGGCGGAGTGTAATTGCGGGGCGCCGACGTGTTGCCGCGGTTAGGCGCGCTATAGCGATAGTTGCTGGGCGGACGGTCGGAGCTAGCGTTGGAGCGGAACGTCGAGGTCGAGCGGTTGCCGCCATTGCCGTTGAAAGAAGTCGACGGGCGATTCACGGAATTGCCGCGACTCGGCGTTGCTGTGTTGCCCCGACTCGTGAAGGACGAATTGTTGCGAGCGGAACCTTCCGCGCCGCGGGCCCATGGCGGACGATCCCCGAAGCCGGAGCGAGCGTTCACAGTGGAATTCGCGCGATTCTGGCTGCCGAAGCCTTGCGGGGCACGGCCCGAGTCAGTAGCGTTCCCCTGGGCGTTCCAGGTGCGCGGAGAAGAGCGCGCGTTATTGCCGTTGGGAGAAGCGCCAGGCCGCGAGCCGCTGGTATTAACGGAACTGGTGTTGCGCTCTCCACCGCGTGCGAAAGAGGAAGGCGGGCGATCGTTGAAACGCTGCTCGGAACGAGCGCCGTTGGCACCTTGCATTGTGCCGGGATTGCGCCCGACGTTCGCAGTGGACGCACTACCGCGGTGTTCCGCGAAACTGGACGAGTTCATGGTGCGTACGGGCAGATGCGACGCGGCGCGAGCTGGCGTGGAGCGCGCGACCACAGCGCGATCCTGGACGCCAGCTGACGGGCGGGCAATGTGTCCGCGCAGGTTGGCGGCGCCGAAATAGCTGGCGTTGGTGGGACGGGCACTGATGCCGTTCTCCACGCGAGCATTGCGCAAACCAGCGGCGGTGATATGCGTGGCGCTGCGGTTGATACGCTGGCCGCCGACGAACGCGCTGTGCGAAGCCACGGTGACGGCGTGATCGTTGCGGGCATAGCGATAGTTAAAATTGCGCATGCCGCGCGCATTAAAGGAATTGAAGTTGTGGAAATGCGTGTTGTAGACGTTGATATGGTTCCAATACGTGGGCCCGCAGTGATACCACGGATGGTAAGGTTCGCCCCAGCCGAGCGGGAACCACCCATAGCCGCCGCCCCAGCCAAAGCCTACGCCAAAGCTGAATCCGCCGACAAAGCCGACAAACGCGGGACCGTAAACCGGGGGAGCCCAGATGGGACCCGGGCACCAGCCCCAAGAGCCGCCGTAATAGCCCCAGCGGCCGTAGTGGTACGGCGCGAAACCCCAAGGCGCATAGTCCACCCAAGTCCAACCCCACGGAGCGATATAACTCCAGTTGCCATCGCTATAGGGAGCCCAGTCCGCTGGAACATTATTGGGGACCCAAACGTTGCCGACTTCGGGTTCCTGCTTCCAGGTGCCGTAGTCGTCGAGGTCACTGTAGCCCACGGTGTCGCGGGAAACGTAGCGGGCAGAGGCGGAGTTGTCCTCCTTCAGGTCGCGCTCCTGCGCCCATTTGTCCAAGGCATCGGGCTCGGAAGCGGTGCAGGGCACATACTTGACGTTTTGATCGGTACCGCTGATATCGCCGCGCTCACCGGCTGTCAATGGATAGGACTGGCCGGCGGCGGAGACTTCACCCTTGCCGCGGATCACCGTGACGGTGGTGTAATCGCCGTTTTCGTTGACATCGACGCGGAAAGCACCGGCTTCGGTGACCGTGAAGGCCATGTTTGGAGTGTCTACTTCGTAGGTTTCGCCTTCACGGAGTTCGCGGACGCGGAAATTCAGATGGCCTTCGGCCATGCGCATCTGGATGATGCCCTGATTGAGATTCAGGAAGGAGAGGGCGGTCATGCTGCCAAGGTGGATGGATGCCTCGCCGGCTTGCAACTCAGCACGGGAATCCTGATCGGTCCAGATTTTGTCGCCAATGGTGATCGGGCGGTTCAGGCCCGCAGTGCCCCAATCACCGGTGCCGCCAGGCTGCAGGGAAACTGATCCATCCAGATAGCTGACTCGTGCAACGCTAGTGGGGGGATCCTGCGAATCATTGGGGCTGGGTGCCATGTCGGAGACGTCTGGGCCTTGGTCCTGCGAGTTGGCGTTCACGTTGGCGATATTCTCTTGGGCCTGGGCGTGGGAGGCTGGTGTGAGGAGAAACAGCAATCCAGCCATGGCGAAAGCCACGGCGACCCAACGATTGCCGAGCCGATAGGAATTCATACGTATCTCCCCTGAACTACGATCCAAGGCGGGGGCCGGATCCAGAAGCGGCAAGTGAACCAACGCTTGGCCGCTTCCTGACAAATCTAACCCAGAAATGGAAAAATAGTTGCTGAGTGAGGGGGAGGCCGACTCTCACTTTGAGACAGTACCGGTACTTAACGGGGGTTGGCCGGATTCTGGCCCTTCGTACAGCACCGAAAGGGGTTGTCGTTCACTAGACTAGCTTGGAATAGCGGCTTGAAGGCGCACCAGCGCTCTGGGAGAATGGCATGCAAATGAAGACAGCATTGATCGCTCTGGCAATGTCGGCGACGATTTTCGCGGGAGCCTCGAAGGCGCAAACCTGGAGACAGGTCGGCCCGCCGGGAGGCACGGTTATCACGCTGGCAGCAGATCCCACAAATATTCATAAGCTGTATCTGGGCACGGCCGACGGACATGTGTTTACGTCCGTGGACGAAGGCGGCCACTGGCAACTTCTGAGCCGGATTGGGACGGGGCAGGACGACGTCATCACGCACATTATTGTGGACAGCCGGGACTCTAAGAAACTGTATGCGAGCACGTGGGCGCTCTACACCGGCGGCGGGGGCGTATATCGCAGCGATGATGCGGGACAAACGTGGAAGCTGATTGGCCTGGCGCATGAAACGGTTCGCGCGCTGGCGCAGTCCCCGATTCACCCGAACCTGTGGGTTGCGGGATCGCTGACCGGCGTGTACCGGAGTTTGGACGACGGCGCGAACTGGGAACGGATTTCTCCGGCGAATCATCCGGACCTGCGGAATTTCGACTCCGTGGCGTTCGACCCGAAGGATGACAACATAATTTATGCGGGAACCTATCACCTGCCCTGGAAGACGGCGAACGGCGGAAAAGACTGGTTTCCGATCGTCAAGGGCATGATTGACGACTCCGACGTAATGAACATCATTGTGGATCCGGCGAATACGGACAACGTGCACGCCGTGGCGTGCTCCGGCATCTATCACAGCACCAACGCCGGGACAGATTGGGTGAAATACAAGAGCATTCCGAACGTCTACCGGCGCACGCAGCTGATTCGGATGGATCCCTCGAATCCGGAAATTCTTTATGCCGGGACAACGAGCGGATTGTGGAAGACCGTAAACGAGAAAGACTTCCGGCGATTGACGCCGGTCGACTGGGTCATCAACGCGCTGATCATCGATCCGAAGGATCCGAAGAAACTCATCATCGGGACCGAGCGCGAAGGCGTACAAATCAGCCGGGATGGCGGCGAGACCTTTGCCGCGGCGAATGTCGGCTTCCAGCATCAGCACATTTCGGACGTGGCGATGGACCGCGAGCATCCGGAGCGCACGCTGGTGGAGCTGACGTTTGACACCGACGCGTTTCTGGAGACGAGGGACGGCGGAGTGAACTGGACGAACCTTGGTCCGGGACTGCGACGCACCGAAACGCGGCACATTTATGCAGCGCCGAACGGATGGTGGGCAGCGCTGACGAACGGCGGATGGATGCGCTATGAAGAGGGCGCACACAAGTGGGTGCGTACGGGCCTGATTGAGACCGAAACGACCGCGACGGTGACCACGACGACCAAGGGGAAGAAAGGCCCGGTGCGGAAGAATCAGGTGGTGCACAAGACCAAGACGGAGATGAATCCGTACCAGGTGGAAGACATGGCCTTCAGCCATGACGTGTGGTTCGCGGCAACTTCCGGCGGGGTGCTGGAATCGCGGAACAGCGGCGCGACGTGGAAACTGGCGAGCAAGGATGCGCAGCTGAAGAAGCCGGCGCAGTCGGTGGAAGCTTCGGCGGACGGCAGCCAGGTGTGGGCCATCGCCGAGAAGAACCTTTATTATTCGAACGACAAGGGCGCGACCTGGGAAGGCAAAGAACTTTCCTTCGCGGCGGCCGGCAACCTGAAGATTCACCGGCTGGACGCCACGACACTCTTCATCACAACGAACCTGGGCCTTTACGCCTCGCGTGACGCGGGACGCAGCTGGAATCGCGAGGAAGTGCGGGATCTTTCGTTCCAGTCGGTGGCGGGGTCGGGCAACGCACTAGTGGTGTCATTGCAAAAACGCGGCCTGATCGCTTCCTACGACGGCGGCAAGACGTGGCAGCACCTGGATGACCAGCTCTCGCAGGGCTACTTCCCGGTGGTGACGACGGGCCGCGACGGCTCGGTGGTGGCAGTCTCGGCAACCGAGGGCATCCTCAGCATGGAGCCGGGAGCCAAGTCCGCCAGCACGAGCAGCGGCGCGGGCATGCGGTAGACGAAACTTTTCTTCCAACCAGAGCACAAGGCGCCCGGTGAAAATCCGGGCGCTTTTTTTGTTTGCGGATTGCTTGCGGCGTCAAACGCCGTGGTGGTTGCCGCCGATTTGATAGCCGACGCCGCGGATGGTGCGGATTAAGGGGCGATCGGCACCGGCGTCAATCTTGCGGCGCAGGTAATTGATATAGACGTCCACGACGTTGGTGATGGAATCGCCGTGGATGCGCCAGACCTCTTCGATGATGGCGGCGCGGGTGACGGGGCGGCCGGGATTGCGAAGAAGATATTCGAGCAGAGCATACTCCTTGGGGCTCAGGTCAATAGGCTGGCCGGCGCGGCGGACCTGATGGGAGACGCGATTCACCTCTAAATCCTCGAACTGGAAGATTTCGCGGGCGGGACGATTCCTGCGGCGAAGAACGGCGCGAATGCGAGCGGCGAGCTCGAGCCAGGCGAAAGGTTTGGTGATGACGTCGTCGGCGCCGGCGTCAAGGCCTTTGACACGATCTTCGACGGCAGCGGGCGGATAGAGAAGAACGACGGGAGTCTCCGTCCAGCGATGCTGGAGCTGGCGGAGATATTCCGGACCGGCGACGCCGGGCAGATTGAGATCCAGCAAGATGAGATCCAGCGGGATTTTGTCGCCGACTTTGGAGAATTGCTCCGAAGAGGTGACAAGTTGAACTGTAAAGTGCTCCTGCTGGAGCCGGGTCTGGAGAAAGTCGGCCAAAGACGCGTCGGCTTCAGCGACCAGAAGGCGCATCATCGCTCACACAAAACACATTTCTGGAAGGGGGTAGGACGAGTGTGAAGTTCGGGAAGGAAACTGTCAACACGTCCCGGTGCGGATGCAGCGGATGAATTACTGCCTCTCGGGAGAAGAGGGAGAGAGGCTGTCCGCGGGATTGGGAGCGGATTGCGAGGCGACGGGAGCGGTCGCGGGAGATGCGAAGGGGGACCGTTCCTGGAGAGCGGGATTGAGGATGACGATGTCCACGCGGCGGTTGCGGGCGCGGCCCTCTGGCGTGTCGTTGTCGTCCACAGGATGGTATTGGGCGAAACCAGCAGCGGCAAGGCGCTGAGGATCGATGTGGTAGCGGGTGATAAAGAGACGGACGAGTTCGGTGGCGCGGGCAGTGGAGAGTTCCCAGTTGGAGGAAAAGCGCGAGTTGTGGATGGGGATGTTGTCGGTGTGTCCCTCGATGCGGAGATTTTCGGTGCGCGGACCGATGACATTGGCGAGGCGATCGATGGCCTGCATGGAAGAGGCGCGCATGGCGGCGGAGCCACTATCATAAAAGCCCATTTCGCGGAGGCTGACGACGAGGCCTTCTTTTCTGGGTTTGACCTCAACGATGTGGCGTTTGATTTCCGGAGCGAGGGCTTTTTCGAGTTCCGCCTGGATGTCTTTCAGGGGCTGCGGGGAGTTGGTGGGAGAGAGAATTCCTTTCATGGGCTGGACGACGCGATCAAGTTCCGAGGTGCGGTTCACGTTATCCACGGCCTGGACGTTGGAGAAGGGGATGGCTTCGGAGTCGCTGAGGGGAATGTGGGTGTTGGAGGTTTCAAAGACGCCCAATTCCTGAAAGGCGACCTGAATGGCGAGGGCCAGGCGCCCGACGCGGCGCTTGTCGACCTGGGAGGATGCGTAGAGAACGACGAAGAAAGCGAAGAGGAGAGTGATGAAGTCGGCGTAGCTGACCAGACGCGCTGGCGAGCAGTTCGACGACGATTTCGCCAGGGACGTTCCAGATCAAGGTGGGTACGAACGCGCCGGTGACGGTCACAGTGGATTCGACAAACAACACGCTGAGCCAACTGGCCGCGAGCATCAACAGCCAGAACGCAGGAGTGACGGCGAACGTGGTGCAGGACGCGAACGGCTACCGGCTGGCGCTGGTGAGCAACACGTCGGGGGCGCCGGGGAACATCACGGTGTCCGGGAACACGACGAGCCTGAATTTCAACTCCGGAGTGACGGGGTCGAAAGCATCGCTGACGGTGGACGGGATTCCGATCAGCAGCGCGAGCAACACCGTGAGCAACGTGATCAACGGGGTGACCCTGAACCTGGCTTCGCCGGCACCGGGCACGCCGGTGACGCTGACGGTGGGACCGGATACGACGCAAATCACGGCGGCGATCAACAACCTGGTGAGCGCGTATAACACGGTGATCGGAGAGGTCAATTCGCAGTTCACAGTGGCTTCGGACGGGAGCGGCGGCGGCCCGCTGGAAGCGGACAATACGCTGCGGGACGTACAGAGCCAACTGCTGGGCGCGATCGCGTACTCCGTGACCGGGAACGGCGGAATCGTCAACCTGGCGAGCCTCGGAGTCAACGTGAACAACGATGGAACGCTTTCGGTGGACAGCGGCGCGCTGAATTCGGCGCTAACGAGCAATTATTCGGCGGTGCAGAATTTCCTGCAGAATACGACGACGGGATTCGCGCAGAACCTTTCGCAGGTGCTTTCGAACGTGAACGCGGCGGGGGTGGGGTTGCTCTCGATCGATTCGCAGAGCGTCACAAACACGTCGCAGGGCCTGACACAGCAGATCGCGGACTTGCAAGCCGCGCTGGCAGTGCAGCAGCAGAACCTGACCGCAGTCTACTCTCAGGTGAACGTGACCTTGCAACAGCTTCCCCTGCTGCAGAGCCAGATCAGCCAGCAGATCGCGGGGCTCTCATGAACAGGAATGATTCGGCACTCGCATATCAGCAGGCCAATGCGCTGAGTGCGTCGGCGGTGGGACAGGTGGTGGCGCTCTACGACCGCATCCTGAGGGATTTGCGGCAGGGGCTGGCAGCCGCGGAGGGCGGCGAAGTGGAAAAGCGGGTGAGCGCGTTGAATCATGCGCTGACGATCATCGGAGAGCTGCAAGGGGTGCTGAATTTCGAGCGCGGAGGAGAGCCTGCGCGGAAGCTGAACAGTTTTTACAACGTGTCGCGGGCGATGCTGCTGCAAGGGTGTACAGGAGCTTCGACGGGATCGCTTCGGGAACTGGTATCCATGTTCACGCGGCTGCGTGCGGCATGGGCAAAGATCGAGCGCGATGTGATTGCACAGGAACCGACGCCCGCGGCGCGACCTGACGGTGCAGGAGCGGCGCGACCGCCAGCAGCACGGCCGAACCCGGCTCCGCCGGAGGCGACGCCCCCTTCGAGCGGCGGGTGGAGAGCGTGATGGGCGAGACGGTTCGGCAGACGATTTCGCGTGTGAATGGGCGGCTGGCAGGGATGCTGGAGCTGGCGCGGGGCGCGTTGCGCGGCGAGGCGAACTTCGGAGTGGAGGATATCCTCAAGCTGCGGCAGCCGCTCGATGAGATGGCGGGGATCGTGGCGGAATCCGCACAGCTGCGGTCGATGCAGCCGGAGCTGGCCGGAGATCTCGATCTCTACAAAACGCAACTAGGCGAACTACAGACCAACCTGACGAAGATCCGAATGATGCTGCTGGCGCGGCAGGCCAGCATGGAGGCGGGACGCGCGCAGCTTTCGGCGGTTTCGCACTGGATCAACGCGTACCGGCAGACGCGGTAAACATCCCCGATAGACAAGCAAGATCGAAAACCGAGGCAGCGGCGACCGGCGCCATCTCTGGACACTCGAGGGAGTGCAGATTAGCGGGCTGGGTCGATTTCGGTGAAGTGCAGGGTGTGGCCCTCGACGGTGCCGGTTATGACCACGTGTTCGCCGGCGTGCGGTTCAACTTTGTCCTGGGGAGCTAGCAAGTAGACTTTTTTGGTGGAGTCATCCACCAGGACGAATTTTGCGCCTTTCTTGACGCAGCTTCGGGCACAGGCGGTGTCACCGGGATGCGCGCCGGACAGCCCGCAGTGGCTGTCGGTAATCCAACCCTCCCAGGTGCGATTCGCCGCGGAAGCCACGGAGGCAACGGCGAGCAAGAGAGCAAACATCACGATATAGCGGACTTTCATGCGAAATTCCCCTCAGTTGCGGTGCTGACCGCAGTTTCCCATTCATCATAAACCTGGCGCAAAGAGGCGGGCAATCGTAATCGGTGGAGCGCGCAATTTTTTTGCGCGGAAACTCGCAGCGATTCCCATGCATTCTTGAAGTGCAGCGCAAAAAGCGGGATGAAAGGGTGGGGGTCCGGAAAGCGCGCGGTTGCCCGCGGATTATTGGGGCGCCCGGTAGACCATTTGGCCGTCAACCATGGTCCATAGCACTTTCGTCGCACGCATTTCCTCGGGCGATATGGTGAGGACATCGCGATCGAGAAGGATAAGGTCCGCGCGTTTCCCGGGAGCGATGCTGCCGATTTGCGAGAGCATGTTCATGGCGCGCGCGGAATTGCGGGTGTAGGCATAGAACATAGCGATGCGGGGCATGTCCTGGGAGGCATCGAGTACACCCTCGGAGCCTTTGCGCGTTTCGGCCTGATAGATGGCCCAGAAAACGTTGGCGGAGGAAACGGGCCAGTCGCTGGCACCGGAGATGACGCCGCCGTTGTCGAGGATCGAGCGGGCCGGATATTGCCACTGGTAAATGGCGGGAGCGAGGTAAGGCTTCACGATTTCGATGGTGTCCGGACTGGCTTCAGCCCAGAGGAGTTGCAGGGCGCTGATGACGCCGAGCTGGCGAAAACGCGGGAAGTCGGAAGGGTCGACAAATTGTTCATGCGTCAAGGTGTCCGGGAGGCCGGAATTTCCGTTGGCCTTGCGGGCAGCGGCGATGCCGTCGAGAGCCGCCTTGACGGCGCCGTCACCGATGGCGTGGACGTGGATGATGAGGCCCTGCTTGTCCGCGGCGATGCAGAGTTCGTTGAACTTTCTTTGATCGAAGAGAAGTTCCCCGTTGCGGCCGGTATTTGCGTAGGGCTGGGAGAGATTGGCAGTTTGCGAGGGATATTCGACGACGCCGTCGGCGAAGACTTTGATGCCGGTGAGGTGAAGATGCGGAACGCCCTGGTATTGGCGGCGCGTTTTCTGCACTTCGGCGAGTTCGCGGACGGGATCCTTGGCGTAGACGCGGGGAAAGGCGTCCACCTCGGAGCGGAGCTTACCGTGGTCGGCGAGGAGTTTGTAGGATTTCAAGACGTCTTCATCGGCCAAGGGATCGAGCCATGCGGTGATACCCAAGCTGTAGTTGTAGCGCAACGCGGCGCGAGCGGCGGCGAGGAGTCGATCGTCGGAAGGCTTGGGGAGCAGGGGCTCGATTTTGGCGGTGCCGGCGTCCACGAGAAAACCGTTTGGCTGGGAATCCTTGCCGATGCCGTAGTATCCCCGCTCAGCGGGCGTGAGGGAGTTGAGATATTCGGAAGTGATTCCGGCGCGCTGGAGGATCGCGCGATTGGCCCAGGCGGTGTGGCCATCCATGCCGCGCAAGAGAACGGGCTGGTTCGCGTAGGAACCGGTGCTGAACATTTCGTTCAAGGTATCGGTGTGCGACCAGAATTCGAGGGGCAGGCCAAGAATTTCGAGGATGTCTCCACGCATGCCGCGCCCGGACTTACGGGCTTCTTCGGCGAAGGGAGGAAGGTCCTCGAGTTTGTGCAGGGCCTCGCTGCCATCGGCGGAGATGAGGCCCATGCCGCCCATCATCGAGTGGCTGTGAGAGTCAATGAATCCCGGAAAGAGGGTCTTGCCCTGAAGATCCACGCGCTTTGCGTCGGTGCCGGCGATCCTTGCGACTTCCTCAAAATTTCCCACGGCCAGAATTTTGCCCCCGCGAACGGCGACCGAGGTGGCGTAGGGCTGGAGGGGCTCCGCGGTGAACACTTTTGCGTTGAAAAAGATGGTGGATTCCGCTGGAGACGACTGAGCGCGCGCGGGCGCGGGAGCGAAAGCAAGTGAAGCGAGGACGAGAAGCGGGGTGAAGGAAGAGCGCAGGAAAAGTCGCACGAAGAATTCCTTTCGGAAGAGTCTGGATGAAAATGCAAGAATTGCGACGCGAGTATACACCGAAACACCAGCGGCGAAACCGAGTCGGAAGAGCGTGGCCGAGAGCGGGAGTGCCAGGAGATTCGGGCGGAGCGAACAGAGATCAGCCGCTCATGATGAAAATGCGGGGTCGCTCCGCGGTTCGCTTGGTCCATTCCCAATAACGGACGAGGATGGTGTAAGCAACGAGAGCGGTTTCGCCCTCCCCCAAAATCAGGTAGGAAATCGACTGTTTCATCAGATTCTTGTTGGTGAGGCTCAAGAGGATGCTGATCGGGTCGAGCAACTCGCTGAGATACGCAATGGCATTGGCGACGGCCACGGCCCCGCGGACGCCAATCACGTAGTCGTCGCCGTCGCGACGCACGAAGACGCGCAGGGTGGCGAGGAATTCGCTGCGATTGTCCTGAAGGTGAACGTGGAGAAAGGCCAAAGGACCGGTGAGCACATAATGCGTTCGGAGCTTTGCCTCCACTTCGCTGCGATTCAACGCGCTGGAGCGCTGGTGCGGAATCAGGTTGACCTTTTTTCCGGTAATGGAGCGCCAGAGATCAGCGGATTCCTGATCGGCAAAGGTAACCTCGGAGATGCGCATTTCCGTGGAACGGAGCGAACGGCTTACGGCGCTGGCGATGAGCAACAGCACGATGAAGGTGGCGGCGATGATGATGCCGTCGGTGCGCGCGAGAATGTTGTCGAACAACGTATAAACAAAGACGAGAGTGACCACCAGGAAATAGGCGGGAACCAGAAGCGTTCGCGGCTTTTTCCATTCACTTTCGCGGAAGTACGCGATGGTGACAGCGACGGCCGCAGAGAGCATCAGGGCGAGCACTCCTGTGGCGTAAGCTCCTCCCTGCGCTTCCACGTTGGCGCGAAAGATGAGGGTGATGAGAATGTCTACACCCAAAAGGACGAGCACCAACGGACGTCGGTAGGCCACCCAACGAGGCGCCATACCGAACCGGGGAAGATAGCGTGGGATAAGGTTCAGGAGGCCGGCCATCGCGGAAGCGCCGGCGAACCAGAGGATGAGAATCGTCGAGAAATCGTAGATGGTGCCGAACACGTTGCCGAGAAGATGGTGGGCGAGGAAGGCGATGGCACGGCCGGCGGCAGGGCCACCGATGCGGTAGTCCGATTCGGGAATCAGGAGGCTGGTAACGGCGCTGGAGAGAAGGAGGAGGACGCTCATGATGAGCGCGGCGCTGAGGAGAAGTTTGCGCGTGGCCTGGATGCGGCCTTTCGGAGTTTCGGCCCCAGGTTCGGGATTGTCGTCAGTAACCAGGGGCATCACGGAAACGCCAGTTTCGAAGCCGCTTAGGCCGAGGGCGAGCTTTGGAAAGAGGAGGGCGGAAACAAGGAATATGGCGGTGGGATCGCCGTGGGCGGAAAGGGCGAGGCGCCAGGTGTGAATGGTGTCAGCGTGGCGAATCACTTCCGAGACTCCGCGGAGCAGGACAATCAGATTCAGGACGAGATAGGGGATGGCGACCAATTGGGCCAAGCCGATGGCTTCGCTGAATCCAAGAAAGAAAACGACCGCGAGGAGGAATAACAGGCCAAGGGTCAACTTGATCGGGGCACCGCCGACGATCTGGTGAAGGAGAGGATTGGCGATGGCGTGGCGGGCGGCGTCGGCGGCGGAGAGCGTCATGGTGATGACGAAGTCGGTGGCTGCAAAACCGAGGAGGACGAGGACGAAGAGTTTACTTTTCCAGCCGGAGAGAAGATTTTCCAGCAAGGCGATGGAGCCCTGGCCGACGAAGGAACGTTTAGCGACTTCGGCATAGACGGGAACGGCGGCCAGCAAGGTTACGACGATGAGAATGGCAGTAGCGGGAACCGAGAGCGCGCCTGCCGCGAGCAGGGCGATGCCGGGCTGGTAGCCGAGGGTCGAAAAGTAGTCAACGCCGGTGAGCCACAGAACCCTCCACCACGGATAAGTCTTGTCGGTTTCGGTTTCTTCGTCGACGCGTTTGCCGCCGAGGAAGAAACGACCGAACCCGGTTTCGGCTGCAGCCTCCTGGCGCGTGGGAAGGCGGAGCAC